>Ga0208696_1001700_pt1 | contig 12614 bp, 8 predicted proteins | sample Sb_taG_9_FD_187711 | JGI IMG/M metagenome (GOLD analysis project Ga0208696, IMG submission 187711) | Peat soil microbial communities from Weissenstadt, Germany - Sb_50d_b_LC metaG (SPAdes) (version 2) | ecosystem: Environmental > Terrestrial > Soil > Wetlands > Peat | place: Germany: Weissenstadt...
GGGGGGTCTGGGACATCCCGGGCATCCCTGACTTCGCGGACGTGCGCTGGCAGAACTACCGGACGGATGCGGAGATCGTCCGGATCATCATCGAGGGCCGAGGTGCCGTGATGCCGCAGTTTCGCGGGGCCCTGGCGGTGGATGAGGCGTGGGGGCTCGCCCATTATCTGAGGAGCTTCGTGCCCGGCACCGAGATGTCGAAACCAGTAGTGCGCAACCCGCCTGGCCAGGCCTCAGCCAGCCCCGCCGGGACTTCAACCCCGGGAGCAGCCGCTGGCTCAGCCGGCAGGACTTCGGCAAGCCCTGCGGCCAGGATCCCCGCGCCCGTTCCTTCTCCAACTGCGAACCCCGGCGGAGCGAGCCCGTTCGCACGCTAAGTTGGACTAGCACTCACGCATCTCTGAACTACCAAGCTCTTCAACCCCTCCACATTTACGAACCGTGGATGGCTCTCTGTGACGGGAGCTGTCGACGGTTTTTTCATTGAAACTCAAAGTGAGCAGGAAGTTGCAAGGCCAAGCGAGGCCCCATGCCACCGCCCCTCGCAACTCCTGCTTCCGATACAATCGCCATAATTTGAAAAAACGGGAGAACCGCATTAAGTCTCATTAACTAGCGCGATTCCTTTGACCGATATAGCCCCTAGCGATTCAGGATCGAGAACGGAGTTTCGATCGGCCCAGGCCGGAATCAGTCTGGCCGCGCGGAACGCTCTGGCTCTGCCCGGCGATGGCGCCAGCGCCGGCCTCGATCGTCAACGATGCGGTTTACCGGACGGATGCTTTCATCTTTCTGATATCCGTGTTACCGATCGTTATTCAGATCGTCCGGAGGCATGCGATTCCGGACGTCAATTCTACCTATCGCGAGGGCTTCCTCATGTGGCGAGGCATAAGCCTGGGGCTCATTGGATGCATGATCGGACTGGGGTCCGCCAGGGCCGAGGATCCCGCTCCCCTCACCGGTCCCTTGAATCCCCAGGAAAGCAAGGCGGCGCAGCCACAAGAGAAAACGCCGAAGACGGCGGTTCCCCCCCAGGGGAACACGCCACCGGCCGCGGCTCCCAAGCAGAATGATTCCTTGCAGGAGGCTCTCGCACGGAATGCTCGCGAGATCCAGGCGCTCAAGGAGCAATACGCCCGGGACATGGAGCAGCAGAGGAAGCGTGCCGAATTGCAGCAGAGGCAGATCGAGATCCTCCAGCAAACCGCCAACCTGCTGGCCGAACAGCTCAAGAAGCAAGCGGCCGCCCCGGTGTCGTCTCAGGCAATCGAAAAGCTCGACACGAAGACGGAGCTGCTCGAGTCGCGGGCGCAGCAGGCTGCCCGCCGCGACCAGGAGCTCGCCAGCGCGACCGACAGCCTACGAGAGAAACTCGACAGCGAGATCCGCAACGGCCCGCGGCTGCCCGCGCCACTCAAAGAGCTTTTCGACGGCAATTACACGAATGAAACTCCCGTGAGCATCTTCGGACAGATGCTCTTCGGTTACAACAAGCAAAACGGGCAGAACGGCAATTTCACGACGATGCAGGTCTCTCCCTACTTCCTGGTGCAGCTCAACAAGCGGTTCCTCGTGGAGGCCAGCATCGATCTCAATAACGGCCTCTCCCCAGCCATCGGTAACGCCCAGATCGATATCTTGCTCAACAAATGGATGACCTTGAATATCGGCCGCTTCATCACGCCGATCGGCCAGTTCAACCTCTGGTACAACCACGAGTGGATCAACCGGCTGCCGGACCCTCCACTCATGTTCAACCAGGTCTCGCCACCGACCTCGACCGATGGCATCCAGCTCAGCGGAGCCTCTTACCTGGGTGCCTTGCCGCTCAAGTTCACCTACCAGCTCTATTTTGGAAACGGCGTTCAGGTCTCCGCGAAGCCATCCAATTACGGCCAGGCGGCCGACCTGGCATTCATAACGGGAGGACCCGAAGAGGTCAGCTCGCAGGCTTACGGCGGCCGATTCGGGCTCTGGATGCCACGGCAGGGGATCAACATGGGTGTCTCGGGCTACTCCAACGGCATCTACAACCCCGGCGTTCCCGACCACTTCCAGGTCTGGGGATGGGATTTCACCTACCATCGGGGAAACTGGTACTTCCTGTCGGAATTTGCTGACAATTACCAGCAAGCCAGGGGATCGATCGGCAACAACGTCGACCGCCGCGGGCTCTATGCCCAGCTCAGCTACCGCGATTACAACAACCGCTCCCCCTACCTGGCCAAGCTCGAGGGTGTCTTCCGCTACAGCTTCGCCAACTTCTCGGGGATCAACTTCGGCAAGCTGGACACGACGGCCTCCCCCTTCGCTGCGGGAGCCACGCCGGTGGACACGAACCAGTACACCTTTGGCATCAATTACTGGTTCTATGCCAGTAACGTCCTCAAGTTTGCCTACGAAATCAATCAAGAGGTTAATCATCAGCTTAATGATCATATCTTCATGGCCCAGTGGGCCTGGTTCTGGTGATTCCCGGGTTGCCAGATGACCTGAAGCCTGGACGCAAGCCAACCACTTGCGGCGGTCAACGAGTTCAAGGATGAGTTCGAGAAGACAGGGGAGCCAGTCTGATGTCTGCAACTCCAAGGATGGGGGCGATGGCGATGCGAAGCCTTCGTGGCTATAGGTCCAGGAGCGCAAGGTTGCTGGTGCTCATCGCCCTCGCCTTGTCGACGCTCGGTTGTTACAGCCCGCCGGTGGATGTTTCCCAGAAGCCCGCTCCGCTGCGGTTCCGGGTCAAGAAAGGCGAGGAGCTGAGCGGCAACTGGGAGGACGAGGTTACCGGCGGACAGCTCTTTTCCATGTACTGCGGCTACTGCCACAACGCCCGGGCCATCGGCGAACGGCCGTTCTCGAACTATCAGAACGTGCTGGCTCACATGCGAGTACGGGCCCTGATGACCGGCGAGGAGCAGGCCAAGATCGAGGCCTTCTTCCGCCGCTGGCACGATGTTCCGCCGGCGAGCGGGCCCATCGAGCCGTCGCCCAAGCGGCAGATCTTCTCGCAGCCGATCGCCGAGCTCCGCGAGGAGTCGCAGGCGGCTGACAAGGCCGCCGCGAAGGCCAAGGCCGCACAGGACGCCACGAATCAGCCTACCCCGGCCGTGCCGTTGCCAGTGGGTCCAGGGCCCTTCCCGGCCAATCCTTGATCCTCACGCAAGTGGGAGCCGATCAAAGGATGTCCTGCCCGATGCATCGAGCAGGACGTCCTCGTTTTCCTGGAGCGGCTCGGGGGCAGCGACCAGCGATCACGGCCGGGGAGACGCGGTCGCCAGGGCCTGCAACTGCTTCTCGATGTCGTCGAATTTCTGCCGCAATGACTGCATCTCTTTGTCGAACTCCGCCGTGGACGGTGCGGAAGCCGCCGGTGTCTCGGCCATCAGCTCGGGAGCACCGAAACTCCGAACGTAGAGGGCGAGGTCGCGGGCTCGGTCGGCGGTCAACTGGGTGTTCCAGGGGGGCATCAATCCTTTGCCTTCCATGATAGTCGTGGCGAGCTGACTGTTGCTCTTGGTGGTATGCCAGTCGTGCGAGGTGAAGTTGGGGAGTAATGGCATGGCGGCCCGAACCGCGGTTCCTCGCCCGTCCGGTCCATGGCAGGCGATGCAGAGAGTATTGAAGGTCGCTCCCGCCGCCCGGATCTTCTCGGCCTGCGCCGCCGTGTCGACCGTGGACGCTGAAGGGAGTGGAGGGGGTAGCGTGGCGCCAGTGCCCGCTGCCGTGGAGGGCAGCGCCGCGACCGGCGCGGGCGCTCTTGCAATGGGTGGTGTCGAGACGGGGGCCGGCTGTTGCGGCGGAGGGGACCCGGCGAGTCGTTCAGTTCCAATATTTGTCGGCGGACTGGGGGGCGGTGCTGGGGTTGGCGGGACCCCCTGTGTTGGTCCCCCGGCAACCGGTCCCGGCACGCCGGGAGCGGGCATTCCGCCGGGCGTCGCCGATACGACCTGCTTGCCGTCCTTGAAGGCCCGCATGAAAGCGACCATGCCCTTCACCTCGGTGTGAGCGAGGGCAAGCTTGTCTTTCATGGGCAGCATGAGCGGGATCCTGACGCCGTTGACCGTTGACTCTTTCCCCTCGAGGATCGAGTGCAGGAGCTCGGCGTCGGTGCGCGAGGCCTGCCACTTGGGGTCGGTGAGATCGGGAATGGAGGGCATGGCCAGGCGGACGATCTTGCCCTTGCCGTCGGTGTCGTGGCAGGCCATGCAGACCAGGCGATACATTTGCTCCGGGGGCATTCCGGCGGGTGCCGTGGTCGCGACCGGCGCCGTGGTCGCGGCGGGTGTCGTGGCCACGGCGGTCGCGCCGGTTCCTGGTCCGGCAGCCGGCGCTGCCGGCGTGGCGGTTGGACCTGGTACGGCCGCGGGAGGCGCCGGGGGCCGGTTACTTTCGGCCAAGTACAACTCCATGGCCCGGTCGATGGGAATGCGGAGCTTGCTCTTGGTCACCGGGTCAACCCAGCCGTAGGACGAGAGCACCTTCTTTCCCTGGGCGCGGAGGTCCTCGGCCTTCTTGGCCAGGGCGATCTGCTCCTGGGAGAGGGGGGCAGGCGGGGGTGTGCGATGAGCGAACATTGTGGTGAAGAAGTAGGTCAGGTAGACCACTAGCCCGACCCCCACGAGCTTGAAGAGGCCGAGAATGAGAGCCTGGAGCAGGGGAGTGCTCCGCGGTTCGGCCGCATCGTCTTCGGCGCTCTCGATCGGCGTCGAGGATGATGAATGCTGTATATGGGATGGATCGCTCATCTTGGGATCACCCTGGTTCGGTGGAAAGGGACCGGTTTGACCTGGAGTCATGGGAACCGCTCCTCAGGAGTTTTGGAAAGCGATCGACTCGGAAAGACGGGGATCGCCGATCGGGACCACCGGCCGGGTCCGGCAGGCATGGGCCACGATCGTACACGAGGCGAGCAGAAGCGCAGCCAGCAGCGAGCCGTCCAGCCAGTCCGGCTGCGCCCCCTCGGGGTAGAGCTCGGGCATGATGAGCCAGTAGAGATCGAGGTAATGGAAGACCAGGATCCAGGCTGCGAGAAAGCCAAGCCAGAACGGGTCTCGTCGGATCGACCGGAAGAGGAGCAGGAAGAACGGGACCGTGAAATGGCCGAAACAGAGAGCCCAGCTCAGCGTGTTCCACGACCCCGACCGGCGGGTGATGTACCAGCGGGTTTCCTCGGGGAAGTTTGCGCACCAGATCAAGAAATACTGGCAGAAGGCGATGTAGGTCCAGAAGACCACGAAGCCGAAGAGCAGCTTGCCCAGATCGTGCAGGTGCTCGGTGGTGACGGTCCGTCCCAGCCAGCCCGAGCCCCGGAGTGCCAGGGTCAAGAGGATCAGGGCCGCGAGTGAGCTCACCAGCGAGCCGGCCCAGACATAGACCCCGTACATCGTCGACGCCCAGTGCGGATCCAGCGACATCAGCCAGTCGAAGCCCGCATAGCTCGAGGTGAGCCCCAGGAGGACCAGCCCCCAGCTACTGATGGCCCGCATGCGGCCGTTCGAGCGCGGGTCGGCCAATCGATCCTGACGGGCCGAGATCCGCGCCAGCAGCGTGGCCAGGAGGGCCCAGATCGCCAGGTACGCCGCCGCCCGGATGTTGAAGAACACCGGGTTGAGCCAGGCCGACTTGCGAGCCAGCGCCGGGTCCGAGGCCACGCGAGCCGGATCGGCCCAGGAATAGATCCGGGGAAGATGGAGCGCAACGGGAATGAATCCCAGCGCCAGCCAGGCGAGGGGCCGGGTCAGGTTCTCCAGGACCCGCCGGAGCACGACCGACCAGACCGCACGCGTCAAGTGCTGGAGCATCAACCACGCCAGAGCGCCGATGCTCGGGGTGATGACGAAGACGAGCGCCGTCAGGTACGAGTAGAGCCAGCGCCTCGGGTCCTCGGACCATCGTGACAGAGAGACGAGGGCCGCGCCGATCGAGCCCGCCAGCAGAACGGCGACGAGGATGCGCCCGCGACTTGCGGGCAGGCTCACACTCTCAAGGGGCCGGCTTGCTTGGGTCATGGATTCAGCTCCCCTCGCCGGGCCTCGGGAACATCGGCGGCACTTGCATTCTGGCTCCGCATCAGGGCGCGGACATAGGCGACGATCGCCCACCGGTCGCGGACCTTGACCTGCGGCGCATACCCCAGCATCCGTCCCTTGCCGTTGGTGATGACGTTGAAGTACTCTCCCACGGACATCAGGGCGTGGAACTCGTCGGTGATGCTGGCCACGCCGACCATACCGTACTGGGTCATGAGCCCGTTACCCATCCCGGTCGCCCCGTGGCAGGGGACGCAGTAGATCTCGTATCGCTCCTGCCCCCGCTTGAGCAGGGCCATATCCAGCTTCACCGGGATCGTCTTAACCCAGTCGGCGCCCTGCTTGCCGCGGTAGTACCGGTCGTCCCCCTCGAGCAGGTCCGGGTTTTCCCGGGGCGAGCCGGCATCGCTCTCGTAATCGGCGCCTCCGAAGGGCACGGTCCCCGCGGGCGGCGTCCGCAACACCCGGCCGTCCTTGAAGAACGGGCTTTCCCCCTGGGGCTCGTACCTGTTCTGCACCACCATGTCGGTGACGATGATCAAGGGACGGCGCTCGCTCACGGTCCCTCGGAGACCCATGAGGGAGACGACCACGCCCGTCAGGAGGGTTAATACGACGATCACCACTCGCATCGCCGCCACCTATCCGTGCACGAGGAACTGGACATTTCTCTCTCCCGGAGATCGCGGTCGAGAGGTCGACCGCGGATTCATCGCTTGCTTCTCAGGCTTTCAGGAACTGGATCTCAACCCCTCCCAGCGACGCGAGCAACTCCGGCGTTACCCCCTTGTCGAACATCGCATCTCGCGACTCGACCGAGAGGAAGAACCCGTCGTTGCTGGCCCGGACAAACGACCGGCCCCGGAAGACCGGATGGTAAAACCGGGGCAGGCCGTTGAGGAATAGCATGCTCAGCACCGCCGCGACCGAAGCGTACAGGATCATCGTCTCGAAGCTGATGGGCACGAATGCCTCGGCGCTGTTGAACGGCTTGCCGTCGACGATCAGGGGATAAGACACCGTACTTTCATAGTACTGGACGAACTGGGCGAAGAGCACGCCGATCGCTCCGCCGACGAACACAAACGCGGGGACCCTGGACCGGCCCAGCCGCAGCGCCCGCTCCATGCCGTGGATCGGAAAGGGTGAATACGTATCGATCCAGCGGTACCCGGCCGCGCGGAGCTTGCGCGCGGCCTCGAGCAGCTCACCAGGCCCGGCGAATCGAGCCAGAAGGCCGTAAACCGGACCGGCAACCGGATGGACCACCGGATCCGCCTGCGAGGCATCAACGGCGGGCTTCCCCTGGGGGTGGTCCTCGCGGTGGTGCGGATCGGCCTCCGGCAAGGAGGCCTTGACCTCGCTGATCGCGACCATCGGCAAGAACCGGATGAAGATCAGGAAAAGCGTTGTGAACAGCCCAAACCCACCCAGGAGCTGAAGGTAATCCCACAGGGTGGGATAGAACATCATCCAGCTCGAGGGCAGGTAGTCGCGGTGCAGGGTGGTCGTCACGATCACGAACCGCTCGAACCACATGCCGATATTGACGCAGAGCGAGAGCAGGAACATCACCCACGGAGTCGTCCGGAACCAGCGGAACCAGAGGAGCTGGGGAATCATCACGTTGCACAGGACCATGATCGCGAAGCACCAGCCGTAGGGCCCGAGGATCCGGTTCTTGAACGTGTACATCTCGAACTCATTGCCCGCGTACCAGGCCATGAACAGCTCGGTCCCGTAGGCGTAGCCGATAATCAGCGACGTCGTCAGGATCAGCTTGCACATGTTCTGAAGGTGAGTGATCGTGATCATGTCTTCGAGCCCGCAGAGCCGCCGGAGCGGGACCAGGAGCGTGATCACCATGGCCAGTCCCGAGAAGATCGCTCCCGTGACGAAGTAGGGGGGAAAGATCGTCGAGTGCCATCCCGGCAAAATCGAGATCGCGAAGTCGAAGCTGACGACCGTGTGCACACTGACCACCAGCGGCGTCGCCAGCCCCGCCAGCATCAGGTAGGCCATCTCGTAATTGTGCCAGTGCCGGCCCGAACCGCGCCAGCCCAGGGCGAACAGGCCGTAGATCCACCGCCGGAACGGTGTCGTCGCCCGGTCGCGGAGGGTGGCCATGTCGGGAATGAGTCCCACATACCAGAACATGAGCGAGACCAGCCCGTAGACCGAGATCGCCGCGAAGTCCCAGGACAAGGCGCTGCGGAAGTTGGGGACGAGGGCGTTCGAGTTGGTCAAGGGGACCAGGTACCAGGCGATCCAGAAGCGGCCGATGTGGATGATCACGTACAACCCGGCGCAGCAGACGGCGAAGAGGGTCATGGCCTCGGCCGCCCGGTTCAGGCTCGATCGCCATTTCTGGCGAAACAGGAAGAGGATGGCCGAGATCAATGTCCCCGCATGGCCGATCCCGACCCAGAACACGAACGTGCCGATGGGCAAGCCCCACCCCACGGTCTGGTTCATGCCCCAGACGCCCAGGCCCGTGGCGAAGACATAGATGGACGCGTACAGCCCGAGCAAACCGAACGAGCCGCAGAAGAGGAACGCCAGCCACCACCACCGCGGGGCCGGGCGCTCGACCAGCCCGCAGATCAGGTCGCTGATCGAGGCGAAATCATGGTCCCCCTCGACCAGCGGGGGAACCGCGGTGGTCCGGTCGAGTTCCTGGTTCATACGCTTGCTCCTCCCGTTCCGGGCGGGCCGGCCGGCATCCTCGGATTCGGGTTCCGCAGCCGGGCCAGGTAGGAGGTTCGGGGCTTGGTGTTCAGCTCACCGAGCAGGCTGTAATTCCGCGCCTGGCTCTTGATCCGGGAGACCTTGCTCTCGGGGTCCGAGATGTCGCCGAAGACGATCGCCTGCGCGGGGCAGGCCTGGGCGCAGGCCGGGACCACGGTTCCGTCGGGAATCTTCCCGGGGGGTGCCCCCCCCGCTGCCACTTTCATGCCGATCTTGGCCCGCTCGATCCGCTGAACGCAGTAGGTGCATTTCTCCATCATCCCGCGCGTCCGCACCGAAACATCGGGGTTCTTCTGCATTTTCAAGGTCTCGGCCATCCCCCACTCGGCGAGGGGGCCGTACCAGAGCTTGTCGAGCGGCCGATCGTTGTAGTTGAAGTAGTTGAACCGGCGCACCTTGTAGGGGCAGTTGTTCGAGCAGTAGCGGGTGCCAATGCACCGGTTGTAGACCATGATGTTGAGGCCCTCCTCGCCGTGGACCGTGGCATTGGTCGGGCAGACGATCTCGCAGGGAGCCTTCTCGCAGTGGACGCAGGCGACCGGCTGATGCACCATTTCGGGCTCTTCGGGATCGCCCGCGAAGTACCGGTCGATCCGGATCCAGTGCATCGAGCGGCCGCGGGGAACCTCGTCCTTGCCCACGATCGGAATGTTGTTCTCGCTCTGGCAGGCCAGCACGCAGGCGCTGCAGCCGGTGCAGGTGTTGAGGTCGATGGCCATTCCCCACTGATGCTCGCCGTGGACCTCCGGGGGCGTCTGGATGTCGGGCAGCTCTTCTTCATGGTGGCCGCCGTGCGAGGACTGCGCGATCAGGTCGGCGAGAGTGAGCTCGCGGATCACCTCACGGCCCTCCATCGTGAAGTGTTCCTGGGTGCCAGCCAGAGGCACGCTCCGACCGGTCCGCGAGACCTTCAGGCCCACGGCGATATCGGGGGCCGAGGAGGTTCGAAGGACGTAGGCATTGGTCCCCACGTCTTGGCCGACCCGGCCGCACGCCGATCGGCCGTAGCCCAGCGACAGGCCGATCGAGTAATCCGCCTGGCCGGGAAGCAGCATGGCGGGGATTTCCAGGCTCCGGCCGTCAAGCTCGAGCCGGATCACGTCGCCGTCGGCCAGACCCAGCTCCCCGGCCGTTTTCGGGCTCACCAGCGCGGCGTTGCCCCACGCGAGCTTGGTGATCGGGTTGGAGAGCTCCTGGAGCCAGCCGTTGTTGGCGTACCGGCCGTCATCGAGCTTGGCGTCGCGATCGAAGACCAGCTCGAGATTCGTGCTCGACAGAGACGCAGGGCCAGGCCCGGCAGCGGTCAGAGCCTGGGCGACCTTGTCCCATTTCAGCGCCGGCAACTCCGTGGGATAGGCGCCGGCCGGGGAGGTTCCTTCGTGGAGGAACTTCCGCCAGGCGGCCTCGAAGTCGGCCTCGGCGACACCGCTCGTCTTCCGGAACGAGCGGCGGACGATCTCGTAGGGTGACGACGTCTCGAACTTCGTCAGCCGCGCCAGCTCCTCGAGGACGTTCCGGCCGTCGAAAAGCGGCTCGATCAGGGGCTGGATCGCCAGCAGGCTGCCGTCGCTTGCCCGGGCATCTCCCCACCGCTCCAGGCAGTGAGCGGCCGGAAGGTGCCAGGTCGCCACACGCGAGGTCTCGTCGGCATGCAGGCCGAGCCTGATCGTAGTCGCGACCTTCTTGATCTCGCTGGCGAAACCGAGGTCGACAGGTGCGTCGTGAGCCGGGTTTCCGCCCACGATCACGAGGGTTTCCACCTCGCCCTTCTTGATGGCCTCGACCAGGTGAGCGAGAGAGTCTGCCGTGGGACGGGCCGGCGGCTTGTGAAGCTCGATCGTCTTGCCCAGGTTGCCGAGCAAGGAGTTGATCGCAAACGCGAGGGCGTGGACCAGCGGCGGCTGACGCCGGCCGGCGATGACGATGCCCTGGCCGGCGTGGGCCCGCAGATCCGCGGCGACCTCGCGAACCCAGCGCTCATCGAACCCGACGGACGGCCGGGACGAGCTCAACACCTGGCGGAGGGCCGCCTCGGGACTTCCCGGCGCCGGCACCACCTTCTCACCCAGGGTCAGCTCTCGGGCCAGGGCACGTGCATACTCGGCCACCTGGCTGGACGGCAAGCGGAGCCGGTGATCGGCCATGCCCCCCGTGATCGAGAACTGGCTCTCCACCACGTAGAGCCGGTTCATCGTCGGCGTGGCTCCTTCACCCAGCCGGGCGCGGGAGAATCCCCGATGGTGCCGCGTTCCTTCCTCCTCGAGGCCAAGGAAATCGCAGTCGAGTGAAAGGACGACCTGTGCCCGATCGAAGTGGTAGCGGGGAACGAGCGATGATCCGAAGGCCAGCGTCGCCCCCCCGGCGCGGCTGGCCTGGGTCACGGGACTGTAGACATGCCACCGCGCCTCCGGCATCACCGCGAGGCAGTGCTGGTGCAGCAGATCGAGGGCCGGCGAGCTCAGGTCTTCAACGAGGATGCGCAGGCCCTTTCCCTTCCGCTCGCGGAGGGCCGCGTAGTGCTTGGCGGCAAAGGCGTCGTAGTCTTGCCAGGTGGATGGCTGGCCCGCCTTCAGGACAGGGCTGGCGCGATCCGGGTCGTAAAGCTCGAGCACGGACGCCTGGGCAATCGCGTCCGAGGAGCCACCGCTGTCGGCCTGGCGGGGGTTGCCCTCGATCTTTGTCGGGCGTCCCTCGTGGGTTTCCACCAGAACCGGGAACACGCTGCCGCGATGAGTCACCGCGGTCGCGTAGAAATCAGGAAGGCCCGGGACGACCTCCGGGGGAGACTTGGAGTAGGGGAGGGCCTTGATCTCGGGGCGCCGGCATCCTGCCAGACCGGCAAGGCCGAGCGAGGCGGCCATCAACTGAAGGAAATGCCGGCGATCGACCCCGCCGGAAATCATCTCCATCATCGACTGCGGAAACCGTCGCTCCACCCAGTCGCGAAATGCCGGGGTGTCGGCAAGCTGGTCGAGGCTCCGCCAGTAGGCCTTGCCGCTGGCTGCCACTGGCGGTGCGGTGAGCGGTGGCGTTTCCTGGTTCATCGGTGACATCCCACACATTGCTCCGGGGCGTGGACCTTGTACTCGTCCTTCAGGTACAGACCGAGATCTTGCTGCGTTCTGCCTTCAGAAGGCCGCCAGGCAAAGTTCGTCACCTCGTTCACCGGCCGGAGCTGGTTTTCGGGGTGGCGATGGCAATCAAGGCACCACCCCATGCTCAGGGACTTGGTGTGGACGATTACCGGCATCTCGTTGACCGGGCCGTGACAGCTCACGCACCCGACACCCCGCGTCACGTGGGCCGAGTGATTGAAGAAGACGAAATCCGGCGTCTTGTGCACGCGCACCCAGGGGACCGGCTTACCGGATTCCCAGCTCGCCTTCACCAGCGTCAGCTTGGGGCTATCGGCCTTGATCGCCTGGTGGCAGTTCATGCACGTCTGGGTGGAAGGAATCCTGGCCACCGAGGATTCCTGGACGCCCGTGTGGCAATAGAGGCACGACAGGCCGAGCTGCCCTGCGTGCTGAGCGTGAGAGAACGCGACGGGTTGCGTCGGGGCATAGCCCACGTTGGTGTAATCCTGGGGCCCGTAGTAGTACAGTCCCACGAGTGCCAGGATGGCCGCGGCGAATGCTCCAACCATGGCTCGTCGGAACCAGAAATCAAAGCTCTGGGTGAAGGTAAGGGGCACGGCTACATTCTCCGCGTCTCCGGGGCGGGCACTTCAGCGTGGTTCATGATCCTGAATCGCCGAAAAACACTGTCTCCGGTGTTCACATTCACAGGGGGAACCGGGCTTCCTGGAACCAGGTTCGACTTCCGAACAACTTC
>Ga0208696_1001702_pt1 | contig 12607 bp, 11 predicted proteins | sample Sb_taG_9_FD_187711 | JGI IMG/M metagenome (GOLD analysis project Ga0208696, IMG submission 187711) | Peat soil microbial communities from Weissenstadt, Germany - Sb_50d_b_LC metaG (SPAdes) (version 2) | ecosystem: Environmental > Terrestrial > Soil > Wetlands > Peat | place: Germany...
TCGAGCAAAACGGGCGTCGATCGCCGCGTGGCCCGGTCATGGCTGAAAGAGGTCCGGGCAAGCCGACGAGAGAACCCAAGACGGGTGGATACCCAAGCGGCCAAAGGGGCCAGACTGTAAATCTGGTGGCACTGCCTTCGCAGGTTCGAATCCTGCTCCACCCAAATGAGGCGGGCTCTGGATTTCACGCGGGTGTAGCTCAGTGGTAGAGCCCCTGCCTTCCAAGCAGGCTGCGTGGGTTCGATTCCCATCACCCGCTCTGGACCGGAACGGTGGATTCGCAACGACTGCAGCAGCCTGCCCGAGTCAGTGCAACCAGATCAAGGAGACAGAGGAGGCGGAAGATGAGCGACACCGTAAAGTGACGAATTCTGCTGCCGTGGCTCAGTTGGTAGAGCGCGTCCTTGGTAAGGACGAGGTCCTGGGTTCAAATCCCAGCGGCAGCTCTTGGGTCGGTTGCCCAAACTTCGGGCGTGACAGGTGACGTGCCTAGCGGTTGGCCCCGGCCGTTGGGATGGCCGTCCGAACTGGACCGTGCTGGCGGGTGGGGCTGCCGGAAGGGTTCCCGCCGTATTGACTTCGACTTCAGGAATGCCGTAAAGGCGCAATTGCACATGGCCAAGGAAACTTTCTCCAGAACGAAGCCGCACGTCAACGTGGGCACCATCGGGCACATTGACCACGGCAAGACGACGCTGACCGCGGCGATCCTCGCGGTGCTGGCCGAGCACGGCAAGGCCAAGACCAAGTCGTACGCCGACATCGCCAAGGGCGGCACGGTCCGCGACGCGACCAAGACCGTGACCATCGCCGTTTCGCACGTGGAGTACGAGAGCGATAAGCGGCATTACGCCCACATCGACTGCCCGGGCCACGCTGACTACATCAAGAACATGATCACCGGCGCCGCCCAGATGGACGGCGCGATCCTGGTGGTCTCCGCGGCGGACGGTCCAATGCCCCAGACGCGGGAGCATATCCTTCTGGCCCGCCAGGTCGGCGTGCCCGCGCTCGTTGTCTTTCTCAACAAGATCGACCTCGTGGACGACGAGGAGCTGCTCGAGCTGGTCGAGCTCGAGCTGCGGGAATTGCTGACACACTACAAGTTTCCCGGCGACGAGATTCCGATCATCCGCGGCAGCAGCAGGCCGGCCCTGGATAATCCCAAGGACACCGCCGCCGCCAAGCCCATCCTTGACTTGGTCAAGGCGATGGACGAGTACATCCCCGAGCCCGTTCGCGAGATCGACAAGCCGTTCCTGATGCCGATCGAGGACGTGTTCTCGATCAAGGGTCGAGGCACGGTGGGAACCGGCCGGATCGAGCGCGGCAAGATCAAGGTCGGCGACGCCGTCGAGATCATCGGCTTCGGCGCCAAGAAGCCCTCGACGGTCACCGGGGTCGAGATGTTCCAGAAGACGCTCGACGAGGGCGTGGCAGGCGACAACGTCGGTGTCCTGCTCCGCGGTGTGGAAAAAAACGATCTCGAACGCGGACAGGTCGTTTGCAAGCCGGGCTCGATCACGCCGCACACCAAGTTCGAGGCCGAGGTCTACGTCCTGAGCAAGGAAGAGGGGGGCCGTCATACCCCGTTCTTCAAGGGCTACCGCCCGCAGTTCTACATCCGCACCACCGACGTGACCGGCTCGATCCTCAACCTGCTGTCGGAAGACGGCAGCGAGGCCGAGATGTGCATGCCCGGTGATAACATCAAGATGACCGTCGAGCTGCACTCGCCGATCGCCATGGAGGATAGCCTCCGGTTCGCCATCCGCGAAGGTGGCAAGACCGTCGGTGCTGGCGTCGTGGTGAAGATCCTGGAGTGAGTCGAGTCCCGAACCCGGGCCCTGGATCGAGGCCCAAACCGAGGCTGGCGCGAGCCGGCCCGGACTTTTTTGTCGCAAGCGGGGACGCGCAGAACCATCCCCCATCATGGACCTCGAGGTGCGGTCGGCCGCTCAAGCCCACTGGGGCAGCGCCAGGCCGCACCGTGAACGTTTGTAGGATATCGCCTTCATTCAAGTCAGGGCGGCGAGGGTTTTCTGGAGTCGATCTCGGGAACCGATCTCGACGTAGGGTAGGAGCGGTTTCGCCATGCGTGAGTATGTTTGGCTGGAATGCACCACGTGCGGGGACCGGAACTACCGGGTCCAGAAGGAAACCCGCGGGGCAGGCCGGCTCGAGTTGAAGAAGTACTGCCGCCGCGAGCGGAAGCACACTCCCCACAAGGAATCCCGTAAGAAGTGAGCCCCCAAGGCCGGGCTGCTTGACAAGCGGGACGGCCGCCTGGCCGAACGGACCGGCTCAATAGCCGACGTGCTTGTCCAGCCGTGACTTGCGAGATCGGATCAGGTGTCCGTCCAGTCAAAGATCATGAGCCCACCACCCCCCAAGGAGCGGTGAGCAAACCGGGAGGCGGCAACCGCCCTTACCGATTTCAGCGTGCTGAATGGGAGATTGGTCTTGGTTGATGACAGGAGCCTCGCCGCGATTCCGATTCCCGTGTGCTACGAGCGTAGCTCAATTGGCAGAGCACCGGTCTCCAAAACCGGCGGTTGGGGGTTCGATTCCCTCCGCTCGTGCTGCGGCAAGGCAAGCCCTGGTATTTTCGTCCCGGTCCCTCGGCCAGGATTCGCTGAGAGCCCAAGTTTTCGTGGTCCGCGGTGATCCAGCCTGCCGTCCGATCCACAGATCTTCTGAGCATTTTTCGGGGTGGTTTCCCCGGCAACACAAGCGAGACCGGTGCCATGGGTAAAGTCAAAGACGTCGAATCGGCATCGAAGCCGGCAAAACCCTTCAAGGGGAAACCCGGCGGTAACCAGCCGAACACGTTCGTGATGTTCTTCCTCAACCTGGGGCAGACCGGGCTTTTCAAGCCCATGCAAGGCTGGTACGCCCGTCTCTATACGGCCCTGGGCCTGGGTGTGATCGCGGCCGCGGGAGTCTGGCATGTCTACGAATCGTCGATGGACTACAATCCGTACTGGCGGCTGGGAATTCCCGCGGCACTTGCCCTGGGCTTTGGCTGGTTGATCTTTCGGATCGCGCATTTCCAGCCGTTCGCCGAGTTTCTCATCGCGACCGAGGCCGAGATGAACAAGGTCTCGTGGACGAGCAAGGAGGATCTCTACCGCGCGACCACGGTGGTGCTCGCCACGGTCGTGCTCATGGCGGTCTTTCTGTTTGTGGTGGACTGGCTCTGGCTGTTCATTCTCCGCAATATCGGCGTCCTCCAGTTCACCGGAGGAGGAGGCTTCGGCTCGACCGCCTGATTGGAATCGATTCGTTACCAGCACACCAGGTCCCCAGAGCCATCACCAAGCGATTGGCCGCTGGGTTGCGCCCCAGGTTTATTCTTGAACAGACCATGAGTGACCCGATCGACGACCCCATGGAAACGACTCCTGAGCCCACGGAACCAGAGACCGAGAGTTCGGAATCTGGTGCCCACTCCGACTCGGAGACTCCGGGCCCTGACGTGAATGAGGAAACGCCCGCCGGCGGCCATCCCCAGGGCAAGGCGGCGCCCCGCAAGCGCAAACCTCGGCCGAAGCCAACGACAGAGCCGGCCGACGTCCAGCAACCCCCAGTCATCGAGCACCCGGTCGAGGTCGCTGCCCCGGCGGCGGCCGATGACGAACCCCAGCCGGACCTGGTCTGGTACGTGCTCAAGGTCCAGAGCTCGCGGGAGGACACGATCCGCGACGCTCTCCAGCGCCGGGTCAAGATTCAGGGACTCCAGAAGTTTTTTGACAAGATCGTCGTGCCGACCGAGAAGATCACCGAAATTCGGAACAACAAGAAACGGATTGTGGAGCGTAAGACCTATCCCGGCTATATCATGGTCCAGATGGAACTGAACGAGAAAACCTGGTTCCTGGTTCGGGAAACCCCGGGCGTGGGCGATTTTGTCGGAGCCCATGGCACGCCCACCAAGATGACCGATGCCGAGGTCAACCAGATGCTCCACCAGGAGGAGGAGAAAACGACGGCCGAGACGCCCAAGGTCCGCATCGACGTCGAGCGGGGCGACCGGGTCAAGATCAAGGACGGTCCCTTCGAGAATTTTGAGGGAACCGTCGAGGAAGTCATCGAGGGCCGCGGTCTCGTGAAGGTGATGCTGATCATCTTCAACCGACCCACCCCGGTGGACCTCGAGTACTGGCAACTGGAGCGGATCTGATCGACCGAGAGCCCCCCGGCCGGGCAAGTTGCGGCCGTTGGCCGGCCGCCCGATCGGCCCGGCAAGGCAGGTCGAACTCCTCAGCAGGCAAGATTCCGGGTAAGATCGTTATTCGAATGCGAGAGTGAGAACGAGCGATGGCCAAGGTGATGACGGCGAAGGTCAAGCTGCAATGTACGGGAGGGCAGGCGACTCCCGCGCCGCCCGTCGGACCGGCCCTGGGCCAGCACGGGGTCAATATCGGTCAGTTCGTGATGCAGTTCAACGAGCGGACCAAGGATATGAAGGGGACCACGATCCCGGTAGAGATCACGGTCTACTCGGACCGGTCCTTCGAGTTCATCACCAAGAGCCCTCCGGCCGCCGTGCTGCTGAAGCAGGCCGCCGGGATCGCGGCTGGCTCGGCTGTGCCGAACAAGACCAAGGTGGGCACCGTGACCGCCGACCAGGTCAAGAAGATCGCCGAGACGAAATTTGCCGACCTCAACGCCCGCGACATGGAACACGCCTGCCGGATCATCGCCGGTACGGCCCGGAGCATGGGTGTGGACATCAAGGGTTAGTCGAAACGGAGGTCATCACATGACCCGCTGGAAATTGACTGTCTTCGTCGCGCAAGGGTCTACTCCCGTCGTTACCAAGCTGATCGACTTGGCCGAGAGACGGCCGTTAATGAGTGGCAATGAGATGACTGAGGCCATCTTCGCATACGACACTGAAATGGATGCACGGGAGGCTTCGAGGCGAATTGAGGGCGCGGAGCTTGGGGCAATCTGTTCAATCGCCTCGTTCCACGCAGGACCTTCGCTCGGCAACCCAGGAGATGCGTTCGAGTCTCTTGATGAAATGGAGGAGTTCGAGGACGAGCGTCGAGAGGAGGTGATTCACGCGATCGCGCTACGCAACGCAGCGGGCCGAATGGAAGAGATGCCGTGATTCGCCCCGGCGAAATCTACACGGCTGATTTCGACGTGGCTGGACCGCATCGTGTCATCGTGATCTCGCGCGAAGATCTGAACCGCGGGCGGTATGTTCTCTCAGTGGTCTGCATGTCCGCTCGGTTTGCTTCGAGAAGTACCCTGCCGAATTGTGTGCCCTTTCGGGCAGGACAGTTTGGTTTCACCGTCGACTGTGTGGCACAATGCGAAAACATCGTTTCCATTGAAAAGACGCAGTTGGATCTGGCGGCCGGGCCAGTTGGGGTATTTGACGAGGTGACAATGCGTGATCTCATCAGGGCGATCGGACATGTTATCGAGTCGGATTGCGAGCCGCTCTGATTCGAAGCTGGATCTGGTGGATGTCATAACTGCTTATTAAAGTCTGCATTTACCTTGATAGATAAGTCGCTTAGCAGTAGAGGGCAGGCCCCGATTGGGGCCGGATGAGGATTGGACTCTCTCCTCGTCCGCATGAGTGAGCGGTGGAAGTCAAGACCGGTTGATTGAAGCGCGACCGCCCGCCGGCAACCGGAGACACGAACAACGGCGGCAGCCCTGACGGGCGAAAGGAGCGAAGACTTGCCCCAGCACTCGAAGCGTTTTCGCGCTCTGCGCGAGAAGATCAAGACGCCTGGTCCGGTCTCCCTGGCCGAGGCCGTCAAGATCTTGAAATCGTTCAATACAACCAAGTTCAATCAGACGGTCGAGGTGTCGACCCACCTGGGGATCGACCCCCGGCAGAGCGACCAGAACGTGCGCGGGTCTGTAGCCTTGCCACACGGCATTGGCAAGAGCGTACGCGTGGCCGTCTTTGCCCAGGGCGAGAACATCGAGAAGGCACGGTCCGCGGGTGCCGATATCGTGGGGGCCGACGACCTGGCGCAGCAGATCAAGGGCGGCACGATGGACTTCGACGTGGCCCTGGCCACGCCCGACATGATGGGAATCGTCGGACCGCTGGGCCGCGTGCTCGGCCCCCGGGGCCTGATGCCCTCGCCACGGTCGGGCACCGTGACCGCCGACATTGCCTCGGCTGTGCGGGAGTTCAAGGCCGGCAAGATCGAGTTTCGCAACGACAAGGGGGGCAACGTGGCCGTGCCCATCGGCAAGATCAACTTCAGCGATGAGCAACTGGTGGAGAACATCAACGCCTTCCTGAGCTACCTGCGGTCGCTCAAGCCGGCCGCGGCCAAAGGGACGTATCTCCAGTCGGTGACCGTCTCGGCCACGATGAGCCCCGGGATCCGCATCACGGCCTGAGGCCGCCTGAGTACGTGAGCCGCATTCATCCATCGCATAGCAGGCTGATACCGACAAACCAGAGGTTCTTCGGGGACCAAAGCAAGAAATATGAGCAAATATGTTAAAGAACTGATGATGGATCAGCTCCGTTCCGACTTGAACGGCAGCCGGTCTGTGCTAATCCTGGACCTCAAGGGGCTGGACGCCATCGCGGAGCACCAGTTCCGCCGCGACCTGCGGAAGAAGTCGATCCGGGTCCGGGCGCTGAAGAATACGCTGGCCCGCCGCGTCTTCGCCGAGATGGGCATGGAGGGGCTCTCGAGCTATCTCGAGGGGCCGTCGGTGCTGGTCTGGGGCGGAGCCGGGGTTGCCGAATTGGCCAAGGAGGTCTCGACCCAGGTCAAGAACCTCAAGAAGCCCGAGATCAAGGGGGGCGCCGTTGACGGGGTGGTGATCGCCCCGAATCAGGTCGAAGACATCACCAAGCTACCCAGCCGCGAGCAGTTGATCGGCCGCGTGGTCGCCCTGGCGCTGGCACCAGTGCAGCGAATCGTGGCCCTGGCCAACGCACCCGCAGGCAACCTGATGGGCCAGTTGAAGACGATTTCCGAAGCGGCTGGCGGCGACGAGGCACCCGGTGGGTCCGCCGAGCCGGCGGCCGAGGCTGAGTCCTGAGATTCCTGTCTCACCCCGGTCGCACGAAGGTTTATTCCCGGCAGGGTGCGTCGGATGCGTACTCTGGCTGTTTTCTGATTTCCTCCGTCCCGGTCCGTTTGACGAACGCCCCTAGAATGATCATGATCTGATCGAGAGCGCAAGAAAGGACCTGACCACTCATGGCCACTGCCGAAGCCCCCTCGTTTGCCGATAACATCAAGAGCCTGGGCGAATCGATCGTCAAGCTCACCGTCCTGGAAGCCAAGGCCCTGGGCGATTACCTCGAAGTCGTACACGGGATCAAGCCGGCCGCCGCGGCCGTGGCGGTTGCGGGCCCCGCGGCAGGACCGGCCGCCCCGGCCGAGGCCGCCGCAGCCAAGACCGAGTTCGATGTGGTGCTCGAAGTCGTGGGCCCCAACAAGATCAACGTCATCAAGATCGTCCGCGCGGCCACCAGCCTGGGCCTGAAGGAGGCGAAGGACCTGGTGGAGGCCTCGCCCAAGGAGATCAAGACCGGCATTTCCAAGGAAGATGCCGAGAAGCTCAAGAAGGACCTCGAGGACGCTGGCGCGACCGTCAAGATCAAGTGATCTGGCCCGCGCCTCCCGCCGTCGGGTCGCCGGTCGAGTCTCGATCCGATCGCGACTTACGGGCACGACCGGCTCTCTCCGGGCGGGCCGAACGCTGCTTACCGGAGCGCTCGACCGCCGCAACGCAACGCCCGCATAACCGCTCTCTCCATGCGTCTTCGCCTCTTACCCCGATGCCGGCGTGATCTGAAACGTCGCCCTCGGGGTATCTCGGCGCGCAGCGGAGAACCCGGATCACCGACGTCGTACTTCTTTTGTCAACCACCCGATCGACCGCAATCCCGTGCACGTTCCCTGCGCCTCGTTTCGCATCGCCGGGCGGGACTTCACCAAGGCCGGCACCCTGACCGGGCCGGCGACCGCGGGGCCATCGGAATCGATCATTCGGCTCTGGACCATACCGGCTTTTCTCCGGCTGGTTCCGGTCCGGCCGCCTGCTCGTTCCGAAACGTCTCTGGCGATGTGGAAAACGGGTATCAGACGGGCGCGCGGTCGTTGACCTCGACTTGATCTGGTGCCCCCTACTCCCCTTGAGGAGCGCGACGACATGCCCACTCCGACCACCGTGCGGCGCATCATCCCTTCCCTGAAACGGAATTTCGGCCGGATTCACGACGAGTTTCCGGTTCCCGACCTGACCCAGATCCAGACCCGGAGCTATGAGCGATTCCTCCAGGCCGACGATCTCCCCGAAAAGCGTACCGACACGGGGCTCGAAGGCGTCTTCCGGGAGATTTTCCCGATCGAGAGTTACGACAAGACCCTGAAGCTGGAATACATTCGCTATGACCTGGGCAAGCCCCGGTACGATCCCGACGAATGCCGCCAGCTCCGCCTGACCTTCGGCCGCCCACTCCACGTCTGGCTGCGGCTGAACAAGGGCGAGACCGTGCTCGAAGAATCGGTCTACCTGGGCGACATGCCGATCATGATCGGGGGAGGCGAGTTCATCATCAACGGCGCCGAGCGCGTGGTCGTCAGCCAGCTCCACCGATCGCCGGGCGTCGATTTCGTGGTCGAGGTCGAGTCGGGCGACAAGAAGTTGCACGCCTGCCGCGTCATCCCCGAGCGCGGCAGCTGGATCGAGCTGCAGGTCACGAAGAAGGAAACCCTGGGGGTCAGGATCGATCAGTCTGGCAAGTTCTCGGCCATGACCCTGCTGCGCGCCATGAGCCCGCAGTACACGTCCGACGACGCGATCCTCAATACTTTCTATGAGGCCGACGCTATCGACTCGGCAGACCCCAAGGCTGCGGCGAAGCTGGAGGGCCGGATCGCCTGCGGCGACATCGTCGATCCGACCACCGGCGAGGTCCTGGTCGAAAGCGGCGCGACAATCTCGAAGGCTCTGGCTCAGGTGCTGGCCGACGCAGGCAATCTCGGCACCATTGCCGTGCTCAAGGACGCCCGCGATCAACTGATCCTCCAGTCGCTCCAGGATGACCCCACGAGCGACCACGAGAGCGCACTCTTGCGAATCTACCAGCGGCTCCGGCCGGGCAATCCACCCCAGCTCGAGAAAGCCCGCGAGCTCTTCCACGAGAAATTCTTCGACACCAACCGCTACCGGCTGGGCAAGGTCGGCCGGTTCCGGATCAATCGCAAGTTCAATCAGAATGTGCCGGAAGACCGCATGACGCTCGATCCCCAGGATTACGTCAACGCCATCCGGTACATTCTGCGGCTGCGCCGCGGCAATGACGCCAGGGTCCACATCGACGACATCGACCACCTGGGGAACCGGCGGCTGCGGACCATCGACGAACTGGCGGCCGACGAGCTGCGCAAGGGGTTTCTCAAGCTCCGCCGCACCGTGCAGGAGCGGATGAGCCTGAAGGAAGCCGACGACATGACGCCCCGCTCGCTGATCAACCCCAAGAGCATCAGCGCGGCGATCGAGTACTTCTTCGGCCGCGGCGAGCTGTCGCAGGTCGTGGACCAGACCAATCCCCTGGCCCAGCTCACGCACGAGCGGCGACTCTCGGCCCTGGGACCTGGCGGCTTGAACCGCAAGCGAGCCGGCTTCGAAGTCCGCGACGTCCACATCTCGCACTACGGACGGATCTGCCCGATCGAGACGCCTGAAGGCACCAACATCGGCCTGATCAGCTCGCTGGGCATTTACGGCGGAGTCGATGAGTACGGATTCCTCATCACCCCTTACCGCAAGATCAAGCACGGCAAGAAGAGCGAGGAGGTCGTCTGGATGCGGGCCGACGAGGAGAGCGAGGCCTACCTCGCGCCGGCCGACGCGGTCATGGACGAACACGGCAAGCTCAAGGGGCCGTCCCTGACTGCGCGCTACCAGACCGACTTCGTCACGGTTGCCGTCGATCAGATCGAGTACATGGATATCTCTCCCAAGCAGATGGTCGGCGTCTCGGCCGGGTTGATCCCGTTCCTCGAGCACGACGACGCCAACCGCGCGCTCATGGGTTCGAACATGCAGCGCCAGGCGGTGCCGCTGCTGGTGGCCGAGCCGCCGATCGTTGCCACCGGACTCGAGCGGTCCGTGGCCGGCAATTCCGGCATGGTTGTCAAGGCGCTGCAGGATGGGACGATCACCTATGTCGATTCGACCCGGGTGATCATCGACCACAACCATATCTACAAGCTCCGCAAGTACGTCGGTCTGAACGAGCGGACCTGCCTGAACCAGAAGCCGATCGTCCAGGTGAATCAGAAGGTCAAGAAGGGCGACATCCTGGCGGATGGAGCCTCGACCTACCAGGGCGAGCTTGCTCTGGGACGCAATGTCCTGGTCGCGTTCATGGCCTGGGACGGTTACAACTTCGAGGACGCGATCATCATCAGCGAGAGGCTGGTGCGCGACGACGTCTACACCTCGATCCACATCGAGGAGTTCGAGATCGAGATCCGCGAGACCAAGCTGGGGCGTGAGGAGTTCACGCGCGACATCCCCAACGTGTCCGAGAAGGCGCTCCGCAACCTCGATGACAACGGCGTGGTCCGGATCGGCACCTACGTCAAGCCGGGAGACATCCTGGTCGGCAAGGTCGCGCCCAAGAGCAAGAGCGAGCTGACCCCCGAGGAAAAGCTGCTGCACGCGATCTTTGGTCGCGCCGGCGAGGACGTCAAGAACGACTCGCTCGAGGTCCCCTCGGGTGTCGAGGGCATCGTGATCAACACCCAGCGGTTCAGCCGCCGTATGAGCCTCAGCGAGGAGGAGCGCAAGGCCTTCGAGAAGGAGCTCAAAGACACCGAGAGCGGGGAAAATGCGCGGATCGCCGACGAGTACAAGCAGATGATCAAGGCCCTGGAGGAGGCGGTCGGCGGACCGGTGACCGATCCCACGACCGGTAAGCCGCTGGGCCGCGCCAAGGATGCCAAGGACCTGGTCGAGGAAAGCGAACGGTTCAAGCTCGAGTCGCTCGACCTGCGCAGCCCCGAGGTCACGACGAAGGCCAAGAATGTCGTTCGCCAGTACACTCCGCGCATCGAGGCCCTCAAGGACGAGAAGGAGCGCCGGCTCAACAGCCTCAAGCGGGGCGACGAGCTCCCCTCTGGCGTGCTTCAGATGGTCAAGGTCTACATCGCCACCAAGCGGGTCATCTCGGTGGGCGACAAGATGGCCGGCCGTCACGGCAACAAGGGCGTCATCGCCAAGATCCTCCCCGAGGAGGACATGCCGTTCCTGGAGGATGGCACCGGTGTGGAGATCCTGCTGAACCCTCTGGGCGTCCCCAGCCGGATGAACGTCGGCCAGATCCTCGAGACTCACCTCGGCTGGGCAGCGGCCAAGCTCGGCTTCCAGGCCGTCTGCCCCGTGTTTGACGGTGCCAGCGAGGAGACCATCCGCCAGTGCCTGAAAGACGCCGGCCTGCCCGAGAATGGCAAGGCCGTGCTCTATGACGGCCGCACCGGCCAGAAATTCGACCAGCGGGTCACGGTGGGCTACATCTACATGCTCAAGCTCCACCACCTGGTCGACGACAAGATCCACGCCCGCGCCACCGGCCCTTACTCCCTGATCACCCAGCAGCCGCTGGGCGGCAAGGCTCGGTTCGGCGGTCAGCGGTTCGGCGAGATGGAAGTCTGGGCCCTGGAGGCCTACGGCGCCGCCTATATCCTCCAGGAGCTGCTCACCGTCAAGTCCGACGATGTCGAGGGCCGTACCAAGATCTATGAGAGCATGGTCAAGGGCGAAAACACACTCGAGGCCGGCACTCCCGCCAGCTTCGACGTCTTGACCAACGAGATCCGCGGTCTCGGGCTGAACATGCAGCTCGAGAAGAAGCGGGTCTGACGCCGCCTCGTGGATCGTCGGGAGGGACGTCCTGGACGACCAGCGCGTCCCTCCCGGTGAAAGACGAGCCGTTATCTTCTTGCCTCCTCCCACTCGCCTGGCGATCTTAATGCTCAATCGGAGGAAAGAACATGGTCTCTCAAACCAAAATCGAATCGCTCAAGAAGATCTACGGCGGTCCCATGACCCCTGCCGAAATCGAGCTCCTCAATGACATGAAGGGACTCATCGATGTCGCAGTCCGTAACGGTTTGAGCTTCGCCCTGGTCATCGGCACTCTGAGCCACGATGTCAACGGGCTTGCGCGTTACGGTTTCGACTTGGACAAGGCAACGGCCGACTGTTTTCTCCCCAAAGTGACCGGATACGCGCAGGTCACCCCAGAATCCGTCGGCGAGCCGGAGGAGTCAAGCGAGTGATGGACTGTACCGAACCCCAGGCTGCCTAAGCAAATAAGCGGTCCCTTCGGGGAGTCAAAGGAATGTTGATCGAGCGCGGACACCTCTTCTTTGTCTTTTTGGATCCTGTCTTCGGAAAAGAAATAAGAGGCTACAAGACCCGCCCGGTCGTTGTGATTTCGATCAATGACATCAGTGCAAAACAGCTTCCCGTTCTGGTTGTTCCAGGGGGTGCGATCGCGCCAGTGCCAAGGATTTCCGGGGATTCCCGGAGGTTTTCATCCTCAGAGCGGCGTCAGTCGCTCCCTCAACCGCTCAACGACCATTGA
>Ga0208696_1001704_pt1 | contig 12600 bp, 14 predicted proteins | sample Sb_taG_9_FD_187711 | JGI IMG/M metagenome (GOLD analysis project Ga0208696, IMG submission 187711) | Peat soil microbial communities from Weissenstadt, Germany - Sb_50d_b_LC metaG (SPAdes) (version 2) | ecosystem: Environmental > Terrestrial > Soil > Wetlands > Peat | place: Germany...
CCACTCGCCAACCCAGAAGGCCGTGAGTTGTAAAGGCTTCTGAACATTTAACAGCAATATTGTCGGCAGCAACATAGTCTCCGATACTGACGGACCGCTGAAAAGCTGATTGGACGGTCAATAGCAACGAGCCTGTACCTGGGCCTGACATCCCGGTACCATGGATTTCGAACTTCGGAAACTCTGTCGTCCAAGTGCCTTCAAAGTCCGTCACCAAGTGAAATCCGCGAATCAGATAGCCTTCACGGGCCGCTTGGTCTGGTGAGACCTTGGCCAGCTGGACCAAGCTCTGGGCCAACTCACTTTCAAGGGCACGATGCACATTTCGCAGCTTGACTGGATCAAAGAGCCAGTCATACATGCCCATCTCAACGTTCCACATCCATAGTGATGCTATACGCTCAAGATCCGTTATGCTGGGATCCCCTACGGCAATCTGGAACTCCTGGAAGGCGGAGAGAGCACAGGATTCCATAAGGTCAGGGTCGCCCCACGCATAGTATCTTGTCTGACATAGCGTATAACCCGAGTAGAAATGCTGGCCTTCATCACTCCAGGCTTTTGCAATGTCCCGAAGACGATCAACTGATTCAGGATCAGGTCGCTCGCCAGCGTGGGTGGGCCGACTTCGCAGAAAATCTACGAAGGACTGCTTCGGAGAATCCGGCAAGTGAACCATTTATCATTCCTTTCACGTATCTCCAGGCCGACTCGATCTCCAAGTATATGTCCGCGGCTACGCACGTTGGGCAAGTCGCGAACTTGGAACTCGGACGGACTCTCATGCTGGGTGGAGGTCCACTCACTTGTCATGCGGCTTGGCGGTCGATCCAGGCGTATACGTCGCGTTCTCTCCATCGCAGATGCTACGCTCAACGGCAGCGCCGCTATGGCAATCCAAGAATGCGCAGTATGTCACGCACAAAAGGAAGAGCGTATGTCGCAATCTGCAATAGATCCTTAGTCCGGTCGATTCCGCGTTGGATCTTATCAGGATCGCCTTCCCTCACAGCCTCTTCGATCTCCTCGGCCGACCCTTCCGCGCGCTGACGGCTTTCAGGCGGGCCAGTTCGCGCATCTACGCGAAGAGCGGCCGCAATTGCGAGAGCAGCCTCAGCCTTTGCCTGATCGCTGCTGATCCCGCAATCGTGAAGTGTCCGGGCGGCATTCTCAGTAGCTCTGCGAAGGCTATTGGCCGTTTCCAGTTCCCGCTTTCCAGCTTCAGCTATCACATAATACTTATTCCCATCTCGCTCAATCTCATATAGCCAGTCCATCTTAAGCATGTACCCGATTATATCTTTGCGCTGTCGCCACTTAAGTTCCCGTTTCTTCATGTACGGCAGGATGGCGCCGAACATCGAAAGCGGGGTTCTCTCCGGATCCTCCTCGTGCAGAGTGACATAAACCTCGATAAATTTGAGAGTCTGATAGGAATACGACACTCCCAGTATTTCTGGCATTCCCGATGAACGGTTATACCAGTGGCGGGCATAAAGCCCTATCGCAATCACGCCGATGAGGAATATTAACCAGTACAGCGCATCCATAAACCTTCTCCTTCCGCCACTACCTGAAGCTGCCGTCTTGCAGATGGCTCTAAAGGATCAAGGAAGCTTGTCATACGACCATACTCCACTAGAAGGGAGATGTGAGTGGACTCCCACCTCGGTGCGGGTGGGAGTCCACTTCAACGCGTCATGCGGCCTGGCGGTCGATCCACGCGTGCACGTCGCGTTCTCTCCACCTCAGGTGCTTGCCGATCCGGTAGGCCGGCAGTTCCCATTCGCGCCATTTGGCGCGGACGGTGCGCTCGGGAACGGCCAGAATCGCGGCTACGTCGCGCGCCGACAGCATGCGGTTGGAGCCTCCGAGAGTGCCTATGCGCGGCTTTGTGCGCCTCCTATAGGCGTTCACCTCTTCCGTTTCCGCTTTGTCGTCTTGCTGATGTGTCGTTGGGTATCACCTCCCTTCGGCCCTCCGACCGGTCGGGATCGGCGAGAGGGGCCGGCCGGCTCGTGCCGGCTACCGGCTGTAGCCACGGTGAGGGTCGTGCATGTGCATGTGCACGGCGTGAATGTGCCCTATACGTGTAGGCGCGAGGCCCGTGCACAAACCGTGGACGATCACTCACCGTCGCCATTGCGGTGGTGATCGGCCCGGCCCGCGAGGCGGTCGGCCCGGTTCGGGGCGGGGCGGCGGCCGTCCGTCTCCGGAGGGGCCGTCAGACGGCCGGACGGCGCGCCAGCAGCCGCGCCGGACCTGGACGGCCCGGCCGGCCGTGGCGTGCGCCTGGAGCCGGTAGTAGACCCACCTGCGGCCCATGCCGCACGCGGTCTCCAGCTCCGCGACCGAGACCCCCTCGGGGCCGGCGTCTACGAGCGCGTCCCATAGCGCCGTGTCGGGCCGGGGGTGGCCGTCGCCCTGGGGCGGGCCGTCCGGGGCCGTGTGCGGCGGTTCTGGGGCCGTGGGGGGCGTGTCCGGCTGGCTGGCTGCCGGCCGGGGCCGCTCGGGTGCGCAGCGGGCCGCGTGGTAGTCCCGTCGCGCGTCGGTCAGCAGGTAGGCCCGGTGCCGTTCCGGCATGGCGTGTTCCGGGTCGGAGATCAGGAATTCGCCCGGCTGGGTGAGCTTGTGCGCGTGCCAGCCGGAATTGACCGATCCCTGGCCCAGTATCAGGTCCGCATCGCGCGGTTCCCGCACTCTGAGGCAGATGCGGATATCCATTTGCGAGCGGACAGCGGTGCCCTTGCCCATTGCTTCCTGAGTTGGCCGCTGGGTTGCGGCAATCAGGTTTTCCGCGACCGCGCGGCCACGGCGGGCTATGGAGTCGGCGAATGCGCGGGCTTCGTCGGGTAGTTCCGCCCATTCATCTACGATGATGATCAGCGCGGGATCATCGGGTGTGGGTTCCCATACCCGTTTTCCCTCGGCTGCCATCCGCGCGGCCCGCTGGTTCAGCTTCGCGACCGCGTCGCGGAATAGCTGGGTGGCTTGTTCCGGCGTGAACGCGAGGCGGTCGAAGCACGCGGCCCACGGCTGGAGTTCCATTCCTCCTTTCATGTCGATGCCCCATAGCATCACGTCGCGGCAGCCTGCGAGGTTGGCGATGATGACGTTGAGGATTCCGGATTTCCCGGACCCCATGATCCCGCCGATCAGCACGTTTCTGCGGAGCAGCAGGACGCGGGCCGGCTGTCCCTGTTCGGACAGCCCGATTTCCATTGGTTTTGTCACGGATGTGATCCACCGGCCCGGCCACAAGGCCGGTTCGGCGTGCGGGTTGTTCTCGATGACCCTCATGATGAACCGGTCGGCTCGCCTGTCGTCCTGGAATACCCGCATGCTGCCGGGCCGCAGGCCCAGACCGGATTCCAGCGCGGGTATCCGGCTGATGGCCTGATCGGTGGTTATTCCTTTCCTGAGCAGTACGCGTGCGGTCCATCCCCACGCGTCCACGACCATCGACAGGATTTCCGAGCCTGGCAGGCCGGCGTTTTCGGCCACGCCCGGCCATGCGGCTATGGTGCGTTCCGCTCGTGCTTTCGCGCGGCGCCGGCGGTGGAACCACCACGGAATCCCCAGTGCCACCGTGGCGATTGCCGCTACGAGCGGGAGCGGTTTCACGGCCGGGCCATTGGCGATTGCTGCCGCGAGCCATCCGCCAGTTACCGCGATAACCGCAGCGGCGTAGCCGCGTTCTATGCCCCGGTCGATACCGCACGCGGCCCACAGGCGGGCCAGTGCGCCGGCTGTTATCTTCCCGGCCGGCCTGGTCCACAGTATCCGGTGCGGGATACCGAGCAGGATGGTGGCCATTAGGGTTATGCCCGCTACCGGCAGCCAGTACCGGGCATGATGGGGGTGGGTGTATGCCGCGACGGCGAACGCGGCAATGGTGATGCCGAACGGCACGAATGCGGTGCGGTGCCGCCAGGCCCACCGGCTTATCACTGCGAGCGCGATAAGCCCGAGTGGTTCGTCCGGGCCGAGGAGGACGACCTGGAACGGGTTATCGCCTTTGCGCATCGCGCGGCGGGCGCGGCGTATCTGACGCCGGTACGGGTCACGCGCCATACGCGCCCCCGGAATTGTCCGGTAGCTCGTCACGCAGGTAGGCGAGGGGATCGGCTTCCCCGTCTGCTGCCGCGCCGAGTGCGGCGCGGATAGCGGCCAGATGGTTCGCGGAGGTAAGCCGTTCGCTGATGAGCGCGTCATGCAGCCGGGTGATTTCCCCGGCTAGTTGCGCGATGTTATCTATCAGCGGGGGAACGGTCGCGTGGCATTGATCGCAGATCTGCACGCGGGCCAGTTCGAGGGCTATCGCGGCGAGGACTTCGTCCTCGACGGTCGCGATTGCCGGTAGGTGCGGGTCAGGGTAAGGCTGATTGTTCAAAAGGCATCACGTCCTTCGGTCGGTGGGTCATAGGCGACTCCAGGTGGCGGGCCGCGCGATGGGCCGCGCGGCATGTGCTGCTGTCTTGACCATTTCTGGTCTTCCTTTCCGTTGTGATCGCGATTTCCGGTAGGTTCCGGTCAGGGTAAGGCTGATTGTTCAAAAGGCATCACGTCCTTCGGCCGGCGGGGTCATAGGCGACTCCAGGTGGCGGGCCGCGCGACGGGCCGCGCGGTATATGCTGCTGTCTTGACCATTTCTGACTCTTTCTTTCTGCCGTTCCGGTTACCATTTGCGGAACAGGTTTGCGGTGAACTGTGAAATATACGGGGCGAAGCTAGTCGAGGCGAGATAGAAACCGAGAACTACGCAGACCGCGGCGTGCCATATTTTCAGGCCCGCGTATTTGCATAGCAGGAATACCACCGCGCCGAGCAGCAGCGCTGCCGACAGTGTGACCGTCAATTAATCACCCCCTTTCCATCCGGAGTTCTCCCGGCCGCGCCGGCTAGTCATCATCGAATCCGCGCCGCATCTTGCGGCGGGACCATCGTGCGCGTGCGGCGCACTTCTGGCATGCCATGCCACCGTTCCTGGCCACCGCCCCGCACGGGCACCTGCGACCACTCCGGCAGCCCTCCACTCGGTATGCCACGGGCACCACCTCCCTTACTGTTGTCTTACGTTCCTCACCTCCCGGACGACCGGAGCGCGCAAAGCGCCGGCCACCGGGTACGCTCCGTACCCGGGGAACCGGCATGAGTTTCCCTCCGGGCTGCCCTGTCACATTCCACTGGCCAGGGCGGCCCGGTTTTTCTTTCGTCGTTCCTTGGTTTCCTCCTCTCCGCGTGTTCCGCGTGATTTTGTTGCCGGTTCAGGCCCGGCTCGCGCGCTAACGAGAATTGGGGGGAACGCGAGCCGAGACGTTCTTCAGTTATCTTGGATTCACGGCAGGTCCTTGATTAGCTCTGTGAACGCGCGCAGCTTTTCAGCTAGCCCCGAGACAGAATCCGAAATCAGCGTTACGTCAATCCGGCGATGATCAGCCACGTAGCGGCCCGGATGCCACACTTTCCATTCGGCCTCATACTCGTTGCTCAGTGCGGTGAGCGGATCGCAACCCATGGGCTCGGTTCCGGTAAGCACGGCTGCGCTTCCGCTGGCCTCCTGGTTCTCAGCACGTCTGGCAAGCTCGGCGTCGATTGCCTTCATCTGAGCCTGGATCGGCACGTGGGTGGGGGAATCCGGGGTAATCAGGCCGAGGTTCGCGTGCAGGTCGCGCTTGGCACGCTCAAGCTCGGCCGTGGTTAGCTGCCTGACATCGTGGTAGCGGATCATGTTATCTCCAGGAAGCAATAGACGACCTTGCCGCCGCCCGGAGGGAAGAAGTACGACCATTCCTTGCTCAGCGCATCGACGAGCATCAGGCCCCGGCCGTTTTCCGCGTACTCACCGGGGCTGGATCTGATCGGCGGATTGCTGTCGGTGTCATAAACCTCGATGAGCAGGCCCTCACGGAAATGCCGCAGGGACAGCGATATCAGGCTTGCATTCGCACGTTCGGAATACCCGAGCGTGCGCGCCGGATCGCCAGCGAACCGGACCGCGTTAGTGACGAGTTCGGAAACGAGAAGTTCCGCCGTCTCGGCTGTGCCCTCACCGATTCCCTGGCAGGAATCCAGGAACGAAAGGGTATACCGGCGTGCCCAGAACGGGGAAGTGGGGAGCGCCACCAAAGAGAACATCCCGGCGTTTTCCGGTCGGGGCTGGTCACGCTGAGCCGACAGCCACGCTGACCCATCTACTGGACCAGCAACTGGCCGGACCGCAGGTGTCATCATGACCAACCCCCTTCGCCGGTCTTGTTTTCGCGCTTTCGCGCGACGCCCGCAAGGAATCGCAGCGCCAACGGACTCTCCCGCTTACGGTGCTCGGCCCGCCACTCGGAGATTTCAACGAGTCCGGGCCGTACTAGGTCAAGACCATTGAAAAGGACTTCTATCTCTTTCCTGGTCCTGAACACTGCCGGCGCGCTGGCATGCGCGTAGGCATTACGGATCGCGGAAATGGTCTCTGTGCTTGTGCCGTCGCCAGTGATATGGGATATAGCGACATAACTTCCCGGTGTCATTCGGTGGGTGAAGACGCTGACGCTGTTGTACGGGTCATCTCCGTTGGTGAGGAAGTGAAGTACCGCTACAAAGAGCACTCCGACAGGCCGGTCAAAGTCAATCACGTCTCGCAATGCCTGGTCATAGGCAATATTCAACGGATACCGGATATCGCCATAGATGGCCTTCACCCCATCGTCGAGGCCGGCCAATAGCTCACGGTTCTGGGCGACAACGTCTGGGGCGTTATCGACATAGGCAACCCGCGCGCGGGGAAGTATAGCGCGAGCTACCTCATGGACATTCGGGCTCGCTGGAATTCCGGCGCCTATATCGATAAACTGATCGATGCCATTCTGCGCAAGATAATCAACCGCGCGTACGAGAAAGCGGCGGTTAGCGCAAGCTACTGCCCGCCCGTCCGGCACCGCTGACAAGGCTCTTTCCGCTGCCGCCCTGTCAACCGGGCAGTTGTGACTCCCGCCAAGGTAGTAGTCATACGTCCTTGCAGGCGAGGCCGCATTCGTGTCGATGCCGCGATGTGATCCCGCGTCACCTGACATTCTGCCTCCGACCCCGTTTGCCCGCCGTCTTGCGTTGCCGGTCAGTGTCATCGAATTACGCCCCGATTCGTAGCCGGCCACGCGCACGGGAAGCGTCCGCACGTAATAGGCACCCGCCCCGCCATCGGCCGGCATTAGCGCGGCATAGCCGTGCGCGGATTTGCGCCCATCGACCTGCGTTTGCGATAGCGTTTCCACTGCGCCGCGACATGTCACGGACATGCCACATGCGGCGTCGCGCGTTCCGCGCACAACGGGCCGCTCCGATAGGCGGGCCAGCGTAGCGCCGCCTTGCTCGGCAGTTCCTGAGGGGCGTTGATCTCGCATACTCGCAGGGAACCGCATCGGGACGTGTCTTAACTACCGCGTAGCCGGGGCGTTGCGGGGCGTATCGTGGGACGGGCAATGTCCCTCAACGTCCCTGCGGAGTGGAAGGGCCGGCATGCCCAACGAACGGCTACGCGGCACGCTGCTAGAAAGCGACTACGACGAGCGCTCGCTCGCCGACGAGCTCGGCCTTGACCACAAGAGTGTCCAGCGCTGGATCACACGGGACATCACGCCCCGCCGCAGCACCGCGCATCGCGCTGCGAAGCTTCTCGGCGTGTCTGCATCGTGGCTATGGCCCGACCTGGAGACAGACCGGGAGTCAGCCTCTCAGGCCGAGATCGTGACACTTTATCCGCATCGTTCAGAAGTGCCCCGGCACCTATGGCTAGACCTGCTCACAGGCTCGGGCCGCAGAGTCTGGCTTTACGCGAACGCGAGCCTTTTCCTGCCCGAAGACAACCCGGACTCCATCGATATTATCCGGCGCAAGGCCGAAGACGGACTAGATGTGCGCGTATTGATGGCTGATCCGGACAGCCCGGAATGCATCAAGCGCGGGGTTGAGGAACGGCTATTTGATGCCATACCCGCACGAGTGCGCATGGCATTGTCGTATTATGCTCCGCTCGCCGGGATGCCCGGTGTCGATTTCCGGCTACAGGCAGAAACCCTCTATAACTCGATATTTGTCTATGACGACGAGATGCTGATCAATCAGCACGTCTACGGAATGTATGGGTACATGGCTCCTGTCCTTCATCTGCGACGCATGGAGGGGGGAGACTTCTTTGACATGTACATCAGGAGTTACGAACGCGTCTGGGAAGTGTCATCTCCAATAGAGAAATCGAACTTCTGGCGGCAGCGAGCCGCAGCGATTAATTCCGCAAGCGCCGCAGGAAAAACTAGCGCGCAAAGCCAGTAACGGCTTCCACCACAGCCTGCGTCTCCCGAAGATCAGGCAGGACGACGTCAGCACCCTCACTGCGCAGGGCATCCATGCTGTCAGGGCCGGTCGCGACGCCAATGACGTAAGCGCCGCCGTTTCGCCCGGCCCGGACATCGCGCAGCGTATCACCAATTAGAACGGTCATAGTTTTGTCGAACTGGACGCCATACCTAGCCGATGCGCGCTCACGAGCAAATCCGACGAGATTTTCGCGCGCATGGTCATCCGACCCGTACCCGCCAACCTCGAAATCAATGTAGCCGTCAAGGTTGAATACCGAAAGTTTAGTTATAGCGTTCGGCTTGATATTCCCGCTAAGCACGGACTGGATAATTCCGGGGGTTGCCTGAAGCGTAGCTAGCGCATCTCGGGCCCCCGGCAGTTCATGGCCGCGTTCGCGCAAGCTGGCAGCTTTAGCCACGGTGGCAGCCTCAAGAACTTCCGGCATGTGTGCCATATATTCTGGAGTCGGCTCAATTCCGTGAACGAGTAGCATATTCAGCATAATTTCCGGCTCGGTGCGTCCATCCGTCTGCGCTGGATGCTCCGCATGACGGCCGGTAAGCAGCTCGAACGCATACGCGTAAGTCTCTTTGTTGACTCCGTGGTTTTCCGTCAGCGTATGGTCAATATCCCACAGCACGAGCAGCGTACGCACGGCCAATCCAGCTTCCCCCACAGGACCCTCCACGTGCGGACCCGAGTAGCTCTACCTGCCAGGCAGCTTAGCGATGAGACCAGGCAGCGAGACGAACGGGGGGCAAACGCTCGCCCGCCCACGAGGTCAAGGACATGGGACAGACCGTACAGCCCTGACCGATCACATGCCGGGCCTGTTGAACACTACGAACCGCGAAAGGCTAGTAGCCTACTGCCACGAATGGCTTGCATCACGACCAGCAGCAGGCCGCTTGACCTATCCTGACCTGCTGCGATGCCGAGTACGGTTACTCACGGTGGCCGCGCGGCAAGGGGCTGAGGGCTCAGCTACGGCAGCTGTAGTTCGTGACCGTGGGGTTGTTGCTGCAGGTCAGGGCGGATGACCGCGTAGAGATGCGGCTGCCGCGATCATGATGGGTTTGTGGAACACGATCAAGACGCGGCAGTCGCTGCTGCCACGGTAGCCGATGATGCCCGGTCCGCGCTGCTGGCGGACCTGCTGGGGCAGGTGGCCGGGTGCTTTCCCCGCCGGGAGACCCGGCAGTCCTGCAGCCAGATGCTCGGCGGGCTGCTGACGGAACTGGACGATCACAACTGCTGGACGATCGCCGAGGCGATCGGGCATCGTGGCCCGCACCGGCTGCAGCACCTGCTGTCCCGGGCGGTCTGGGACGACCAGCAGGCCCTGGACATCGCGTCGGCGTGGGCGGCCGGTCACCTCGATGACGGGGACGCGGTGCTGATCGTGGACGAAACGGCCGATGAGAAGTCGTCGGCCGACGCCGTCGGCGCGGCGCGGCAGTACAGCGGCACCGTGGGCGGTATCGCGCTGTGCCAGGTGGCGGTGACCTTGACCTATGCCACCAGCCGCGGGCATGCGCTGATCGGCCGGGCGCTGTACCTGCCCGGGGCGTGCGCTGCGGATGAGGAGCACCGCGAGCTGGCCGGGGTCCCGGAGGCGGTGATGTTCGCCAGCAAGCCGCAGCTGGCCGCCGGCCTGCTGGACCGTGCGCACTGCCTGGGGATCCGCGCCGCCTTCGTGGCCGGCGACGAAGTGTATAGCGGTCGTGAGCTGCGCCGCGGCATCCGCCAGCGCGGGATGGGCTATGTGCTGGCGGTCCGCGCGAACCACACCGTTAGCACCGGCTCAGGCCGCACCGTGACCGCGGCTGCGGCTGCCGGCCTGATTCCCGCCCGCGCCTGGCACCGGATGCGCACCGGGTCCGGAACCAAGGGCACCCGTCACTACGACTGGGCGATGCTGGAGGTGACCGGCGACGATACACCGGACGGGCACGGGGAGGGGCACAGCGTGCTGCTGGCCCGGCGGCACCGCTATACCGGCCAGCTGTCGTTCTACCGGTGCTGGACTCCCGGGCCGGTCCCGCTGTCCCGGCTGATCGCCATCGCATCGGCCAGGTGGAAAATCGAAGAAGATCACCAGCTCACCAAGCAGGTGGCCGGCCTGGACGCCGGGCAGGTCATCCGGTGGAAGTCCTGGCACCGCTGGACCGCGATCTGCCTGCTCGCCTATATCTACCTCGCGGTCACCGTCGCCTCCCAGCGCCAGCACGAGGCCGGCCCAGACCCGGGCACCGGGCTGATCCCGATCACGGTTCCGGAGCTGCTGCGGCTCCTGCGCGACATTGTTGTCCCGCCACCCCGGCGAGACCGTGCCCACCGGCTGCACTGGTCGGACTGGCGACGCCGCCACCAGTACCGCGCCCGCCAAGCCCACCGACGCTGGAACGCCTACGCCGAGACAACGCCATGATCACAACGAACTACAGCTGCCGTATCAGTACTCATGCTGGACGAGCGCAGCCGACCATAGTTGAGCTGCGAGACAGTTTGACTGAACTGTGCCAAATACGTGCGCAAACCTCCCGTCTGGGAGACGTTCACGCTGGTCAGGGGCGTACGGTGTGAGGTCTGTAAAACCGTCGACTGACCCCGCGTTGGCTCGGACCAGACAAGACATCCATCCCCGGTCTGCTGGCCCGGGGAAAGCCGCCGCGATCAAAGCCTGCCGGTTACCGGTGCGGTATGAACGACGTTGAACAGGTGCCGCGGCTGCTGCCAGATGTGACCGTAACGCTCACCTTCACCTGGTAGCCGGGCGCCGCGCCGCTGATGTAGTAGCGGATCTTCGCGTTTCCCTGGGCGTTCGCCTTGCCGGTGTGCTTCCGGTTGACGGTCTTGTAGTGGGCGATGGTGGTGACGCCGGCGTACCTGACGGTACCTACATTCACGTAGATGGTGGTGTAGTCCTTCGGCCGGCTGTTACTCATCGAGGCGTGACACCGCAGTGCTGCCGCCGGGGCTGCCGTCGTGGCGACAGCCGCCGTTGCTGGGGGTGCCATGAACATCACCCCGGCCGCCGCCGGCGCGACCAGCGCGGCGAGTGTCCCTCTTACGTAACGTTTCATATCCGCTCCGATCGCTACGGGTCCGGCACAGCGTACCTGTCATGTCGCAGTACCGTGACGCCGGGAGAGTCCCCGGTAACTCGACGTCTCAGGTGTTTCGCCCGGTTGACGCGACCGGTTTCTCTTACGCGGCAGGGTCCGGCTCTGACCTCTTTCTGACCCAGCGCCGAGGTCACTTCAGCCGAAGCCGCAGGCCGGAGTCGCGCTTGAGCATCGCTCAGCGCTGGATGCAGCGCTACCACGCCGCCGGGATGGCCGGGCAGGCTGTCCGTTAAGGGCGATTATGTCAAGCTGCGGACGCCGTGACCTGCGGTTGTCCCTGGCCGTGCTGACCTGCGCGACACTGATCCTGACGGCCTCCGCCCGGGCCTGGCTGCGTCACCCGTGATCTTCTCGCTGTCGGCTGCATCCGGGGCTTACCGGATGGCCGCCAGCCCGCCTTCGTCGTGAGAGTGCCGGACGAACGGCGGGCGCAGGCCTCCGGGATCGCCGGCATGGGCGTGATCGTCGGCCGGGGCGCGGGTTTCCTGGCGGCCGGGGCCGCCGCGGAGGTGGTTACTCCGGCGGTGGTCATCGCGGCCGGGGGCGGAGCCGGCGCGGTAGCGGCCTTCGTCCTGACGTTCAGGTGGCGTCAGGTGTCACCACCGGGCGGACGGCATGCGGCGGGACGGCGCCCCGGTCACGCCGGGGGCCAAAGGCCCGGCCCCGCTACACGGGCCCGGGATCTCGTAGGTGTGAGCTCGCCGGGCATTGCCGACGCGCCGCGCCGCCCGGGTACATCCAGAAAGTAACTCTCTGACATCTTGTGCTTACTATGCGTGCTAGACTCGGCGCCTTGAGGCTGAGCGCCACAACCCGAGAGGGGAGTTCGCGATGCGTGATGACACCTGGACCTAGACGGGGGCCTGCCCGGCCTGGACGGGACCTGGCCGTCTAATCCGGTAGCTGCCGAACTGCGCCCCGCCTGCCTCCCGGCAGTGTGGGGCGCATCTATGTCCCGGAAGCCGCGTAGCGCAAATGCAAGTGCATAAGTACGTGTGGAAAATGCCGCATAAGCATTGTGCAATGGTAGATGCACTAAGCTCTCGTCATCGCGAATGTATGCGAAAAGAAGCCGCGACCAGTATCTTTTCCGCTGCGATAGCAGCGATGTGGCGTAGAGCCA
>Ga0208696_1001708_pt1 | contig 12590 bp, 12 predicted proteins | sample Sb_taG_9_FD_187711 | JGI IMG/M metagenome (GOLD analysis project Ga0208696, IMG submission 187711) | Peat soil microbial communities from Weissenstadt, Germany - Sb_50d_b_LC metaG (SPAdes) (version 2) | ecosystem: Environmental > Terrestrial > Soil > Wetlands > Peat | place: Germany...
ATTCTCGTGCCTGAAGTTCCCATCGACCTGCCGCACTTGATCGGCGTCCTGTCGCAGCGGCGGGCCGCCGGCAAGTAGCGATCCCACTCCCGCCCGATGGGCGGGAGTGCCGCGTGAGGCCTCGATGCTCTGGCTCAGCGAGCGGAGACGGCGGGCACGGTCCGAACCTCCACCAACGGAGCGTGCTGGTCCCCCATCACGAGGAAGTCGAGGCCGGCGATGCCAAGGCCCTCGGCGTCCCCCTCGACGAACCACGTCGAGCCGCTCCCCGCCAGCCGCGGCGGTACGCCGGTGACAGCGGCGAACTCCTGGCGCCACCGCGCCAACTGCGGCGCCACCGCGATGGCGGCGGACTCGAGGTCGTTTCCCCCGGGCTCACCGACGCGCTCCCGGTCTGTGTGCCGGGTACGCCGGTCGTCCCATTGCTCGTAGACCGAGGCGGTGTCGACGGACAACGGGGAAAGCAACAGGACGAAGCGACGATCCTCGAAGCGCAGCGGCTCGACCTCCTCCCCCACCCCGGTCACCCGGGCGCGCCCGCCCCGGACACAGAAAGGGACATCCGCACCGAGACGGACGGCAACGGCGAGGTCGCTGATGCCGGCCCACCGCAGAACGGCGGCCGCGTCCGCCGACCCGCCTCCGAGCCCCGCTCCGGCGGGGATGCGCTTCACGATCCGGACCGACGCGGCGCGGCCCACGACGGCCAGCGCTCTCGCCACGAGGTTGTCGGGCCCGGTCGGCACCTGGCGAACGCCGAGGTGTCCGCTGACGGCGTCGACCACGGCGATCCCCTCCCCGGGCCCGAAGGTGAGGGTGTCGGCGAGGTCGATCGACACCATCTCGGCGTCGAGGAAGTGGTACCCGTCGTCACGAACCCCCGTCACCTGCAACGAAAGTGTGAGCTTGGCCGGTGCCGTGACGCTCGGCCCCGTCCCTGCGGTCACCGCATCCGACGGGTCGTGCCCACGGGTCATGTGCGGTCCCCCGGTGCCCCGGTGGCCCCGGGGACGGACCCGGTGACGGTGACGGCGCTCACGAAGCGGCTGGCCCTGGAGCGCACGCCGCCAGTCTTCCCCAATCCTCAACCCCCAGATTCTCGGCACGTGCCTCTGGATCGATCCCTGCGGCGACGAACGCGTCGGGCGGCACCACGCCCGCCAGCGATTGCCGGAGCATCTTGCGGCGGTGGCCGAACCCGGCCCGTACCAGCTCGAAGAGCCGCGCCGCGGGGACGATTTCGGGATCCACCGCCACCGCCCGACGGCGCTCGATCCGGACGAGCACCGACTCCACGGCGGGACGGGGCACGAACACCGACGCGGGCACGCGTCCTACCACCCGTGCCGTGGCGTGGTACGCGACCTTCACCGACACCGCGCCATAGGCCTTGCTGCTGCCCGGGCTTGCCGCCAGCCGCTCGCCGACCTCGCGCTGGACCATCACGAGCATCGCTTCGACGGCCGTCGCCTCGTCGAGGGCGCGCAGCACCACCGGCACCGCGACGTTGTAGGGAAGGTTTGCCACCATCATCCACGACGACCCGTGGACGCTGGGTCCCGGCACGTCGAGGAGCTCGTGCCAGTCGAGGGTCAAGGCGTCGGCCTCGACGACGCGCACACCGACACGCTCGACTTGCGCGCGCAGGAGGGGGACGAGGCGCCGGTCGACTTCCACGGCCGTGATCGACGCACCGGTCTCGGCCAGGGCGAGGGTGAGCGAACCCAGACCGGCACCGATCTCGACCACGGCGTCCCCTGGTCCGGCACCGGACAACCGGGCGATGCGACGGACGGTGTTGGCGTCGACGACGAAGTTCTGGCCCAGTGCCCGGCTGGGACGCAGCCCGTGCTCGTCGAGGAGCTCCCGGACCTGGTGGAGCGACAGTGTCACGTCACGAATGGTGCCGCCGCCGGATGGTGGCGGGGGTCACCAGGTCAGGCGCACCTCGATCACGCCCACCGCCAGGCTCGCCAGCGCGGAGAACGTGGCCGGGGAGAGGTCGACGACCCGCCCGGGATTGTGCGCCTCCCGGTCGTCGACCGTGCACCGGGTCGACGCCCCCGTCGAGAGGTCTGTCACCGTGACCACCGTCCCGAACGGAAGGCTCGGACTGGCACAGGTCCCTGCCGGCGCGCCGTACCAGGAGGCAATTCCCGCCGTCGTGCTCTGGGGGGGCTCCGGGGCGGGCGCGAGCACGGGTTTCGGCGCCGTCACCGGTTTCGGCGCCGCCGCCACGGCAACGGGGGCCGGTGCCGGTGCAGAAGGGGGCGGTCGCGTCGTGGGCGTGGTCGTGCTCGCGGTCGTGGGCACCGGTTGGAACGACACGTTCTCGACCTGACCCGTTCCCGTCACCGCCGTCGTCGGCCCGGTGGCGGGCCCTGAGGCCGGCGTCGACCTCGACCCGCTCAAGTCCGCGAAGACCACAGGGATCGTCCACGACGTCGACAGCCGGTCCAAGGACTCGGCGACGCGGACGCGACCGGTGGCGGCACCACTGCGGTGCCGTTGTCCTTGCAGCGTCGAGCGCTGCGGAGTTGCGAGCAGGAGGAGCGGCACAACGACCAGGGTCAGACAACACCCCATCTGTACAACGTGCCGCCACCCCCCGGCGCTTCGGGTCCTCAGATCTCCACCCTTCCTCTGCGGACTCCATGTCGATCGCGTCGGGATCACAGACGACGCTAGGCGAGGGCGCGTGCACCATCAATTCGATGTGCCACGAGAGTCGCGTCGCGACGACGAGACGCCGTCGCTGCGTGCGACAGAGCGTGGCATTTTGACTACCTAACACGAATAAGCGTGATTCCATCCTGTGGAAAACCCTCAAATTTGGGCCAAAACTCCTCACAGAGCGCATTGATATGGCCACATCGAATTACTCGCAATTCCTTGCAGCTCTCGGAACGATGGCGTCGTTCATCCCAGCGCGAAGGCGGCACGCGTGGCTGAGGTGGAGGTCGCCGCGAGCGACGAGGGAGTGACGCCTTTGACCTCCGACAGGGCTTCACCCACTGCCACCACCCACGCAGGTCGGTTCTGCTTCCCGCGATGGGGAACCGGCGCGAGAAACGGCGCGTCGGTCTCCACCATGAGTCGGTCGAGGGGGCACATGGCTGCCGCGTCACGGACGTCCTGCGCGCCCTTGAAGGTGACGATGCCGCTGAAAGACAAGAACGCGCCGATGTCGAGACAACGACGCGCCTCGTCGGGCCCGCCTGTGAAGCAGTGCAGCACCGTGCGCTCGGGCGGGCCCGCGGCACGCAGCACGTCGAGCGTGTCGTCCCACGCGTCGCGCGAGTGCACGACGAGGGTCAGGTCGTGACGACGCGCCAACTCGACCTGGGCGGCGAAGGCGTCACGTTGCGCGGGCCGGGGCGAGTGCTCGTAGTGGTAGTCGAACCCGCACTCCCCCACCGCCACCACGAGGTCACGGTCGGTTTCGAGCACCTCCGCCAGCGCGTGTTCGAGCTCCCCGACCCCGTCCGAGGCCTCGTGGGGATGGAGCCCCATGGTCGCCCACACCTCGAAGTCATCGGGCACGGCCCCGCCCCGGGCGCCACCGCGGCCGGCGGAGGTCTCCCTCCGCACCGCCCGGACCAGGTCCACGGCCTGGCGCGAGGTGGCGGCGTCGGTGCCGACACACACCACGCCGGCCACGCCGGCGGCGGCCGCCTCGGACAGCGTGGACAGAAGCCCGTCCTCCTGGGGCCGGTAGCGGTCCTGGAGGTGGCAGTGCGAATCGATCCAGCGAGCGGCTGGCGCCGTCGAGCCCCCGGACGGTGACTCCCCCGCCTCCACCGTCGTCACGCCCTGCGTCGGGGGAAGAGCGGAGGCGCCTTCTCCACCGGCAGCCCACCGGGGTAGCCACCCCAGGTGGCGTCGGCGGGCAGCCGGCACTCCTCGGGCCGTCCTGCGAGCCCCAGCCGGCGCCACACCTCGGCACACGTCTCGGGCATGGCCGGCGACGCCAAGAGGGCCACGATCCGCAACGCCTCGAGCGCGCTGCCGAGCACCTTGGCGACTTCGGGACCGGGCTCCGCCTTCCACGGCTCGGTCGTCTCCAGCTCGGCGTTCGTCTCGCGGATGAGCCGCCACGTCGCTTCGAGGGCGAGATGGGGCTGTGACTCGTCCCACGCCTCGGTGGCGTCCCGGACGACATCCGCGCTCACGGCGCGGAGCCGGCTGTCGGGATCCGGAGCGGGACCGCGCCCGTCACACTTCGACCCGACCACCGTCGCCACGCGTGCCAAGAGGTTGCCGAGATTGTTGGCCAGATCGGCGTTGTACCGGGTGGTGATGCCCTCGTAGGAAAAGTCGCCGTCGGTCCCCAACGGCGTGTCGCGCAGGAGGAAGTAGCGCACGGCGTCGACACCGAAGTCGTCGGTCAGGTCGCGCGGCGAGATCTGATTGGCTTTTGACTTCGACATCTTCTCGCCCGACACGAGCAGCCAGCCGTGCACCAGCAAGTGGGCGGGCGGGTCGATGCCCGCGGCCATGCACATCGCCGGCCACCACACACAGTGGAACCTGATGATGTCCTTGCCCAGGAGATGGTGCACGGCCGGCCACCACGCATCGAATCGGGCGGGGTCGTCCCCGTACCCGATGGCCGTCAGGTAGTTGACCAGCGCGTCGTACCAGACGTAGAAGACGTGCCCCCGGTCCCACGGCACCTCGACTCCCCAACGGGTCGAGGTGCGGGTGATCGAGATGTCCTCGAGCCCCCCCTTGATGATGCCGAGCGCCTCGTTGCGCTTGGCGGCGGGCCGGACGGCGTGGGGATCGGCCTCGTACCACTCGAGGAGCCGGTCCTCGAACGCGCTCAGCTTGAAGAAGTAATTCTCCTCCTCGAGGAGCTCGACCGGCGTTCCGTGAATCGGGCAATTGCCGTCGACGAGCTCGGACTCCTTTTTGTAGTCCTCGCACGCCACGCAGTACAGGCCGCGGTAGACGCCCAGTTCGGTGAAGCCGTTGTCATGGATCTTTTGCAGGAACTGCTGGACGGCACGGTGGTGGCGGGGTTCGGTCGTGCGTATGAAGTCGTCGTTGGAGATCCCGAGCCCCTCCCACGCCTCGACGAAGCGTCCCGCCATGGCGTCGACCCACTCCGCCGGCAGCACTCCGTGCGCCTCGGCGGCGCGGGCGATCTTGTCGCCGTGCTCGTCGACGCCGGTGAGGAAGAAGACGTCATCGCCCAGGAGACGGTGCCAACGGGCCAGCGCGTCGGCGACCACCATCGTGTAGGCGTGCCCGATGTGGGGCACGTCGTTCACGTAGTAGATGGGTGTCGTGACGTAGAAGCGGGGCACGGCCGTAGCGTACCGAGCGCACGCCGATCCCCGATCCCGATGGGCGGGCACGGGGCCCGCCCGCCCTACCCGACCGCTACCAGTTGGCCACGTGGCACGCCCCGTGCCCGGTCCGCTCCACGTAGCGCTGGTGGTAGGCCTCGGCGGGCCAGAACGTCGAAGCGGGTGTGACCTCGGTGACGATGGGGCGACGGAACCGCTGCTGATACTCCTGGAGCGACTCCTTGGCGAGGCGTTCCTGCTCGGCATCGTGGACGAAGACCGCCGAACGGTACTGCGTGCCCACGTCGGGACCCTGGCGGTTGGGCGTGGTGGGGTCGTGATGACGCCAGAATTCCTCCAGTAGGTGCTCGTACGACACCTTGGCGGGGTCGAAGGTCACGAGCACGGCCTCGGCGTGTCCGGTCGCCCCGGAGCACACCTGCTCGTAGGTCGGCTGGGGTCGGGCACCACCGGTGTAACCCGAGACGGCGTCGACCACGCCGGGGATGGCGCGGAAGAACTCCTCGACACCCCAGAAGCACCCAGCCGCGAACGTCGCCAGGGCCAGGCCTTCGGGCGCGTCGCCGGGCTCGACTGGGGGCGCCTGGGTCTTGTCCATTCCGAATCTGGTCACCTGTGGTCCCTCCCACTCGTCATCGACGCGCCGGCACACCGGACCCGTCTGTGCCATTCCAACCGCCGTTCACGGCTCGGCATTCCGCCGCAGGGCGAGCGCCAAGTCATAGGCGCGTCGGCGAGACACGCCCATGGCGCCCGCCACCAGTCCCGCCGCATCGCGCAGCGAGTCACCGGCCTCGAGCCGCGCCCGGAGGGCCTCGACGATGTCGGGGTCGTCAGGAGCACGGTCCGCCTCGGGGTCGCCCGCCAGCACCACCACGACCTCCCCGCGCACGTCGCGCTCGGCGAATGCGGCGGACGCCTCGGCCAGGGTGCCGCGCCACACCTCCTCGTGGAGCTTGGTGAGCTCGCGGGCCACGACGACACGGCGCTCGGGGCCACACGCCTCGAGCAGGTCACCCAGCGTCGCCGCCAACCGGCCCGGCGCCTCGAAGAGGACCGCGGTACGGGCGTCGCCGGCGACGACCTCGACGCGGCGCCGCCGCTCACCCCCCCGGCGGGGCAGAAAGCCCTCGAAGCAGAAGCGGTCGGTGGGGAGCCCGCTCACCACCAATGCGGCCAGCACCGCGCTCGGTCCCGGGACCGTGGTCACCGTGGCGCCGGCCGCGGCCGCCGCCGAGACCAGCCGACCGCCGGGATCGGAGACGGCGGGGGTGCCGGCGTCGCTCACCACGGCCACGGTGCGGCCCTCGGCCAGATGGGCGAGGACTGCCTCGACACGCGCCATCTCGTTGTGCCCGTGCAGCGACATCAGCCTGACCCCCTTCAGACCCGCGTGGGTCAGCAACCCCCGGGTGCGCCGCGTGTCCTCGCAACACACGAGATCCGCCTGCGCCAGGGCCTCGAGCGCACGGGGTGATAGGTCCCCCAGGTTCCCGATGGGAGTGGACACGAGGACCAACGTGCCCGCGCCACGGTCACCGCTCACGGCCGTCGTCGAGCTCGAGCTTGTCGCCGGTACGAAGGCCCCAGCGCTCGAAGGCGCCCGACTCTGCTTCGAGCACCGTCCGCGCACGCCAGCGTGGCAGCGACATGCGCCATGGAGCGAGGCTGACGATGTCGACCACGCACAGCTGGCGGTCGAGGAACGCGACGTCGATGGCAAAGCGCATTCCCAAGGTGTGAACCGATCGGGTGTGGGGCAGGATGAAGGCCCCTTCGTACCCCGGGCGCCCCAGGAGCCCGCGCAACCGCTCGACGTAGGTGCCGGCGATCTCCGCATTGGCCAGCACCGTGCCGTCGCGCAGCAGCCACGTCGTCGAGGTCACCGTGGCTCCCGGACCATCACACGTTGAATCTGATCTCGAGCACGTCGCCGTCGAGCACCTCGTAGTCCTTGCCCTCGAGGCGGATGCGGCCCGCAGACTTCGCTGCCGCCCACGAGCCGAGCTCGATGAGCTCGTCCCAGTGGATGACCTCGGCTCTGATGAAGCCTCGTTGGAGATCGGAGTGGATCACGCCCGCGCATTCCGCCGCGCTGGCACCGGCCCGGAAGCTCCAGGCGCGCGATTCCTTGTCGCCCGTCGTGAGGAAGACGCGCCGCCCGAGGAGCAGGTAGGCACGCTGGGCCACACGCGTGAGCGCCCCTGCACCCAGCCCGAGCCCCTCGAGAAGCTCGGCGCGCTCATCGGGCGCCAGTCGGGACGCTTCGGCCTCGAGCTGCACGCACACCCCGAGCGCCTCGCCGTGCCCCCCGAGCGCGGCGGCCACGGCACCGGCGAGGTCGTCGGCCTGATCGAGTTGGTCGTCTCCCACGTTGACCACGGCGAGCACGGGTTTGTCGGTGAGGAGGAACAGGCTCTTGCACGCGGCACGGTCAGCGGGGTCGAGCCCTGCCCGGTACAGCGGGACACCCGCGGAGAGCTCCTTGTAGGCGCGCTCCATGGCGGCGATCTCGCCGGCCAGGCTCTTGTCCGACTTGGCGGCACGGCGGCGCTTGTCGAGCTGGGTCTCGACCGTGGCCAGGTCGGCGAGGACGAGCTCGAGCTCGAGCGTGGCGAGAGCCTCGACGGGGTCCGTGTCCCCGGGCACCTCGGGGTTCTCGAAGGCACGGAGGACCACACACAGCGCGTCGACCTCACGGATTCCGGCCAGAAAGCGGTTCCCGAGGCCCTCCCCGGTGGACGCACCCGAAACGAGTCCGGCGATGTCGACCACCTCCATACCGGCGTGCACCACCTTGCGGCTGGAACTCATGTGCGCCAGGGCGTCGAGTCGGGAGTCGGGCAGCGGTGCGGCGGCCACCACCGTCTCGGTGGTGGTGAAGGGGTGGGAGGCGACCGGTGCGTCGGCACCGGTGAGGGCGTTGAACAACGACGTCTTGCCGGAATTGGGCAAACCGACGAGACCCAGTCGTTCCATTGCTCCGCGACGCTACCGGCTCGCCGACGACGGGATTTCGGGGCGGGCGAGCCATCCGGGCCCCGGCCCGTCGGCCATCGGGGCCCCGGGCCGGGGCACCGCCGCCGACCCGATAGCGTGGGACGCCATGTCCAAACGCACCGTCAAGCGCAAGATCCGGAGCAAGAAGAAGGCGAACCACGGCAAACGGCCCAACGCCGGTCGGGGCTGATCCCCGGCCCCCGGGGACCCGGGCTCGCGCCCGCTTCAGGCGACGTACGCCAGGCCTCGGCCCTTCACCATTGCCACGAGCGGTGTGGGCAGGTCCGAGATGATGCCGTCGACGCCCAGCTCGAGGAGCCGGGCCATTTCGAGCTCGTCGTTGATCGTCCACACGTGCAGGGCCATCCCGCACTCGTGCGCGGCGGTCACCAGCAGCTCGTCCACCACCACGAGGTCCCCTTGGACGGCGGGCACCTGCAACGCCGCATGGGCCATGGCAGGGGGCTCCTCCGCCTGGTGCACGGCGCGCCAGAACATAGCGGTCGCCAGAGTCCCCGCCGAAGTGGCGATGTCGGGGGCGAACTTGGCGAAGGAGTCCGTAGCGACGTCGAGGAACGACGCCACGATGACGCGCCCTGTTCCCTGACGGCCGGCCAGCTCACGGGCCAGGAGCTCCTCGTAAGGCTCGACGGCGGGTGCGGTCTGCTTGATGTCCAGATTGAGCGCCACATGCGGATGGTCCTCGAGGACGTCGAGCACCTCGCCCAGCGTGGCCACGCCGAAGTCGGGCGTGCCCGGGCCACGCCCCCGATAGGGGTAGGCCTCGGGCGCGAGGTCCTGGGTCTCGTCACCGCCCGGGGCGAACCAATACGCGTTGTCGAGCTCGCGCACCTGTGCCAGGGTCATCGAGTGGATGGGACCGTGCCCGTTCGTGGTGCGGTCGACGGTGCTGTCGTGGCAGACAACCAGGTGCCGGTCGGCGGTGGCATGGACGTCGAGCTCGATCCCGGTCACGCCGAGCGCGAGCGCACGCCGTAGGGCGAACAAGGTCGACGAAGGCGCCTCCCAGGCGCCGCACTGGTGCGCATAGGTCAGCACCCGACGGTCGAGCCAGGGATTGGCGGCGGCAGGAGCCACGGTGCCAACGGTAGCCTCTCGTCCGTAATGCTCGACCACATCCTGGTTGACCTCATCACCCAGACCCGCACCGCGCTCGAGGACGCTCTCTTGCAGCGACAGGCGGTCGAAGAGCGCTTTCAGGTCGACGTGTTCCTCGGGGACGTCTCGTGGGAGACGTCGTACTCGCTCCCCGGGGAGGAGAAGCCTCCGCGGGTCCGGGCCGACCTGTCTCTGGACTGGCCGACGTGGAGCCAGAGCGCATACCGGTCGTGGTCGATCGGCGAACCACCCGACGATCTCCCCGAGGTCGTGGTCGAGATCACGCTGCGCGTGCAGCGACTCGCCTCGATGCCCGACCTCGACGCCGTCGTGGCATGTCTTCCCGAGGAGAGCCCCGCCATCGGCACAGACGCCCTGGTGCGGGCGGCACCCGTCGTGGAGCAGGTGTACGAGCCCGGCGGCGGTCCGAGGTTCGCGGTGGAGACCACCTATCAGGGCACGCTCCGCCTGGACGAGGCTGCCATGAGCGATGCATCGACACTGGCCGGGCCCGTGGGTGCGCTAGGCCGCTGGGTCGCATCGGTGCTCGTGCGCCTCGGCGATCTCGACCTCGCCTACCTGCCACCCGAAGCAAGTGACGTCAACGATGGGAGCCACTGACGCCGAAGCAGTGCCGGCCCACGGTCAGCGCCCGCCCACGGTCAGTGCCAGCTTCCCAAGCTGGAGAACGGGACCCTGATTCTCCTCGTCGGCTCCTATTCGTCCTGGTCACGGCAGAGGGCTCTCGTTGACACCGATGTCAGCGTCATGGCACATCCATGGCACATTCCCTGCCGCAACGGTGTGAACACTGAAAGGGCAATCAGTTCTTTCGGGGCGCCCCCCAAGAACCTTTCGTGAGTCCACTTTCTAATCAAGGTTAGCGACTAACCTTTGATATGGAGGTTCCATGTCAAAGCTTGTGCGCCGGCGCTGGACCAGCGACTACTCGGAACCCGCCCAACGGGACCGCCGGCCCTGCGATTACGAGGCGTACGTCCCAGACCGGCTCCTCGACCGGGGCTTCCACGTTCGACGGCCCCGTTGCGGGCGCCGTGACCGAGGCCGAAGCTGCCATCATCCGGCTCAACGCCGAGGCCCAGTCCCTCGTGGACACCGAGGCCCTGGCCCGCATCCTCCTTCGAGCCGAGGCCGTGGCGTCATCGCGCATCGAAGGTCTCGAGGTGGGAGCCCGAAGGCTCCTCCATGCGGAGATCATCCGGCAACTGGATCAGCCGTCCTCGGACGTCACCGCGAACGAAGTCCTCGGCAACATCGACGCCATGGTCTTCGGCACCCAGGCGGTGGGACACGGCGATCCCATTTCGCTCGACCTTGTCCTCGAGATACACCAGCGTCTTCTTGCGGGTTCGCGACTCGAAATTCACGGGGGACAGCTCCGGCGCGTCCAGAACTGGATCGGTGGGAGCTCCTACAACCCATGCTCCGCTGCCTTTGTCCCCCCTCCTGAGGGCCTCATCCAGGAACTCATGGAGGACCTGGTCGCCTTTTGCAGCGACGACTCCCTTCCTGCCGTCGCTCAGGCGGCGATCGCTCACGCGCAGTTCGAGACCATCCATCCCTTCGTGGACGCCAACGGCCGCACCGGCCGTGTCCTCATCCACCTCATTCTCCGGCGACGAGGCCTGGCCCCCCGGGTCGTTCCGCCCATATCCCTCATCCTTGCCACTTGGGCTAGCGACTACATCACGGGACTTCAACGCTTCCGTTACCGCGGACCGAGTACGTCCCGTGAGGCCAACCACGGAGCGAATCAATGGATCGATCAGTTCTCAACTGCCTGCATCCGGGCCGCGGCCGACGCCGCCTCGTTCGAACAACGCACCCTCTCGATCGAGGCCGACTGGCGAGCACGACTTGGCTCTGTACGGGCTCGATCCGCCACCGATCTTCTCCTGCGAGCCCTACCCGGGGCACCCGTGCTCACGGTCCCAGGGGCGGCGATGGTCATCGGGCGGACGTTTCCCGCGGCGAACAACGCCGTCGGCAGACTCGTGGATGCCGGCATCCTCAAGCAGGTGACTCTCGGTCGCCGCAATCGCGCCTATGAGGCCCCCGAGATCATCACCGCCTTCACGGACCTGGAGCGGCGGCTGGCCAGTCCCGAGGGGAACACGAGAACGTCCAATCCCTCTCGAAGAGTTCCATTACGCCCACGCCGGGCTCATTGACATTGCGTTCTCGTAGCACATTCGGGTCCGTCCTCATTCGTCGCCGTCGAACCGCGGTCCGTTGCGTTTCTTGGGTTCGAGCGCCCCGAGCTGGCAACCGACGGCCGGGGACGCAGGAGCGGCAATGCCCACCACCCGACCGGTACTCTCCGGTTCGTGGAACCCGCCAAGGTGGCATTCCTGTTCGACAACGTCCCCGACTGGCTCGACCCTGACGATCCCGACGACCGGGCAGATCTGCTTGCGGACCAAATCGACGACCCTGGCCTGACCGGCACGCTTCGCGCCCTCGTCTACGAGGTCCTGGCCAACCAGATCGCGTCGGGCGACCCGCCGGTGGCGTGGGAGACCGCGATGCGCCTCCTCGACGCCGGCATGGATCGCGCCGAGGCCCTGCGGGGCCTGGCCCTGGTCCTGACCGGCCAGCTGCACGCGGCGATGCAAGAGGGCCACCATTTCGACCCCGACGCCTACGCCGCCGCCTTGGCCCATCTCCCGCTCCCGCCGGCCAGCGCCGTCACCGACGCCATGGTCGAGGTCGTCGTCGAGCATCAGGCGTTGACCATCGACGAGGTGGAGATCGCCGCCATGGCCCGACTCGGGCTGCCGACCCATATCGAACCATTCCGGACTCTCGTCGACCGGGTGAGCGACCGGGTCATCATGGAGGGCGAGCGAGACTTGGAACTCCTCGCCGGCGATCGAGTCGTCCACCGGCCGACATTGTGCACGGGGCTGGTGCTCACGCACCGGTTGTCGGACCTCGAGCACGACATCGACTGCCTCACCGTGACCGTCGACCTGGCGGGTTTCGCGCGCGCGCCGGGCCCGCTGCGCACCCTCACGGGCGACGAGCTCGAGCCGTTCTCGGTCGAGCCCGGTCATGTCGCCTGGCACGGTCCCGAGGGATGGCTGAATGAGTTCGCCGTCGACTCGCTGCTCACCGTGCGTCTCGACGCCGACG
>Ga0208696_1001711_pt1 | contig 12585 bp, 14 predicted proteins | sample Sb_taG_9_FD_187711 | JGI IMG/M metagenome (GOLD analysis project Ga0208696, IMG submission 187711) | Peat soil microbial communities from Weissenstadt, Germany - Sb_50d_b_LC metaG (SPAdes) (version 2) | ecosystem: Environmental > Terrestrial > Soil > Wetlands > Peat | place: Germany...
GACCAGGGACGGCACGGGGCTGCGGGACTACGTGCACGTGTGGGACCTGGCCGCGGCGCACGTGGCCGCGCTGACCCGGTTCGACGCCCTGCCCGGGCCGGCCACCGCCATCAACCTGGGCACCGGCACGGGCACCACGGTCCGGGAACTGCTCGCCGCGTTCCACCGGGTGGCCGGCCGCCCGGTCGAGGTGCGCGAGGCGGGCCGGCGGCCCGGTGACGTAGCCGGCGCCTGCAGCCGGATCGACCGCGCGGAACGCCTGCTGGGCTGGCGGCCGCAGTACGACCTCGCCGAGGGCATCAGCCATTCCCTGCAGTGGGCCGCGCTCCGCGACGACATCCTCCCCGACTAGGCGCTCAGTACCGTGGCGAGACGGCCCGCCGTAACCCGGGCGGGCGCCCGATCTGACGGTCAGGTTTCCCGTGTGAACTCGACGGCAGCCAGGACGCCGTGATGGTCGGTGCGGGGCACTCGCATGGCCCGAGCCATCGGCACGGTGGCGGTGCGGGAGACCAGAACGTGATCCAGGCGCATGACAGGTAGCGCCCGCCCTGCGGCCGGCCAGGTGAATCCTGGCCAGGACCGGTTCTGGCTGGAGTCCGCGCAATCCAGAAAGCCCGCCGCCAGGAGTTCGCGGAACGGCCCGTGGTCCCGAGTGGCGTTGAAATCCCCGGCCACCACTTGCGGCTCATCGACGCCAGCCAGCGTTTGCTTGATCGTCGCCAGCTCACGCCGCCATATGTCCGCGTGCCCGCGCACGGGAGCGACTGGATGTACCGCGGTCAACGTCACCGGAAGCCCGCCCCGTGGATCTATGCGCACCCGCGGCGCAGCCGACGTCAGACCCGGGACCGGCGGTAGCGGAGTCAGCGGCCAGCGCGCCCACTCCCCTGCCGGCCGCGCGGGCAGCGCGGGCAACGCCAAGGTCATGAGGATCAAGGCCGTCACCCAGGTCACGCCATGCCTCTTCTCTCCTGCCTGTCGGTGCGGATGACTTGACCTGCTTCAGGGATTGACTGGTGGTGGCGGCGGGGCGGACACCAGGTCCGTTCGGGATATTAGTCGTTCGGCGGCCGGGACCGGTGCGGACCCGCCGACCCAAGGTCCGCGGTGCGGTCCGACTGGCTCGCGCTCGCCGCGAGCTGCCGGTGATCGCGGCCGACTTCAGGTGCGCGGGGCCTCATCAGCACCTGCATGATCGGATCCCGCCATCTCGATGTCCGGATCGCGATCACCCGAGGTTGCGCGGCCGATGGGCGGGGAAGACGGGGACTTGACCGGAACGGGCTCCTGAAACAGGCGGATACGCGTGCGGGGGATGCCGAGGGTTACCAGGGTCAGCCGCACGACCGTGAACACGATAATCATGGCCCAGAACCACCGGGCACTGGCCGTCCAGGCCGTGTTTGAAAGCGGCCAGAGCATCCGCACCCCGGGTGGGCCTTCGGCGATGTCCCGGGCGAAATGGATCAGCAGCCCGGCCGCCGCGCCGGCCAGCACGGCCCGATGCCGGCGGCTGGCCGCCGCCGCGACGACCACCACGGCCACGGTGGCCAGGGAATGCGTGACGGGCCGCTGATTCGGGTTCCCCACCCCGAGGTACAGAGGTATGTGGTCCAGATCGATGGCCACGGACGCGATGAGGCCTGCCACATAGAAACGGCGCGGCACGTCGATGAAGCACGAGAGGGCGAGCAGGCCCAGCGCTCCGGTGGCCAGGTGGGCTGGCTCGTCGAGTGCGCCGGTGGCCAGGATGGTGAACGGAACCCTGCGGTCGGCCGCGTCGAATGCCAGCGCGACCACGGCCAGCAGCACCGGAACCGCCCACGACTTGATCAGAGCCCGCCCACGCCACCCCATCCGATGATGCTACGTTCTCCTGCCGGCCGCATCGTCCGCCTGCCCTCGCCCGGGGCGGGGCAGGATGAGGTCCAGCTCGAGCCAGCGGGCCAGGTCCTTGATCTCCCAGCCGATCGCGGCAGGCGGCCCGCCCGGCCGCCAGCCCCGCCACCGCCGACGTCGTCGCGGTGGCCAGGAAGATGGCCAGCCAGGCCGTCATGGTCAGCGCGGTGGTCGCGATGGCCAGGGAACCGAGCGGGGTCCGGCCCAGGTGGCCGACGATGGCGGTGTCGGCCAGGCTGTAGGCCGGCTCGGCGGCGATCGACCCGAGCGCGGGCAGCGCGAGCGCGGCGATGCGCCGGTCCAGGTCCCGGTCGGGCCACTGCGCCGGCACCTTGATCAGCATGATCACGAGTCTCGGCCGCGGGCAGGCCGCGGCGCAAAACCTCAAGATCACGTACGACTTCACGATCTCTTAATGTCTGTGTGTAACGATGAAGCCACGTTTTGGCCATATATGAACCTGATGTACCCGAGTGGCCCCTTTCCGCGAGATGGCCCGATTGTTAAGGTTTGTTCGGCGGCAACGGTTCGGCCGAGTGGTCTTGCGTGCTTCACAGGGCCGCGGCCACGCAAGCCCTGGTTCACGTCGCGCTCATCGAGCGCGATGCCCTGGTGGAGCAGGCCGAGGCTGACCAGACCGCTGTTATCGCCGAGGCCGGCCTCGCCGGCCTCGGCGGAGGGAACAATCTAGCGTGCTCGGGCCTCTGCGGGAGGAGCGCGAATGAACGATAGGTATGGCTGCGCGGAGGAGCCGCGGCGGGTGTGCCACGGAATCCGGCAGTCCGAAGCGGAAGCGCTTGCCCCAGTGGAGCCCGCAGCACGCGAGGCTCTCGGACACCACGGAAGACCTGACTGCGGCCGCAGCAGCCTTGGCGGGAAGCGGGGGAAACTATGGCTGCTCCGGCAACGTCCCGTATGAGAGGGAGGGCCGCAGGTGCGGCTTGTCCTGTGTGACGACAATCGCATTTTTTGCGAGGCCTTCGCCACGATGCTCCAGGCACGCGGTCATCCGGTCTTGGCCATCGCGACGACCGCCAGCGATAGCATCGCCGCCGTAACCACGAACCGTCCGGATGCCTGTCTGCTCGATCTGCGCTTCCCGGACGGCAGCGGCCTCGATGTCGCTCGGGCGATACGACGCTGCGTTCCGGAGACGAAGATCGTGGTCTTCTCCTGCGTCACTGACCCTGCGGTGGTGTCGGAAGCGAAGAAGATCGGCGTCGCAGGATTCCTCGGCAAGGACCAGAAGCCGGAAACGATCGCGGCTGCTCTTGAGGTGGCCAGCGCCGGCCGGATGGCCTTCGACCCAGGCTCCTTGCGCCAGCCAAGCCGGCGCACGGTGCCGTCACCGCCGGAGGACCTTCTCCGGAAGCTCACGCCGCGTGAAAGGCAGGTTCTGCAACGGATCGTAGCGGGTCAAAGCACTGGGCAGATGGCCCGCGAAATGAACCTCGCGACCAGCACCCTACGTAGTCATATAGGGCGCGTTCTGGCCAAGCTTGGCGCGCACAGCCGAATCCAGGCCGCTGCTATCGCCCGTCGCGGGTCCGCCGTCGATGGCTTCAGGACGTAGCCCATGATCTCTCGGTCGTGTCGCTGCAGGAAGGTACAGAACCATGGCGATCAATGTCCTCATCGCGGACCAGGAACGCTCTTTCGCTGACGTGCTGGCAGCCCGGCTCGACGGCGAAGATGACATAGAAGTGATGGATGCCGTCCAGCTGCAAGCACCAGGCCCGTGGCCGCTGGCGGCAAAATGCGCCGAAGTCATGCTGCTCGATGGCGATCTGCCGGAGGGTGCCGCGAACCGCCTGTGCGAGAAGCTCTCCGGCGGCAACGAGCCGACCCGGGTAGTCATGCTCAGCTTTTCGTCCGAACCTGAACGCATCGCTAAGGCATTGCGGGCCAGGGCAGCCGCATGGGTACGCAAGGACGAATCCCTGGAACACCTGCTGCGTGTGATCCGCGGTGTTGCCCGGGGTGAGAGCTGGCTGCCTCCGAGCGAAACGGCTGATGTCATACAGCTGCTCATATGGGGCCGAGACCGGCATCGGGAGAACGAACTCCTGCTCAACAAGCTCACGGCACGCGAGCGTGCCGTGCTCGCTTGCCTGGCGGAGGGCGCCGCGCACCGTGCCGTCGTGGCGAAACAGTTGCACCTCTCCGTGAACACCGTCCGCACCCACATGCGGAATATCATGGCCAAGCTCGGCGTCCACTCGATGGTGGAAGCGGTGGCCCTCACCAGGGACGATGCGGGCTGGCTTTACGAGGACGGCAGCACGTCATCCTGATGGCCGCCAGATGGACGCACCACTGACGTTTCCGGGACCCGTCTACCACGGTACGCATACGAATTCGCTGTACAGGTCGTCAATCTGATCAGGTTCCAGGCTGGCGCTGCGGTACATCTTGGGCCACGAAGTCACCTTGAACGAGAGGGGCGGCCTGTGGCCGATGATCCGTAGCTCAGCCAGAGTCGCCAGCAGCCGATGACGGACCAGCAGATGACGGGTCAACGGCAAAATGGCCTGATGGAATAGCTGGGGATTGCTGACGTGGACGATTACGGCGAGCGGTACGGCCTTGATCGTGGTAGGCCGGTACATCACGTAACAAGAGTCCGAGCCGCGGAGCAGCACTATGTGACGAGCTGCTAGCGCTTGTGCGTGGTCGTGGTAGAGCTTTAGCTCAGTCCCGGCGAGTGTGCTTTCGATAACATCCGGGTCGGCGCTGATCGTCGTTCGGCCCGGCGGGGTCGGCCACGGCAGGTTTGGAATGAGGGCCGCGGAAGTGTCAAGGGAGTGGAATCCGAGCCGGGTGTGGATCGACGTGACCCTGTGACTGGGCGTAAGGGCGGTGAAATGGTAACCGTCCTGCGCCAGCAACGCAATGAGGAGCCGGATGCTGTGGGACCGGAATTCGGGCAGCACGTACCACGTGCCCAGGTCGCAGAACCGTTCCACTCTTCCCGCTACTAGGCGCTCTGAGTAGAAAGCCGTGTGCGCGCCGACGATGCGCTGCCCGTCGCGCAGGAGGAATCCGTGGTTAGGTGCCTCTGCCTTCCATGGCCCCGCGAGGCGCGTGCGGGCCCAGGGGACCCGGTCCTGGTAGTTGACGTGCAGGAAGTCCGCCACCGCCGCTATATCCGCGTTAGTGATGGGAGAGAGCTCGACGGTCATTCCCGGGGAACCTCCGCGGCGGCCACGTCCGCCGGCGCCGGGCGATCGGCGTTTCGATCGTCCACACGGACGGGACTTCGGCTTAGATTCTCGACGGCGCGCGACCACTGGGAGGGAAGCCGGGCGCTGGCAACGACGCGCGCTCGCTTCAGCAAGAGCACAGAGCCTGCCGCGCATCCGACGACCAGCTTCCCGTCTAGGACCCTGGCTTCTCTAGGCGCCAGATCCGTGGCTGCTCCGCAGTCGGCTACCGCAACTTCGTCGAGCCACAGCGTGAGGCTCGGGCTGGGGATCACCAGCGTCGGGTGGTATGTGGGAGAGGACAAGGGCAGGTAGTTTCCTGCCCGCACCCACCGCTCCGCCTCTACGGCATGAAGATGGCTGGGAAGCTGGTCTCCGAGCGCGTCTGCGGCCTTGAAATAACGTAGCCGGGAAAGATCCTGGCTGACCCGGGGAAGTTCGCGACCTGCCGCGATTTCGGTAAGAAGCCACTTGAGGACTCCCGCCTGGGCTCGGAGGCATCGCAGCCACGCTGAAAGTCCCGTGTCGCGCGGCCTGATGGGAACAGGAGCCGCATGGATCACGTCGCCGGCATCCAGAGTCTCGGTCATGAAGTGCGCGGTAGCGGCCGTGGCGCTCTCGCCGAGGCGAATTGCCCACTGTACGGCGTAAAGGCCCGCGAAGTCGGGCAAGCGGCCCGGGTGGATATTGACGGCGCGTCCGTCGAAGCGTTCCAAGACGGTCCGGCCTATGATCGTGGTGGAGTTCATGGATATCAGCCAGGGCTCTGGCCCGCGCGGTCCAGCGGAGGGGTCGGCCGCGCGGTGGGCGAGGTCGGATGCGGTGACCATGTTTATGGGAGCAGCAGAAGGTTTCTCTTGTGACCACTCCCGCGCAGTCCGGCAAGCGACCTCGTCGCCCACCAGCCAGATGTCGCTAGCCGCCATTAGGTTCGTCCATGAGCATCGACAGATGACGTGTTAGCCCGCTGATCGACAGAAGTGACTCAGGATCGACCGTCACGACGTCGATGCTGATGCTGAACTCTTCCTCGATCGCAACGAGAAGCTCGACAACGCCCAGGCTATCAAGGCTGGTTTTTTCAAGAAGGCTTGCTGAATCATCAAGCGATACCTCGTCAACCCGCTCGGCGACGAGGCGGCGGACCGCACCGCGGATTTCATGCTCTGAGTGATTTTTCATGACTCCGTTCCGTGTTGCGCGACTACATCAGGGCCGGTGTGCTCCTCCAGCTGGCGCCGCACGGCAGCCCGGTCTATCTTGCCGTTGGCGTTTACCGGCCATGAGGCGAGTTCGACGACATGAGCCGGGATCATGTACGAAGGCAGCCTGCTGGCGCACGCCTCCCGTACGGCTGACGCGGCAGGCCCGTCTCCTTCTTCGCAGAAGATCGCAGCGACCAGGCCGCGGCGCTTGCCCTGGTCACATCGGACGACGACGCTGCGGCAGGCAGGGAAAGCGCGATGAATCGCATCCTCGATTTCGGCGGGCTCGACGCGGTACCCGGAGATCTTGAGCTGGTGGTCGGTACGCCCCACGAAGTGGAGCAGTCCGTCGCCGTCCCGCTCGACGGCGTCCCCTGTGCGGTACCAAGTTACGCCGTCCGGGCCGGACGCGAAGGCGTCATGGCCATCTCCCGCGTCAAGGTAGCCTGAGATCACCTGCGAGCCGCTCAACCACAATTCACCGCGATTGGGTCGCTCGCCCGCCTCAGGCCTGCTGAGGATCCTGCCGTGCTGGCCTTCGAAGACCTGGCCAATCGGTACAATCCCGTAGATGTCGTTCGACCGCGATCTGCGCCTGGGTACAACGTAGTAAGAGATCGCGATCGTGGCTTCCGTCGGGCCATAAAGGTTGACGATGGAGGAGTCTGGTGCGGCGGTTTGCCAGGCTTCGGTAACCGGCCAGCGGAGCGGCTCGCCGCAGAACAGCGTCTGCCGGAGATGCGGGAAGATTCCAGGCCTCAGGGCACCGACACGATGGAGCGATTCGGCCGCCGACGGCACGGAGAACCAGTGAGAGATCTCTTTCTCGCGGAGAAAGCGCGCGGGAAGTATTCGCTGCTCCGCCGGGATGACCACGAGCGTTCCCCCGCCGAGGAGCGTCACAAAAATGTCGTGCACGCTGAGATCGAACGTGAGCTCAAAGAAGTGCGAGGCGCGATCCCCCGGCTGCACGCCGAAATGCTTCGTCGCCACATCAAGATATGCCATTAGGGATTCTGTCCTGACTGGAACCCCCTTGGGCCTGCCAGTGGTCCCTGATGTGAACATGACATAGGCGATGTCGCTGTTAATCGGAGAGGCGCCGCTGACTACCGGCTCCGGTGGCCGCGCCCATGACAGGTTGTCCAGTTGGCGTGAAATTGTCAAGAGCGGGTAACGGCCTGACAGGACTTCAGCCATGCGGGTGGCTGTCCGGTCTGACTGCACAATAAGCGCCGGCTCAACGGCAGCGAGTATCTGCTGAATTCGCGTGGCAGGATGACTGGCTGACAGCGGGACGTACGCTCGGCCCAGGGCCTGAGCGGCCGCGATAGTGGCACACGCACCGGCACCCGGATCGTCCGCGATGACGATCGGTCCCGGCCCGGCAGGGCTTCGCGTAATCTGTTCTCGTATTGCGTGGGTGAGGTCGAGAAGCTGCTTATAAGACGTTCGCTGCTCGCCTGTCTCGACAGCCGTATCGTCCGGTCGGCGCAAGGCAAGCAAGTCGATCAAAGCGCCCCGCGTCACGAGCATCCACCTCTTCCTATGTACAGACGCGGGAACCCGGCCGCACCCCTCACGAACCGGTGACAGGATTGCGGTGCAGGTCGCTCTCGTCGTCCCTTCCGCATGCTCGAATCTACGCTGGGGTATCGACACCCGGCCTCGGCAAACTGGCGTATATGTCCCACGTCGTTTGACTTAGGTCGGCGGGGGTCGGTGACGGGCGCCCCGAGCCGCGGCGCCCGCGACGTCATGAGCCTCCCTCTCGCACGTGGCTGGTGAGCTGCCACCCCGTTCACTGGTGAGTGCCACCCTGGCGCCCCGCTCGATCTCGGATTACGCCAGACGGTCACCTGCAGGACCCGGTAGCGGAACGCGGCGATCTCGCAGTGGCCCAGCGACGGCACGTGCGCGAAGCAGGGCAGGTTCCGCATGCCCCCGGTGCGTTCGCCTGCCCGATGCGGTCCTCGACCCGGGCATGCTGGCGGTACCGCAGTTCCAGACCGGTACGGGTTCAGAGGCCCGGACTCAAAGCTCTGGTTGGGCACCATCAAACACAATGGCTGTGTGATGCAGTTCTTCCCGGCTCGGTGGCACATCAAGAATAAACGTCCGAAAGCCTTGTCGGATGTATTTTGAGACCTCACAGCGCACCTCGTCGTAGCTACCAACCAAATATGGGCAGAAAGTCTTATAGTTCTTAAATGGCACAAGCCAGTAAGGGGAACTGCTGTCAACTGGTTTCTCGCCAAGTTCTGATAGCTGCCCGTACCACGCAGAGTCTGACACTCTCCGCGCAAGGGCATGCGTAAGCTGCCCCTTCCGATCTACCGGATACCGCTCATGGGCAATTCGCCATGCTTCGCTTGATTCCTCGCGCGCGATAATACCGATTCGTATTCCAGCCGACACGCCTCTATTTATTCTTTCCCCACTGGGAGTCCCGGGGTAGCTAATCGATGTGGCGCCTATTTTCCGCGCCGCGGCGATGCCGGCCGCAGAGGTTCCAGAGACAAATACTTCCGGTACCAGCTCGGGCGGAATTCTCGGCTTTATCGTGAGATTCTTGGTAGTAAAGTAGGTGCCGGTAAAGGTAAGCGGTTCAGGATCGTTAAACAAACATTTCATAATCGATACATACTCGACTATGCGATCATAGCGGTCGTCATGCTCGGTGCAGTCTCCCAGGGCAATAAGGTCGTTCACAAATCCCCCTGCGACCATGTTCAAAAATATACGGCGATTATAAAGATAACTGAAGGTGGTCACCATTTTCGCCGCCGCGTATGGATGCATATATACCGGCTGGAGTGCAACAAGAGGCGCCAGATTCGACGTGCTGGACAAGATCACCTGAGAAGCTTGCCAGGGATCTACGAGAGAGTTATCAGTGTAGACGAGTATTCCCTCGAGGCCGGCGTCATCGCACCACCCCGCCACTTCTTTGACCTTGCGTATGTAGTCGCCTCCATTTTGATATTGCGCCGAAGGCGGGCACGTAGAAAAAAGCCTGATGCTCCGCGATTGTATCTTGATCAGTGCTCCTTCATCCATCTATCTATGGGCCTGGTTGATGCAGCTTCAGCCATGCGGGCGGCTGGCCAATCTAGGAGCGCAGCCTTCGCGGATCTTGGTCGGTATGACGGCCTGGCTCGCGACCATGCCGTTCAAGTCAAAGTCTGTCTTTTCATGGTTCAGCATGCCGGTAACAGACACTAACCTCCCCATCTGCTCTCGCCAAGCCCTACCGGGGGCCTGCTGGTGGTGCGTGCTTACGCGCCTGAGCATATGCGCGTTCCGATTCGGCACCAACTGGGTCTAGGACTACCAGACGAGCACAGAGGCTGAATTGCAGTCAGGGTAATCCCACCCGCCCCTCCCTCAGCAAAAGTTGCCGCCTTCCCCACGGCAGGTCGCTCTTGTCACCCTTTCGCATGCATGAATCTACGCTGGGTCATTGAGACCTTGCCTCAGCAAACTGGCGTAGAAGTCCCACGTCGTTTGGTGGGTGAACGGGTCCGTAACGGGGGTGCCTCAGCTGGCATCGCCGCCGCGACCGTTAGTCCTGCGTTATGTCCGGACCCGCTGCTGACCAACCCGAAGTCACGGCGTGTCGGACATAATAAACCCAGGATAAGCTGCGGGTTTGCTGGTTTCGGGCGGCCAGCATGCCGATGACATGCGCCACGCCCGCAAGCGGATCGGAGGCGAGGGCACTCCGAGCAGAACAAGCACTCAGGTCCGCTTCGGTAGTGCTGGTGCGCGACGTAAGCGTGCCCGCATGGGCAGAGACGATCGGGCCCTGGATTCGGATATGTTAGCGGCTCCTGCGCTCGGACGACCGTTCAGCCCGGTAAGAGATCACGGTAGCCGTGCGCGTCTCTGGATCGGACCGCCGACACCCAAGGGCGACAGTGCCGCCTCGGACGGTTAGTCGATGTTGTTCGTGCTCGCAACCTCATCGGCCCGGCGCCACCCCGGACCTGCTAGCCCAGCTCCCCCGATCCAGTCATGGCGGCGATCATGCTGCTGGCCAGCATGATCGCCAAGGTGGGCCATACGCGACGGGTTACCCAGGCCGCTACCAGCTCATCCCCCGCCGCGTACTATCTCTATGCCGCACTCAGGTCACAACCGTTAGCAGCAACCCCAGGAAGCCCCTCAGGACCCGAAGTACGGGCCAGATCCGAATTTTCAAAGCTGGCATTGTCCATATGCCAGCGAACGTCTCCGCGCAGTCGCCGCCCTGGAGCAGGAACGCCTCACCGCGCGCGACCGAGGCCAGCCGCTCCTTCAGCTGGTCGCACTCCGCGGCCAGCACCAGGGGCGGCAGGCCTGCCAGGCCATGCACCACCGTCTCGAAACGACCACGGTCAGGCCACAGCGGCTGCTGGAGCGGCGGCGAGATCACAGGCTCAGGCTAGTGCACCTGCCTGTAAACACTGCGGTGTATTCCAGGCTCCTCGCGGCGACGCGGGCCCGCCGCAGGCCGCTGTTCACCGCGGTGGTCGTAGTGCCAAGCAGTTCGGCCACCTCGGCGGCCGGCTCTCGAGCACGTCCCGCAGGATCAGCATCGCGCGCTGCCGGGCGGACAGGTACTGCAGCGCCGCGACGAAGGTCAGCCGGATGCCCGCAACTCCGGCTTAACCAATGGGCCGAGTCTTACCCGGCCCGGCCCGCCGCATAGTTGGCCGCGGCCAGGTTGATCCGGGCAGCCAGGGTCCGGGGATGGCCAGGGCCCAGGACCCGCTCGCACCCGGCCAGGTTCTGCTCGAACAGCGGGATCGCCTCGGCGGCCCGGCCCGCCGCCTGGTAGGCCGCGGCCAGGTTGTTCCGGGCGGCCAGGGTCCGGAAATGGTCGGTGCCCAAGACCCGCTCGCATCCGGCCAGGTTCTGCTGGAGCAGCGGGATGGCCTCGGGTGCCCGGCTGACATCCCGGTAGGCGTTGGCGAGGTTGTTCCGGGCGGCCAGGGTCCGGGGATGGCCAGGGCCCAGGACCCGCTCGCACCCGGCCAGGTTCTGCTCGAGCAGCGGGATCGCCTCGGCGGCCCGGCCCGCCGCCTGGTAGGCCGCGGCCAGGTTGTTCCGGGCGGCCAGGGTCTGGGGATGCTCAGCGGCCAGCCGCCGCTCGCGCCCGGCGAGGATCAGCTCCAGCAGCGGGATCGCCTCGCTGACCCGGCCGGCGTCCCGGTAAGCGGCCGCGAGGTTGCTCTGGGAGGTCACGGTGGCGGGGTGATCGGGACCCAGGGTCCGCTGCCGGCTGGTCAGGGTCTGCTCGAGCAGCGGGATCGCCTCGGCGTTCCGGCCCACGGCCCGGTAGGCGGCCGCGAGGCCGTCCCAGGCGAGGAGGGTGTCGGAATGGTCGGGGCCTAGTAGCCGCTCGACGTCCGCGGTCAGCGGCTCGCCGATGGCGACCGCCTGCGACGCGCTGTCGCCCAGTTCAGTCAGGTGAGACAGCACGAAGAACCGGAGTCGCAGCAGGACCCTCATCAGCTCCTCATCAGCGGATCTCCCCATGTTCTCCGCCAGCGCCATCACTTGTACGGAGATGTCCCTGATCGCCGGGCGGTCCTGGAAACCGGGAAGCAGCCGGCTTTGCGCTTCCAGCACCAAAGCGGCGGCCCAGCCGGCCGCCGTCAACCGCTTCCGGCAGGCAAGCCAATCGCGGACCACCCGCGTCACCAGGTCGTGCATGATGACGGTCTGGCCGTCCAGGCTGAAAGCCAGCAGCGACCAGCGGGCCAGGTGCTCCAGCGCCCCATCCACCAGGACCGGAGCCACACATTGCCCGTCGCTGGCCAGAACGCCCGCCTGCCCGGCCGCATGCAGCAGCGCCCGGCGGACCCCTGCTCCGGACAGCACCGCGATGATCTCCATCACCTGGGCGGATACGCCTGACTGGTCACTCGCCCGGGCCGCGTCTAGGGACAGGAGCACCGCCGCTGCCACGCCGGGCGGGTAACGCTGTCCTGGTTCGGGAGCCAGGTGCTCTCCCGTCGGCAGCGCCCGCAACCGCTCCAGGTACGTCCCGTAGCTGAGCTGCTGCCCGGCGATCACCGCTGCGGCCTGCGCCAGCGCCAGCGGCAGATATCCCAGCTCCGAGACCACCTTGGCGGCCTCCGCGTCGTCCGCCAGGGCGGTCTGCTCGGCGAGGAACGCCCGCGCCTCCTCAGCAGTGAACACGTCGACAGGAACGCTCGCTCCCAAATCTGCTACCGATTGCCGCTCACTGGTCACCAGCACGTGGGCCGCACCGTCGGCCGGAACGA
>Ga0208696_1001720_pt1 | contig 12539 bp, 15 predicted proteins | sample Sb_taG_9_FD_187711 | JGI IMG/M metagenome (GOLD analysis project Ga0208696, IMG submission 187711) | Peat soil microbial communities from Weissenstadt, Germany - Sb_50d_b_LC metaG (SPAdes) (version 2) | ecosystem: Environmental > Terrestrial > Soil > Wetlands > Peat | place: Germany...
GTCGAGTCGGGGTTGGCGCGAGTTTGATGGTTGTCGAAACATCCCCATTTCACTAATTGACCGCGCCTTCCCAGTAGATGGCCCGTTTGCAAAACGAATCTTGTCTGGTTAGGAAGGTCGAGACAGCCTCACCTCAACGCCCATAGCGCCCCATGAGTTCCGCTTCACCCAGGATATGGCCTTTCATCGCACGTTCGAGGTCCGGTTTCGTAGCTCCGGCGCTTAGATTGATCTTGGTGTCGAGCGCATAGAGCTTGAAATAATAACGGTGCGGCTTGCCCGCCGGAGGACATGGACCTCCATAGCCTATCTTGCGAAAATCGTTGTGTCCTTGCAGCGCTCCGCTGTCAAGCTGTTCTTGCTTTTCCACTCCCTCCGGCAGCTCTTTCGTGTTGGCAGGAAGGTTGTATAACACCCAATGCACCCAAGTCCCCACTGGCGCATCGGGATCGTCCATGATGAGTGCAAAGCCCTGAGTCCCGGTTGGCGTACCCTTCCAGCTCAGTTGCGGGGACACGTCAGGCCCGTCGCAGGTGAACTTCTTCGGAATCATTTCACCGCTGGAGAAGGCGGCGGTCGAAATTTGGAAAGACATAGCCCCTCCCGTGGCTTGACCGATCAAGGGAATGAGAATCTCGCGTGCGCAAACAGCGGGTGCGCTCCATTCGCGCACCATCGAGAGTAGGATGGCGGGGGCGAAAAGGGCGAACATGAGGCGGTTCGTTGGCACGATTCGATTATCCCATGGCAGATCGCGTTAAGGCCGAGCGTTTCCAGGATGAATATCCCACCGGCGAAGAAAGCAGGTCCCACCACTGCGCTGGACGATCTGCGCTCCGACAACAGCATTTTGCTGATTGAGTGGGGAGAAAAATTTCCCCGCTTCGTTCGCGAGCGGGATGTGGAGGTTTCGTTGGAGCGCGATGGTGAGAGCGGGCGGCGAATAAGAATCGCAAGCTAGAGTCGACTCCCTAGCTATTCCTTCTTTGGCAGATCGTCGGGATCTGCGGGGCTTTCTGCCTGCACCTTAGGACTCCCGGGTGTACCCAGGATATAGCGGCACGGTCCTTTGCAGTGCGCGCTAAAGCGCACGGTATTCCCGTCCGACGCCGACAAGTAAGCCTGTCGGAATTCCTCGGGGCGAATCAGCGTAATGTTTCGCGCCTCAATCGTGATCGGCCCTGGGTCTATGTTCTGATCGAAAACCTTAAGTATCTTCCATCCGGCCGGATACTCTACCCGTATTGAGTCTTCGGAGAATTCAAGCGCGCGGTCCTGGGCCGAGTCCTTTATGAAAGACCCGTTTATGTATTTGTCGAAAAACGGTTCCCCGGTCGCTATGGCTTTGAGTATCTCTAAGTTATCCACGTCAAGCCGGAAGTATTTTTCTGGGACGCGCATCTCGGTTCGAAAGAACCGAGATACAAACGCAGCATCAGCGACAATTTTTTTGAGATCGGAGGAAATACTAAGGCTGCTCGAGAACTCACCGATCACCCTTGCCAGTGGCCCAGGAGGGTCGAGGCTGGCCACCTCAAGTTCCCCGGATGACTCGAGTGCATCCAGGAACTCGATCACCCGCTGAAGACTTTGCACTTCCGCACCCTGCAGCTTGGGGCGGATATTTATCGTAATGCCGCTCTCTGTCGGCCGGAGCTTCAGGGTGACCTCAAGCGGCAGAGTGCCGCCGCTCGTCAGCGTGATTTCGCGCCTTCCCATTTGTGCAATTTTGAATGGTTTGTAAGGAATCTCTTTCGCGGCCGGTCCCGTCCCGGCGATCAAGCGGAGTGCGAGGGTCTTGGTGGCAAGCTCCACTGGCAGGGAAGGTCGTACGTCCAGCTGGAGGTGTGCGGGATCCTGACTCCCAAAAACCGATTGCAGCAGTGGAGAAGCGGAACTAATCTCCAGTAGCTCGCCTGCGGGCAGAGTGAACGGTAGGCCCTTATCGAAAGCATCCTCCAGGTCCCTGGATCGATCATTTCTAGTGGCCAACGTGAATCTTATTGGGTCGAGGTTGAACTCATTCACGTCTCGGGCCAAGAAATGTGTAGTACGATCGCCCTCAACGATGGACATTACAAGTCCCCGCTGCGGAAGAACTTGGCGGGCTTTTGGGTCGCTGCCGACGCTAACCACCGCCTTGAGGCGGGGGTCGAGATCAGCCTTACCCTCGAGATATTGCTGGGCGTGCTCGGTAGCCAAGGCCCCTCGTTCTTCTGTTGTTAGATCCTCGGTCTTGGTGGCGATCTCCCTAATTTTCACCGCGTTGGACATCGAGTTCTCCGGAAAGAAGGCATCTCGGAGGGGCCTATTGTTTATCAATTCGGTTAAGATGTCGGATGCCTGATATAGCGCAACCGTCGTCGGGAACCATTCGGGCGGTTAATTGATGCAAACAGATGGGATGAGAAGGCCGGTCTCCAGACGGGATGCGGTGTACGCTCCCAAGTTATCGACGCGCTTGAAGCGCAAGAGATAAAGGAGACCGGCAATGAAGAAGGTTAGCACCGCAACGGCGCAGCAGAGTAGAAAAATCTCGGAACGTAAGTTAACCATCGGATTGGATCTGGGCGATCGCAACAGTTGGTATTGCGTGCTGGAGGAATCCGGCGCGGTGGTGCTGGAACAGAAACTGAGCACGACTCCCAAAGCCATGAAGGAAGTTTTCGGGGGAATGCCGCGCAGCCGCATCGCGCTGGAAACCGGGATGCACTCGCCGTGGGTGAGCCGCTTGCTGAGCGAACTGGGGCACGAAGTGATCGTGGCGCATGCGCGCAGTGTGCGGCTGATCGGGGAGAGCCGAAAGAAGGATGATCGCCTGGATGCGCAGACGTTGGCTCGGCTGGCCAGGATCGATCCGAAGTTGCTGTGTCCGGTGAAGCATCGCAGCGCGAAGGCGCAGGCGGACCTGACGTTGATCCGGGCGCGAGCTGGGTTGGTGCGAGCGCGGACGGCGCTGGTCAACACGGCCCGGGGATTGGCCAAGAGCTACGGCGAGCGGCTGCGCGGATGCAATGTGCGCAATATGAATCCGGAAAAAGCCGAAGGGCCGCTGCTGGTGGCACTGGAATCGCTGAGCGAGCAAATCGCCGAGTACAACGAGCGCATTGAGCAACTGGCGCAGCAGAGTTATCCGCAGGTAGGGTTGCTGAAACAGATCAAGGGCGTGGGCACGCTGATCGGGTTGACATTTCTGCTGACACTGGAAGACCCGCATCGTTTCCGCAAGAGCCGCGATGTGGGCTGCTATCTGGGACTGCAGCCGGGACGGAGGAACTCCGGGCAAAGTCAGCCCCAGATGCACATCAGCAAAGAGGGCGATCCCTATCTCCGTACGCTGCTGGTGCAAGGCGCGCAGCACATCCTGGGACCATTCGGTGTGGACTGCGATCTGCGGCGCTGGGGTTTGAAGCTGGCCGAGCGCGGCGGGAAGAGTGGCAAGAAACGAGCCATCATCGCCACGGCCAGAAAGCTGGCGGTGTTGCTGCATCACTTGTGGGTAAGCGGAGAAGTGTACGAGCCGCTGCACAACAGCAGCCGGGCTGTGCTCAGGACCGCGGCATAAAGCAAAACATTCTTGGGAAGGAAAAAATCAGAAGCCAAAGCCGAGTTCCGGTGACTGCGTTAAACGCCTGGCCCATTTCCGTCGTGAGATGGAAGAGAGGTCGACAATCAGGTGGCAGCACCGGCTGAAACGAGAACGCCCAACTTGCACCGAGCGATAAATTGCTCATTGAGAGTGCGGATGGAAGGATGGCGTCAGTGGCTACTCGGCGGGAGAAAAAACTTGTCCAACGAAAAAACACAAGAACCCACTTGACTCCGACCGGCCTTCTCATGGAAGGCGTTAGCACTCAGAAGCCTTCAAGCCCGGTGCTGCTTGCCCACGCTTGCGTAGCCCAGGCGTTCTGCCGTAGTTCCAATTGAGTGAAATCGGGATGTTACGTCAACGACCCTCCAGCCGAGACGCGGTAGCAGACAGAGCGCGGGAGCCTTCGACTATGATCGTATACATGCGTTTGACTATTTCTGAGGTCGCGAGCCAGATCGGACTTCGACCCTCTGCGATCCGCTACTACGAACAGATCGGGATTCTTCCTCCGGCGCAGCGCGTGAGCGGGCAACGACGCTACGATGTGACCGTATTGCACCGTTTGATAGTGATTCAGAGGGCGCGGCAGACTGGCTTCACACTGGGTGAGATCAAGGAACTCTTCTTTTGGTTTCGCGCTGGAACGCCCCCTTCAGTCCGCTGGCAGAAGTTGAAGAGACGGAAGATTGTCGAACTCGATGCGATGTTGGAGCATATCCAGACCATGCGTGCCGTTGTGGAACAGCAGGGGACCTGCCGCTGCACTGCATTGGAGGAATGTGGGAAGAAGATGTTCGAGAAGCAGTGCGCAAACGCTCTCGGAATCCTCGCAACTAGAAGTATGAGTGCCCTCGATCTTAAGCGTCAGTATCCCCATTCGTCGGAGGCGACAATGCCGACTCGGTCGGTTCGCTTGTCAGCTCATCGCTCGTGAGTAGACGAAAAACTTCAGTGTACTCAGACGATCTTCTTATGCTGGAAGCTCGCGACCTGCACCTTGCGGCGAACGGTTTCAGCGTCCGCGACTACGAGGCACCGAGGTTCACGATTGGCATCTTCGGTCTGTCGCTTAGGTTCCCAAATACTGAAGCTCGCAAACGTGCCGTACCCCTTCACGACTTGCATCATGTGCTGACAGGCTATGGCACCGACTGGATTGGAGAGGCAGAAATCGGAGTGTGGGAACTGCGCGGCGGTTGCAACTCCTTCATCACTTACTTCTTAAACGGGTCTGGAGTGGTCATTGGCTTCTTCCTCGCGCCGCATCGTGTTTGGCGAGCCTTTCAGGCGGCGAGAGGGCAGCGCACTCTCTACAACTACCCGCTTCCCTACGACCGCCTTCTGCAAATGGCTGTCGGCGACCTTCGAAAGAGGCTCGGAATCTCCCGACAAACAGCGATGAGATGACACAGCTTTTCGAGGATGCGGCAGCGCGGCATGGTCTGCGAGTGGGTGACAGGCAGGAGAGGCATTCTTTTATCATGGCGAGATCGCGCCGTGCCTGGCTACTACACTGAGAGGCTTGCTGCCGAACGTCTCCGCGCTTGCTATGATCTCGCCCCGCCTCGCACCAAAGCGTACCTCGAAGCGGAGATTGAGTTCGTCCTTGCAAGAACGACTTCCTCCATGCTCGCCTTGGAACTGGGTTGTGGCTATGGACGGGTGCTTGAGCGGCTTCTTCCCAGAGTGCGGGTGGCGTTCGGAATCGATACGTCGCCGTCCAGCCTCTGCATGGCACTGGAACATTTGGGACGCAAACCATCACTACGCCTTGCCTGCATGGACGCCGTTCAAATGGGCTTTCGCGACTGCGCCTTTGATGTGACTATCTGCATTCAGAATGGCATCTGTGCCTTCGCGGTTGATCAGCAGCAGCTCTTCCGAGAGGCGATTCGGGTGACCCGATCAGGCGGGCTGGTGATGTTTTCGAGCTACACACCTCAATTCTGGGAGCATCGACTGGAATGGTTTGAGATTCAGTCCGCACACCACCTGATTGGCGAGGTCGATTACCAAGCTACAGGCAACGGAACGATTGTCTGCAAGGACGGTTTTCGCGCAACAACTGCGGATACGCCGAGTTTTGAGAAGCTTGCTGCAAGTCTGGAAGTTATCCCCCTGATTACTGAGGTTGACGGTTCCAGTCTGTTCTGTGAGTTCGTTGTCCCTTGACACTTTCGCAGAGTGCGAGCCTACGCCACCACCGTAGAAGCTCGCTCGACTGGCTGTTTCGCCGGAGCCAGCGCGATCAAGGCTACGCCGATGACGACAAGCACAGCCGATCCGACCAGAAATCCTACGCGTTGACTCGGAATTTCGAGTCCCAATATCGACATTGTCACGGCATGGGCGAAGCTTGACCATGCTGCAAAGGCGATCAGGCTGCGATGCGCCGATGGATTCCGCACCGCGATAAGCAAGAAAATGCCGAGCGCGACATAGATGCTGAGCATCATGGTGTCGCCCATATCCGAGCCAGCCGGATGCAATAAAGAGCCGATCAGGGGATAAACACCAGCCGTAAAGAGCAATCCCACCACGACCAGCACAACCTTCAGCGCTCGTTCTCGACGCATCGTGCCCTCCCGCTAGAATGTGCAGCCACTTCAACTTTCCGTGCCTGCTTTCCAAAGTCCTCGATGCTGGACTAAAAGAGAATGGAAGCCAAGTACGCGCCAGCGGGTTCGTTGTAAAGCCCTGTCGTCATTAACGTCATCGGCTGGACGACACGAAGCCCACTTTCAAGGCACCAGCGGAACAGCCCCTCGTTGCGCGTTGGCACAAGGATTCCCGGACCCTGAAACTCCGTGGCTGCGCAGATCAGCGCTTGCAAGTCCTGATTGCTCTCGCCGACTGCGTGACCGAAAAAGGCGATGGACGAGGCGTAGGCTTTGATCCGCCCCTCTGACTCGGCGACCACCACCGTCCCTTGCTGGATCGCATCATTGAGTTCGCCGCCACGGTCGTGCCCGTGGACTCGCGCACAAAGATCGTTGCAGGCTCCGAGATCGCCCGGTTCCGCAGCGCGGACGCGATAGCCCAGCGGCGTCTTCTGAATCGGAGTCCCCTGCATACATGCAAGTGGCTCGCGCACGACGAAACCGAGCTTCGCATAGAGTGAGAGCGAGCGGTTGTGATACGCCGCCTGCACTAGACGGACTCCTGCGAACTTCCTTTCCGTTGCACGTGCCATCACGGCTTGCATCAGTTGGCGTCCCGCGCTGCGGTTTTGTGAACTGGGGTCAATCGTGATTGGTCCGACGCCAGCAATGGGCGTCCTCTCGTCCAAGCAGTTGCTTCCGATGACTTTCCCGTCCTGCTCGGCGACCACGCAGAAGAACAATGGATGCGAAAACATCGTCGAGAGCACATGTACAGGAATCTCCGGCGTTGGGAAATCGGGAGGGAAATTGTGCTTTTCGGCGAGGGTGCTAAAGGCTTTGAAACAGATTCTTCCGCACACTTCGGCGTCGGCTTGAGTGGCGCGGCGAATGACAAGATTTTGATTTTCGCCGATCCACGCTTGCGGCTGTGCTGCCATCATGGTTGCCTCCTTCCACGGCTCCGTGATCCCGCGTACATACGGGATGACTCCCCCACTACGGACGGAACTCAGAAAGCAATGTTAGGAGTGCCGCGAAGGCGAAGTCAACGAAGGGCGATGGTTCACCAAGCGCAAGGAGAGTTTGCCCAGTTGCTTTTAAACGAGGATGAGGTTCCGCGTGATCAAGGAACTGGAACGCGAAGCGGGAATCCTTCTTCAGAGCTTCTTCATAAAGTTGTAGTGCGGTTTCGATCTGTTTGGTGTTCTGCTCATTGCGCATCATTTCGCGACCGCGCAGATATAAATCGTATGCCTCGACATTCTCAGTCGGGTGCTGTGTGCTGCTGCTTGTTCCTTCGTTGGGCGCGCCGCTCCCAATCGCGGTGACGATTTTTGCGTACATGTCGTCTTCAACAGTCAGCAGGCTCTGCGATGCACCTGTAAATACGCCGCTCCACAGTCGTCGCCCGCCGCTGACATCATCGACGTTCGCAGTCACTCGCATGTTTTCACCGGAGCCCTGAATCGTTCCGGTGACCAACAGGTTCACGCCGAAGTTGCGTGCGATGCCTTCAAGGGGCTGCGTTAGGTCTGTTTCTTTTGCCGCTGGATTGGCAACCACATGCACGGTTAAGAAAGCGGGATTGGCGTTAGTTCACAAGGCGAACGGGTTTTGACGGCTCGGGCGTTCAGGCGGTCATCCGGACACTTCAACATAGACCCCGCCTGGCGAACAGGTGTGTTGGTCAGACGCTTACCTCAAACAACGCTTTATAGTATCCGCTCGCGTCGTGACTCAGTGGCATCAGAAGTGCTCTGTCCAATTCTAAGCTCGCGACGGGCGCATTGTGGACACCCTCCGAAATGCGCCCCGCACAGTAGTAAGTTCCCCTGACAATTTCTAGCTTGCACCACCCGAAACGTTTTGATAAATTGAAAATGTGAAGTTAGTGCCCCAAGCTCTCATCTGCGCGGCCTAGCTTTTCGTACAGCACTGCCCCACACGACCTAGTCTTTCCAAACGGAAAACCCGACGGACACTTCCTGCGCTAGCTGAAGGCGACTGCGAAGAAAGCCGGCGTCGAAGGCGCCGAGCTTCACTGCTTCCATAAGACCTACGGCGATACTCTGCACGAAGAAGCCGTCTCAGTGAACACCATCCGAATCCGCCTCGGTCACGAGTCGCTGGATGTGACGCTTGCGTATCTCAAAGGGAAGGATGCGGAGTCGGAGGAAGCCCACCCTAGGCAGGGGTCGCCGCGGATGGCCGGCGGCGGTGCACCCCGCGCTTGCGCCCGCGGGCGATCAGGGCCGCCCCTTGCAGTACCCCTTTCACCCAGCACGCCGCCGGTCAATTAATCCACGAAAGCCAAACTCCTTATAGACCTCCCGCCAACGACGCATGGAACGTCGCTGATGCCGATGATCTCCGCCGCCGGCCACCAGTTGATCTTCTTCGCCACTGCCCGCAAAATCACTGCCTGCACTTGCATGGCCTGGTCCGTCGCGGCCCTCGAGTAGCTTTCCATGCCCGCATGGTCTCCTACCCTCGCCACCCGCCAAGCGGACAGATCGCTTGCTAACTCAAGCGGACAAATCATTGCTAACGACACAGCTGGATATCCCGTATTGACAAATATTGTGCCAAATGATATGTCCTTTGGTCGGTGAGGGCAGGTGCGAGTTTTATTTGACCTTCTCACCTATAGTGCCCAAATATGGAACTAAACATTTTTTCTGCGTGCTCGCCGGTGAATCGCACGATCGTTCGTGTGCGCCGATGTGGACAATCCGTTTATGCTAAACGATAGGTCTCCAAGAAAGGTGCAGATGGCGCGCAGAATCGCTCTGCTCTCGATGCCGTGGCATAACCCATACCTACCATCCATCCAACTCGGCACACTTAAAGCGTACCTGGAAAGGCAGCTAGTTGACCTTACTGTCGATGCATTCCATTACTACTTCGAGTTGGAACAGATCATAGGTTTGGAAACGGCAAAAGCTGTTTCCGAGTTCGGTTCTTTCCTGGGCGAAGCGGTGTTTGCGTGGCAGCTGTTTCCAGAAAAACGGCCGGATATTCTTGCATTCATTGAAGATGAAAAAAAGAGACATAAGGACCTCGGGGAGATTGATTTCCTAGATCGGATCATCGATCCGATTGCGGTTGCAGCGCGTCGACGTGCCGAAAACGTCGAATGGGATCAATACCTGTGTGTAGGGTTTTCCTTGGTGTTTGCTCAAACTCTCGGCAGTGTCCTAATGGCAAAACTTATAAAGGAGCGCTACCCGGCTACCGTAGTCATCGCCGGCGGGCCGTGCTGTACTGGCGAGCTTGGCATGAGCCTTCTTCGGAAGTTCCCTCAGCTGGACTTTGTGGTGAACGGAGAAGGTGAGCTTCCACTCCTGGGGCTCGTCACTTCCCTACTGGATCCCGATAAAGGACATCCAGAGGAGATCCCGGGTGTGCTCAGCTGTAAATCGCCACCCGAACGCTTACCGCTGCTCAATCAATTGGCAGATATTGAGTCTCTTCCCATCCCGGATTACCGGTCCTATTTCGAGGCGGTTGATGCCTCCATCACGAGCGCTATCGTTCGTCGGCAAACGGTTATTCCCGTCGAAAGCTCGCGCGGTTGTTGGTGGGACCGCAGCTATCGTAACCCAATGCTTTCGTGCAGCTTTTGCAATCTCAATCTTCACTGGAAAGGGTACCGCGAGAAGCAGATTGATAACTTTGTCGCAGAGCTCGACGCTCTCTCAAACCAGTATAACGTCCTCGATTTTCTGCTAGTAGATAATATTTTGCGCTTCAACAAGGTTGCGGAACTGTGCGCAAAAATTGTGAGGCTGAAAAAGAATTTCAGGATCGGGATCGAGGCGAGGGTTTCCGTCAAACCGGCAGAGATGGCACTGTTGCGAAAGGCAGGCGTTGTCGCCATTCAGTTTGGGATCGAAGCCCTCAGTACAGAAATCTTGAAGTTAATCAACAAGGGCACTACCTGCATCCAGAACATTCAAGCTATGAAGTTTTGTGATCGCTTTGGAATTGAGAGTATCTCTAACCTTATTACCGGCCATCCAGGTGTCCGAGCAGAGGCAATTTTAGAGACGATCAGAAACCTCGAGTTCGTTACTTGTTACCATCCGCTGCAACTCTCCTCGTTCACACTTACTTACCAGAGTCCAATCTACAAGAATCCCTTGGCATTTGGGGTGAGGTGTATCCGCAACCACGAAACGCTCTCGCGCTTTTTTCCCAGTGACTACTGGCACAAGGAATCGTGGCTGGATAAGAGCTTTGATGCTGATTTGTCGGAAGAAATCAATGGACTATGGAACGACGTGGCCAGAGTGTTACAGAGATGGAAAGAGTTGTTTGCGACGCAGACTGAGCAGTTTGGCGTACCTTCGCTACTAATATATGTGGACGGAGGAGACTTTCTCCGTGTCACAGATTACCGCACTACTCCCCCTCGCGTTGTGGAACTTGATAAGTCGTCGCGCCGGCTTTATCTAGCGTGCGAGGAGATAATTAATGTCGAGGCTATTCAGGCAGCATGTAATGAGCTTGATATTAATGACGTCACGGAAAGACTCGAATGGCTTGTACGCGAACGGTTAGTTTTCCGTGAAGGGAAGCGTTATCTAAGCCTTGCAATTCCCTCAGATCCTGTCGAACGCCTCACTTACTGCGTCTGCGACGAGCTCCTGAATACTGTCCCGACAATTGAAAGCACAAAGAAAGCTTACGCAAGCCGACCTCCACTTCCGCCGTTAGTGGCTCGGATGTCTTGAAAACCAATTACCTAGGAATAATACAGATCCAATAAAACTAGTTGAGGTAAATGGTCAGACCTGCCGGTCCGTAATTTGATGGCGATGGGGTGGCGATGTTGTGCATGTGTATCGGGAGCAAGTCTGTTGCCCTCGACATTTCGCAGGACAACACCTTGAATACCTCACCTTCTCTTGCCCGGAAGCTCTGGGGGACGGCACGGCTGCAGATAGAACTGCTCCGGAGCGGTGATCCCCGAGCCTCGGAGGTTGACGTGGCGAGCGATTGGAAACTGCGTCGGCAGCTCATGCCCGCCAATAAGACTTTGAATTAATTGCACAGGCCTCCGGCTCGGGCAGTAGAGGGGTTGTCAGCCTAGAAGCACCTACGTATTATGGATCGCATGGTGGCCCCGAATACAGTGCCAACCTTACAGCTCCGCCAGAAAGCGCAGCTCATGTCAGCCTCGGAAATTGAACGCACGCTCGTCCGGCTTGCTCACGAGATTGTGGAGAAGAACGGGGGAGTGGAGGGGCTGGCTTTTGTCGGTATCCGCCGGCGTGGGGTTCCGCTGGCACAGCGACTGGGCAAGCTGGTGGAACGCATTGAGGGCGTGCCGGTACCGGTTGGCACCCTGGACATTAGTTTTTACCGCGATGACCTTTCCACCTTGGGTCTCGAGCCCGTAGTACAGAAATCTAACCGGGGATTCTCAATTCAGGACCAGAATGTAGTGCTGGTGGATGACGTGTTGTTTACAGGCCGCACCATCCGCGCCGCTCTGGACGCGCTGTTCTCTGCTGGATGCCCACGCGGCGTGCAGCTCTGTGTGCTGATCGATCACGGACACCGCGAACTGCCGATCGAGGCCCAGTTCGTGGGTCGTACTATCCAAACCAGTATGAACGAAGTCATCGAGGTCAAGCTCACGGAAATCGACGGTGCAGACGAAGTTCTGCTGACCGATATCAGCACTGTCCTCTTTCGCTTGTTTAACGTTTTTACGAATATCACTCAATTGATACTGGAAAAGTGATGGCTGTGCCCCGCCTTCTTGTCGCGCGTAACTCCGGCACTTAAATCACTACTACTGGAACTCTCTCTCAGTTTGGACACAGGCGCGATTTCTACGTTAAACGTGTAGCAGCGGCTTTGACCGATGACAACGGATAATCGGGCCTCCGCCAAGGGTAATGCGGCTGCGATCCCGGTTGCCGGCGAATCGAAATTTAAAGCTCGCTCGCAGCTCATTAATCCCCACGCGGCTTACTGTTTCTTCCAGGCGTAGTAAGTGCCTTCGATGATCCCCACCTTGCGGCAAATGTCGGCCACTTTCTTACCTGCCTCTCCGCTGTCGCAAAACTGCCACTTCGGCATCGTCCCTTCTCCTCTCCAGGACTGTCCTGCCTAAGATAGCTCTAGTTTCCCTTGGTCCAATTTATGGGTTTTGGGTCAGGGCCATTCCATTAAGTCAGGGTCACCCTCGTATCCTGAATGCGGGGATGGGCTGTGAAGTGCCCCCATTTGCTGCACCAATCGCAATGTAAGTTCTGGGTTGATGTTCAGCGGGGATGAGGTCTGGAGCAGGGGACGGCGTCTGAGTCCCTTGCTCCAGCAGCTCTGTACTA
>Ga0208696_1001726_pt1 | contig 12513 bp, 10 predicted proteins | sample Sb_taG_9_FD_187711 | JGI IMG/M metagenome (GOLD analysis project Ga0208696, IMG submission 187711) | Peat soil microbial communities from Weissenstadt, Germany - Sb_50d_b_LC metaG (SPAdes) (version 2) | ecosystem: Environmental > Terrestrial > Soil > Wetlands > Peat | place: Germany...
CCTCCTCGTCGGTCGTGCAACCGCTCTTCGGTCAGGTCGCCGACCGCCTCGCCCTCGCCTGGTTGCTCCCGGTGAGTATCCTATTAGCCGGAGCCTGTCTTGCCCTCGGGGCTCAGGCGACGACGTTTGCTCTGGTGCTGCTGGCGTTCGCCTTGAGTGGCCTGGGGGTAGCAGCGTACCACCCAGAGGCTGCCCGACAGGCGTACCTTGCCAGTGGCGACCGACGAGCGACTGGAATGAGCTGGTTTACCGTGGGCGGCGGGGTCGGGTTCGCCTTAGCCCCGATGCTGACGACCGCTCTCGTTGTCGGGTGGGGGATCAAGGGAGTCCTGGTCCTCCTGCTGCCGACTGGACTTGTCGCCATACTCTTGGCTCAACTCACCGGTGGAACGGCCAGATCGCCGGTCAGTCATCGACCAGGACAACCTACGAACAGCGTGCGGGATAACTGGAGGGGGTTTGTGACCTTGAGCGGGGCCACCATCTGCCGCTCGATCGTGTTCTTCGGTCTGAACACGTTCTTGGCGCTCTACTTCATGAGCCGATGGGGCCAGAGTGCCGCCCAAGGGAACCGAGCCTTGGCGGTGTTCCTCGGGACCAGCATCGCAGGAACGCTGATGGGCGGCTTGCTGGCCGATCGTTTTGGTCGCCGGGCGGTGCTCCGGGCCGGATTCGCCGGTGCGGCGGTTTTCCTGAGCCTGTTCGTGATCACATCGAACCAAACCCTGGCATTGGCGTTGTTGGTCCCGCTGGCTGTTTGCATCTTCCTGCCGTCAAGCGTGCAGGTCGTGCTTGGTCAGGAGTACCTGCCGAGCCGGGTTGGCATGGCCTCGGGTGTGACTCTGGGGCTGGCGGTCAGCGTCGGTGGCATGGCTGCCCCACTCCTGGGTCGCCTGGCAGATTGGCAGGGTTTGGGCGTTGTGTTCCTGGCATTGCTTCTGGTTGTGCTGCTGGCGATGATCCTCTCATTGGCTCTACCTTCAACCGTGGGTCGAGTCGATGTCCGCCGATCAACCTCCATGAGCCGGTCTCGGAATCTTGAGGAGACCACCGTGGCCTGTGAAACGAGCGATCCGTCATGAGCAGAAGATCGACTCGCCGCTCTCACTGCTGTCATCACGACCATGGCGAGCGTGATCTTGAAGCCGAGATCCACGACCCGGAGAGAATGCGCTTGATAATCCAAATCATCGTGGTTTTTGAGATCCTTATCTCTTGCATTCGCCGATCGACGGAGATATGCTTCACTTAGTGGGCGAACCAGCCTTCCCGGACCTCAAACGGAACCCTCTTGGGAGAAGGACGGAAGGGGTCGCTAGGCTGGTTGAGGGTATGTCGAACGTCTCGTCCACATGGTCCGATGGGTGGTCGGATTCAGCAAAGAGCCGAACGCAACGCCGGGTAATTCGGGCTGGATGAAGAGATGCTCCGGGCGAGAGAGTGATTCTTGAGCGCTTTGGAGGAACCTCCCAGACCTTGTAAGGAACGGTGAAGCAGGCTCGCACGTCTCCAGGCGTCATGGTCTTGTTCCAGCCCATGTCGGCGGGAGACGGACGGATACGCCGCCGAAGCCCGAAAGACCAAGAGTCACCGGTTGGGATGCCTGGAACGGTCTGCCCAACTGCTGAACCGGCATACCCCCCAAAAACGGCTTTCCGTTTCCCCCCGAGGTGATCCTTGGGGGGTTCTTTTTTCAGGGTTGAGCCTTCACGAACTCATGTCCGGTCGCCGATTGTAGCGCTTCAACGCAAATGGCACTTTCGGGCCGCGGCGGGAATTCCCGTGTACGTGATCTCGACTTACAACACGGACTACATTTTCGTGAAGGCGATGGACCTCGAGCGCGCCGGGGAAGTCGTGCGCACTGAGGGGCATGAGGTCGAGGCAAGTACTGATTGCCAACGGCCGGAGGGACCGGATGTCGGACTGGCTGATGAAAACGATACGTGCGGAAGCTCGGCGCCTGCTTGAACTGGCGGCGGACGACGGCGCGCTGCGCGCGGACCTCCGGGCACTGGCCGAGGAGATCCTGGCCGCGACCGAGGTTTCCTCGCCCAGTGTTTCCCCGAGCGGTATCGAGCCCGACATTGGCTTCCAGCATCCGTTCTCAGGCCCGGCGCATTCCAACGATGAAGAGCTGGCCTGCGAACCGCAGCCCGATCCTCTTCCGTCCCACGACGACGCCACCGAACCGCTGCGAGAATTGACGCTGGGACGGTCTCGACCGACATCTCCTGGCGATTCGATCGCGCCCAGCTTGCCGGCCAAGAGGGGAGTGGCTGGAGAAGACCTGGCCTCCCTCGAGGCTCGTTGTCGGCGCAAGGCCGAAGCTGCCCGATGGGCGGCGGAATGCCAGCGGAGGATCCGTGAAGAAGCCGACTTCCATGGTGCCGGTGACCCTCTGGATGAGGAAATGGCCGGATGGGCACGGAAGTTGACTGACGGCTTGCACTGGATGAGCTCACAGACGGCGGCGGATTCGATCGAGGTCTCGATCCTCGACGACATCGCCGGCTGCTTCGACACGCTCGCCGAGAGCCTCGCCCTGGTCCAGGAAACTCAGGGCCGAGGAAAGACTTTCGAGCAAGCTCTCAAGTATCTCACCGAGGCGCAATCCGCGGCACGGCGGGCGCTGCAAAGAGTGGACATCGCTGACGATCGGGACCAAGAGAACGTTCACGAGTGGATACGATCCACGGCGGCGCGGCAACGGATCTATCTCGGTCGTCACATGCGAGCTGACGACCTGGCCGACCCGGCCGGATGGTCCTCGCTGCTGGCGCGGATCGAGGAAGCGCGGAGCAGCGGCCACAAGACGCCACTTCAGATTTCCCGGCTCGACCGCATCCGCCCTCATTCAGAACGGATCAGAGAGGGCAGGCAAGGCGAACAGGACTGGTCGGCGATCATGGAGACCGTTGCTGGATTGGTCAGTGATGGGATGCCCCCCAGCACTCGCGAGCTGCGGGAATTGTTGTTGCCGATCATCGACCTCGTCCCGGATATGGACGATCCGCCGCGGGGCTTCCGACTGGTTCTCCGGCAGATCGATCGGTTCCTGGCGGCGCGTCCCGTTCCGGTCGAGACATCGGTCCACCACGAGCCGGCAGCCGAGGTGAAGGAGGTGGCGCGACTGCTGAGCGGCAGGAGCGTCGTCCTGATCGGCGGCATCCGCCGTCGCGAGGCCCAGCAAACTCTCAAGACATCGTTCGAGCTCGATTCACTCCTCTGGATCGAGACCAAGGAACACCAGGCGGTCGAGACATTCGAACCCATGATCGCGCGCCCGGACGTCGCTTTGATTCTCCTCGCCATCCGCTGGTCGAGCCATGGTTTTGGCGAGATCCGCCATCTCTGCGAACGGCATAACAAGCCTCTGGTCCGGCTGCCAGGGGGCTATAGCCCAAACCAGGTTGCCGCCCAGATCCTTGCGCAGAGCAGCGAGCAGCTTCGTGCGGCGAGGAAATGATCGGGATGCACGCAGATCGCCTGATCGGCTGTTAACGTCGACTTCCGCCGCGGCACGATCCATCGTGTCAATTCAGCCTGGGGTCCGCCGGCCGCGTCTTCAGTCCCAGGAATTCGGACAGCTTGATGGCATTGACCTCACCAACCACAACTTTCCAGAGATCTTTTTCGCCTGTCCAGAAGACGTGATCGCTGGTCGCGGGCAAGGTGATCCAGGAATCCCAGCCGAACTCCCCTTCGAGCTGTCCCGGGCCCCAACCCGAATAATTGGCGATGACCAGGGAGGGTTCGGGTCGTTGGCGGATGATCTGCTGGACCAACGCAACGTCGAGCGTGACGAAGACGCCCGGGATGATCTCATGGTCACCCAGGCCTGCTAGCGTGTGGAGCACGATGAGCGAGCCGGGCACCGGCCCCCCCAGATGCAGCGGCTTGTCCCACTCAAAACCTTCCTCGAAAATCTTCCCGGCCAGATCCGTGATCAACGTGTTGATCGGTTGGTTCAAGATCAGTCCCATGGCTCCGTCCTGGTTGTGATCGAGCATCAAGATCACGGACCGAGCAAAAATAGGAGTGTCGAGTTGCGGGGCGGCGATGAGAAGATGACCATTGAGGGATTGCATGTGTTTGCCCGCCAGCTTCGATGACTGAAGCGACCTTCGAGTCTGGTTTACTTTCATGGTATTGGGTCAGGCAAGCTGCGCGGGATGGTAGCCTGAGCAAAGCGTCCGCGGAAGGGCAAGTCGATCAGGATGTGCGGCACTTGCACTCGCACCGACGCCAGGTTTGCGAAAAGAACACCGAGTTGAACGAGTCATCAACCCGCGGCTCAGCTCCTACGGCGTGTCGCAAGTGACGGTCCACTTCCGACTTGTATGGTAGTTGGGTGAGACGATCGAAGACTCGTGAACCGGAAGGCCAGGATTTGCATCCGAAGAGAGTGCAACCTAGAATTCCGTGAGCGGAAAAGCAGTTCGGAGGGCAATGACGGGTGAACGGAGTTCCACCAATCATGAACGATCCAGCAGGACAGGCCAAGGCTATCGACTCACTACGCAGTCTGCTTGAGCGTCTGGGATCGCCCAAACTCACGCTCCCCGAGGCCAAGTTCTTGCGATCGCAGATCTCTCAGGTCCTGGACGAGATTGGCCCGGATCGGGATCGGTCACAGGTGTACCCGTAGCCCGTTATAGCCCGCGCTTCCTCATCGACGTCCTGATGAGCAGAGGCGCGGGTGATGAGATCCGCTCTCGATTCATAAATGGCAGCTCGCGCCGCCGTTCTTCTGGATGTACTTCTGGTGATACTCTTCGGCGCGCCAGAACGTCGAGGCGGGCGTGATCTCGGTGACAATAGGGCGACGGAACCGGCCGCTGGCCTGGAGCCGCTCTTTCAATCGAGCCGCTGCCGCTTGCTGGGCCTCGTCGTGATAGAAGACGGCCGAGCGGTATTGAGTTCCGACGTCGGGCCCCTGTCGGTTCCATGTTGTCGGATCGTGAAGTTCCCAGAAGATCTCCAGCAGCCGCTCATAGTCGATGTGGGACGGATCAAACTGAACCTGAACGACCTCGGCATGCCCGGTCCGGTCCGTGCAGACCGCCTGATAGCTTGGGTTCTCCAGGTGGCCGCCCATGTAGCCGACCGCCGTCCCGGTCACTCCCGGCGTCCTGCGAAATGCTTCCTCAACTCCCCAGAAGCAGCCTGCCCCAAACGTCGCCGTGGCCATGTCTGGCTCCCGATCGGTCATGAAAGAAAGTCGTTGTCTGCCGCGGTCTCATCTAGCAAGTTGTAGGGGGAATTCACGGGAAGGGCAAGTCCCCGTGACATCAACCCCGAAGCCGAACCGATCGCCCGGCAAACCGTCCCCACGCCTTTCCTGCATTGTTTACAATGTCACGAACCGTGCTCAGGGCGGGTCTTTAGATGGTTGTGGCTGGGAAAGGCGATCTTCATCCTGGCTGCCGGCCGCCCTGAGGCAATGTCCCCGCATCCGGTGGCTTCGAGGGCTTATGATGAGTGCCGACACGACAAGTACAAACACCGCCGCGGACCAGAGTTCCGAACGACCGGCTGCGGTCCACCTGTTCAGCCCGCTGACGATCCGGGGCGTGACCTTTCGCCACCGGGTTGCGATGTCGCCGATGTGTCAGTATTCGTCTCAGGAGGGACGGGCCAACGACTGGCACCTGGTGCACCTGGGAAGCCGGGCCGCCGGCGGCGTTGCCCTGGCGATGGTCGAGGCGACGGCCGTGACCCGGGAGGGGCGGATCACCCCCGGCGACATGGGAATCTGGGACGATCACCACATCGAGCCCCTGGCGCGGATCGCGCGGTTCGTCCAGTCGCAGGGGGCGGTCCCGGGAATTCAGCTTGCCCACGCCGGTCGTAAGGCCAGTTGCGATCTGCCGTGGAGAGGAGGCAAGAGCCTGAAGACTCCGGCGGAGGGCGGCTGGACCGCCGTCGGGCCCAGTCCGATCCCGTTTGCCGAGGGTGACCCCGTGCCCGTCGCGCTCGATGAAGCCGGAATCGACGGCGTCGTCGCGGCCTTCGAGGCGGCGACCCGACGGGCCTTGACCGCGGGGTTCCAGCTCATCGAAATCCACGCGGCGCACGGTTATCTCCTTCACGAGTTTCTCTCGCCGCTCGCCAATCAGAGGACCGACCGCTACGGCGGCTCGCTCGAGAATCGGCTCCGCCTGCTGCTCCGCGTCGCCCATCGTTTGCGTTCCATCCTGCCAGACACGATGCCGCTCTTCGTGCGCATCTCGGCGACCGACTGGGTGGACGGAGGCTGGGACATCGACCAGTCGGTCGTGCTGGCGGGCTTCCTCCGCGACATCGGGGTTGATCTGATCGACGTTTCCTCGGGAGCGATCGTGCCCTCTGCGAAGATCCCGGTCGGGCCAGGGTTCCAGGTTCCTTTCGCCCGGCGAATCCGCGCTGAGGCTGGGATCAAGACCGGGGCGGTCGGCATGATCGCCGAACCCGGCCAGGCCCAGTCCATCATCAAGGGCGGCGAGGCAGACCTGGTGCTCCTGGGCCGCGAGCTGCTGCGCGAGCCTTACTGGGTCATCAAGGCACAGCAGCAGCTCGGCGAACCGCCCCTCTGGCCGATTCCGTACGGATACGCGGTCAAGCGGCGGTGAGGTTCGCCGAGGCACGGCGAGGTGCCCGCCGGTCCAGCGGTCCGGCGGAAACCAAGACAACGAGGAGAATCCTCATGGCCATGAATATCCGCGTGGACGGAAGCGTCGCAATCCTCAGCAACTTTGCACGGCTGATGAACGACCCGAGATACGTCGACGCCGCCCGCGACGTCCGCGAGATGCTCGATCAAGGAATTCGCAATTACGTCATCGAGCTGGCTGGAGTCAAGGAAACCGGGTGCAGCTTTCTCGGCGTACTTATGACCATCACTCGAAGGATCCGAAGCGCCGGCGGCGAGGCCGTGCTGGCCCACCCCAGCCGCGATGTCGAGAAATACCTCGCCATGATGCAGATGGACGCCTACTGGGACGTCTTTGCCACGGTCGACGAGGCGAAGGGTTTCTTCCAGCGCAACGAGGCACCTCATGAGGCTCGGTAGCCGCACGCTGTGCGCCTGGGAACTTCGGGTGTCCGGATCTGGGACAGGTCCGTACGGGATCTGGGGACAGCATTCGGTATTCGGTAGTTCCAGGGATCCGCCGAACCAGATCTCAATCTCCGGGTCGCGACGCGGCCTGAAGCAGGGCGGCCATGCCCTCGAAAAGAGCGCTCAGGGTCGAGGCGGCTTCGGCGGGAGCTTCGATCACCACGCGGCCGTTCTGCTCGCGGCGGACTTGAAGCTGTGAGAAAAGCTGGCGGACCTCGCCCATGCTGGGTAGCGCTACTGGCTCGCTCTCGTCTGGAGAAGGCTCCGTAAGAGATCGTTCCGCGGCGGACTCCGCGGGGGCAATCGCGGGGACAGGGGTCGATTCGGCGAAAGAGTCGGTCGAAGGTTCCACCAGGTCTTGCGCCTCGTCACCGGCCTCGATCAGCTCCTCGAAGGGGTCAGCCACCTCGTCATCCAGTCCGACGTCGGCAAGCTCGGTCTGTTCGATCTCTTCGCTTCCGCCCACGGCTGCGGCCGCGGCCAGAGTGGCGGGATCATAGAGCTTCCTGACGCGGGAAAGGAACGACCCGGACTGGTCGAACTTCACGGTATCGCTGTCGCCGTCGAAGAGGCCCTTGAAAAACGCCTGCTTGTTGCCCACGAGGTCGGCGATCCGCGACTCGATTCCCTGCTCGCAAACGAGATTGTAGACGTCGATGGGCTGCTTCTGCCCCAGCCGGTAAATCCGGCCGATCCGCTGCTCGAGGACGGCCGGGTTCCAGGGGAGCTCCAGGTTGATCACGCAGTTGGCGGCGCGTTGCAGGTTCAGCCCGACGCCCCCGGCGTCGCTGGCGAACAGGATGGAAAACGCGGGGTCGTCATGGAACTCGACGATGTTCTGCGTCCGTCGCCGCTGCTTCTCGGCGCCGGTGAAGAACCCGGCGCGCAGCTTGCGCTCGGCCAGGATGTCGGTCACCGCCCAGTGGGCCAGGTGAAGCATCCGCCGCCACTGGCTGAAGATGACGATCTTGCGCCCCTGGTCGATCACGACCTGGCGCACCAACTGGCGCAACTCCAGGAGCTTGGGCGCGGAAAGGCCCCTGAGCACGCTCTCGTCGGGAGCACAGCCGCGGACCGATGGCCAGACGTGTTCGAATTGAAGCTGGGCCAGGCCGTTGCAGATGATCCGCTGGGTGGTCAGCAGGCTCATCAGGCGGAGGAACTCGGCCTGGGTCAGAGCGCGAACCTCGGCGATCCGCATGAGCTGAGCGATCGGCTGGATCAGGGCGTCGTGCTCCTCCATCTGAGCCTCGGTCATCTCGATCGGCACACGGACGTCGGTGCGCGGCGGGAGCTGGTCGAGCACCTCCTGGCGAATCCGCCGGACCATGCAGGGCTGAAGCCGCTGGCGGAGCGTGTCCAGGTTCCGCACGCCGGTGATTTCTCGTCGTCCGTCGGCTCGCATCGCGTGCAGGGCGGGAAGCCGCCACTTGGGTTCGAGGGCCATCTCATCGACCCATTCGACAATGGAGGCCAGCTCCTCGATCCGGTTCTCCATCGGCGTGCCGGTGAGAACCAGGCGGTATGGAGGGTTGAGCCTCTTGACCGAGAGCGCTGTCTTGGTCGCCCAGTTCTTGATCCGCTGGGCTTCGTCGAGCACGACCAGGTCGGGTTTCCAGTTGCGCACGGTCTCGAGGTCGCGGAGCAACTGCTCGTAATTGATGATGAACAAGCCCTCCTTGGACGTGGCGTAGATGTTCTGCCGCTCGCCGGGTGAGCCGTCGATGACCTGGATCGGCAGGTCGGAAAAATGGGCCCACTCGCGGGCCCACTGGGGCTTCAGCGACGCCGGCGCAATGATCAAGCCGCGGCGGATCCTGCCGGTGCGCCACAGGATATCGCAGCAGGCAATCGCCTGCGCGGTCTTACCTAGGCCCATGTCGTCGGCCAGCAAGAGTTGACCGGTCTCGAGGAACCGTTTGACGCCTTCGAGCTGGTAGGGGTACAGCGGGCACTTCAGTCCCTTCATCACGGCTTTCTGCTCGGACGGCCAGAGAGTCTTCTCGACCGATCGCTTGAGCTTGTCGCGCTCGTGGACGAGCAGGGCGCGGAGGGCCGGGTCGTGCCGAAAGCCGGTCGAACGGGCGGGAACGACCTTGAGCAAGGATTCGACAAGCTCGAGGCGACGCACCGGATCATCGTGATAGGTCTTCTTGAGCGACCAGGTCCCATTCCGATCGGGTCGGAACCACGTCAGCGCCTGCGCCGCCCGCGCACCTTGCCCATCCATCCCGTTGCCGCCAATCCAGGCCACCCGCTCGAGCCAGTCGCCCAGGCCGAGCAAGGGACGAACCGGGTCCCAGACCGGTCCGGTGAAGGTCGTCTCCGCCAGTCGTTGCTGTTCCTTGGTCGCCCGGTTGAGTAGCCCTGGCCGCCCATGCAAGTGTTCGAGGACAACCAGGACGTGCTTGCAAAGGCCAAGCGAGTTTCTCAGGTAGTCCGGACAATCGCACCGCCCCTTGAGAGGATCGACGCCCGAAGCGATCGTACGATAGGGACGTGCCTCCGAGCCCCGTCTCCGGGTCGCGTAGAGTCCCAGCACATTGCCTCCCTCGGGCCGGCTCTCGATCCGCAACTCGTCCTTGCGGCCGGACTCCAGCCGGCGCAAGAGGGCATCCATGGCCTCGACCCGCACCGGCCACTCCTGGGCAGGCACGGTATCCAGCACGTGCCGCGCCAGGATCTCGGCCGGGATCTTGGAGGCATTCCGGCCAATCCGGCCCACTAGCGTGGCAAAGGCTTCGGTCTCTTCAACGGGGATGGTAGAAGTCGTCGTTGTCGCGGTCATGACTCGGCCTCGTACGGTCCATGCACAAAGGGATGTTGACTTGGAGCAGTATTATGCACGACCCGCGTCGCGAATTCCATATATCTATCCATGGAGAGCGAATCACAGTGCGAGTATGTGAGCCGCCATCACCAGGCCGACGAGCGCCAGGATCGCGGCCATGACCAGGGGGGTTCCCGTACTCACGGACGGGTTGGCCACGCCGGCTTGCAGCGCCTGGATGTACGCGCGGTAGCGCAAGGCGGAGACCAGGCAGACGACCACCCCGAAACAGATCATGGTGAACCCTAGCCAGGGTGAAATCGTCTGCCGATGCGAATGTTCCGGCATCTGAACCACAACCTCGGTCTCGCGGATCAGGAGACCGAACCGGGCGATCAGGAACCCAAAACCCATCAGTGCCAGCGAGGTCCGAACCCAGGCCAGAAACGTGCGCTCGGCCGCGAGATAGACCCGCGGATCCTCGACCCGGCGACCTTTCCCCGGCAGCGGTTCGGCCTGGATGTTCACGTCGCCAGAAGAAACCATGATCACGTCACACCCCGATTACACCGAGCGGGGAGGCTCTCCTGAGCTCCACGGAATCCCCCGGTGCTGGACGGGACTATTCTCTCACGTCGAATCCCGGGAGAACAATCTGGACCCCGGTTGGACCCTCAAGGATCGAGGGAAGCCGGATCGGAGCCCGTGGGATTCAACGTGAACCGCAACTGAAGGAGCCGGGCATGCTCACGGCAAGATATGATTGAACTCGTTATGTGTCATGTCTTGCATCCAAAATCCGTAGCTACGCTAAGTTTACGGCATTGTCGGCTGAAAGTCGAAAGTTTAAGACACTCTTGCCCGCATGCTGGCGGCTTTGGCGCTGCAGCATCGCCACAAACGGCTCTTCGCGTTCGCTGACCGAGTCGATTTCAGCCACCTCCCTGCCAAAACTCTCACCGCTGGTGAGCGCATTGACCTGGACTCGATCGGCAGCTACGCGGGATTATTGGTGTCGGTTCTTTTTTCGCCGGAAAGAGAATCGACACCAATAATCCTGGGAGGAACGAAGCAACTCGTCAAGGGCGCGTTTTCATCACCCCAGGGCGCGGCTTCTGCCGAGCCTGCGGGAACCTGAGGGAATGGCGAGGCTCGGCTGGGCCCTCGCCATTCCAGGTGCGGCTTTCTGAGTAGGAGACGGCCTCGAAGGTAGCTGAACTCAGTCCGCGGCCGCCACCACCGCGCTGCCGTGGAGCATGGAGGTCGCAAACGTCAGGGCCGTCCGAGGGTGGATTCGCAAGCGTCAGAGGCTGTGATAAGATTGATCGAGCACGAAAGTTCCGAAGCCAAAGCCAGGTCCCAGCTCGTTCGTCCTGAGCGAGCGGCCGTCGGACCTTCGCCCGAGCAGACAGAGATGATGTCGATAACCATCAGCCTCACACCAGACCAGGAACAAAAGCTCGAGGAGCTTGCCCGTCAGAGTGGCAAGGATCCTTCGGTCTACGTCCACGATGTGGTGACCGCATACTTGAACGGAGCGGGGCCGAAGGGGGTGAAGACGTTCGAGGAGATCCTGGCTCCGATCTGGGAAGGCTGGCGACAGAGTGGCCTGTCGGACGCGGAGATCGACGACCTGTTCGAGCGCGAGCTTCAGGAGGTCCGGCGTGAACGGCATCAGCGGAAAGGGAGGATGTGAGTCAGCCAGGCGGGCCGGGAGTCGTTCTCGATTCATGGTGTTCTTACAGGCGGCATCGCGGCCGGGAGGTCCAGCGGCACGGCTTTTCATCGAGTTCCTCGATGCCGGCAGTTTCTCTCTTGGGCAACCACGTCTTGGAGTTCTGCCTGACCGTCGTCCGCGCCGACCCCACGCGAATCCGGAGGATCCGGATCGAGCCGTGGAAAGGCGACGGTAAGGAATCGAAGAATGCAACAAACGAGAACGTCGAGGGCCACTGATGCACGTTTCCCTGTTCATCACCTGCTTCAACGACACCCTGTTTCCCGGCACGGGTAAGGCCATGGTGAGCTTGCTGGAAAGGCTGGGGCACACGGTCGACTTCCCGATGGCACAGACCTGCTGCGGGCAGATGCACTACAACACCGGCTACCAGCGCGAGACCGTGCCCCTGGTGCGGCACTTCGTCGAGGTCTTCCGCGCTGCCGAGACGATCGTTTCGCCGTCGGCCTCGTGCGTGGGGATGGTCCACGAGGTTTATCCCAAGGCCGCGGCCCTGGCCGAGGACGAATCGCTGGCGCGGGCCGTCACCGAGCTGATCCCGCGGGTCCATGAATTTTCGACGTTCCTGGTGCACAAGCTCGGTGTCGAGGACGTCGGCGCGTATTTTCCGCACCGGGTCACTTTCCACCCGACCTGCCACTCGCAGCGGATCCTCCGGATTGGCGATGCGCCCCAGCGGCTCTTGCGCAGGGTGCGGGGAATCGATCTGGTGGAACTGCCGCATGCTGATGAGTGCTGCGGCTTCGGCGGTACCTTCTCGGTGAAGAACGCCGACACTTCCATCGCCATGCTCTCGGACAAGGTCCGGTGCGTGCTTGACACCGGCGCCGAATACTGCGCGGCGGCCGACAACTCGTGCCTGATGCACATCGGCGGATCGCTGCACCGCCAGCGCGCCGGGGT
>Ga0208696_1001739_pt1 | contig 12462 bp, 12 predicted proteins | sample Sb_taG_9_FD_187711 | JGI IMG/M metagenome (GOLD analysis project Ga0208696, IMG submission 187711) | Peat soil microbial communities from Weissenstadt, Germany - Sb_50d_b_LC metaG (SPAdes) (version 2) | ecosystem: Environmental > Terrestrial > Soil > Wetlands > Peat | place: Germany...
GCCGCGATCATGAAGGGCAAGAGGTAATGTAGCGCGTAGAAGCGGTGCAGCGTCGCGTTATCGACCGCGTAGCCGCCCCAGAGCCACGTCGTGATCGTATTGCCGACGAGCGGGATGGCCGAGAACAGGCTGGTGATGACGGTCGCGGCCCAGAAGCTCATCTGCCCCCAAGGCAGGGCATAGCCGAGGAAGCCCGTCGCCATCATCAACAGATAGATGATGACGCCGAGGATCCAGAGCACCTCGCGCGGCGCCTTGTAGGAGCCGTAATAGAGGCCACGGAGCATGTGGATATAGACGGCCAAGAAGAACATCGAGCCGCCGTTCGAATGGGCATAGCGCAGGAGCCAGCCATAGTTCACGTCGCGCATGATATGCTCGATCGACGTGAAGGCGAGACTCGAGTCGGCCGTATAATGCATCGCCAGGACGACGCCGGTGACGATCTGAGCCACCAGCATGAAGGAGAGAATGCCGCCGGAGGTCCACCAATAATTGAGATTGCGGGGATTGGGAAAGACGATGAAGGAAGAATGCATAAGGCCGATGAGCGGCAGGCGGCTTTCGAACCATTTTGCGAGAGCGCTTTTCGGGACGTAGACTGGTTGGCCGCTCATGACTGATCTCTACTCATCTCTACTCGGGAATGGCGCCGCGAGGAGCGCGCGGCTGTCAACCAATCGTGATCTTCGAGACGGGTCTCATGGCTCGTCCCGGCCGCTATGTGCCCGCTGCAAAAAAGGTGCCGCACCTACACGGTCGCAAACCCCCATTAGAATGCGATCCAAGTATAGGCGAAGAGCATGTTGTTGTCAGACGCGTTGTGACCCGCGCCGTCGAAGTTCGTCGTGCCTCGAAAAGCGTCAGATATGCCGTGTAAGACAGATCGATCTTAGCATTGAACCAAGGGAAGTAAAGAACCGCTGCCGTGGCTGAAGGGCATATAGGCGACATCGAAGATGAAGCCGTTGCTGTTCGGACTGCCGGTGATAGAATTCGGATAGGCCAGCGCGTCGTTCGAACCCGTCACGTTGAAATAGCTAGCCGGAAAGCTATAAGTGTTGTCGTAGGCGTAATCCACCGTAGCATTTAAGGTATTCAGAGTGTCGGTCGGATTTGCGGCAATCCCTGTGCGAATGACGAATTGTTCAGCCGATGACCCGCAGCCGCGGTTCGTTCCCGGCTTTCAACCAACCGGAGATTTGCTCGGGCCTCCATCCCTCGGCCAGTCGATCACTGACGAAGCCGCGTAAATTGACCTCTCGTTCGAGGATCGCTTCACGCCGCCTCCGCAGTTGATAGGCTCCGGCAGCGTGAAGCGGAGAATACCCGCCCGAGGCAAGTGCGTTTCGACGCAGCTCCCGAGAGATGGTGGTTTTCGCCCGACCGAGCGCCCGGGCGATGGCCCCCATCGACCGCCCCGCGGCGCGTAAAATACCGATCTGGTCTCTTTCGTCCTCCGATAGATGCGAATAGCATGGCATGGCAACACTCCTTAAGGTCTTGACCAACCTTGCCGATATCAAATCGGCGGGGTGTTGCGCTTCGCGTCAGAACTCAGGGCCCCGAATTCCTCGATTATTTGGTGTAGGAACTTAGTATCTGATTGGTTTCCAATCCGTACCTGGATTTGGTCTTCCTCAAACTCCTTGCAGGCCGGAACGATATCGATCCCAACAATTAATGCGTAGGGACCGAAATATCGCTTCCACATCTGAGGCGATCCGCCCTGGCCGCAACCAATCTCTATGCGATCGGTTTACAAATCTACCAAAATGGGCCTCGTAGACACTCCTGATATGGGGCCTCAATCGTGCCTGCAAGTAATACGCTTCTGACAGTGGAAGCCTGTCATGGTTCGCAAAGAATTCGAGAGAGGTCTAGTACCCGGAATCAAAGTTGACTGATACGGTGATTTTTGAATCGCCGCTGGCGGACTTTTGTTTTGGTCCATGCGAACGGTTCGGCGGCCTCGTTGTAAGCCCGGATGAACGCATCGATGTGCTCCTGCAATTGCGCGACGGCGGTGAAGGATGCACCGCTGAGCGACTGATCTTGTAGAATGGAGAACCAGATTTCGACCTGATTGAGCCAGGATGCCCGCGTCGGCGTGAAGTGGAAGTGCACGTTAGGATGGCGCTTGAGCCAGTGCTCGTTCCTCTTATGAGTGTTCAGATTATCGAGGACGACATGAAGCTCCCGGCCTGGATAGGCCGCGGCGACGTCGTTCATGAAGGCGAGGAATTCCTTGCGCCGGCGGCGTCGGGTGTGCGTGGCCCTGATCTGGCCAGTGGCGACTTCGAGGGCTGCAAATAAGGTCGAAGTGCCGTGTCGCTTGTAATCGTGGCTCTGGCCCGTCAGCGCCCGCCCGTTAGGCAGCTTCAAATAACCTTGCGCCCGTTCCACCGCCTGGATCGAAGGCTTCTCGTCGACGCAGATGACAATGGCTTTCTTCGGGGGCGCCACATAGAGCCCCACAACATCGGCCGCTTTGGCGGCGAACTGCGGATCGTCGCTTTCGCACCACGATTTGCGGGCCGCCAGATCGATCTTATGGGCCCTCAAAAACCGCCAAACATACTGCACATCCACGTCCTTGAGCGCTTCAGCCAGCAGCGGTCCCGTCCAGCGGGCATAGCCCTTGGGCGGCGGTCCATCCAATAGCTTCAGAATGCGTTTGTTGGTGGCCCCGGTATAGGTCGGCACCTTGCCGGGCCGCGGCTTGTCCTTCAGCCCCTCAAGGCCGTGGTCGGCAAAGCGATGCCGCCAGGTGCTCACGATGCGCGGCTGCAGGCCAACTTCCCGCGCGATCGAACGCGTGCTGAGACCCTGCGCCGCCAACAATATAATCCGCGCTCGCTTCGCCTCGCCCTGCGGCGTTGCTGCCGCCCGGCATCGCGCTTCAAGCTCCGCGCGCTCTTTCGCCTTAAGACGAACTTCTCTTGCTTTGGGAATCATCCCGATCTTGAATCATGACTCACGATCCAATGAAAGCGGGTACTAGTGCCGGCTTCTTCGATCCAGGATTCGGTTTCACCGAAAGCGGCAGCCACGAAGTGCCGTTCATCCTCGAAGACGGGCAAGTGATCGAGCGCCTCGTGTACGAGAAGATGGCCGAGCCGCCGCATGCGCTCTATGGTCAGGCCGGAACTTCGTACTACCAGGGCCAGGGCCTAAAATTGTCGAAGCATTTTCGGATGCGCTGAACTGTGACTTCCGTGTCAGCTCGCTCCGGCAGGACTCGAAAGCGAAAATCGCGAGATCTTTCAAACCGACGCGATCGAACGGCTTCCGTGATCGATTCAGACGAGCGCTGCAACTTTTGCTTTCCATAACCGTGCGTCGCACACTACTGTCCAAGCTTATGGTTTTGAGTAAGCAGCCCACTGGCGGTGATGTGTTCGCGCAGCGCGTTTGCAACCACTTGGTTGCCTTCGGCGTTTAAGTGGCCCCAGCATGCCCTAGCCTCCCTTATTCATGACGGCGTCGTACGAAGATATGTCGCAAAATCTTTAGTAAGATCAATGACCTGGATCCCTCTTCCATTTAACGCCTCGACCAAAGGCTCTAACGGAGAGAGACCCGTCCGCTGAAGAATATCGAACGCTTGGCGATTTGGAAATATCACGACTAGCATCGACTTTCCCCGCTGGATCGCCACGCGTCCAAATTCGCTGACGATGGCAACCGTGGTCGGCAAGGCGCCCGAAGGATGGTCTTCTCTATAGAATTCAAGCCAGCTCGGCTGCCTGCGCAGTTTGTTGATGATCCTGTGTGAGAAGCTCGAAGACGCCACCAGCCTCATGAGGCTCAGGGTATACGGAAAAGACCAAACGATTGGCCCACCACTTGAACCCGGCAGAAACGTTTCATGCTGCCAGACCGATTCGGGTTTACTCAGCGCCCGCTGAAATTCGTCGAATGAAAGCTTCGCAATTGGCACGAGCTTGAGTTCCCCATTCTCAAGTATAAAACGGGGTTTCAGTCCCAGTGGCTCGGTGCCGGTTAAGAAGTACCGATACTGATTAACATTGCGGAGCAGGTTATCCACGTAAATTCCTAGGATAGTAAGGGGTGCCGAATCGTTGTTATTGCCGATGAAGCGCAACAACGCCTGATCAGTTCCGTAGCCACCGTAGCCGAAGTTGCTTACACGGCAACCGAGCCCTTGAGCGAGCAAGTTTCCCCAAGCCTCTTGATTACTTACCTCTTCACCGAAGGTGAAGGAATCGCCATAAAGGCTGACGCATTCATTACCAGGGGAAGGAAAAGCCGGGCTCCGACGTGCCCCGGAACCGTCCAAAGTCGCGCTCTCGCCTTTGTACGGGGAGGGCCAACCAAGCACTGGGGCGCGAATGGCCAAGTAGTGATCATATTGCTCGCGGGTGACGCGAGGTGGGGTATAAAAACTAGTGACGCCAGGTGGGGTGTAAAAACTAGGCTTCTGCCCAGTTATTTCGACAAGTTGTGGCAGGAATGCTGAACTCAATTCAGTAATCCCGAGGAGGATTACAATGATAATCGCATATCAGAGATACGCAACCTTCCGACTAACGGGCTTTGACATGATGAAGCCACCTTCAACCAGTACAAGTTCGTACCCGAATTGAGCATAATCACAAATGGAATTTTTCTCCATACTGAAGTAGGCGCGCACAGTGATCCCGATCGCGTGCAATGTGGCTGACAATTGAAAGGTGCCATCCCGACATCCGCCATTGAATGCGACGGGTCAGCAGTCTGCATGAAATTCGGAATGTGTAGACGATCGGCCCACTTCGGGGCTCTTGCGGCTTGGCATTTGCGGCCTCCTTTGCAAGGGCGCGCGCGAGCGATGCCGCGATGAGCGTCGATCTTTCGAGCTTCGTCATTCCCGTCCTCGAGATCATCTGGATCGACGTGATTCTGTCGGGCGACAATGCCATCGTCATCGCGCTCGCCTGCGCCAGCCTGCCGCCTGAGCAGCGTTCGCGCGGCGTGATCCTTGGCAGCGGCGCCGCGATCGGCCTGCGCGCGGCCTTCACGCTTGTCTTCGTCCGGCTGCTCACCCTCCCCTTCGTCAAGCTGATCGGCGGTCTGCTGCTCTTGTGGATCGCCGTAAAGCTCGCCCGCGACGAGCGCCGGCGAAGCCCGATGTCGCCGGCCGCCTCCGTTTTCGCCGCGGTGCGGCTGATCGTCATCGCCGACGCCGTCATGTCGCTCGACAATATCGTGGCGATTGCCGCGGCGGCTAAAGGATCGCTCCTTCTCGTCTGTTTCGGGCTTGCGCTCTCGGTGCCGCTGATCATCTTTGGATCGAGGCTGTTGACGGGCCTTTTCGCACGATTTCCGGTGCTCGTCTGGGCCGGCGCGGCTTTGCTGGGCTTCATCGGCGGCGAGCTCATCGGCCGCGAAATCGTGGCCGCGCCGCCGCCCATCGGCAATCTATCCCTCGTGCAGGAGCCGTATTTCGCGGCGATCTGCGAAGTTTGCTGCGCCGTCTTGGTCACGATTCTCGCGCGATTACTGCCGGATCCAAAAGAGCGTCTGGGAAGCGGCTGAGCGTTCTAGCGGATCGCGCGCGCCACTTCGGCGCGCAGCATCGGCAAGACCTCCGCTTCGAACCAGGGATTGCGCTTGATCCAGGCGTTGTTGCGCCATGAGGGATGCGGCAAGGCAATGAGCCGCGGAGCATCGTTTGCATGGCCCTGCCGGCCGCCGACGACATCGGCGAGGCAAGCGCCGCTTCGCAAAGGGCGGCCGAGCCGCGCGAAATGATAGTCCTGCGCGTAACGCCCGATGGCGAGGATACATTCGATCTGCGGCATCAGCGCAAAGAGATCGTCGTGCCAGGTTCGCCGACATTCCGGGCGCGGCGGCAGGTCGGCTTTGGCCGGACTATAGCCCGGAAAGCAAAAGCCCATGGACACGATCGCGACGAGGGCTTCGTCGTAGAAGGTCTCGCGCGAGACGTTCATCCAGGTGCGCAGGCGATCGCCCGAGGGATCGTTGAACGGAAGCCGCGTGGCATGGACGCGGGCACCCGGCGCCTGGCTCGCAACGAGGAGCCGCGCCGTCGTCGAGACACGCAAGACGGGCCGCGGCTCATGCGGCAGCCGCGCCGGGCCGGGCGCGTCGCGACAGAGACGACAGGATCTGATCCGCGCCGCGTAGGCTTCGAGGTCAGCGATCGAAGCAAAGTCAATCATGGCGGTCTGAGCCTTAAGCATGGGGACGCCAGCGATAGGCGCTGGCCCAATGTAAGGTATCGCTTGACGCGTGGTATGTAAGGCAATACCTTACATCCGATCACGTCGTTCAAGAGCCGAGCCTTGAAGAAGTTTTGGACTAAGAACGACGTATCTGGAATTCGGCCGGATTGGATCACAAAGGTCCGCAGCATTCTATCTCGCCTCGACGTGTCGACCGAACCCGAAATGATGGACATTCCTGGCCTTGGGTTTCATCGACTTACCGGCAATATGGCCGGGCGCTACGCCGTCTCGGTATCCCGGAACTGGCGGATAACGTTCGCCTGGATCGGCGAGGACGCGATAGACGTTGATATGGAGGATTACCATGGCCACTAAGACGCTGCGGCATGCCGATATCCAGCCCTCTCATCCAGGGGAACTTTTGCGCGAGATCGTCATCCCGGCTACGGGCAAGAGCAAGGTCGAAATCGCCGAGTTGCTCGGTATTTCGCGGCAGTCCCTTTATGACATTCTTTCCGAAAGGCAGGCCGTGACCCCTGCCATGGCCGTGCGGCTTGGCAAGATGTTTGGCGATGGTCCGGAAGTTTGGCTGCGGATGCAGGCCGCACATGATCTTTGGGCAGCCGCCCGCGAGCTGAAGGACGAGGTCGCCGCCATACCGACTCTTCATACGGCGTAACTCGCCGAAGAAGCAGCCGGGACTCGAGCGATGCTCGGGATACGCCGGACCGGTTACGCGCAGGCGGCGCAAGACAAGTCATTCTTAACCAAAGTTTGTAACCAAGATGAGCGCCGGCGCACAGGCCATCTCTCTGTTTGGGACCGCGCGTTAACTCCAATCTTAGCGATCTATGAGCCGAGCGTTAATCTTTCTCGGCGATGGTCTAACGAAACCTTGCTCTCCGACATAGAAATCGACGGAACCAGCGAAGGATGACAGAAGTCACCGCCGAGATGATCGAGCGCGGCCGCGGCGTTGATCCGAAGATCGCCGCCGAGCGGCGCCGCCTCAACGCCAAGGTACGCGAGGCGCGCGAAAAATTGACCTCGGCCGGATCTGGCCACCGGGCCTTCGACGTCGAACTCCTTCAACTTTTCGCGAAAGGCCGTCAATCCTCGACGTTCGGACTGGCGCTCTTCGCGCTCGTCGCCGCGGCGATCGCGACCACGTGGGTACCGCTCGAGCCGCTGCTCATCTGGCTCGGCATTGAGCTCGCAACACTGCTGATCTCGCATGCGCTGGCCGCGAAGTTCTCCTCGCTGGAAACGGCCAGCGTCAATGTCGGACGCTGGCGCAGCAATTTCATCATCGCGGAAGTGATCCAAGGCATCGTCTGGGCGCAGCTCGTCGGCCTCGTCGGCGAGAGCGAAGATCCGAGCGGACGCACTTTCATCCTCGTCGCGCTCCTGCTCGTCGCCGCGATGAATGCGACGATCACCGCCTCGATCCCGATCGCCGTCTATGCCGGCCTCGCGCCCATGACGGCGGCCATCGTCGCCTTTCTGTGGCCTTCGAGCCTCACCGACAAGACCATGCCGCTTGCCGTTCTCGCCTGCGGCGCCTTGCTCTATTCCGCGATCCTGGCCAAGAAACTTTATGCAAAATCGCTCGACACTCTGTCCTTCCAGTCGGAAAAGGACGAGTTGATCGCTGAACTCGAACAGGCCAAGGCCAACAGCGATCTCGCGCGCCGGCGCGCGGAGGAGGCCAATCTCGCCAAGTCCCGCTTCCTCGCCACGATGAGCCATGAGCTGAGAACTCCGCTCAACGCCATTCTCGGCTTTTCGGAAGTCATGAAGGCGGAGCTTTTCGGCGCCCACAAGGTCCCGTCTTACAAGGAATATTCGAACGATATTCACATCAGCGGCCAGCATCTTTTGGCGCTGATCAACGAGATTCTCGATCTGTCGCGCGTCGAGGCCGGCCGCTATGAGCTGAAAGCCGAGCCGGTGGCGCTCAATCATGTGATGGACGATTGCCACCACCTGATGGCGCTGCGGGCCAAGAAGCGCGACATCACGATCAACGTATCCTCGGAGCCCGAGCTTCCGCGCATCTGGGCCGATGAACGCGCGGTGCGCCAGGTCGTCTTGAACCTGTTGTCGAATGCGATCAAATTCAGCCGGCCCGGCGGGATAGTGACGATCAAAGTCGGCTGGACCTCGGCGGGCGGCCAATATTTCTCGGTGAAGGACACGGGGCCCGGAATTCCGGAAGAGGAAATTCCGATCGTCATGTCGTCTTTCGGACGCGGCTCGCTGGCTCAGAAGAACGCCGAGGAGGGATCGGGGCTCGGCCTGCCGATCGTCAAAGGCCTCGTCGAGCTGCATGGCGGAACGTTTACGCTCAAATCGAAAGTCCGCGAAGGAACCGAGGTCATCGTGGTCTTCCCGCCCGAGCGGGTCATGAACGCCTTGCCGCAGCTCGATCCCGAAGAGCCGATCGCCGAACCAAAACCGCAGCGCCAGACCCGCGCTGCCTGATCCGAAGCCCGCCTCATCCAAACCATATTCGGGCTTGATCGTCGCGGCTGCCGCTCGTCGAGCTCCCTGCTCCTCGAGCCGTACCCATCGCCGCTTGCGGCTGAGCGCTCAATTCCAATGATCTGCGCGCATGGGAGGAATGATGACCTATGGATTGAAATGGCTGCTGCCGGTCCTCGTCTGTGTCGCCTTCGCCGCGGGCCCGCTCGCCGCGCAAAATCAACCGAAATCCTCGCCTGCTTCGCCCGCTTCGACCACGCCGCCGAACCCGCTGCCGCCCGAGGCGGTGACGAGCCATGTGCTCCAACTCAACGACCGGACCATTCACTTCACCGCCAAGGCCGGAGCGATCCGTCTGAGCGATGCAAAGACCGGTAGCCCGGCCGCCGACGTCGCTTATGTCGCTTTCCTGAAAGACGGCGAAGATCCGGCCAAGCGGCCGCTGACCTTCGCGATCAATGGCGGACCGGGCGCAGGATCCGCCTGGCTCGATCTCGGCGCGCTCGGTCCCTGGCGGCTGCCGCTCGTCGGCGCCGCGCTGGCGCCCTCGGCCGCGCCGGTGACCGTCAATAACGCCGACACTTGGCTCGATTTCACCGATCTCGTCTTCATCGATCCGCCGGATACCGGCTATAGCCGCATTCTCACCCAGGACGAATCCGCCCGCAAAAGCTTCTTCTCAATCTCCGGCGACATCAATGCGCTCGCCGTCGTCATGCGCAAATGGCTCGCCGAGAACAAGAGATTGGCGAGCCCTAAATTCATCGTCGGCGAGAGCTATGGCGGATTTCGCGGCCCGAAACTGGCGCGCCGTTTGACCGATGCCGAGGGTATCGGCATCGATGGCCTGGTGCTGATCTCGCCGGTTCTCGACTTCTCCTGGTTCGACGGCACCAACAATCCGTTGATCTACGCGACCCACCTGCCCTCCTTCACCGCGACGGCGCGCGGATTGACCAGCCTTGACGGACGCAAGGACCTCGCCGATGTCGAGGCCTATGCCGCGGGCCCCTATGTCGTCGATCTGCTGCGCGGCGAGCGCGACCCCGCAGTGCTCGACCAGGTCAGCGCGAAGGTCGCGGGTTTCATCGGCCTGGATCAGGCCTTCGTCCGGCGCCTCGCGGGCCGAGTCGATGCGGCGGCCTTCGACCGCGAGCGCGATCGCGCCGCCGGCCGCGTCGCCAGCGCCTATGATTCGCTGATCACCGGCTTCGATCCCAACCCGCATGCCGCCACCAGCCACTATGCCGATCCCGTGCTCGACGCGTTAAGGCCGCCTGTCGCGAGCGCGATGGCCAATATTTACGAAACGCAGCTCAACTGGTTCGTGGATGCGCGCTACGAGGCCTTGAATGAGGAGGTGGCGCGGGACTGGGACTGGGGCCAGGGCCAGCCCGAGGTCATCGGCGACCTCAAACAGGGTCTCGCGCTTGATCCGCATTTCCGCGTGCTGATCGCGCATGGACTGACCGACGAGGTGGCCCCCTATTTCGCTTCAAAGCTGCTGATCGATCAGATCCCACCCATGGGCGATCCGAACCGTCTGCGCCTCGTCGTCTATGGCGGCGGGCATATGGTCTACGCGGTCGACCAATCCCGCGCGGTGCTGCGCGCCGATGCGCAGCGGTTGATCGAAGGGAAGTAACGCACCCGCTTCTCAGCTCTGCGCGGCACGCGCGGCAATCTCGTCGATGCGCCTAAATCGATTCCCGAAGCAACTTTTCCCGCGCCTGCTGCCGCGCTTGCGTGGGGCTATCTATGGACCGGCTGGCGACACAATGTCTGGTAGGCGCTACGCTTTTGCTGCCGCCGTCTCAGGAGCGTCGCCAGCCTCTTAGGACTCCGTCGAGAGCCCGCAGCCGGACGAACGCGTTCCACAGAACGGGCTCGCGGCGATGAGCTCGTTCGCGAGCTCCGCCTCAGAAAGCTCTGGCTTATCCATGGTGTATGACATGATTTCGGTCCTTTCCTGACTGATTGGTAACACACGATTAAGGACGGTTGTCAACCGATCCTCACCGCGCGTCTTAGCGATCGAAACAGTAAGTTCCCTCTAAGGAATCATCGATGCAAAAGCTCGTGCTCAGATGATTACCCTTGGCGGTGGAAGACGAGGACGTGGTCGTCGTCGTAGAAATCGTCGCCGGGCCAGACTGACTGGAACTAGAACCGCTAGAACTGGAATGGCTGTAGGACGAGCCGCCGGCAAACGCCGCGCTCGCTCCCATCAATCCAAGCAACGCAAACGGTAGGATTAAGGCTTTCCTGAGAGCGACGGCCGATCGGCCGTTAACGGCGAAGGCGCAAGCATTTCGAGCAGCTTTATTCGAATTGGCTGAGCGCTCGCGGCGACCACGCCAACCCCGCGCACGAAGATGACGATGAAGCCGCCACGCTTCGCAGCGACCGCGAGGACGAAGCGGCGCGGCTGCTTTTCATAACGCCCGCCGTGCTTCCCTACATGGTCTGGCAAAAGATTGAGGCGTTCGACTTCTACTTTTGCGGCGACGGCTCCTGCGAATGGACAGATCAGCGTCAGGTCGCATTCTTCGGTTGCATCAAGGCGGACCTAGCAAGGTTCGGCATTAAAAGGGATTGACGATGGCCAGCCATCCAGCGTTTCATGCGGTTGCCGATATTGAGGACGATCTTAAGCGTTCGCACGGCCTTGCCGTCGCCCTCTACCAATTGATCGGCGAGGAAGTTGATAAAAACGATCCGGAGAAACACGAGGCGATGCTGACGGTGTGCATCGCTGCAATGGAGGCGATCGACAGAGCGATCGAAAAGTTCCGGCGCGCCTTCGAGGCGGCGAAAAATCTTTAAATGCCGAGCGCGGCATCGGTGATGAAGACGGAAATGATCGAACAATTTCCCAGGCGTGCACTGCAGCCTCGGCCAGCGTGTCGAGCAATAATGCCCTTCGGGTTCAAGCTTCGGATGAATTTGGCGCGCTTGCTGGTGAGGCTGGCGCGCCGATGCCTAAACGGCGCGGTACGATTAGCGCCTTAGCTGGCAGAGCATCATCATCAACCCCCGGCGGCCTTCATCAATCCAAAAGATCGTAGCGCTCCTGCAGCGAGCGCTGAAAGCTGAACAGAGCCGACCTGACCGGCGCATCCGGCTCGCTTCCGAGGGAAACAACGCTGACCTCCCACGAGAAGGGGCTGCTGCTTCGGTCAATGACTCGGTAAAGCGCAACGTGTTTCACGCCAGGGAAGCCCCGCTTCGCCAGTTCGTCTAGAATAAGACGTTGGAGCTCGGCGCGAGTTTTTGTCTCTTTTGCCCCAGCCGCACGCCCGGGCGCTGGTCGACCATGCATCTCGGCCCGCAACGATTCCAGACCTTTTTTTGCGCGATCGAGAAGGCTTCTCGCCACCGCGTAGCTTATCCTGCCGTCGCGCAAATCCTGATCGATCTGCAGGACCTCGTTCCGCAGACTTTCTATCGTGGTTGGAGTACTCATTGTCCTGCCTCTCTGTTCGGGCCGACACTGAGGCCAGGATGCGGGGAACGATGCCATGCGGCCGCGTTCAATCCCTCTTTGCAAAATTCCAGCCCGATCTCTCGCTGGTTTACGGGAGTGGAGCGCGACGCAAACGTACAATTCACCCGTTGCGATCACTTTAAGAGGAAAGCATCAATTCGATTGATGCGAAGCCCAAGGGCCGCGAAGGTGAACGGCGCCGAGTGCAGGCAAGCCGCGTTCGTGCAGTGACGAAGAAACCTTCGAGTCCGTGGCCTTTGAGATGCGCGATCGCCGGCGAGCTGCTTAAGCAGATGG
>Ga0208696_1001746_pt1 | contig 12429 bp, 18 predicted proteins | sample Sb_taG_9_FD_187711 | JGI IMG/M metagenome (GOLD analysis project Ga0208696, IMG submission 187711) | Peat soil microbial communities from Weissenstadt, Germany - Sb_50d_b_LC metaG (SPAdes) (version 2) | ecosystem: Environmental > Terrestrial > Soil > Wetlands > Peat | place: Germany...
TGGCCGCCGCCGAGCCGGCGGCGCTACCGGCGGCGGAGTAGCCGCGGGGGGGGGGCGGCACGCAAAATAAGAAAGGCCGCCATCTGGCGGCCTTTTCTTTAGCGTGGTGGTTTTAGGAGGCGGCGATGAGCGCAGTTCTGGTCACCGGCGGTTCGGGCTTTATCGGCAGCCATTGCATCCTGCAGCTTCTGGCCGCCGGCCATCAGGTGCGCGCGACGATACGGAGCCTCAACCGCGAGGCCGACGTGCGCGCCCTGCTCAAGCAAGACGGCGCCGAGCCGGGCGATCGCCTGTCCTTCGTCGCAGCCAATCTCGAAAACGATGCCGGCTGGAAGGAAGCCGTCGCCGGTTGCGCGTATGTGCTGCACGTGGCCTCGCCGATACCCGCGGGTGTTCCCAAAAACGAGGATGAGCTGATCGTTCCGGCGCGCGAGGGCGCGCTCCGCCTGCTGCGCGCCGCGCGCGACGCAGGCGTCAAGCGCGTGGTGCTGACCTCCTCGTTCGCGGCAATCGGCTACGGCCACGGGTCGCGGCAAACGCCGTTCGATGAGACCACCTGGACGGATCTCAACGGACGCGAGGTAAGCGCTTACGCGAAATCGAAGACTTTGGCCGAGCGCGCGGCCTGGGATTTCATCGGCAAGGAGGGCGGCGGCCTCGAACTTTCCGTCGTCAATCCGGTAGCCGTGCTCGGTCCGGTTCTGGGACCCGATCTTTCGACGTCGATCCTCCTGGTGCAGCGCCTGATGGAAGGCGCCATGCCCGGCTGCCCGCGGCTCTATTTCGGCATCGTCGACGTGCGCGACGTCGCCGACTTACATATACGCGCCATGACCCATCCGGGCGCAAAGAGCGAACGTTTCCTGGCGCTGTCGGGCGATTTCATGTCGGTCCAAGACATCGCCAAGGTGCTCAAAACCCGCATGGGCGCGGCGGCGAACAGAGTGCCGACCCGGCAGGTGCCTAACTGGCTGGTACGCATCATCGCATTGCGCAATCCGGAGGTGCGGCAGATTCTGCCGGAGCTCGGCAAGGTGAAGAATGCCACCAACGAAAAGGCCAAGCGCGTCCTGGGCTGGGTGCCGCGTTCGCCGCAGGAAGCCATCGTCGCTACCGCCGAAAGCCTCGTGCGCCTCGGGCTTCTGAACGACAGCGCGAAAAAAGCTGCCTAGAATATCTTGAAAGTCGGGAAAATCCGTGTCGACGGAGATCAACGTCCTGAGCGGCGGCGCCATGCGCCGCTTCATGGCGGACGCCGTACCGCTCTTCGAACGCGAGAGCGGCAACACGGTGCGCATCCGTTTTGCGCTGACCCGTGAGATGAAGGCCGAGATCGAAGCCGGCGCAGCCTTCGACGTCGCGCTTCTGCCACGCTCGGCGATCGACCAGCTGGTGCAGTCGGGCAAAGTGGCGCCCGGCACGCCGGTCGACGTGGTGCGCTCGCTCGTCGGCCTAATGGTGCGGGCAGGGGAGCCCGCGCCGGATTTCGCCACGGTGGAAGCGTTCAAGAGCCTGTTGCGCCGGGCGAAATCGATCTCCTACAGCAAGGGTCCGAGCGGGGAATATGTCGCGGCGCTGCTGCAGCGGCTCGACCTGGCGGCCGACATGCAAAACAAGACCGTGTTCGCCATCGGCCGCCCGGTCGGCGAGGTCATAGCCTGCGGCGAGGCCGAGATCGGCATGCAGCAGATCATCGAAAATCAGCCGGTCAAGGGCGCCCACCTGGTCGGCCCGCTGCCCAAAGAACTGGGAAATTTCGTCGCCTATACCGCGGGCTTCGCCGCCGGTGCCGCGCACAGCGCGCCAGCCCGCGCTCTCGTGGCGTTTCTTGCCTCCCCGGAGGTGGTCCGCATCATCCGCGCCAAGGGCATGGAGCCGGGCTGATCCTTAACGGCGGCAAAACCGCAGATGTGCTTGCGCCATCGCGCTTTCATGCCCATATCGGCTTGACTTCGCACGGTGTCGCCGATACATACCGCGAACTTTTGGCAGGCGGTGAGCTTCGCCCGTCGGAACGGCCTGTCCGGGTCCCCAGCTAAACTATTGAAAGTGGGCGCTTTCTCGGCTCCCTCTCTCGATAAGCAGGATTCGGCGCGACGCCTCGACATAAGCAGGCTCAAACGCTGCCGCTGACGACGGAAAGTCAGACTGTGCAAGGCGCACGACCGCGGGCTATGGCCTCGCGGTCCTCTGCGAATTTCAGGCGCCCTTCCGCAGGGAAGCGGATGGCGCGCTTTCGTTTGCGCGAATGGTTCGCGGCAAACGAACGGAGCGAACGCTCCGAAGCGAGAGAGTGAAGGCGGATGCCGACGATCAATCAGCTCATTCGCAAACCGCGGGTGACGCAGCACGCGAAAAAGAAAGTGCCGGCGCTCCAGCAGTCGCCGCAGAAGCGCGGCGTCTGCACCCGCGTCTACACGACGACGCCGAAGAAGCCGAACTCGGCGTTGCGCAAGGTCGCCAAGGTCCGCTTGACCAACGGTTTCGAGGTCATCGGCTACATCCCGGGCGAGGGCCACAATCTGCAGGAGCACTCGGTGGTGATGATCCGCGGCGGCCGCGTCAAGGATTTGCCCGGCGTGCGCTACCACATCCTGCGCGGCGTGCTCGATACGCAAGGCGTAAAAAACCGCAAGCAGCGGCGATCGAAATACGGCGCGAAACGGCCGAAGTGACCTGAGCGTAGCGAGGGTCATCCCCGGGCGAGCGAAGCGAGACCCGGGGATCGTAAGAAGGCAAAGACGTGGATGGCCGGGTCAAGCCCGGCCATGACGAAGGAAAGAGAATAGACAGATGTCCCGCCGCCACAGGGCAGACAAGCGCGAAATCCAGCCGGACCCGAAATTCGGGAACGTCGTGGTTACGAAGTTTATGAATTCGGTGATGCATGCCGGCAAGAAGTCGGTGGCTGAGAACATCGTCTATGGCGCGCTCGATATGATCGAGGGCAAGACCCGGCAGAATCCGATCAGCGTCTTCCAGCAAGCGCTCGACAACGTCATGCCGTCGATCGAAGTGCGCTCGCGCCGCGTCGGCGGCGCCACCTATCAGGTGCCGGTCGAGGTGCGAACCTCGCGGCGCCAGGCGCTCGGCATCCGCTGGATCATTTCCGCGGCGCGCGAACGCAACGAAAAGACAATGACCGAACGGCTCTCGGGCGAACTGCTCGATGCGTCGAATAACAGGGGGAACGCGGTCAAGAAGCGCGAAGACACGCACCGGATGGCCGAAGCCAACCGCGCGTTCTCGCACTATCGCTGGTAAGCCGGCGACGCGAAGGATCCCCCATGCCCCGCACCCATCCCATCGAGGACTACCGCAACTTCGGCATCATGGCCCACATCGATGCCGGCAAGACGACGACGACCGAGCGCGTGCTCTATTACACTGGCAAGAGCCACAAAATGGGCGAGGTGCATGAAGGCGCCGCGACCATGGACTGGATGGAGCAGGAGCAGGAGCGCGGCATCACCATTACCTCGGCCGCGACCACCGCGGTCTGGAACGGCAAGCGGCTCAACATCATCGACACACCCGGCCACGTCGACTTCACCATCGAAGTCGAGCGCAGCCTGCGCGTGCTTGACGGCGCGGTTTGCGTGCTCGATTCCAACCAGGGCGTGGAGCCGCAGACCGAGACGGTCTGGCGTCAAGGCGACCGCTATAACGTGCCGCGCATCGTGTTCTGCAACAAGATGGACAAGACCGGCGCGGACTATTTCCAGTGCCTCAAGGATATCGTCGATCGGTTGGGCGCCAAGCCGGTCGCCATTCAGCTTCCGATCGGTGCCGAGAACCAGTTCAAGGGCATCATCGATCTCGTACGCATGGTCGGCGTGGTGTGGGACGAGGAGACGCTCGGCGCCAAGTATCACGACATCGAAATTCCGGCCGAACTCCTCGACCAGGCCAAGGAATATCGCGAGAAGCTGATCGAGGCAGCGGTCGAGCTCGACGACGATGCGATGACCGCTTACCTCGAAGGCAAGGAGCCCGACGAGGCGACACTGAAGCGGCTGATCCGCAAGGCCACCATCTCCGGCGTCTTTTCCCCGGTGCTGTGCGGCTCGGCGTTCAAGAACAAGGGCGTGCAACCGCTGCTCGACGCGGTCGTCGATTATCTGCCGTCGCCGCTCGACGTGCCGCCGGTGAAGGGCGTCGATCTCAAGGGCAACGAAGTCGAGCGCAAGGCCTCGGATACCGAGCCGATGGCGCTGCTGGCCTTCAAGATCATGGATGACCCCTTCGTCGGCACCATCACCTTCTGCCGCATCTATTCGGGCACGCTCGAGGCCAGCACCGGCGTGATGAACTCGACCAAGGAGCGCAAGGAACGCGTCGGCCGCATGCTGCTGATGCATGCCAATAACCGCGAAGACATCAAAGAGGCTTTCGCCGGCGACATCGTGGCGCTGGCGGGATTGAAGGACGTACGCACCGGCGACACGCTCTGCGATCCGCAGAAACCGGTGATCCTGGAAAAGATGGAATTCCCCGATCCGGTCATCGAGATTGCGATCGAGCCGAAGTCGAAGGCCGACCAGGAAAAACTCGGCGTCGCTCTCGCCAAGCTGGTTGCCGAGGATCCGTCTTTCCGCGTCAACACCGATCCGGAATCCGGCCAGACCATCATCAAGGGCATGGGAGAACTGCATCTCGACATCAAGGTCGATATCCTCAAGCGCACCTACAAAGTCGAGGCCAATATCGGCGCGCCACAGGTCGCCTACCGCGAGAAGATCACCCGGCCGGCCACCGTCGATTACACCCACAAGAAGCAGACCGGCGGCCACGGGCAATATGCGCGCGTCAAAATCACCGCCGAGCCGGCTGCGGTCGGCACGGGCTTCGAGTTCGAGAACGAGATCGTCGGCGGTTCGGTGCCGAAGGAGTTCATCCCCGCGGTCGAGAAAGGCCTCGAGGGCGTGATGAGTTCCGGCGTGCTCGCCGGCTTCCCCGTGGTCGACCTCAAGGTCGCGCTGATCGACGGCGCCGCCCACGACGTCGATTCCTCGGCGATGGCCTTCGAGATCGCGGCCCGCGCGGCGCTGCGCGAAGCGTTGCAGAAGGGCGCCCCGGTGCTGCTCGAGCCGGTGATGAAGGTCGAAGTGGTGACGCCGGAGGACTATACCGGGTCGGTCATCGGCGATCTCAATTCCCGGCGCGGCCAGATTCAGGGCCAGGACATGCGCGGCAACGCCAACGTCATCACCGCGATGGTGCCGCTCGCCAACATGTTTTCCTACGTCAACAACCTGCGGTCCATGAGTCAGGGACGCGCCACTTTCACCATGCAATTCGATCACTACGCCGAGGTACCCAAGGGCATCGCGGACGAGGTTCAGGCGAAGTTCGCCTGATAGCGTTTTAACGAAGGGTTACAGAGAGAAAGCCGGAACGGAGAGACCTATGGCCAAGGAAAAATTCCAGCGCACCAAACCGCATTGCAACATCGGCACGATCGGCCATGTCGATCACGGCAAGACGACGTTGACCGCGGCGATCACCAAGGTTTTGTCGGAGAAGGGCCAGGCGCAGTTCACCGCCTACGACCAGATCGACAAAGCCCCGGAAGAGAAAGCGCGCGGCATCACGATTGCCACCGCGCACGTCGAATATGAGACCGACAAGCGCCATTACGCGCACGTCGATTGTCCGGGCCATGCCGACTACGTCAAGAACATGATCACCGGCGCAGCGCAGATGGACGGCGCCATCCTCGTGGTCAGCGCCGCCGACGGCCCGATGCCACAGACGCGGGAACACATCCTGCTGGCGCGGCAAGTGGGCGTTCCCGCCCTCGTCGTCTATCTCAACAAGGTGGACATGGTCGACGATCCGGAGCTTCTCGAGCTGGTCGAGCTCGAGGTTCGCGAGCTCCTGTCCAAGTACAATTTCCCCGGCGACAAGATCCCGGTGATCAAGGGCTCGGCGCTGCAGGCGCTCGAAGGCAAGAACGAAGAGCTCGGCAAAAAGTCGATCGAGGCGCTGATGAAGGCGGTGGACGAGTACATCCCACAGCCGGAGCGGCCGAAGGATCAGCCGTTCCTGATGCCGGTCGAAGACGTGTTCTCGATCTCCGGACGCGGCACGGTCTGCACCGGGCGCATCGAGCGCGGCGTCATCAAGGTCGGCGAGGAAGTGGAGATCGTCGGCATCCGTCCGACGCAGAAGACCGTCGTCACCGGCGTCGAGATGTTCCGCAAGCTGCTCGATCAGGGCGAGGCCGGCGACAACGTCGGTTGCCTGCTGCGCGGCACCAAACGCGAGGAAGTGGAGCGCGGTCAGGTGCTGTGCAAGCCGGGCTCGGTCAAGCCGCACACCAAGTTCAAGGCCGAGGCCTACATCCTCACCAAGGAGGAGGGCGGCCGTCACACCCCGTTCTTCACCAATTACCGGCCGCAATTCTACTTCCGCACCACCGACGTGACCGGCGTGGTGACGCTGCCGGCGGGCACCGAGATGGTGATGCCGGGCGACAACATTGCCATGGAAGTGACGCTGATCGTGCCGATCGCCATGGAGGAGAAGCTGCGCTTCGCCATCCGTGAAGGCGGCCGCACCGTCGGCGCCGGCGTCGTCGCCAGTATACTGGAGTGAAGACTTAAGGCGTCATGGCCGGGCTTGTCCCGGCCATCCACATCTTAGGCAATAAGGTTTGGCGGCAATAAAGTGAAGTCGTGGATGCCCGGCACAAGGCCGGGCATGACGGGCAGAGAAAGACGAACTCATGAACGGCCAGAATATACGGATCAGGCTCAAGGCGTTCGATCATCGCATCCTCGATGCGTCGACGCGCGAGATCGTCAACACCGCCAAGCGCACCGGCGCGCAGGTGCGCGGGCCTATTCCGCTGCCGACGCGGATCGAGAAGTTCACGGTCAACCGCTCGCCGCATATCGACAAGAAGAGCCGCGAACAATTCGAGATGCGCACGCACAAGCGCCTGCTCGATATTGTCGATCCGACGCCGCAGACGGTGGACGCGCTGATGAAGCTCGACCTCGCCGCCGGCGTCGACGTCGAGATTAAGCTCTAAGGCGCGAAAGGAATTTGGGAAAATGCGTTCCGGGGTGCTCGCGCAGAAAATCGGCATGACCCGCCTCTTCACCGAGGCCGGCGAGCATGTGCCGGTGACGGTGCTCCGCCTGGGCAATTGCCAGGTCGTGGGTCATCGCACCAAAGAGAAGAACGGCTACGTGGCGCTCCAGCTCGGCTCGGGCACGCGCAAGGTGCAGCGCACGACCAAAGCCGATCGCGGCCATTTCGCCGTCGCCAAGGTCGAGCTCAAGCGCAAGCTCGCCGAGTTTCGCGTCGACGACGACGCGCTCATCCCGGTCGGCGCCGAGATCACGGCGGATCACTTCGTCGTCGGCCAGTATGTCGATGTGACCGGCACCTCGACCGGCAAGGGCTGGGCCGGCGGCATGAAGCGCTGGAATTTCGGCGGCCTGCGGGCGAGCCATGGCGTCTCCATCTCGCATCGCTCGATCGGCTCGACCGGCGGCCGGCAGGATCCCGGCAAGACCTTCAAGAACAAGAAGATGTCGGGCCATCTCGGCGTCGACCGCGTCACTACGCTCAATCTCAAAGTGGTGCAGACCGATGTCGCGCGCGGCCTCATTCTGGTCGAAGGCGCGGTGCCTGGCGTCAAGGGCGGCTGGATCACGGTGCGCGACGCGGTGAAGAAGAAGCTGCCGGCCGGCGTGCCGAAGCCCGGCAAGTTCAAGCTCTCCGAGGCGGCCGCAGCAGCGGCGGACGCGCAGGCGGAGCCGGCGGCTCCCGCGCAGCAGGGGAGCGCCTAACATGGAATTGAAAGTCACGACGCTCGACGGCAAGAAGTCCGGCTCGGTCACGGTATCCGACGCCATTTTCGGGCTCGAACCGCGCGCCGACATCATTCATCGTTGCGTCGTGTGGCAATTGGCCAAGCGGCGGGCGGGCACGCACGCGGTGAAGAACCGCGCCGATATCCACCGCACCGGTAAAAAGATGTATGCCCAGAAGGGTACCGGCAATGCGCGCCACGGCTCGGCGCGCGTCAATCTGTTCCGCGGCGGCGGCCGCTCGTTCGGTCCGCACCCGCGCAGCCACGAAATCGGCCTGCCGAAGAAGGTGCGCGCGCTCGCGCTCAAGCACGCGCTTTCGGCCAAGGCCAAGGACGACGGCATCATCATCATCGAAACGCTCAGCCTGAAAGAGGCGAAGACCAAGGCGCTGCGCAACCAGTTCGAGAAGCTCGGCCTGTCGAACGCGCTGATCGTGGACGGCGCCGAGCTCGCCGCCGGTGTGCGCACCGCCGCCCGCAACATTCCGAATATCGACGTACTGCCGATCGCCGGCATCAACGTCTACGACATCCTGCGGCGGCAAAAGCTGGTGCTGACCCGCGCCGCCGTCGATGCGTTGGAGGCGCGATTCAAATGAGCACCACCGATCCGCACCATTACGACGTCATTCTCGCCCCGGTGATCACCGAGAAGGCGACCACGGCATCCGAGCACGGCAAGGTCGTGTTCAAGGTGGCGCTCAAGGCGACCAAACCGCAGATCAAGGAAGCGGTGGAACGGCTGTTCGACGTCAAGGTCAAGAGCGTGAACACGCTGCGGCGGCGCGGCAAGTGGAAGGCGTTCAAGGGCCGTCTCGGCCAGCAGTCGGATTCAAAGCGCGCCATCGTGACCCTCGAAGAGGGCCAGAAGATCGACGTGACGACGGGGCTGTGAGGAGCGGGCGATGGCACTGAAGAGTTACAATCCAACCACGCCCGGCCAGCGCCAGCTGGTGCTGGTCGATCGCTCAGGCCTGCATGCCGGCGCGCCGGTCAAGGCGTTGACCGAGGGGAAGCATTCGACCGGCGGCCGCAACAATTCCGGCTCGATCACCAGCCGCTACCGTGGCGGCGGCCACAAGAGGGCGTATCGCCAGATCGACTTCAAGCGGCGCAAATTCGACGCGCCGGCCAAGGTCGAGCGGCTGGAATACGATCCGAACCGCACGGCTTTCATCGCGCTGGTCAAATACGAGGACGGCGAGCTGGCCTACATACTGGCGCCGCAGCGGCTCGCGGTCGGCGACACCGTCGTTTCCGGCGAATTCGTCGACGTCAAGCCCGGCAACGCCATGCCGCTCGCCAACATTCCGGTCGGCACCATCGTGCACAATATCGAGCTGAAGATCGGCAAGGGCGGCCAGATCGCGCGCTCGGCCGGCACTTACGCGCAGCTGGTCGGCCGCGACGGCGCCTACGTGATCCTGCGGCTCAATTCCGGCGAACAGCGCCTGGTTCACGGCCGCTGCATCGCCACCATCGGCGCGGTGTCGAACCCCGATAATATGAACGTCTCCATCGGCAAGGCCGGCCGCAACCGCTGGATGGGTTGGCGCGGCCACGTCCGCGGCGAAACGATGAATCCGGTCGACCATCCGCTCGGCGGGCGCACCCGCGGCGGCCGCCATCCGGTGACGCCGTGGGGCAAACCGACCCGGGGCGCCAAGACGCGCAAGAACAAGTCCACCACCAAGTTCATCATGGCCAACCGCCACCAGCGGAAGAAGAAGTAGGATCGTTAGGAGCTCGCATGACGCGTTCGGTCTGGAAGGGTCCGTTTGTCGACGGCTATCTGCTGAAAAAGGCGGATGCCGCGCGTTCGTCCGGACGCCACGAGATGATCCGCATCTGGTCGCGGCGCTCGACGATCTTGCCGCAATTCGTCGGGCTCACCTTCGGCGTCTACAACGGGCAGAAGCACATCCCGGTGATCGTCACCGAGGAAATGGTCGGCCACAAGTTCGGTGAATTCGCGCCGACGCGTTCGTTCTACGGCCATTCGTCGGACCGCAAAGCCAAGCGCATGGCGGGAGCACCGAGCGCCGAAGGCGCCGCTCCGGGCGCAGCACCGGGCGCCGCACCGGCGGCACCGGGCGCAGCGCCGCCGGCCGGCGGCGCGTCGTGAGGCCGGGAGAGTTTCGATGAGCAAGAAAAAGCGCGAGCGCGCGCTCGCCGACAACGAAGCCAAGGCCGTCGCCCGCATGCTGCGGATCAGCCCGCAGAAGCTGAACCTTTTGGCGCAGCTCATTCGCGGCAAGAAGGTCGCGACCGCGCTTGCCGACCTCGAATTCTCGCGCAAGCGCATCGCCCGCGACGTGCGCAAGTGCCTGGAATCGGCGATCGCCAATGCCGAGAACAATCACGACCTCGACGTCGATGATCTGATGGTCGTCGAGGCCCATGTCGGCAAGGCGCTGGTGCTTAAGCGCTTCACGCCGCGGGCGCGCGGTCGCGCCGGACAGATTTTCAAGCCGTTCGCCAACCTCACCATCGTGGTGCGTGAGGTCGAGGCGCAGGCGCAGGCCTCATAGGCAACGGCGGGCAGGAGATAGCAATGGGTCAGAAGGTCAATCCGATCGGGCTGCGGCTCGGCATCAACCGTACCTGGGACTCGCGCTGGTATGCCGGCAAGGCGAGCTACGGCTCGCTGTTGCACGAGGACATGAAGATTCGCGATGCGCTGATGAAGGAACTCAAGCAAGCGGCGGTATCCAAGATCGTGATCGAGCGTCCGCACAAGAAGTGTCGCGTCACCATCCACTCGGCGCGTCCGGGCGTGGTCATCGGCAAAAAGGGCGCCGACATCGAGAAGCTGCGCCGCAAGGTCGCGGCGCTGACCGACAGCGACGTGGTGATCAACATCGTCGAGATCCGCAAGCCCGAGCTCGACGCCCAACTGGTCGCCGAATCGATCGCGCAACAGCTTGAGCGCCGCGTGGCGTTTCGTCGCGCGATGAAGCGCGCGGTGCAGTCGTCCATGCGGCTCGGCGCCGGCGGCATCCGCATCAACTGTTCCGGGCGGCTCGGCGGCGCCGAGATCGCGCGCATGGAATGGTATCGCGAGGGCCGCGTGCCGCTGCATACTTTGCGCGCCGACGTCGATTACGGCGTCGCCACCGCGTTCACCACCTACGGCACCTGCGGCGTCAAGGTCTGGATCTTCAAGGGCGAGATCATGGAACACGACCCGATGGCGCAGGACAAGCGCATGGCCGAAGGCGAGGCCGGCCGGCCCCGTCGCGACGCGGCGTGAGCGAAACAAGGATTTAAGAAAAAGGCATCCGCCATGCTGCAACCGATGCGAACGAAGTTTCGGAAGGCGCACAAGGGCCGCATTCACGGCGTGGCCTCGAGCGCGATCGATCTGGCGTTCGGCCAATACGGGCTCAAGGCGCTCGAGCCGGAACGGATCACGGCGCGGCAAATCGAAGCCGCGCGCCGCGCTCTGACCCGGCACATGAAGCGGTCGGGACGAGTGTGGATCCGCGTTTTCCCGGACGTGCCGGTGTCCAAGAAGCCGCTTGAAGTGCGCATGGGCTCGGGCAAGGGCACGCCGGAATTGTGGGTCTGCCGGGTCAAGCCGGGGCGCATCCTGTTCGAGCTCGACGGCGTCAGCCTCGAAGTCGCCAAGGAATCGCTGGCGCTGGCCGCCGCCAAGCTGCCGGTCAAGACGCGCTTCGTCGAGCGCATCAGCGAGTAAGCGTGATGAAGACACCCGATATCAGAGCGATGACGGTCGACCAGATCGACGACGAGGTGCTCAAGCTAAAGAAGGAGCAGTTCAACCTGCGTTTTCAGCGCGCCACCGGCCAGCTGGAGAATACGTCGCGGGTGCGCGAGGTGCGGCGCGATATTGCGCGGCTCAAGACCGTTGCGCGGCAGAAGCGCACGCCCAAAGCGGCGTCAAAGAGTTAAGGGGAAAAGATGCCCAAGCGTAGCCTGCAAGGCGTCGTGGTGAGCGACAAGCAAAACAAGACGCTGGTGGTGCGCGTCGAGCGCCGCTTCACCCATCCCTTGTACAAGAAGACGGTGCGCAGTTCGAAGAAGTACTACGCGCACGACGAGAACAACGAGTTCAAGGTCGGCGATACGGTGTGGATCGAAGAGCACCGGCCGATCTCCAAGCTCAAGCGCTGGGCGGTGGTGCGCGGCGAGAAGAAGCAGGCGTCATAAGCGACGCGGGAAATGAACGTAAGCGGGACAGCCCATGATTCAGATGCAAACCAATCTCGACGTGGCGGACAATTCCGGCGCGCGCCGCGTCATGTGCATCAAGGTGCTGGGCGGCTCCAAGCGCAAATACGCCACCATCGGCGACGTGATCGTCGTCTCGGTGAAGGAGGCGATTCCGCGTGGCCGGGTGAAGAAGGGCGACGTGATGAAGGCCGTCATCGTCCGCATCTCCAAGGACATCAAGCGCGCCGACGGCTCGGTCATTCGCTTCGACCGCAACGCGGCGGTGCTGATCAATCCGCAGATGGAGCCGGTCGGCACGCGCATCTTCGGACCGGTGCCGCGCGAATTGCGCGCGAAGAACCACATGAAGATCATCTCGCTGGCGCCGGAGGTCCTGTGATGGCGGCCAAGATCAAAAAGGGTGA
>Ga0208696_1001747_pt1 | contig 12427 bp, 9 predicted proteins | sample Sb_taG_9_FD_187711 | JGI IMG/M metagenome (GOLD analysis project Ga0208696, IMG submission 187711) | Peat soil microbial communities from Weissenstadt, Germany - Sb_50d_b_LC metaG (SPAdes) (version 2) | ecosystem: Environmental > Terrestrial > Soil > Wetlands > Peat | place: Germany: Weissenstadt...
AGACCGCGGTCGCGGCGCTGTCCGGTACCGATGCGCAAGACATTGAGTTGCTCTGGCCGGGGCTTACCCCGCCCTATTTCGACCTGTTCGCCTGGCTCGAGGGCCGGGCGGAAAAACCCGCGAGCACCGATCCCGCGCCGTTCCGGCCGCCGATGCTGGCGCACGCACTCGACGACGCCGATCTCGCCGGGCTCGAGGCCGGCGATTTTTTGGCGGAGTGGAAGTGGGACGGCATCCGCGTCCAGGCGGTCGCTGCCCGGCACGATGGTGCAACGATCGCCCGGCTCTATTCGCGTACCGGCGAGGATATTTCAAAAAGCTTTCCCGATCTCCTCGACGCGTTGCACCTGCCCGGCGCCATCGACGGCGAATTGTTGATCATGCGCGATCGCCGGGTGCAGTCGTTCAACGTGCTGCAGCAGCGGCTCAATCGCAAAACCGTCACGCCGAAGCTGATCGCGGAATTCCCCGCCCATCTGCGCGCCTACGATCTGCTGGCCGACGGCGGCGAGGATTTGCGCGAGCGCCCCTTCGCCGAGCGCCGCGCGCGGCTGGAAAGATTTGTCACGCGGCTCAACGATGAGCGCATCGATCTTTCTCCTCTCGTCCCGTTCACGACCTGGGACGAACTTACGGCCGCTCGACAAAATCCGGCGGCGGCGGGCGCCGGCAACGACGCAGCGGCGGTCGAAGGCGTCATGCTCAAGCGGCGCGATGCGCTCTACCTGCCCGGCCGGCCGAAAGGCCCATGGTGGAAATGGAAGCGCGACCCCTTCATCATCGATGCCGTGCTGATGTATGCCCAGCGCGGCCATGGCAAGCGCTCGTCGTATTATTCGGACTACACGTTCGGCGTCTGGACCCGCGGCGACGGCGGCGACGAGCTGGTGCCCGTGGGCAAGGCCTATTTCGGTTTCACCGACGAGGAATTGTTGCAGATCGACCGTTTCGTCCGCCGCAACACCACCGACCGCTTCGGCCCGGTGCGCGAGGTGGTGCATGAGCGCGACCAAGGCCTGGTGTTCGAAGTCGCCTTCGAGGGCCTGCAGCGCTCGACCCGGCACAAATCCGGGCTGGCAATGCGCTTCCCGCGCATCAACCGGCTGCGCTGGGACAAGCCGCCCGGCGAGGCCGACCGGTTGGAACGGCTCGAGACCATGATCGCGCGGATCGAGGAAGGCCGCGTCGCGTGAGCGCATCCCGACACTCCGCTCCGCGGGCAAAACTCCGCCCCGGCCGCCTGGGCGATCTCGATGCGCTGGTCGCGCTCGAAAACGCCGTCTTCACCACCGACATCTTGGCGCGGCGGAGCTTTCGCCACTTTCTTGCCTCGCCGAAGAGTTCGCTGATCGTCGCCGAGGACAGCGGCAAGCTCGCCGGCTACGCGCTGGTGCTTTACCCGGCGCGCTCAAAACTCGCCCGGCTCTATTCCATCGCCGTCGCCCCGCATATCACGCGCCGCGGCATCGGCCCGCTTCTGCTCGCCGCGGCGGAAGCGGCGGCGGCGCGGCGGCGGTGCCGCGCCATGCGGCTTGAAGTCCACGAGCAAAACACCCGCGCCATCGGGCGCTACGAAAAGTCGGGCTACCGGCTGTTCGGCCGGCTCCATCGCTATTATGACGACGGCGGCGACGCGCTGCGCTTCGAGAAGCCTCTCGGGGTTGCCAAAAACCCCGCCTGACTGTGACAGCCGAATCGGTTTAGACGGTGGACATCGTCGCCGGTGCTGTCGCCAACGGATTTGAATCCGGTTATGACGAATCGTGCCGTGCCTGATTTCGAACGCATGATCGGCCTTATTTTGCACAACGCTGTCGACTGGGGGACCCGCCCATGACCGGCTGGGTCATCCTTGTCGACCAGGGCCGCGACCTGCCCAACGCCGAGACCCCGCACAAGGTCATCTCCACGGGCGAGTATCTGGCGCGGCCGCGCCTGTTTGACATGGGGCGGCCGAAAATCGTCAACCTCGCCCGCTCCTACGCTTACCAGTCCAAAGGCTATTACGCCTCGCTGCTCGCCGAGGCGCGCGGCCATCGCGTGGTACCGACCGTCGAGACCATGCTGGAACTGCGCGAGCAGAAGCTTTACGAGCACGCGCTGCCGGATCTCGAGGATGAGTTGAACCGTTGCGCCCGCCGCGCCGAATTCCAGCCCGAGGGCGAGTTCAAGCTCCTGGTCTGCTTCGGCATCGCCCGCGACCTGCGCTTCGAGCCGTTCGGCCGCCTCTTGTTCGACTGGTTCCGCTGCCCGGCGCTGGAAGTCATCGTCGAGCCGGGCACCCGGCTGTCGATCGACCGCATCCGCCCGCGCGCCATCACCCGGCTCGCCAACGGCGAAGGCGAGTTTTTTCGCGAGTCGCTGAACAATCACACCAAGCGGGAATGGCGTGACCCCAAGGCGCGCTCGGTCGCCAAATACGATCTCGCGGTGCTCTACGATCCGAACGAGAACGAGAAGACGGCGCCGTCGTCGCCGAACTCGATCAAGCATTTCGCGCGTATCGCCGAGAAGCTGTCGGTCGATGTCGAGCCGATCACCAAGCGTCAGCTCGCTGAGCTCGCCGAATACGACGGCCTGTTCATCCGCGAAACCACCTCGATCGACAATCACACCTACCGCTTCGCCCGCCGCGCCTGGCAGGAGGGCATGCCGGTCATCGACGATCCGATCTCGATGATCCGCTGCACCAACAAAGTGTTCCTGATGGAGCTGTTGCAGGGGAATCAGGTGCCGACGCCGCCGACCGTGATCCTCGCTGAGGATACCGACCTGACCAAGGTGGTCGACGAGCTCGGCCTGCCGCTGGTGGTGAAGATCCCCGACGGCTCGTTCTCCCGCGGCGTGCACAAGATCGAGTCGCCGGCGGCGCTCAAGCGCATCTGCGAGGAGCTGTTCGAAGAGACCGATCTTCTCCTGGCGCAAAAATTCCTGCCGACCGATTTCGATTGGCGCGTCGGCGTGCTGGCCGGCGAGCCGCTATTCGTCTGCCAATACCGCATGGCGCGCGGCCATTGGCAGGTGGTGAAGTACAAGGCCGACGGCTCGTCCCATGAAGGCGGCTTCCGCGCCTTCGATCTCGCCCAGGCGCCAAACGAAGTGATCGACATCGCGGTGCGCGCGGCACGGCCGATCGGCGACGGTTTTTACGGCGTCGACCTCAAGCAGACCGACAACGGCATCGTCGTCATGGAAGTCAACGACAACCCGAACCTCGAGCATGGCATCGAGGACGTCGTCGGCAAGGACGAAATTTGGACACGCCTGCTCAAGTGGTTCATCGACCGCTTTGAGCAGTAGGCGTGCCTACGCCGTCGCTGCCGCCTTCGTCACCTGATCGAGCGGCCAGCGCGCGCGCGGCGCGACATCGAGCGGATCGGTGAGACCAAGCGCAAGGCGCTCGGCGCCGGCCCAGGCGATCATGGCGCCGTTGTCGGTGCATAGAGCCGGCGGCGGCGCCACCAGCGTGGTACCGACCTCGAAGGCGACACGGTGCAAGACTTTGCGGATCGCCTGGTTGGCGGCGACGCCGCCGGCGCAGACCAGCGCGGTCGGGGTGCCGAGCCGATCGCGGAACATGCGCATGCCCGCGCGCAGCCGGTCCATCACCACGTCGACCACCGCCTGCTGGAACGAGGCGCACAGATCGGCGACGTCCTGGTCGGAGAGCGGCGCGATCTTCTCCGCCTCGAGGCGCAGCGCCGTCTTCAGGCCGGACAGCGAAAAATTGGCATCGTGACGCCCAAGCATCGGCCGCGGCAGCGCGAACCGCTTGGCGTCGCCGCGCGCTGCCTCTTTCTCGACCAAAGGCCCGCCCGGATAGCCGAGGCCCAGCAGCTTTGCGGTCTTGTCGAAGGCCTCGCCGATCGCATCGTCCACCGTGCCGCCGAAGCGCAGATAATCGCCGACGCCGCGCACGGCGAGGATTTGGGTGTGGCCACCGGAGGCGAGAAACAGGCAATAGGGAAACGGCGTCGCGTCGGTGAGCCGCGCGGTGAGCGCATGTGCCTCCAAGTGATTGACCGCGATCAGCGGCTTGTCGTGGGCGAGCGCGATGGCCTTGGCCGTGGTCAGGCCGACGATGACGCCGCCGATCAGGCCGGGCCCGGCGGCGGCGGCGATGCCGTCGAGCGCCTCGAACGATATTTGCGCTTCGGCCATGGCCTTGGCGATGATGGCATCGAGCGCCTCGACATGGGCGCGCGCCGCGATCTCCGGCACCACGCCGCCGAATTCGGCGTGCTCGCTGACCTGTGACAGCACGACATTGGACAAAATCCGGCCCTTGCCGTCCTCGGTCCGCTCGACAACGGCCGCGGCGGTCTCGTCGCACGTCGTCTCGATGCCGAGAATGACCATCTATGTCATATAAGGCTGCAACATCCCGGCGCGGCCTAGCACCTGAAGGACCTATGGCACAATCCTCGACCCCCGTTCTGCGCATCGGCTCGCGCGGCTCGCCGCTCGCTTTGGTGCAGGCGCGCGAGGTGCAAAGCCGCCTCGCCGCGGCCTGCGGCCTCGATGCCGCGCGGATCGAGATCAAAATCATCCGCACCACCGGCGACGTCGTTCAGGACCGGCCGCTCAACGACCTCGGCGGCAAGGGGCTGTTCACCAAGGAGATCGAGGACGCGCTGCTCAGCGGCACCATCGACCTCGCGGTGCATTCGTCGAAGGACATGACCACGGTGCTGCCGCCAGGCCTGGTGCTGTCGGCGTTTTTGCCGCGCGAGGATGCGCGCGACGCCTTCATCAGCCGCAAGGCGAAGACTTTGCGCGATCTGCCGCGCGGCGCGGTGGTCGGTACGGCATCGCTGCGGCGGCAGGCTTTGGTCAAGCGACTGCGGCCGGACCTTGCCATCGTGCCGCTGCGCGGCAACGTCGAGACGCGCTTGCGCAAGATCGAAGCCGGCGAGGCCGACGCGACGCTGCTCGCCGTCGCCGGCTTGAAGCGGCTCGGACTGCTCGACGCCGCGGCGGCATTGCTCGACGTCGACGAATTCCTCCCGGCCGTCGGCCAAGGCGCGATCGGCATCGAGACCCGCGCCAACGACACCGCGACCCGCGCGCTGGTCGCCAAGATCGACGACGCCGACACTGCGACCGCGGTGACCGCCGAGCGCGCCTTCCTCGCCGTGCTCGACGGCTCCTGCCGCACGCCGATCGGCGGCCACGCGCGGATCAATAACGGCACCATCCGTTTCCGCGGCCTGATCGTGAAACCCGACGGCAGCGCGGCGTTCGAAGTTTTGCGCGAAGGTCCCCGCGCGCTAGCCACGGAACTCGGCGCCGATGCCGGCCACGAGCTCAAAGCCCGCGGCGGCGCCGATTTCTTCGTGCGGGATTGACCGTGCGGCTGCTCCTTACGCGCCCCGAACCCGACGCGCAGCGCACCGCGACGGTTTTGCGCACGCAAGGTCATCATGTGATCATCGCGCCGCTGCTGCGCATCGCGCCGGTCGCCGATGCGCAAATCGGCGCCGGGCCGTGGGCCGCGATTTTGATCACCAGTGCCAACGCCGTCAGTGCCGTCGTGGCGCATGCGCGCGCCACGGAATTGCACGCCCTGCCGGTCTTCGCCGTCGGCCGGCGCAGCGCCGACGCCATGGCGGCGGCCGGCTTCGCCGACGTGACCTCCGCCGACGGCAATGTGAGCGACCTGGCACGCCTCGTCGCCGCGCGGATGCGCCCGACAGCGCCGCTCCTCTACCTCGCCGGAGAAGACCGCTCCGGCGATCTTGCCGGCGATCTGCGCGCTCGCGGCTTTGCCGTCGAAACGGCCGTGATCTATCGCGCCATCGCCGCCTTGAGCCTGCCACCGGGAACAGCGGACGCGCTGGCCGGCGGCATCGACGGCGTGCTGCACTTCTCGCGCCGCAGCGCCGAGGTCTTTGTCGAAGCGGCGCGGGCCGCGGGCGTGCTCGAAAGCGCGCTGCAAGCTGTCCATTTCTGCCTGTCGGCGCCGATCGCGGAGCCGCTGGCCCGGGCCGGCGCCGCCGACATCCGCGTCGCCGAGCGTCCAAACGAGGCCGTATTGCTCGCGCTTATTGACGCGGCCTGATCGGTTGCCGCCATCCTTGCCCCGTACTATGCCGTGGCGGCCGGCCTCGCCCGATCGGCCGATTTGGCGGCGCACGCCTTAGGGACTGCTTGGGAATTGCATGAGCGAGCCTGACAGCACACCGCCCCGACGGCCGCCGACCATCGACCTGACGGCGACGGAAGTCGAAGCGGAAAAGCCCGCTGCGGTGCAGGAACCGGCGAAGGATCCGGCCGCCGACGGCGCGACGTCCGACGGTCCGGCCGGCCAACAAACGGACGAAGCCGCTGCCCGCCGGCCGCGTTCGCGCGTCAAAACGGCTGTCGCCGGGATTGCCGCGGGCGCAATTGCAGTCGTCGCGATCGGCGCCGGGCTTTGGTTCAGCGGTTACGTGCCGCCAGGCCTGCTGCCGGCGTCATCAAGTCCGCAGCCGACGGACAACTCGGCGATTGCCGACATCTCGGCGCGGCTGAACAAGATCGAAGGCACCATTGCCGCCCAACAACAAAAACCCGCTCCGCCTGCGCAGCCCGACCCGGCACTGGCCTCCCGTTTGGCGGCCGCGGAAGCCGCGACGAAAACGCTCGGCGATTCACTCGCCGCCCTCGCCCACCGCGTCGATGACGCTGCGGCGGCGGCGCAAAATGCCCTCGCCGAGGCCAAGAGCGCCTCGACCGCGGCCGACGCGGCGAAGAGCGCCGCGCAGCCGGACGTGGCGCGCAGCGATCTCGATGCGTTGGCGGCCCGCATCGCGCCACTCGAAAGCACCGTGAAGACGCTTGCCGATGACATAAAGCACGAGACCGCGACTGCCGACGATCGCGCGGCGCGACTGGCGGTCGCCGCCGAGGCGTTGCGCGCCGCGGTCGAGCGGGGCACGCCGTATCAAGCCGAGTTCGCCGCGGTGAAATCGCTCGGCGCCGATCCCAGCACGACCGGACCACTCGAGCCGTTCGCCGCAGCCGGCGTGCCAAGCGCCGCGGCGCTGGCGCACGAGCTCGCAAACCTTACGCCGGCCCTGCAGCAAGCGGCCGAGCCGGCGTCGAGCAACAATTCCTTTCTCGGCCGGCTGGAGAACAACGCACGGCGCCTCGTCGAGATCACGCCGGTCGACGCGCCGACGGGCGACGATCCGGCATCGGTGGTGACGCGGATCAGCGTCGATGCGGCGCGCACCGACATCGCCGCGGCGCTCGCCGACATCGGCAAATTGCCGGTTGCGGCGGCATCGCTGGCCGCGGCCTGGGTCGAGAAAGCGCAAGCGCGCAACGCCGCCATTGCGACGAGCCGAAAACTTGCCGCCGACGCGCTCGCGGCGCTGAGCAAACCGAGCCCGCAATGATCCGCGTCGTTTTCTTTCTCATTGTCGTCGGAGTGCTGGCGCTCGGCGCGGCCTGGCTCGCCGACCGGCCGGGCGACCTGATCGTCACCTGGCAGGGCATGCGCATGAAAACGTCGCCGCTGGTGATGGCTGCGGCGCTGCTGGTCGCGGTGGCGGTGCTGATCTTCCTCTGGAGCATCGTTCGCGCCATCGTGCGCTCGCCGATCGTGCTGGCCAGGCGGCGGCGCGAGCGTCGCGGCGCGCGGGCCTACGCGGCGATCTCCGACGGTTTGATCGCGGTCGGCTCGGGCGATATCGACGCCGCACGAAAACTTTCGGCCGATGCCAGCCGGCTCGCACCGGGCGAGCCGCTGACGCTGCTCTTGAGCGCGCAGGCGGCCCAGCTCTCCGGCGACCGCGACGGCGCCGAACGCGCGTTTCGCGCCATGGCGAGCCGCGCCGACACCAAGGCGCTCGGCCTGCACGGCCTGTTCATCGAAGCGCACCGCCGCGACGATCACGAAAGCGCGCGGGCCCACGCCGAGGAAGCCGCAGCCACCGCGCCGACGCTCGGTTGGGCCGGCCGCGCGGTGTTAGAGGCGCGCTGCAAGGACGGCGATTGGTCCAGTGCGCTGGCGCTCCTGGAACGCCATCGCGGCGCGATGGACAAAGCGACCTATCGCCGCCAGCGCGCGGTGTTGCTGACCGCGCGTGCGCTCGCCGCCGAGGAGTCCGACCGCGAGGCCGCCAGAAACGACGCGCTCGAAGCGGTCAAGCTGGCGCCGACCTTGGTGCCGGCGGTGGCGTTGGCCGCCCGGCTCCTCGCCCAAGGCGGCTACTTGCGCAAGGCCAACCGCATCATCGACACCGCCTGGCGCGCCAATCCACATCCGGAATTGGCGCAAAGTTTTGCCGAGCTGCGCTCGGGCGAATCCGCGCGCGATCGCTTGAAGCGGATCGACGCACTGGCCAAACGCGCGCCTGGCAATGTCGAAGGCGCGCTCGCCGTTGCGCGAGCCGCCATCGATGCCCGCGAATTCGCCCGCGCCCGCTCAGCGCTGGCGCCTTATCTCGACGCGCCGACCAAGCGTGTCGCGCTGGCGATGGCCGCGCTCGAACGCGCCGAAGGCGACGAAGGCCGCGCCCGCGAATGGCTGGCGCGCGCGCTGCACGCCGCGCCCGATCCGGCATGGACCGCCGACGGCTACGTCTCCGACCGCTGGCTGCCGCTGTCGCCCGTCACCGGCCGGATCGATGCCTTCGAATGGCGGGTGCCGCTCACCGGAATGACGAGCACGGCGCCGGTGATCGAGTCGGAGCCTGTCTTGGTCGCGCCGGCCGAGCCCAAGGCCGAGCCCATCGCGAACGAGCCGCGCGACCACGTACTCCCTCTGCCGGCGCACGACACCGCGCCGGCGCCGCTGCAAGCGCAGCCGGCAAGGCCAAAATCCGACCCGGTGATCCCCCTGGTCCACGCCCCCGACGATCCCGGACCCGAAGCCGAGATCGTCGAAGAGACCGAACCGGAGCCCGACGCAAAACCCAGTGGCTGGCGGAAAATTTTCGAGTGAATTTTGCCGCGGCGGCTTGCCAAAGCACCTGCATAAGTGCACTATACTGCATGAATTATAATGCATTTTGGCAAGCCCGTGGTCAATTCCACACCAAATCCGGCTGAAAAGCCTGCATTGCCGACGCCCGCCGCCTCTGAAGCCGCGTTTCTCGCCGCGATCGGAAGCGAGGTGCGGCGCAGCCGCGCCAAGCGCGGCATGACGCGGCGGCAATTGGCGCAAGCCTCGCAAACGTCCGAGCGCTACCTGGCGCAGATCGAAAGCGGCGTCGGCAATCCGTCCGTCAGCGTGCTGCGCGCCATCGCGCAGGCGCTCGATCTGCCGTGTTCGGCGCTGCTGCCGGAAGCCGGCGCGCGCACCGCGGCGCTCGGCGCCATCCTCGATGTGTTGGCGCAGGTTCCGGAGGGCGAATTGCCGGCGCTTGCCAAGGACATCGAGACGCGCGTGGCAAAACCCGGCAGCGCCGACCGGGCGCGGCGCATCGCGCTGGTCGGCTTGCGCGGCGCCGGCAAGTCGACGCTCGGCCGCATGCTGGCGCAGCATCTGGGCTGGCCATTCATCGAACTCGACCGGCTGGTCGAGGAGGATTACGGCGCCAGCATTCCCGATCTCATCGAGATGGCCGGCACGGCGACGTTCCGCCGCCACGAGCGCAGCGCGCTCGACCGCATCATCACCACGCACGACGCGGCGATCGTCACCACCGCCGGCGGCATCGTGTCGAACCCGGAAACCTACGCGCTGTTGCTTCGCCGCACGCACACGATCTGGATCAAGGCGCGACCGGAAGATCACATGAGCCGCGTCATGGCCCAGGGCGATTTCCGCCCGATGGCGCAAAACCGCGCCGCCATGGCCGACCTCGTCGCCATCCTCGAGGCGCGCCGCGCCGACTATTCGCGCGCCGAAGCCGAGATCGACACTTCGGGTGAGGCGATAGAGCAAAGTTTCGCCAAGCTGTTGCAAACCGTGACGGCATTGCTGGACGGCAAATCGTGACGCTCGCCGACGAAGGCTTTCTCGAGCTCGAGCCGCTGCGGCTCGAATACCGCATGATCGGCCCGCGGCCCGACGCAGCCGCCCCGACCATCGTCATGCTGCACGAAGGTCTTGGCTCGGTCGGCCTGTGGGGAGGTTTTCCCGATGCCGTCGCCGCGGCGACCGGCGCCGGCGTCTTTGTCTATTCGCGCGCCGGCTACGGCAAGTCGAAACCCGGGCCGATGCCGCGTTCGATCTCGTTCATGCACGAGGAAGCCTGTGCTGTGCTGCCGCGCGTGCTCGACGCAATCGGCTTTCAGCGCGGCCTCCTGCTCGGCCACAGCGACGGCGCTTCGATCGCGACGATCTATGCCGGTTCCGTGCAGGATCATCGCGTGCGCGGCCTGGTGCTCATCGCGCCACACTTCTTCATCGAGGACATGGGCATCGCCGAGATCGAACGCGCCCGCGACGCGTTCAATGCCGGCCTGCTGCGCGAAAAACTCAAGCGCTGGCACGCCGACGTCGATTGCGCGTTCCGCTGCTGGAGCGAGCCGTGGCTGCATCCGGATTTCCGTAAGTGGGATATCACCGAGGCGCTCGGCTACATCCGCGTGCCGATCCTGGTAGTGCAGGGCGAGGACGATCAATACGGCACGCTCAAGCAGGTCGAGGCGGCGCAGCAGGAATGCTTCTGCCCGGTCGAGACCGCGGTGCTGCCGAAGGTGCGCCACGCGCCATTTCGCGAGGCGCCCGAACTCACGCTCAAGATCGTCGTTGACTTCATCAATCGGCTGTTTCGCGACCACCACGAGGGCGAAAAACGGGCCGATTCAGGGGTTGCGGCGATATGAATTATAGTGCATATTGGCGCCATAGCTGCATTATAGTACATATTGCCGTTGCCGAGTGAGGCAGAGATGGCTGAAACCGCAACTGCGCGTCCGCTGTCGAACGGCAAGACGCGGATCGATTTCCAGACCGAGCCGGCGCGCTACCGCCATTGGCGGCTCACGGTCGACGGCGATGTCGCCACGCTGCTGATGGACGTCGACGAGAAGGGCGCGCTGTTCGAAGGCTATGAGCTGAAGCTCAACTCCTACGATCTCGGCGTCGATATCGAATTGGCCGACGCCATCGAGCGGCTGCGCTTCGAGCATCCGCAGGTGCGCGTCGTGGTGCTGCGCTCGGCCAAGCCGCGGGTGTTTTGCGCCGGCGCCAATATCCGCATGCTGGCCGGCGCCACCCACGCCCACAAGGTCAACTTCTGCAAGTTCACCAACGAGACCCGCAACGGCATCGAGGATTTGAGCGAGCATTCCGGGCTCAAATCCATCTGCGCCATCAATGGCACCGCCGCCGGCGGCGGCTATGAGCTGGCGCTCGCCACCGACCACATCATGCTGGTGGACGACGGCTCGGCCTCGGTGTCGCTGCCGGAATTGCCGCTGCTCGCAGTATTGCCCGGCACCGGCGGCCTCACCCGCGTCTCCGACAAGCGCAAAGTGCGCCGCGACCATGCCGACGTGTTCTGCACCACCGAAGAAGGCGTCAAAGGCAAGCGCGCGGTCGAATGGCGACTGGTCGACGACGTGGTGCCGGGCTCGAAATTCGACGACACCGTCATGACGCGCGCCAAGGAATTCGCCGCGAAGTCGCCGCGCAACGGCGCCGGCAGAGGTATTACGCTCGCGCCGCTGACCCGCACGTTCGCCGCCGACGGCGTCGAGTACGGCTCGCTGTCAGTCGAGTTCAATCGTGCGGAACGCATCGCCACCATCACGCTGCGTGGGCCTGCCGCGCCGCCGCCGGCTTCCGCCGACGCTATGGTGGCGCTGGGCGCAAATTTCTGGCCGCTGCAGCTCGCCCGCGAGCTTGATGATGCGATCCTCAACATCCGGCTCAACGAGCTCGATGTTGCCGCGATCGTGTTCAAATCCTCCGGCGAGCCGGCGCAAGTTTTGGCCTACGACCATTTCCTCGATGCCAACGAAGACCATTGGCTGGCGCGCGAGACCCGCCATCTATGGAAGCGCGTCCTCAAGAGGATCGATCTCACCTCGCGCTCGCTGGTCACCTTGATCGAGCCGGGCTCGTGCTTTGCCGGCACGCTCGCCGAACTGCCGTTCGCCAGCGACCGCTCCTACATGTTGATCGGCGCCCGCGACGGCGACAACAAGCCGCCGGCGACCATTGCGCTGACCGACGCCAATTTCGGCGCCTATCCGATGTCGAACGGGTTGACGCGGCTCGGCTGCCGCTTCCTCGGCAACCCCTCCGACGTGGATGCCGCGAAAGGCGAGCGCGAAAAAATGCTCGACGCCGAGGCCGCGGACCGGCTTGGGCTCGTCACCTTCGCACTCGACGACATCGATTGGGACGACGAGGTGCGCGTGTTCCTGGAAGAACGCGCCAGCTTCTCGCCCGACAGTCTCACCGGCCTCGAAGCCAATCTGCGCTTCGCCGGCCCGGAGACCATGGAATCGAAAATCTTCGCCCGGCTGACCGCCTGGCAGA
>Ga0208696_1001755_pt1 | contig 12400 bp, 12 predicted proteins | sample Sb_taG_9_FD_187711 | JGI IMG/M metagenome (GOLD analysis project Ga0208696, IMG submission 187711) | Peat soil microbial communities from Weissenstadt, Germany - Sb_50d_b_LC metaG (SPAdes) (version 2) | ecosystem: Environmental > Terrestrial > Soil > Wetlands > Peat | place: Germany...
CCTGCACGATGCCGGGCTTCCCCGACAAGTTCATGCCGTTCATGGACGAACCGCCGGGAGCGCGCGTATCGACCACGGCCAGCGGAATGTACGGCACGGTGATCCGTACCCTCCGCGGTTTCACCGCCCGCACGGCGGACAAGGAACCGAAGTGGCGCGTGAAGGGCTCCGAACTCCGCACCGGCTACCAGAAGACGTGGTGACTCGATGACAAGCGTAGAAAACGAAGTCCCGCCGGCCGACCAGAGCCAGCTCACCGAGATGACCTGGGACCCCATCACCAGGATCGTCGGCAGCCTCGGCATCTACACCAAAATTGACTTCAAGGCCAAAAGGGTCGCGGAGTGCCACAGCACCTCGTCGATCTTCCGCGGCTACAGCATCTTCATGAAGGGGAAAGATCCCCGCGACGCGCACTTCATCACCAGCCGGATCTGCGGGATCTGCGGCGACAACCACGCCACCTGCTCGGTCTACAACCAGAACATGGCCTACGGGGTCCGCCCGCCGCACCTGGGCGAGTGGATCATCAACCTGGGCGAGGCCGCGGAGTACATGTTCGACCACAACATCTTCCAGGAGAACCTGGTCGGGGTGGACTTCTGCGAGAAGATGGTGGCCGAGACCAACCCCGGCGTGCTCGAGCAGGCCAACCACACCGAGGCGCCGCACGCGGGCGAGCACGGCTACCGCACCATCGGCGACATCATGCGCTCGCTCAACCCGCTCGAGGGCGAGTTCTACCGCGAGGCGCTCCAGGTCAGCCGGTCCACCAGGGAGATGTTCTGCCTGATGGAGGGGCGTCACGTCCACCCCTCCACGCTGTACCCCGGCGGCGTGGGCACGGTCGCGACGGTGCAGCTGTTCACCGACTACCTGACCCGGCTGATGCGCTACGTGGAGTTCATGAAGCGGGTCGTGCCGATGCACGACGACCTGTTCGACTTCTTCTACGAGGCGCTGCCCGGTTACGAGGAAGTCGGCAGGCGGCGGGTGCTGCTCGGCTGCTGGGGCAGCCTGAACAACCCCGAGTACTGCGACTTCACCTACCGGAACATGGCCGACTGGGGCCGCAAGATGTTCGTCACGCCCGGCGTGGTGGTCGACGGGAAGCTGGTCACGACCAGCCTGGTCGACATCAACCTGGGCATCCGGATCCTGCTCGGCCACTCGTTCTACGAGGACTGGGAAGACAAGGAGATGTTCGTCACCCACGACGAGCTCGGCAACCCGGTCGACCGGCGCCACCCGTGGAACCAGCACACGATCCCGCGGCCGGCCAAGCGCGACTTCGACAACAAGTACAGCTGGACCATGTCCCCGCGCTGGTTCGACGGCAAGGACTTCCTGCCGCTGGACACCGGCGGCGGCCCGATCGCCCGGCTGTGGGCGACGGCGCTGGCCGGCCTGGTCGACTGCGGCTACGTGCAGTCCACCGGCCACAGCGTGAAGATCAACCTGCCGAGGACCATGTCCCGCCCGGAAAAGACCTTCGAGTGGAAGATCCCGGTGGACAAGCAGGGCCAGCCGCTGTCCAACGCGATCGAGCGGGACCGGGCCCGGACCTACTTCCAGGCCTACTCCGCCGGGGTGGCGCTGTACTTCGTCGAGCAGGCCCTGGCCGAGATCCGGGCCGGGCGGACCAAGACCTGGGAGTCGTTCAACGTGCCCCAGGACGCGTTCAGCTGCGGCTTCACCGAGGCGGTCCGCGGCGTCCTGTCGCACCACATGGTGATCAGGGACGGGAAGATCGCGAACTACCACCCGTACCCGCCCACCCCGTGGAACGGCAGCGTGCGGGACACCTACGGGACGCCCGGGCCGTACGAGGACGCGGTGCAGAACACGCCGATCTTCGAGGAAAACCCGCCGGACACCTTCAAGGGCATCGACATCATGCGCGCGGTGCGCAGCTTCGACCCGTGCCTGCCGTGCGGCGTGCACATGTACCTGGGCGGCGGCAAGGTGCTCAAGACGGCGCACTCGCCGACGGGAGTGACCCTCGCGATGTGAACCCGGCAGTGCCCGTCCCGCGAGCCAAAGGGCGCCGGCGCTGCCTGGACTGAGGAGCGACAGAGGAGCGACGAGGGAAGGCAGCGCCTCAAAAGGCGCCCGGAGGCGAGCGGGACAAAGAAAGGGGAGCCCAATGGCCGCAAGCCATGATGCGCAGGCGGCAGGCGAGCGGGTCGAGGAGCTGCTCGCCGAGCTGGGATCACAGGCCGGGCCGCAGGTCGCGACCACCGCGGAAGAGCTAGTGAGCTGCCTGGTCGAGCTGTACGGCGCCGGGCTGGCACAGATCACCGAGATCCTCGGCGCGGACGAATCCGGGCCGAGGCTGCTCGACAAGCTGGTGGCGGATCCGCTGGTGGAGAGCCTGTTGCTGGTCCATGACCTGCATCCGCTCGACACCAGCGCCCGCATCCGGCGGGCCGTCGAGCAGGTCCTGCCCCAGCTCGGCGCGCACGCGGGCGAGATCGAGTATCAGGGGCTCGACGAGGCGGGCATCGCCCGCCTGCGCCTGGCGCGCACCGCCCACGGCTGCCAGTCCACGGCGGGCACGATCCGGTCGGTCATCGAGCAGGCCGTAGCGGCGGCGGCGCCGGAGGCCGCCGGGGTCGCCATCGAGGTGGTCGAGGCACCCGCGGAACCGACGCTGCTGCAGATCACCAGGCGCCCGGCGGGCCTGCAGGGGGCCCGGTGACGACTGGAACTCCCGGGACGCCCGGGCTTACCGGGCTTCGCCGTTTCGTGAAGCGGCCCGGCGACGGGCCGCTGCCGACTGCCCCGGCCCGGGCCCGGGACGAGGCCCCAGGTCCCGGTACCGGCCAGGGCCAGGACGCGGCGGCCGAAGCCGAACACTGCGAGATGTGCGGCGAGGTCCTCACCGGCCGGCACGGGCACCTGGTCGACACCGACAAGCGCTCGATCGCCTGCGCCTGCCGCGCGTGCTACCTGCTGTTCACCCACGAAGGGGCGGCCGGGGGCCGGTACCGGGCGGTGCCCGAGCGGGTCTGCCACGACCCGGAACGGCCGCTGACCGACGCCGACTGGAACGAACTGCAGATCCCGGTCGCCATGGCCTTCTTCTTCTTCAACTCGGCGCTGGGCCAGGTGGTGGCGGGTTACCCGAGCCCGGGCGGGACCACCGAATGCGAGCTCGACCTCGCGGCCTGGGACCGGCTCGCCGCCACGCACCCGCTGCTCGGCGAGATGGCGCCCGACGTGGAGGCCATTTTCGTGAACCGGACCGCGGACGAGGTCTTCCTGATCCCGATCGACATGTGCTACTCGCTGGTCGGCGAGCTCCGGCTGCTCTGGCAGGGGTTCGACGGCGGGGCAGAGGTCCGCGCCGCGCTGGCCGAGTTCCTGGCGGGCCTGCGCAGGCGGGCGGTCATCGGAGAACGGGAGCACTGACATGGCCGACCTGATCTTCGGCTGTACCGGCGCGAGCGCGGACCGGTTCGCGGTGACGCCGACCCTGTCGTTCCAGCTGGCCATCACCGAGCGGTCCGGCGTGCGCGTGCACGCGATCGCCCTGCGCTGCCAGATCCGCATCGAGCCGCACCGCCGCCGGTACTCCGCCACCGAAGCGGAGCGGCTGCACGACCTGTTCGGCGACACGTCCCGCTGGGCCGACACGGTCAAGCCGATCCAGCTCGCCACGGTCACGGCCATGGTCCCCTCGTTCAGCGACGTGACCGAGATCGACCTGCCGGTGCCGTGCACCTACGACCTGGAGGTGGCCTCCGCCCGCTACCTGCAGGGCCTGGACGACGGCACGATCCCGCTGCTGATGCTGTTCAGCGGCACCATCTTCGTCGCCACCGAGACGGGCTTCTCGGTCGAGCTCGTGCCGTGGAGCGCCGAGGCCTCCTACCGGATGCCGGTCACCATCTGGCGCGACCTGGTCGACGCGCACTTCCCCGGCAGCGCGTGGCTGCGCTGCAGCCGGCAGACGCTGGACGCGGTGGCCACTTACAAGGCGCGGCACGCCCTGCCCACCTGGGACGCCACCTTGACCGCGCTGCTGGCAGCGGCCGGCGGTACCAACGCGCCGCCCCCCGCATCGGACCCCGCATCGGATACTGCACCGGATCCCGACGGCCCGGCGGAGGCGCAGGCGAGGCTGCCATGAACCAGGCTGGCATGAACCGGGCTGGCACGAACGGGGGGCAGGCCACCATGAACCTCGACGCCGTCCGGAGCATCGCCGACGCCGTCTTGTACGAGGGGTACATCTTGTACCCGTACCGGGCCTCGTCGCAGAAGAACCAGAGCCGCTGGCAGTTCGGCGTCGTGATGGCGCCCGGGTACGCCGACACCGACCCCTCGGAGCGCAGCTATACCCAGGCCGAATGCGTCCTCGAGCACACCGGGCAGCCCGTCGTCCAGGTGATCCTGCGGTTCCTGCAGGTCCAGCGGCGGACCACCGAGGGATCCGGCCAGGGCTGGGACGAGGCAGCGGAGCGCGAGATCGAGATCACCGCGGAGGGCGCCGCCCTCCTGTCCGACGGCGTGGTCGAGGAGTTCGCCATCGCCGGCGGCGAGGACCGCGAGCCGCTCGACGAGCCGGGCGGCGCGGACGGCCCGGACGGCACCGGGCCCCGGTACGCGGTCCGCCGCCGGGAGCCGCTGGCCGGCGCGGTGTCGGTGCGGGCGATCGAAGTCCCCGGCCCGTGGCGCGCGGTCCGGCTCCAGGTCCGGGTGGAGAACCGGACCGCGGTCAGCCCCGTGCCGCAGCGCCGGGAGGACGCGCTCCCGTCGGCGCTGATCGCGGCGCACACGATCATCAGCGTCTCCGGCGGGGAGTTCATCTCGATGACCGACCCGCCGATCTGGGCGCAGCCGGCCGTGGCCGAGTGCCAGAACGAGGGCGGCTGGCCGGTGCTGGCCGACCCCGGCGGCGGCCGCCAGGTCGTGCTGTCCTCGCCGATCATCCTGTACGACCACCCCGAACTCGCCGCCGAGAGCCCGGGCGAGCTCTACGACGGCACCGAGATCGACGAGATCCTCACGCTGCGCACCCTCGCGCTCTCCGACGAGGAGAAGGCCGAGGCCCGGGCCACCGACCCGCGGGCGGCCGCGCTGCTGGACCGGGTCGAGTCCATGGACGCGGAGACCATGGCCCGGCTGCACGGCACCATCCGCTCGCTGCGCCCGGCCACCGCCGACCACCCGGGCGCCGCCGGCCAGCCAGGGACCTTCGGCCAGCCAGGCGCCGCCGGGCAGCCGGGCGCCGAGCAGACGGTGCCCTGGTGGGACCCGGACGCGGATGCCTCGGTGTCCCCGGACACCGACACCGTGACCGTCGGCGGCCAGCAGATCGGCCGCGGCAGCCGGGTGCGGCTGCGGCCGGGGGCGCGCCGCGCCGACGCGCAGGACATGTTCCTGGTCGGGCGGATCGCCGAGGTCCAGGCCGTCCTGCACGACGTGGAGGACAACCCGTACCTGGCCGTGTCGCTGGCCGGCCAGCCGGACGAGGACGTGCGGATCGCGCACGGGCGCTTCCTGTACTTCAGCACCGACGAGGTAGAGCCCTGCGAGCCGGACGCGGAGGACAGCGCATGACCGGGCGGACGCTGGTGGCGGGCGTGGGCAACGTGTTCCTGCGCGACGACGCCTTCGGCTGCGAGGTGGTCAGGCGGCTGGCTGAGCACCCGGTGCCGGACGGCGTGCAGGTCCGCGACTTCGGCATCCGCGGCGTCCACCTGGCCTATGACCTGCTCGACGGCTGTGACCTGTTCGTCCTGGTGGACGCGGCGCCCCGCGGCGAACCGCCGGGCACGGTCACCGTCCTTGAGGTCGAGGTGCCGGAGCCCGACCCGACGGCCGGCCCGGTCATGGACGCGCACAGCCTGACGCCGGACGCCATCTTCTCGCTGCTCGCCTCGCTCGGCGGCCGCCCCGGGCGCAGCCTGCTGGTGGCCTGCGAGCCGGCCGACGTCAGCGCCGGGATGGGCCTGTCCGAGCCGGTCAGCCAGGCCCTGCCGCACGCGGTGCGGGCGGTGGAAGAGATTCTCCAAAAAGCAGCACAGGGACAGTGACGTCTAAGCCCAGGAAGGAGGTGCTAGGGATGCTGAGCAGGCTGATCAAGGCGGCCGTCATCGCCGCCATTCTGGCGCTGGTGATCGAATCGCTGCCGGACATCAAGCGTTATCTCGAACTTCGTGAAATGTAAGGGCTACGCACGCCGGAGAGGATGTGAGGGGCGTGGAAGTAGTGATCGGCTTCGCCGTCGGTTACCTGGTGGGTACACGCCAGGGCCGTCAGGGCATGCAGCACGCGCTGGACTCGGCCCAGGCGATATGGGCGTCCCCGGAGACCAGACGGCTCTTGAGTGAGGGCCTGAGCGCCTTCGAGACGGTGGCTGCCCCGGCCATGGACCGGCTGGGAACCAAATCGAGCAGCCGCCGGGCGGCGCTGATCAGCACCGTGGTCGACGAGCTCATCGAGCGGCGCCAGGCCCGCCGCGCGGCCTAAGAGATAACAGGAGCGGAATGCACGAGTACGGTTTGGCCGAAGGCGTGCTGGCCACGGTGCGCCAGCGCGCCGACGGTCGCAAGGTGGCCGGGATCCGCGTCCGGTTCGGTGTCCGGCACGCCGTCGACTCCGAATCCATGGAACAGGCGTTCAGCTTCGTAGCCGAGGGCACGGAAGCGGCCGGCGCAACGGTCGAGCTGGTCACGGTGCCGGCCACTCTGACCTGCCGGGACTGCGGCCTGGCCGCCGAGACCAGCGACGTGCTGGCCACCTGCCCGCGCTGCGCCGGGGAGGACGTCGAGATCACCGGCGGCGAGGAGATGACGCTCGAGTCGATCACCTACGAGCCGGTGCCTGCCCGCGGAGCCAGCTGAGAGGGTCAACAACCGCGTCGAGCACTCGGGGCCGCTGACCGTCCTCGGCTAGGGCGTCACCGGGGTGACCACGAACTGGCGCAGGTACAGGTCGCGGAAGGTCACTGGTCCGCGCGGGCCGGGTACCGCGTCGATGTTGATCCCGGTCTCGGGCACCGAGAACAGCTTGAAGCCGTCCAGCAGGCGCGTGGTGGAGTTCCAGAACGCGCCGGTGCCCGCGTACGCGCCGAGGAACTCGTCCGCCGCGGCCCGGTCCTGGGTGACGACGGACGCGGCCAGGCCCGAGGTCTCCTCGTTGGCCAGCACGGCCGCGGCCCGCGGCCCGTCGGCCGGCGCGATCGTCACGGTCGCCTCGCGCCCAGGGTCCAGCGCCCACTCGTGGCCCAGCGGGTGCGAGTGCGGCGGCAGCGACGCGGCCACCCCCAGGCGATCGAGCACCGCGCGGATCCGGGGCATCAGCTCCTCCCACAACGACGGGTGCAGCAGCAGCAGGTTGAGCCGGTTGCACACGCCGAGCCGGTCCAGGCTGGCCTCGATCAGCCGTTCCGCCATGAGCAGGTCGGCGGCGGCATCGACGAACATGACCGCGCCCCCGTCGGCGTGCGCCATGGTGCGCACCCCGTGCCGGGCCGCCTCGGCGGCCAGCGAGCGGGTGCTGTCCCCGCTGCCGCGCAGGATCACCAGCGGGATCAGGCCGGGCTGGCTGACCAGCGCCCGGGCGGAGGACTGCCCCGGCACCCGGACCAGCTGGATCATGGCCGGGTCGAGCCCGGCCGCGTCGAGGGCGGGCGCGATGACCTCGTCCGCCAGCGCGATGGCCGAACGGATGGCGGCCGAGCCCGTCCGCAGCACGCCCGCGTTGCGAGACTTGACGAACTGCGAGGCGATGTCGACCACCACGTTCGGCCGGGCCTCGAAGTTGGCCCCGATCACCCCCACCGGCCTGCGGCGTTCTTCGAGCAGCAGGCCGCCAGGCAGTTCCCTGACCGTCCGCCGCGACGGCTCGGCCGGAACCCGGGCCAGCGCGCGGAGCTGGCCGGCGATGGCCTCGAGCCGCGCCTCGTCCAGGCGCAGCCGGTCGAGCAGCGCACCGGTGACGCCATCGGCCCGCGCCGCCGCCATGTCCGCCTCGTTGGCCGCCAGCACCGGCTTGGCCTGGCGGCCCAGCTCGTCCGCGATCCCCCCCAGCGCGTCGTCGAGACGCTCGCCGGGGACGTCGGCCAGGCCGGCGGCCGCGCCGCGGGCCGCCCGCGCGGCCTCTTCCACCGCCTTCTGCGCATCGGCGTCAGCGGTCACGGGCGTATCGGTGGCAAGGGTGCCGTCGGCAGTCATGGTGTATCCCCTGTATCGGTGGGCCTTACGGGTTCCAGGCTACGCACTGCCTGATCACGAAGGGGCGTGGCTTCCAGGCAGCAGCTGAAGTCCTGCGGCGTCACCTCGGCCCGCGCGGCCCGGGTCGGGTTGCGGATGGTGAGCGCGGCCAGCACTCCCCCGGCGGCGCAGAACGCGGCCGCGATTAGCGCTGCCTTCTGGAAGCCGTGGGCGAGGGCGCCCGTGTGCAGGTAGCTGTCCCCGGTGATGCCCGCCAGGGCCGGCAGCACCGCCACCGCGATCAGCCCGGCCGCCCGGGCCACGTCGTTGTTGACCGCCGAGGCGATGCCCGCGTGGTCCGCCGGGGCCGCGGCCAGGGCGGTGGCGGTCAGCGGCGCCACCATGATCGCCACCCCGAAGCCGAACACCACCGCCGCGGGCAGCACCACGGTCAGGTAGTCGCCCGATCCCCCGAGCCTGGAGAACAAGAGCAGCGACCCGGCGATCACCAGCGGCCCCACGGACATCTGCAGCCGCGGCCCGATCCTGGCGGCGAGCCTCCCGGACCGGGCGGAGAGCGCGAGCATGATGACGGTCACCGGCAGCAGGGCCGTGCCCGACTCCACCGGGCTGTAACCGTGCACCACCTGCAGCACGGTGGGGACCAGGAACAGCAGCCCGCCCAGCGCCGCGTAGACCACGAACGTCACCGCGTTGGCCGCGGAGAACTGCCGGGACGCGAACAGCCCGAGCGGCAGCATGGGCTGCGGCTCCGTCGCCTCGACTCCGATGAACAGGCCGAGCAGCACCGCACCCGCGCCCAGCGGTGCCAGCACCGACACCGACCCCCACCCGTACGAAGACGCCGCGATCAGCCCGTAGGTGATCCCGGCCAGCGCGCCGCTGATGCAGACCGCACCCTTGATGTCCAGCCGCGGCACCGGACCCGGCGACCTGGTCTCGGGCACGTGCCGGGCGGCGATGGCCACCACCGCCGCCGCCACCGGCAGGTTGATGACGAACACCAGCCGCCAGCCGTGTGGCACCGCGCTGATCAGCAAGCCGCCGAGGAGCGGGCCCGCCGCGGTGGCCACGCCGCCGAGACCGGACCAGGCGCCGATCGCGGCCGGACGGTCCTCCTCGGCGAAAGACGCCTGCAAGATGGCCAGGCTGCCCGGTGTCAGCAGCGCCCCGCCGACGCCCTGCAGGGCGCGGGCCGCGATGAGCACCGCGACGTTCGGGGCCAGCCCGCACAGCAGCGACGCGATCGCGAACCAGACGGTGCCGATCCTGAACATCTTCCGCCGCCCGTAGCTGTCCCCGAGCGTCCCGCCGAGCAGCAGCAGCCCGGCCAGGGTCAGCGTGTAGGCGTCCACCACCCACTGCAGGCTGGACACGCTGGCGTGGAAATCCCGCCCGATGGACGGCAGGGCGATGCCCACCACGGTCGCGTCGATGGCGGCCATGCCCGAGCCGAGCACGGTGGCGGTCACCACCCACCGGCCCCGCGCGCTCGACAGCCGCAGGCCCGGGGCCGCGTCCGAGACGGCTGTCCCGCTCATAAGCCCTTCCCTCAGGAGGCCCGCGGATCATGCCGGTGCATGCACCTGGACCGTTCGGTTCAAGAACTAAATTAGTCCGAACGGACCGGGGTGACATCATCCTCCGCCCCCATCGGGCCTGCCTGGGCCGGCGCCGCCCGGGTGCTACGGTCCGCGCCGGAGCGGGCCTTGCGGGCCGAACCAGGCCGGGTGGCCAGCACCGAGCCGCCGAGGATCAGGACGAACGCGGCGCCCATGGCGGGGGTCAGGTGCTCGCCCAGGACGATGACGCCGAGCGCCACCGCGACGGCCGGGTTGACGTAGGTGATGACCGTGGCGCGGGCCGGGCCGACCTCGGCGATCAGCCGGAAGAAGATCAGGAACGCAGCCGCGGTGCAGACCACGCCGAGCGCGGCAAGCGCCGCGAGCACCTGGACCGACGGCACCGAACGCGGCCAGGTCAGCGCGGCGAACGGCGCGTAGATGACCGCGGCCGCACCCAGGCAGACCGCGTTGACCGCGACCGGCGGCAGGTCGGCCAGCTTGCGGTTCGCGATCAGCGGCCCGATGGAGTAGCCGAGCGCGGTGAGCAGCACCTCGATGACCGGCAGCGTGTCACCATGGCCCGCGCCCGGGCCGGCCAGCACGGCGACGCCGCCCAGCCCGATCGCCAGCCCGGCCCAGCGGATCAGCGTCAGGCGGTCGCCGCTGCGGGTCAGCCAGGCCAGCAGCGCGCTGAAGATGGGCACCGCCGCGATGAGCAGGCCGCTGGTGGAGCTGGGCAGGCGCCGTTCGGCGTTGGACAGCAGCGCGAACGGCCCGACGATCTCCGCCAGGGTGAACGCGGCCAGCCAGCGGACATGCCCCTTCAGCGCGCCGAGGTAGCCGCCGCGGACGGCCGCGGGCAGCAGCAGCAGCGAGCCGAGCGCGACCCGGGTGCAGACCAGCACCGGCACCGAGACGCCGCCGTCCGCCACCTTGATGAGCAGGTAGGGGATCCCCCAGATCACGCCCATCGCGGCGAACAGCAGCCACCCGCGCCTACTCAACTCCAGGCTCCTTCGCTCGGACCAGGTAAGGCCGTTTGCCTGACCCAGAGTATTTTGGGCGGCTCGCAGGTTATACGTCCAGGCAGATTCCCAGCGGGGCCGATCCCGGCTGGTGTGACGGGCACGCATCCGGGCCGGTTAGGCTGCCAGGGTGATCTCCGCCCGGGCCGTCCCCGCCGCCGGAGCGCGGACGGGCCGCGCTGCTGATGCCGGCGTGTTCGGCACCTGGTGGGCGCTGCTCATCTCGGTCGCGGGCGGCCTGGCGTTGTATGCCGCCTTCCCGCCGGTGGGCGCCTGGCCGCTGGCGGTGCTCGGGCCTGGGTTGCTCGTCGTCGCGCTGACCGGGCGGAGCCTGCGGGGGTCGTTCGGGTGCGGGCTGGCGTTCGGCCTCGCACTGTTCGTGCCCCTGCTGTCCTGGCTGGTCAACGAGGCCTGGTACGCGTGGGCCGCGCTGGCCGGGGCCCTGGCGGTCATCTTCGCGGTGCTCGCCATCGCCCAGCGGCTGCTGCTCCGGCTGCCCTTCTGGCCGGCCGCGGTGGCGGGCTGGTGGGTATGCGTCGAGGCAGTACGGGACCGGTGGCCCTACGCCTTCCCCTGGGGCCGGCTGGCGATGAGCCAGTCGGCCGCGCCGGACGTGCGCTGGGTCGCGGTGGGCGGCGCGCCGCTGCTCAGCTTCCTGCTCGCCCTGACCGGCGCCATGATCGCGCGGGCGGCGCTGTGCTATCTCGGGGGGAGCGATCCCCCCCAGACCCTTTCTCCCCGGGGGGACGATCCCCCCCAGACCCCCCCTGCTCCTGGGGGGACTGCCCGTCCCCCCAGACCCCCCTGGGGAGGGGCTGCCCGCCCCCCCGTACCTTTCTGGTGGACGGCGCTGGCCGCGGTGGTGACGGCGGGCCTGGTCCTCGCGGGCGGCCTGCTGCCGGTCGACCCGACCGGGGGCGCGCCGACGGCCCAGGTGGCCGCGATCCAGGGCGACGTGCCCCGGGCCAGGAACCTGCCGCAGCTGCTGAACGACAGCGAGGTCACGCAGAACCACGCCGCCGCCACGCTGAAGCTGGCCGCGCAGGTCAAGGCCGGGAAGCTACCCGCGCCCGCCCTGGTGATCTGGCCGGAGAACTCCACCGACCTGGACCCGTTCCAGAACCCTTTTATCTATAGCCAGCTCGCCGGGGTGGTGGCCGCCGTCGGCCGCCCGGTCCTGGTCGGCGAGGTCCTGCAGGACCCGCAGCGCAACGTCGGCCAGCTCTGGGTGCCCGGGCAGGGCCCGACCACGATGTACGTCAAGCGCCAGCTGGTGCCGTTCGGCGAGTACATCCCGTTCCGCGGCCTCATCGCCAGCTTCAGTTCGCTTCCGTCGCTGCAGCCGCTGAACTTCACCCCGGGCCATACGGCCGTCGTCTTCGCCGTCGGGAAGATCAGGCTGGGCGACGTGATCTGCTACGAGGTGGGCTTCGACAACCTGGTGCGATCCGAGGTCACGGCCGGGGCGAACCTGCTCGCGGTGCAGTCCAACGACACGGACTTCGAGATCGACGGCCAGCTGGGCGAGACCGAGCAGCAGACGGCGATGGCCAGGATCCGGGCGATCGAAAGCGACCGCGCCGTGGTGTACGCCTCGACCACCGGGGAGAGCACGATCATCGCG
>Ga0208696_1001761_pt1 | contig 12350 bp, 9 predicted proteins | sample Sb_taG_9_FD_187711 | JGI IMG/M metagenome (GOLD analysis project Ga0208696, IMG submission 187711) | Peat soil microbial communities from Weissenstadt, Germany - Sb_50d_b_LC metaG (SPAdes) (version 2) | ecosystem: Environmental > Terrestrial > Soil > Wetlands > Peat | place: Germany: Weissenstadt...
CGTGCAGGTAGGAGGCGGTGGCGTCGTCGGGGGCTCCCTCGGCCAGCAGCCGCCACTGCTCGCGCTTGCGCCGCCAGTAGAGCAGGTCGGCGCCGGACAGGACGAACTTGTCGCAGTTGTGGCAGTCTTCTCTGAACTAACCGTTTAGGTATCTTTTGTCTGTTTCTTGATGTGGATCTGGAAGCCCGGCGGCATGGGCGACAGCGCTGACGACGAGGCCCGCGTTGCGGCGGTCTTCTCTGAACTAGCGAGCGGGACGCGCTGAACTGCCGGAATCTGACCGTCTCGGCGTCGAGATCCGGAACTTGGCTAGAACGGCGGCTCGTCGTGATTGCCGGGCACGGCGACGGACCCGGCTTGGATGTCGGCGTCACGCAGGTCAGATCGAGTGGTGTGTTCCCATGCGCCGATGTCCCGGTCGCGGGCATGGGCATGGCGGCTGCAGTGCTCCAGCAGCCAGTCCATCGGGCTGTTGCTGACGACGAAGCAGGTGCCGCCGGTGTCCTGCTTGACCACCATGAACAGCTCGGTCGTGCCGGGGACCGGAAGGGCGCCGATGGAGGGAAGGTGGCGCATGCCGCCCGTCCAGCCGGCCTCTGCGCGCGTGTCGGCCAGGGCGAGCGTGGCGCGTAGCGCCCAGGCGGTGTTGCTGCCGGGGTCTTCGGCGATCCACCGGGGCAGCGGGATGAGTCCGTCGAAGAAGTCGATGGGCTGGGCCAGTGCGTAGACGAACATCAGATGGTCCTTGCTGTGAGGGCTGCCGGGCAGGGCTGGTCAGTGCGCGCCGGCGTCTGGTGGCCGGCCGCAGGCGTGGCGGATGGCGCTGATCACGAGGCTGGCATTGCGCTGGTCGATGCCGGGCAGGGTGTCGTTGAGGCTGACCGGGGTTCCGCCGGCGATGCTGGCGGCTAGAAGGAGCATGCGCCGTTCCCCTCCGCTGGCCGGCAACTCGCCGGCGTGCAGGGCGGTGACAGCGGCTTCCCAGTCAGTGCTGGCGAGCAGGGTGATGCCGTCGCTGATGCTGGTGCCGGCAGTGATGAACCTGCTGGTGAAGTCCTCGCGATGCAGCCAGTTGCCGCACTCGATGAGCAGGCTGGTGCCGGCTTCGAGGGGATAGATGCCGCGGGCGCCGGCGCGCAGCGCGTCGCCGAGACGGCGGGGATTCACGGTGGTCACAAGCTTCCTTCCGGGGCTGGCAGGACGGAGCGGCCGGCGATGTCGGGGAACACGGGCATGCCGAGGTGGACGGCCTGTTCCCGGCGTTGCAGGGCCGTGTCGATCTGGGCGAGCTTGTCCTCGGTGCCGGCGAGGCTGACCTTGAGGCCCTCGATCTCGCCGAGCCAGCCCTCGCGTTCGGCCTCGGCAATGCGGTCGTGCAGGTTGTCCCGGATTTCCTCCAGCCGTCCGCGCTGGGCTGGGTCCGGCCTCAGGAGCGAGCACCTGACACACGCGTGCTCATGGACGCAGGGTGACGCGAATGCGCGGGCGCAGGTGCCGACCGATACTTTCCGCTTTTCGAAATGGGCGAGGAAGGCGTCCCATTCCTCCTCGGTGGGAGTACGGTATTCCTCGCCGGGCCTGGTCGCCCGGCGGCGGGCGATGAATGCCCTGTGCGCCTCGATCGCCTCTGCAGGATAGACCGCCTTGTAGCCGATCGTGGTGTCGATGTTCTTGTGCCCGCAGATGACCTGGGCGATATGCGGCGGCAGGCCGCTCATAATGGCGTCGGTCACGAAGATTCTTCGAAAATCGTGCGGAGAGAACATGAGCGGGTCGCCGACGGTGTCGGTCAGGCCGGTCGCGGCGAGCGCATTGATGAGCAGGTTGCGGATCGCGTTGGGGGTGTATGCCCGCTTCTCGCTGCCGATGTTCCGCTGGAATAGCAGCGGCATGGGCGGGTTCCAGACCCGTTCCTTGATGTCGTAGGAGACGGTGAGCGGGACGGCGCCGCCGGGACCGCGGACCCGGCGGATGATCGCGGACAAGACGTCGGCAAGCTCGGGGCTGACCAGGAGCAATCTCTCCGTATCGGTCTTGCTCGGGGCGATCTGGAGCAGCGGGACGAGCTCGCCGGTCGTGGGCAGCCGGTACTCGGTGATGCTGTGGTGGGTGAGTTCCAGCAGCTCCTCGCAGCGGATGCCGGTCAGTCGCAGGACCTCGATGGCGGCGAAGGCCCAGAATGCTTCTTCTTCCTCATACGACAGGTTGCGGCGCTTGCCGGCGGCGGTGTCCTCGGCCCACACGTGCCGCCCGGTGGCCTTGGGGGCCACGGCCCGGCGGAGCATTCCGCCGGTGCCCTCGATGACCTGTCCGGGCGGTGTCGCGATGGCGGCCTGCAGCCGGGTGGCCGCCGCGGTCTTGCGCTCGGCGGCGGTGCGGGTGAGGACGGGCAGGACGGGCAGCCGCTCGCGGGTCCGCTGGTCCATCCTGGCCTTGCGGCGCCTGCGTTCCTTGGCCCAGCTGACCTCGGCGTCGCTGACCGGGCTCGGGACCGCCCACTGCGCCCAGCGTTCCGGTTCCTCGGTGGCCCACTGGGCGATGTCGAGGTAGAACGCCCGCACCCGCAGCAGTTCGCCCTTGGCGTTCAGCCGCGGTCTCGTGACGACGGTCTTCTGCCCGTCGGGGCCGGTGACGCTGCGGTTGACGGTCAGCAGGTCCTCTTTCCAGGCGCGTGCGACGTCCGGCGGCAGCCGCAGCGTGCTGATGCCCGGGGACAGGGCCTCGATCCTGGCCCAGAACAGGCCGGCCAGGGTCGAGGCGATGGCCTGCATGCTGGCGTAGTCGAGTGCGGGCTGCCGTTCCCGCAGGTAGTCCACGAGCAGGTCGCGGACCGGCTTGCACTGCAGCCGGTAGCGGTCGACGAGTTCCTCGACGGTGAGCTGTCCCCGGGCCATGCCGAACGCGCGGATCGTGGCCGGGGCGTCTGCGGGGAAGATCCCGAGGGCGTGGAGGCGGAGGTAGAAGTCGACTTTCTTCTGGCCGCCGCGGGCCTGCACCCGCCGCTGGGTATCGGCCAGCTCCACGCAATCTCCGACGGTGATGTCGCTGATGACGCCGCCCTTGCAGGCCAGCAGGGTCGCGATCCTGGTCGCCGCGAGCCGGGCGTCCTTCCGGGCCGCGTCAGGCCCGGCCTCGGCCAGCTCGCGCAGCTGGGCGAACCCGGCAGGGTCGCGTGTCTCCGCCATGACCAGGGCCAGGTGATGATTGACGCGCGTCAGCATCCAGGCCAGGCCGGGGCGGACTACGTCCGCGCAGGAGAGCATCAGCAGTCCCGACGACAGGTCGCCCGCGTTGCAGGAGGCTTTCTCCCCGTTCTCGCGGAACCAGGCCAGGGGCAGTTCCACCCATGAGGAGCCCGAGACGGCCTCCACGCCGGATGCCTCCCAGCGCTGCTGCCATGTGTCCCCTGGGAAGGAGGCCAGCCAGCGGAGGATCTTGGCAGTTCCCCGCCGGCGCGCTGCCCGGGCCGAGCCGCCCTCCGGCGTGAACGGCGGCGAGGTCAGGCGCTGCAGTACGGCTGCCTGATCCTGGGCAGTTTCCGGCCACCACGGCTGCGCAGGCCGGGGCGGGAACTGCTCCCGCAGCTGGCTGTTGCGCCGGTGCTGCTCCGGGGCCGTCGCCGGCGATTCCCCTGGTTTCCTGCGGGCCATGTGCTTGGCGACGGACGTCATGACGGCCTCCCGAACAGCACCGACAGCGACTGCGGGTCATAGCCCGGCGCGGGCTGCGGGGGCGTCTCCCGGACACGGGACTGCCGGGCATGATGGGCGAGCACGCCCTCGATCACCTCGTCTCGGGCGGGCGTCAGGTAAATTTCCGTCGTGGACAAATGTGCATGACCCATCACCCATTGCACGTCAGTCAGGCTGAGCTGATCATCGCGAGACATTCTGGCCGCTGCACTGTGCCGGAGGTCATGCAAGGTCCAGTCCGCTCCGAGCGAGGCGTTGACCCGCTCGAACATCCGGTGCGCCCCGTGATAGCTCAGCGGCCGGTAAGGACGCCGCAATGTCCACCAGGCCGGCTGCCGCCGGCCACGGGGCACTCCCATCCGCAGCAGCTCCTGCTGGTAGAGCCGGTGCCACACGAACGCGTCCGTCGACGCCGGGAGCTCCTGGACCGCCCGGGTGCCTTTGCGGACCACGCTGATCAGCTGCTCGCCGGGCTTGAAGTCGCACTGGCGCATGCCCAGCAGTTCCGAGGCCCTTGCCCCGGTGGAGATCCAGAACGCGACCAGTGCCCGGTCCCGGTCCGACGCCAGCGACGCGAACAGCTTGTCGAACCAGCCGTCGGGGATCGCCCGCGGGATCCGCTTAGGCACCGTCGGCCGGTAACGCCCCGTCCGCTCGGGCCTCCACTCATCCATCGGGTTGTGATGCGCGTGCGGGCGGCCGCGACGGCGGCGGGAGGCATCCAGCGGGAACGGGTTCAGGACCGGGCCGGTCCCGCAGTCGCGGTGGAAGTCGTAGAACCGCCGCAGCACCGTCTCGCTATGCGCCACCGTGGACGGCGCATAGCCGTCACCGGACGCCGGCTTGCCGGTCACCGGGTTCGGTGCCCCCGCTGCCCGCGAGGACAGGCGCGCCGCCCGCGGCCGGGACGTCTGCAGCCGCTGCTTGGCCGTCAGCTGGATCCAGCAGCTGAAATCCCTCGCCTCGACCCGCGACGCACGATCCCACTCCACGTCGACCGCGTCCAGGAACCGCCACCACCGCAGCAGATCAACCGAGTACGACCTCAGCGTCGACTCCGACTTCCCCGACGCCAGCAGGTCCCGCAGGAAAACCGACACCGGCTCCACAACCTCGCCGCCAGGCCCCACGATGCGATACGGCTCATGGGCATCGCCAGTGGCCACGAGACGGCCCGCCCGCGACACCACCAGCCGCGGCAGGTCGCGTCCCTGTTCCTCATCCGATTCGATCACGCGGACAAATTAGCGCCAGTGGCGAAAACCCGCCATGAACTGCTGAAATATCGGAGTTAGTTCAGTTAACGGGGCCAGGTTCCACGGGCAGGCGCCGCCGTCGACGACGGCTGCCAGGTGCAGAACCCTCCCTCGGCGGGGGTGCTGCGCCGCGACAGGTCCACCGCCAGGGCCTGGGCCTCGGCCTGGCTGAGCGGGGCCGCGGTCCCGGCGAGGAGCTCACCGGGGCTGGCGGTTCCCGGCCCTGCGACCCAGACGTGCTGCAGTACGTTCTCCAGGTCTGAATGGGAAAGGTGGACGTAGTGTTCCGCCATCCGGTCGCTGACATGGCCGAGATACCTGCGGATGTGGGTCAGGGTCGCGCCATGACGGAGCAGGCTGGTGGCCAGGGTGTGCCTGGCCTGGTGCGGGACGAAATGGCCGAGGTCCATGGCGTCCACCCAGGGCCGGAACCGGCTGTAGAACCACTGGTGAGTGAGCGGCACCGTTCCGTCGTTGCTGCGGTAGGTCGTGGGGAACAACGCGAGCTGGGAGCGTTGCGCGCCGGCCGGCCGGTAGCCGTAGCGGGCGGTGAACCGGTCCAGGGTCTTGCGCTGGCGTTCGGCGAGAACATCGTAGAGACGCTCGGGGATCCGGATCGCGGCATCGTAGTTGCCGACCTTGGTCTGGTCGTGCCAGAACATCGCCAGCCCGCCGTAACGGCCGATGCAGTCCCACCGCACCTTGATGACCTCGCCGATCCGGCGGCCGGTGGTGACAGTGGTCTCCCAGATGTCACGGGCCCCGTTGTCGCTGGGGTCATAGGCGGCGGCCAGCTCTGCGAGGCTGGCTTCGGCTGCCAGCGCCCGGGCGACCTCGTCGGGGAAGGGCCGGCGTGCGGTCCTGCCCGTGGTGGCGCCGGCGGCGGGGAGCGCGGTGATGAACTCCCTGTCCAGGCCCAGTTTGTCGGCGACGCCGGTGTCCAGCGCGTCGCGCAGCAGCTTGCGGATCGCGTTGAACACCACCGACCGGGTGGTCACGGTCACTATGCCCGCGGCCCCGCCCGGCCGTCTGACCGCCAGCGATTCCTGGCCCTCGCGTTCACGGTGCCGCTGATCGGCGACGAATCGCCGGGCGTGTTCCCCTCGCAGGACGGCGGGGTCATGACCTCCGCCCGGCGCCTCGAGTTCCATGAAGACCCCCAGCTCCAGGGCGGCCCGGCGATAGCCGTCGAACGGGCCGCCCGATCTCGGGCAGCGCGGTGATCGCAGCAGATCAGCCAGGTAGTCCCAGGTCAGGTCCCGTAGCCAGCGCTGCGGGATGCTCGTCAGGTCGAAATGGCTCATGCGATGCGGGAACAGCACCCCGAAGTGCTCGGTCTCCAGGAACCCGGCGTCCCTGGCCTCGGCCGGGGTGAAGTAGACGAGTCTCAGCTCGTGCAAGATCTCCTTGGCGATCGCGCCAGTGAACTCCGGGGAGCTGCCGGCCCCGAACTCGAAATCGACCAGCGAGTTCACCTCAAGGGCCCGGCAGGTAGTCACCAGGGCGCGGATCCAGCCAAGGTCCCATCGAGTCGGCCGGGCCCGCTGGGCGTGCACGAACAAGCCCCACTGGATCTCCGCTCTCACCAGCGGACGCAGCCCGCGCAGGTTGACCTGCCCTGGCCACGGCTGCGCGGAGACCGTCTCGCACCAGCGCCGGAACGCCGCCTGGTCGGCGTACTCAAGCGGGACGGGCTTCCCGCACCGCTCATACCGCTGCCACCAGCTCCCCGGCATAGCCGCCCTGCCGGGCGCGCCGTCACGGCGGTAGCGGCTGCTGTGCCAGGCGCACAACCCCAGCGGAGAATCGGCCAGGCTCGGGCAGATGGCCACGCCGCATGACCCGTAGGCGGCGCAGGGCTGCTCCTCGCTCACCCAGAGCGCGAAGTCCGCACCCTGACCTGCCCCACCCGCCTCGTTCCTGCGGAAGGTCCACCTGCTCAGATGCCGCTGGCATAGCCGCAGGTCGCTGTGCGCCGCGGGCCGTCCAGGACAGATCCGGCAGATAGCCTCCCGCGATCCGACCCGCTCATCCAGACCGTCCGCTGCGGTCACGAACGCGGCCATGCCCACGCCGCGCGCGCTCTCGCCGGCCCACTGCCCCTGATGAACCGAGCACAAGTCCGACCCGCCCGCGCGCGGCCGCTCGCAATCGGCGACCACGCAGGCCCACCGGTAGACCGGGTGACCACCCGGAATCGTGATGATGTCGGGCCGGTAGACCGGATCGAATGACGGCCCGGCGATCAACGCGGCCAGGATCTCCAGCCGGTCCCGGCCGACCTGGCCCGGACGATCGGCCAGCAGCGGCCGCAGGTACTCCTGCCGCCTCAACGCACCTCACCCCAGACCGTGCGCAGCGCCGCGTCGAACGCGCTGTCGTGCACGTCGACGTGCGCGTAGATCTCATCGACCACCGCGGTGGAGGCCCACCCGCCCGCATCGCGGGCGATCAGCAGGTCACCGCCCGAAGCCTCAAGAACAGCACTCGTGAACGAGTGCCGGAACTCGTGCGGTTTTACCCTTCCCAGGCCGGCTCGCTCCCCGGCCCGGCCGAGCATCCGCCGCGCTCCCACCGGTGCCCACGGCTGCCCTGCGTTCGCCCCGTGCAGCTGGACCAGCAGCATCCCGTGCCCTGCACGGTCACGGGGATATTCGCTGGTCATGTAGTCGAAGTAGGCGTGCACCATCGCCGGGCTGACCCGCTTGACCAGCCCGCCGGTCACCGTCCCGTCTTCGACCCGCCACGGATGCTTGGTCTTGGCCTCGGCGCCGTTGGGGTTGCCGGGCCGGTGACAGACATGCACGTGCGGGCTCCGGCACTGCCCGCAGGCCGCCCCGTCCCGCAGGTGCAGGTCCACCAGGTGCAGCCCGCACAATTCACCGATCCGCAGGCCCCCGTCGGCCAGCCAGGTCACCGTGACGGCGTCGCGGGCGCTGTTCACCGCGGCCAGCAGCCGCTCTCGTGCCCCGTCCGGGAGCATCTTGGGATGCCGGCGGTGCGGGCCCCGGGGCGCCAGCGGGTTCGCCGGCATCTCGGCCTTCACATGGCCCAGGAACGAGCGAGACCGGTCGGCCCGGGTCGGCAGCCTGCCCCGGCCGAGCTTCCCGCCCAGGTCACTGTTCACCCCGAGCGCAGACTGGTGCAGGTAGAAGCCCTTCAGGCAGGCCGCTGCCGTGGAGAGCGCGGCCCGGCCGTACGGACGCCTGCCGACCCGCCACGGCTCCCCGAGCGGCATCGCGACCTCAGCTCCGACGATCCCCATGTACCGCTCAAGATCGCGTAGCGTCACCGCCCCGAACTCCAGGCACTCCCGCTCCAGCCACCGCAGATGATCGACGAGCAGATAGGCATAGGTCCGCTGAGTACCCGACCCCTCGTGCCGACGCAGGAACCGGTCCGCCTCCGGATGCTCCGTCCCCTCCGGCCAGACGATCGTCCACGATCGCCGCCCGTTCCCCCTCGTCAGCTTCTGCACCCTGAGCTGACCGATCACCACTTGCCGAGCCACATGCCCTCCGAACTGATACCTGCGAACAGGGCGGACGTCCCGGCCTAAGTCGGTAAATGATCACGGAACGTCCCGGAACGCAAACCAGACGGACATCAAGAACAGCTGTGACTACGGTCGGTAAAGTCCACCAGCACCAGGTCGGTGCGGGCGTCGATGAGCACCTGGCAGACCGCATCGGCGATGTCGGTGGTGTTCTGCCCGCGCCGCACCGGCGGCAGGCCCAGGAACCGGGCGAACTCCATCGCCAGCTTCCGCGGCGATCCTCTCGGCGGCGTGGTCACGTAGACCACCGGGATCCGGCCGGTGCCCGGGTAACGTTCCCGCACCATGAGCTCGTGGGTGCGGCCCAGCTGCTTCAGCGCGGTGCTCTTCCCCGTGGCCGGCAGGCCGGACACGATCAGCCCGCGCCGGGCGGAGATCTCCCGCCGGTTCAGCATGGTGAGCAGCCGGCCCTGCCGGGCCACCTCCCGCAGCGTGGAGGTCGCCACGACCACCAGCTCGGAGTGGTAGCTGATCCTGGCCTCGTCATAGGCCGCCCTGCTCCCGGCCGCCAGGCCGGCCCGCGCGGCATCGGGCAGCAGGTCGAACGTGGCAGGTGCGGCATCCACGAACTGCCGCCATCCGCTCAAGGTGGTGGTGGGCTCGCGGCACTGGCCGCTAGCCTCCCGTGCCTTGCCGGCTACCACCACCTGCCGGCCTCCTCCCGGGCGTCGAAGACCGCGAGCGGCACGACGTCGGCGAGCCTGTCCTCAGGCGGTTCGCCCGGCGTCTGTGCGGGCTCGCCGTTGCCTGCCGGAGCGGCCAGGGGTTCAGGCCGGGGCCAGGCGTGCTGCGCGGTGGCCTTGGTGCGGGCGGCGACCCGGCGGTCTTTCGCGCCGGGCTCGCGGGCGGGACGGCCCGGTTCCCCGGGGCCTTGGCGGGCTCGCTGCAGCAGGAAGTCCACAGCCCGGGCGATCTCGTGCCCAGCTGGTTCCCCGCCGCCGGCGGCCAGCTGCCGGCGGGCATGATCCCAGGCCAGCTCGCCGAACGGCGCAGGTGCCGTGGACAGGTGGTTCCAGAACACGGTGATCCAGCCGCCGTCCCAGTGATTGCGGACCCAGACCCGGGACACGTCGTAGGGATCGCGGTGGATCTCCCACAGGTTCTGCTTTGCGGGGACGCCCGAGCGCTGCCCGCGGAACGGGTTCAGTTCCTCGCTGTCGTAGACCCGGTGGCTGATCTTGACGCCATAGGCGTTGATCGCCCGCCAGGCCGCGGGCAGCAGCTCAATGTAATCCTCAGCCGACAGTGCGACCGGCACGTACCCGGCAGCCTGGACCAGAGCTGCGTACTTCTCGTTCGGGGTGAACGCCCGGCCTGGCGCGGCCGGGTCGCGGAGCCCGTCGTGCGGCCGGTTCTGCCACGAAGCGATAAGCCACTCATCCAGCAGCTCCTGCAATTCCATCAGCGACCACAGCGGCTCCCTCCCCGCCTCGCGGCCGCGGAACTCCGCTGAGCGGCCGAGGTAACCAGAGACAAACTGGGCAAATAGCGAGGCAACGGATCCGAGGGTGCGTTCGATATGCGGCTTGTCGGTCGGGGTGCGCGGGTGAGCCGGCTGCAAGGTGATGCCGAGCAGCCGGCACGAGGACCGGAAGTTCTGGGAAATGAACGCCTTCCCGTGATCGCACACGATCGTCTCCGGGACGATGACGGGACGGGCCGCGGCGTGCTGCAGCCGCTGGTCCAGCTCAAGCAGCCGCCGGTGGGGCAGGGCCGAGCGGGCCATGCTCAGCGCCTCGGACCAGCCCGGCCGCATCGGCTCCGGTGTCACGGTGCGGGCCAGCAGCAGCGAGGCATCCACCGATTTGGTCGTCGGACGCAGCACCGCCGCGGTGACCGTGCGGGTCGCCAGGTCCACCATGCCCGTCAGCTCGGCCCGGCCCGCAACGCCGTCATCCAGCAGCACCATGACGTCGAACGGGGTGGAATCGATCTCCACCACCTCACCGGGGCGGCTGGCGGCGAGCTGGCTGAAGGGACGCCCGGGACGGTTGGCCAGCGACTGGCGGGTCCGGGCCGAGCCGGTCGTGTGCAGGCCCTCGGTGACCCGCTCGAACAACCGGTAGAACGTGGCCCTGGCCGGCATCGGGACCACGTCCTGGCCGTGCTGCCCGGCCAGGATCTGCCGGGTCCGCCACAGGTAGAAGCTGGCCGTCCGGGTCGACCCGCCTGCCTGCTCGCTGATGGCCTTCTGCAGTGCCTCCACCACGCGCTCGTCGGTGCGGCCCTGGGCCGGCCTGGCCCGGCAGGCACGCCAGTCCACCAGCCCGGCCAGGCCGCGGGCCTGATACCGCTGCCGCTTACGTTTCACCGTCCGGGCACTGACTTTCTCACCCGACGCGGTCAGCTCGGCCGCCTTCGCCTGCTCACGCTGCGGCAGCGAACAGACCGCCGGGTCATACCCGGGCCGGGCCGCCGTCCCAGGCGGCGCATCCGGGGGAAAGCCGGTAAGAACCTCAACGATGTGCCGCTCCCACCGCAGGGCATCCCCAGCCGCGTCCTCGGGAACCCCGCCCAGCGCGGCCGCGGACAGCGGCCGCCGCGCCCGGTCCGCGCCGCCGATGATCTCGAAACCCTCACTAGCCAGCAGGTGAGCAAGCTGCACCACGCTGGCCTGGCCGTCCTGCCCGGCCAGGCGCACCAAGGTGCCCGACAGCCCGACCACAGTCTGAGCCGCCCCGTCGAAGCGCACCCGGACACCTACCCGAAGGACCCCAGGACGCGACGTGCTCACCGGCCCGCGCCCCCCTGCCTCACGCAGACCACGCTGCCGGGCCCGAGCAGCCCCGCCGTCACATCGGTGACCAGCACCCGCGTCCACAGCAGGTGATACAGCACCGGCAGGACCGCCACCGGATCGCCGGCCTCGCAGGTCCCGCCCATCAGCGGCTTCGGCTCCGCGAACACCCCAGTCAGCACCCCGGCGATGTCGCCGCGGTAACACCGCCGGTGCCGGTAGCCGGCCAGCCACCGCACGTTCGCCGCCAGCACCGCGCCAGGCCCGGCCGTCCGCCGGAACAGCCAGCCGACCTCGCGGCAGGCGCGCTCGGTCGCGGCGAACGCCTCCGCATCACGCGGCTCGATCCGGTCATCAGGGCGGACGTCGATCACCATCCCCGTGCCATCGGCCAGCCGGGCGAAGTAATCCGGGGCGTGCCGCCGCTGCTTACCGTTCTGCGCCCAGGTCAGCCAGAACGGCTGCGACGAGAACGCGACCACCGCCGGGTCGAAGTCCAGCATCATCGCCACGTCGCGTTCCAGCCACGATTCGAACCCGACATGGGCATCCATCGTGGCCGCGTAATAGAAGCCGGGAAAGCTCACCTGCCCGCGGAACGACGGAAACGACCGCACCGGGGCCACCCGCTCGAACGGCGTGCTCCACAACTCACCAAGCCGCCCACGGCAGCAGCCGCCGTCGCTGCCGGTGAACTCGACCCCGAAGGCGGGAATCACCGGACGCACGGCAGCCGCCGACCCGGCCATAACCGGTCACTTTATGCCAATCAGGGCTAAATCCGGCACAACGACACGCCGGGCGAAACCACATTCACCGAGACACCCAGCCGAACCGGACCAGGTTCAGTGAGACGCGACCAACTTCAGTGAGACGGGACAACGGCGCGCAGTAGCCGTCATACGACGGATAGTACGCCGACTTTGGCTCTTAGTTTGGCTCTCCTCGGAGGCCTTCAAGATCGCAAGTGGCCTCTGACCTGTGGGCTAACGACAGAACCTTGGTGACCTGCGGTTGCAGATGTTCTGCGGTGGGCTATTCCCGCGTTAAGCGGGCTGGTCTCCCGGCGTTTTGGGTGTTATGGGCCGTTTCGGGGTACCCGGGCGAGC
>Ga0208696_1001763_pt1 | contig 12340 bp, 10 predicted proteins | sample Sb_taG_9_FD_187711 | JGI IMG/M metagenome (GOLD analysis project Ga0208696, IMG submission 187711) | Peat soil microbial communities from Weissenstadt, Germany - Sb_50d_b_LC metaG (SPAdes) (version 2) | ecosystem: Environmental > Terrestrial > Soil > Wetlands > Peat | place: Germany...
AACTGGCGAGCGCTAGGCATTTTTTTCTGGATGAACAGAATTGCTGCCAGTCTCATCCGCGTTTTTTGTAACGAAACAAGCGATCGAGCTTGTGAGGTCAGTGTGGCTCGTCCGGCCGAGGAAACAAAGTCGGCTGGGCCGTATTGCGATTGTTGCGCTGCTTGGGGGCTTGTTCATCCTGGGAGCCTGCCAGTTACCCGGGGCGCTCCAGGCGCATGCCAGACCGACAGGACGAGCTGTCCCCAATCTCTTGCTCATCATCGCCGATGATCAGTCCGGCTTCTGTCTTGGTGCAGCGGGCGACCAGCGGGGTGCGACACCGCATCTCGACGCGCTGGCGCGGCAGGGCGTCCTTTTCGACCGGACGTTCTGCAATTCCCCGCTTTGCACCTCCAGCCGACAGTCATTCATCACCGGTCTGCTTCCCCATGCGTCGGGAGTCACCCGGCTGGAAACCCGGCTTCCCGAGAAGGCCCTCACGCTGGGCGGTTGGCTGAGCATTCTGGGTTACCGGACGGCCGCCATCGGCAAGATGCATTTCAACGGCCCATCGCGGCACGGGTTCGACATCCGCATCGACGTGGCCCAGTGGCTGGCCCACCTCCAGCAACATCCGCCGGAGGGGGGCGACCATCGCAAGGAATGGCGGCCCTTCAGCGACCCGGCCACCGTCTGGCTCAATGCGCGGTGTGAGGATCATGGTTTGCCCACCCAGGCCATGGAATCGACTTTCTTCGTGGACCGCGCCATCGAATACATGAACCAGAATCGCGGCCACCCCTTTGCCATGATCGTCAGCTTCTATGACCCGCATGCCCCGTTCCGCTTTCCGCGCGAGTGGCGGGGACGGTACCGGCCCCAGCAATTCTCCGTCTCCCCGATTTCGGAGCGTGATCGCGAGGAACAGCCCAGGATCTTTCACAACCTGACCGACGACGACTTCCGTGGGATCCAGGCCGCTTACTACACGTCGCTCTCGTTCATGGACTTCCAGACCGGCCGCCTGATCCAGGCCCTCGAGGACAGCGGTCTGGCTTCAGACACCCTGGTCGTGTTCCTGAGCGACAACGGCTACATGCTGGGGCAGCACGGGCGCGTCGAGAAGAATTGCTTCTATGAACCGGCAGTCCGCGTGCCGCTGATCATGCGGTGGCCCGGTCATCTGGCGCGAGGCAAGCACATCCTCGACATGGTCGAGCTCGTCGATCTCTTCCCGACCGTCTGCAGCTTGCTCAACGTTCCGGCGCCGTCAGGCTTGCAAGGCATCGACTTGAGTCCCTTGATCCAAGGCAAGCCGGGGGCCAAAGGGCGCGACGTGGTCTTCAGCGAGTACAACGAGAGCGAGGAGGCAATGGTCCGCGCCGACCGGTTCAAGCTGATCGTCGGTTCCGGCCGCCGCGAGCGTAAAGATCACCTGGAATCGGGACGTCCGCTGTCGGGACCCTTTCAGAGGCTGTTCGACCTCGAACACGACCCGGACGAGACGATCGACCTGAGCGGCGACGCGCGGCTCGACCCCGTAAGGAATGGCCTGCTCCACAGAATGTATGAGCGCCTGGTTTCCACGTGGATCGGCCCCGAGCCGATCCCCCCCGGCCTCTCCGAGCTGGAACAAATCCACTGGTGCCTCACACCGAGAGACAAGTAGGGCAAGATTCCTGCTGCCGGTTCCCTCGGCAGGACGAGTCCTGACCTACGTGGCGATTAAACAGACCCTCAGGTGGACTTTCCCAGGAGCGCGTTCAAGATCATCATCTCGAGCTGTTCATACTGGCGTTTCTGACGGAAGGTCTCGACTTTCGCGGCATCGACCGAGCGAACGACGTCGAGCAGGCGGAGGAACATGGTTTTCGAGTGCGCCAGGTGATAGAGCGACTCCTCGAAGGCCGTGGTCCGCATGGCCTTGACGTCGAGGCCGACGCACTCGCCGTTCTGGCCGTAGCCGTTCTTCTCGAGCGCCCAGACCTGGTTGAACGCCCGGCGCAGGTCCACCGAGCCGAAGACCTTGTCCTGGTCGTATTTCAGGCCGTTCTGGTCGTTCAGGTGAACGCTCCAGAGCTTGCCGTGGTAGAGAGCGAAGGCCATGTCGTCGGCCGGGTCAAGGCCGGCCAGGATCGAATGTGCGCTCTCGATCAGGACGCCCGAGCGTGCGGGGTCGATGGTCTTGTAGGTGATCGCCATCATGTGGCCGACGGTTGGCAGGTAGGCCTGATCCATCGGCTCGTTGGGCTTTGCTTCACCCAGGACCCGGATGTCTTTGTCATGCTCGAGGATGGTGTTCCAGGCATCGACGATGCGAGCAACGGCCGTCTTGGCGTCCTTGGCCTCACGGATGTACGACCCCTCGCGAGCCAGCCACAGGACGTAGTTCTTGCAGCCGACCTCGCGTGCGATATCGACGCACCGCCGGGCCCGATCGAGGGCATACTGCCGGTCGGAGGGACTATTCGACGTGAACGCCCCGTCGATCGTTCGCGGATCTTCCCAGAGCCGGGGGGCGATGATCTCGACAAAGAGGCCCTCGCCGTCGAGCATCTTCTTGACGTCGGCCACGCCTCTTTGGGTACTCGGCCAATCGAGGTCCGCCGGCACGATGTCGTCGTCGTGGAACTGCACGGCGTCGAAACCCAATTCCTTGTAAGCCCTGAGCTTGCGGGCGTATTCCATCTCCTGGCGGACGGCTGGCCCGAACGGGTCGGCGCCCGTGCTGATGTTCCACGGGCCGAAGGAGAAACGGTAAGTGGTTTGGCTGGTCGGTCTCATGGGCGGTCGACCTCCTTGGAACGGGCTGGCTGGACGTCGCGGTCACCATTCCGGCGGCCGTTTTCGGGGCTGGCTGACCTCCGGGTCGGATGCGGATGCGAACGGGTGCGCGGCGGCGTGGCCCGGTCGTCTCCCCCACTGTTAACTGACCAGAGCCGGCGACTCAATGACCCTCCGGGTCGCGGCCCGATCAATCGTATCTCCAGGCGGAGTCGCGGTTGACAGCAAAGTCGGCGTCGGGAGATGATCCAGAGAAGCGCGGGCACTCGCGTCCAGCTTGGAAGTGGCGGCAAGGTCGCAGCGGCCGGTGGAACCATGGTTACGGGGTAGTGTTTTGATGCGGCTCTGGCATCTCGTCATCTTCATTCTTGTGCTGGCCATCGTTCGGGATACGGTGGGCAGGATCGCACTGACTATTTTTTTCACGGCACTGGGCGAGGTTGTCCTGGGTACCACGGCAGTGCTGGCGCTCTTTCAGACGATCGGCGCAATCGGCATGGCCCGGGGCCTTTTCGAGCACGGAGAGGCCGTGGCGGCGACCACACTGGTGCTGATCATCGCCACCACGATCATGTCGATGTGGCTATTTGTCGGAGCCTGGCTGGTCCAGGCTGTCTTACCCTGACCCAACAACCTGGACGTGCAGGCCCGGCCGCCTGGCGACAGCTTTGCGGTCGCCCGTTCTGCCGGTTCATGACAGGCGCAAGCGATGGCAATCTCGAACTACATTCCCCAGAAATTCCCTCATGAATGGCTGCCCGAAAAGGTCGATCTCAAGACCTGGGAGCAGATCGAGCCCTGGTACCGGCAGCTCCTGGCGATGCCCATCGCTTCGGCCGGTGACCTGGAGCGGTGGCTGGTCGCGGCCGGAGAGCTGAACTCGGCGGTGGGACAGGAGGGAGTCGAGCGCTACGTCGCCATGACCTGTCAGACCGACGACCCCGAACGGGAGGCGGCGTACCTCAGCTTCATCCGCGATATCGAGCCCCAGCTCAAGCCCCTTCAGAATGAGGTTCGCAACCGCTACCTCGATTCCCCGTTTCGAGCGCAGCTCGACGCCAGCCGATATGCCGTGTTCAACCGCGCCCTGGAAAACCGCCGTGCCCTCTACCGCGAGGCGAACATCCCCCGTGAGACCCGTCTGGCCGAGCTGGAGCAGCAGTACCAGAAGACGATGGGGGCCATGACCGTCACCTTCCAGGGCCAGGAGCGAACCCTGGCGCAGATGGCGCCGTTTCTGGAAGAAACCGATCGCAGCGTCCGCCAGACCGCCTGGGAACTCGCGGCCAGCCGGCGGCTCCAGGACAAAGACGCGCTCGACGACCTGTTTGACCAGATGATGGCCTTGAGGATCGAGGTCGCCCGCGAGGCCGGGTTCACCAGCTACGTCGATTTCGCGTTCCGCCAGCGCGAGCGCTTCGATTACGGCATCGACGATGCCGTCAAGTTTCACTCCGCCGTGGAGCACGTCGTCGTACCGCTGGCTCGGAAGATTCAGCAAGAGCACAGCGCGGCACTCGGCGTGCCGGCCTTGCGTCCCTGGGACACGGCCGTCGACCCGCTGGGCCGGCCCCCACTGAAACCCTTTGTTGATGTCTCCCGGCTAGCCGAGGGGGCCGAGACGATCTTCCACGGGGTCGATCTGGAGCTCGGGGCGCAGTTCGCCTTCCTTCGTTCCCAGGGATTGCTCGACCTGGCCAATCGCAAGGGCAAGGCGCCCGGAGGCTATCAGACCACATTTGAGGACGACCGCTTGCCGTTCATCTTCATGAATGCCGTTGGACTCGACGGCGACGTGAGGACTCTGCTTCACGAGGGAGGGCACGCCTTCCACACGCTGGCCTGCCGCGGCGAGCCGCTGGCCGCCTACCGAGAGAGCCCGCTCGAGTTCTGCGAGGTCGCCTCGATGACCATGGAGCTCTTCGGGGCTCGCAACCTCGATCCGTTCTACGACCAGGCGGAGGCCGACCGATCCAATCGCAAGCTGCTGGAAGGCATCGTGCTCATCCTCCCCTGGATCGCCACTGTCGATGCGTTCCAGCACTGGATCTACACCCATCCCGGCCACACGCGGGACGATCGCCGGGCGGCATGGCGGTCGCTCATCGACCGGTTCGGCGGGATCGTGGACTGGTCCGGATACGAGGAAGCGCGCGACCATTCCTGGCATCGCCAGCTCCACATCTTCCTGTATCCGTTCTATTACATTGAATACGGCATTGCACAGCTTGGCGCATTGCAGCTCTGGCGGCGGGGCCTGACCGACCGTGCCGGGGCCGTTGCCGACTACCGCCGCGCCCTCTCCCTGGGCGGCTCGCGCCCGTTGCCGGAGTTGTTCGGCGCGGCGGGTACCCGCTTCGGCTTCGACGAGGAACTGATCGCCCCGTTGATGACCGCGATCGGCCAGGAACTGGAACGGCTGGCGCCGTGAGCACGAGGGGTGATCGTGTCAACTCGTCAAGAGAATTTCTACCGGGTCTCGGACCCCAGTACAGTCCTGACTTGCCCCAATGCAGTGTGGATCATCCATCGGGCCGGCCGTGATGGACGCCCCGAAAACAGTAATGCCGGCCGGCGACCGGCCGTTGATCCGGGAATGTCGCTCTGAGCACGTCGCTGACCAGTGGCGGATCACGCTGGAGTGTTCCCGACCGATCCTCGTTCGATCTCCACCCTGAAGGAATTGAAGATATGCCTCGGTTCACGATCGGGATACCAACGCATAACAGGTGTGACCTCCTGGCCAATGCATTGCGGGCGGCTGTCGGCCAAACATGTCCCGACCCCGAGATCCTGGTTTGCGATAATGCCTCGACGGATCGAACGCCCGAGGTCGTTCGATCGTTCGGGGATCGCGTTCGATATCACCGCAACGCGACCAACATCGGCATGTGGCCCAATTTCGCCAAAGCGGTGGAACTGGCCGAGGGTGAGTATTTCAGTTGGCTTCAGGATGATGACCTGATTCACTGTGATTTTGTTCGTCGCGCCTTGGAAACCTTCGCAAAGGCCGCAGACATTCTCTTCTACTCGGGATTCGCCCTGTGCGACCATTCTCCCACCTCCATCCACTGGGCACCGGTGATCGGCCCCATGTTTGACGTGAACTGGATGGGCGGAGAGGTACGTTTCCTGGATGGCGTCGCCGTAGCACCTCTGCTACACATCACTAACATCGCAACCTTCCCCATGGTGGCGTTTCGTACCGACGTGCTCCGCCGGGCAGTTCGCCACATCCCGCCCGATTGTGATTTTTTCAACGAGAATATGGTCATGGCTTCTGTCCTGAGGGAAGGGAGGTTGGCCATCGATCCCTGGATCTCTGCCTTCCACTCTGTGCATGAGCAGCAGGCCAGCCGGATCATGGAGCGTGATAATGACGAGCTCCGCAGGCAATGGCGATTGCTGGCCAGGTTTTTTGAGGGTTTCCTGCCCCAGCTTCCTGAAGGATGGGAGCAGCGGTTCAAGGACGCGGTCGGGGGGATCTCCGTTGCGAATCGCGTGCATCTGCTCAACTGGGCGACGACTTGCGCCGGCGACTGGGATACAACGCCGGCGACAACGCGTGATCTTAGGGACATGATAATAGAAACCATACCTCTGGATCAGAGACACCTGGTCCCGTACTGGGTCACTGCCAGGTGGACGCCCATGAAGCGCCTCAAGCAGAGAATCAAGAAGGCAACGCCCCCCGTGATCCAGAGGATCATCAGCGCGACGCGTGGCTGATCCGGCAAGAACGGTCTAAAACAAGTGCCAGGCTCAGGTGAGCACCATCGCGTCCGCCCCATGACGCCTTCGCAGTTCGCGCCTCCCAGACAGATCGTGATCCGGGGGTCATGCTGCTTGATCCGGGACGCCAGCGCCAGCGATGCCATCGTCTGTTGAAAGGTGGTCGTGAATCCGACCAGGGCGTACCGCGACCAGTCGATCTTAATCAGGCAACCCCAGGAGGTCTCGAGACATCGCTGCTTCCCCCCGCCGTCCCGACCAGAGCCGGCCTGGCCGGGTCAAACTCTACCGCGCCCCACTGCACGCCAACCGCTCGCCGGCCCAGGCTTGCCAGCCCCTCTTCGGGCGGATCCGTCTCACCCGACTCTTCAGGGTACGGACCTGGATCCCAAGCTTCAATCGACTCGGAATGGTAAGTCGTCTTCCCCCAGGTACCGCTCCTCGGCGTGCGCCAATCAGCACAGACCCTCATTGTCAAGACCAATCCACGAAATTTCGCGCGCGCTGGCTGGGAAGGCTTGCGTTTTCCCTTGGGCCGCGCTATCAGATCCCCTGGCACCGAGAGCATGATCATCGAGCGCGGCGATAATCTCTTACTGCTTTCGGCAAAGGGGGATGTGATGATTTCGAGAGCTAAATCCTGGCTGTCGATTCCCGCCCGCTGGATCTTTGGCGGAGACGATACGATCAGCCTTCATCATGGTCATGCGAATAGATCGCCGCGCAGGCATGGTCCATCGTTTGAAGCGCTCGAGGGGCGCGTGGTCTTGTCGACCTGGGGCGGCGGCGGTAACAACTTTCTGGGGAGCCTTGCCAGTGTCGGAGTCGTCACCGGCGGCGATTTCGGTGGGCCGGCCAGTAGTTACTACTCGCCGTGGGCCAGCCAGAATACCCAAATCGCACAGCTCAACAGCGATCTCCAGAAACTCCAGACCGAATTACAGAGCCTGGCGGCCAAGTCCGGCATCACCATTGTCGACGTCAACAACCTGACAACCGACGGTCAGAGCATCGCGGGCGCCGGGTTCTGGATCAATCCTCAGAACCTGCAGAAGTCCGTGAGCGAGCTGGTCACTGCGGTGGCTAGCGCTGCCGCCACCACTCAGGCCCAGACCGACTTCACTGCCCTGTTCAGCGGGTCGAACGTTGCCCCGTCAACGATCGACAAGACCTTCAACGACCTCGTCCAGACGATCCAGGATTCCAAGATCACCGCGGCCGATCTGTCGGCCGTCGCCGCTGACCAGGCGGCCGTCCAGAGTGATCTGAACAACTTGCCCGGTGGCGGCCGCGGGTTCGGCGGAGATCAGTCTCTCCTGGAGGGAAGTGGCTCACTCACCAGCAACCTGGCGACGAGCCTCTCCAGCGCGGGCGTTGCGACCCTGCCGGCCCAAGCTGGGGGGACCCAGGGCTCCTATGCGCCATCGGCCGCCAGTCAGAACTCGCTACTCACACAGCTAAATACCGATGTTCAGAAGCTTCAGACCGAGAACCAGACCCTGGCGGCCAAGTCGCTCGTCACGGTTTCGGATCTGACCAACCTGGTCACAGATAACCAGACGATCGCCGGCGCAGGCTTGAGGCTCGATCCTCAAAGCCTCGATAAGGTGGTCAACGAGCTGGTCACGGCTGTCGCCGCTGGTACCGGCACGACCCAGGCCCAGACGGACTTCAATGCCCTGTTCACCGGGTCGAACGTGGCACAAACGTCGATCGACAAGACGTTCAACGACCTGGTTCAGACGATCCAGGATTCCAAGGTCACGGCTGCCGACTTGACGACCCTCGCAGCCGATCAGGCAGCGATCCAGACGGATCGGACCAACCTCCATAACGGTTCGGGAACCTCGGTCACCAGCTCCACCGGCACCGCGGGCAGCGGCAGCGCGGGTAGCGGCACCAGCGGGGGCAGCGGCACCAGCGGGGGCAGCGGCACCAGCGGGAGTAGCAGCACCACCAGCAGCACGAGCACCACCGTGACCCACTTCGCGCGGTTGCGAGGGTTCCGCGGGTTCAGCCGTCTCAGGAGGCGCTGATCTGCGCCAAGGGGCCACGGGTTCGCTCTCCTTCTGCGCACAACCCGGGGGCGAGCTTCAAGCGTGGGAGGGTGTGGGGCGCATCGCAATCGCGTCGGCATCTCGCCTTTCGCGATGCGATGCGTCCCCGCGCGCGGAGTACGAAGCTCGGCAGAGGCGACGAGAGAGCTGCCCAGCCAGCCTGCCAGCAGGGCGAACAGCGAGTGTCCGATCCGAATGAAATTCTCGGTAGTGCACTCGAACCTGTCGCAGGCCCTCCAGCTCATCGGCGGCGCGACCGTCAACGGCAAGCTCCACGACGACAACGGCCGGATCGCTCAGCTCGCCAGGAGTGGCAAGTCCCCCGAGGTGATCACCGCTGAGCTCTACCTCGTTGCCCTCGGCCGCACTCCCACCGCCGCCGAGCTCGCCGCCGCGACCAAGCACCTCAAGGCCGGCACCGATCTGCGGGCCACCGTCGAAGATCTGGGCTGGGTGCTGATCAATTCCAAGGAGTTCTTGTTGCGGCATTGAGCAGCAGCTCGAGAAAGAAGATCATCCTTCCCACTGTCGTATCATGATCAAACGTGTTGCAATAACCTCAGCGATTCGCCATTCTGAGTAAGGAATAGCTGGGGAGGTTGCTTTGACAAAGCTACTGGATCAGGCCATCACGGAAGTTCAGAAGCTCGCGGACGCCGAGCAGGACGCCATTGCCGCGTTGATTCTCGACAGGATCGCCGACGATCAGGCCTGGGAACGCTCTTTCGCTCGCTCCCAGAACCAACTGGCTGCGATGGCCCAGAAAGCAAGAGAGCAGGTTCGTACAGATGAGTTCCATGGGCACGAAGGTGATCCCCCTGAGTCAACTGGAATCGGATCCCAAGGGGACGCTGAATGAGTGCTGTGACTCGGGCGAGGTGATCGTCGTCGAATTGCCCGACAATCGCATGGTGACGATTCAACCCCTCGAGCCCGATGAGGACGATTCACTCGTTAGCGAGCTCCTCGAATCCAACGCCGCCTTTCGGGCACTTGTCGAAAAGTCGAAATCGAGCCCGCGAAAACCATTCCCTTGCAGGACCGAAGGCGAGGACGCACCAGCTTCGCAACACGACGATAGCGGTTCCTGAAGCTCTTTGAATCTGCAAACAATCTCGGGGAAGAGCACGGGGAGACGAGAAGATGAGCCGCCGGGTCCAGCGCGTTCCCTATCACCTGGACACGAAAGGAATCCGCTCCCTGCCGCCCGCGGACGTTCGGATGATCCTCCGCGGCGCCGATGACCTCATCATGCGCGGCGGGCGGCACCTGCTGACCCTGATCCTCAAGGGGTCGCGAGCCAAGGATGTGCTCACCCGATCCCTCGACGAGAGCCCCGCCCACGGCTTCTACAAGAACCTGCCGGCCGAGGAGGTGCAGGCGCGGGTCGATTGGGTCATCCGCAAGGGCTACCTGGCGATCGAGTATGATTACCGGCTGCCACTGCTCATTTACACGGAGAAAGGCTGGGCGATCGAGAAGGAGACCATGGCGAACGAGCATCTCCGCCACATCGACCAGGCGTTGAGGTCAAGCCGGCAGCCGCCCAACATGAGCGATCTCAAGGACCGGAACCGCGAGGTGATCTGGCGGCTGCTCGAGAAGATCGAGGCCAGCGGCGATCTCCGCTACATTCCCGCGCTCGAGGCCTGGGAGCCGATCGATTACAAGAAGGTGCGGGCGCGAATCCGGAGCGTGATTCGGAGCTTGCGCGGAGAGAATGATGCGGCCGATTCGATTGTCGAGCAGCCCGATCGATCCGCTCATGAGCGCGACGAGGATCCTCAAGCGTGAGCCGGAGCCTCGATCGGCTCGATGCGCTCGATCAGGACAAGGCCGACCATTTCCGCCTTCTCGAAAGGATCTTCGGGCTCGCCAGCAAACGAGAAGATGAGCATCGTGGTTCGGCTGACCCGGAGCATCTTGGGGTGGCGAATCTCGTAACTTCGCCCACTGTTGAGGCAGATCCGAAACGGCTTGAATGGCACGGCCTTGAGCCAGAACAAGACGTCTTCGGGACGCATCATCTTCCTCCTCCTATCCGGTGGTTTCAACTTATCGCCCGATCCGCGGCAAAGCAACCACTTCACCCGGTCTTCCAGGGTCGTTTCATTCTCCGATGAAGTTGACGTGAGTTTCGCCAACTTCCCGGGGTGGCGGCATGTCCGTGGCGGTTCGCCGCCGCCGGGCTCGCCTTGCCCGAGAAGGAGCCCAAGTCGATTATCAACTTATTCAAGACGGCCTCACCCGAGGACCCGACCCCTTGCGCACCCGGCCGGCGTCCTCCTGTAACGTCCCGCCGCCCGGTCCCGTTACCTGGCATTTTGAGCTGCCCGATCTTGAGGGGCAGAGCTTGTCTCCGTGCCGGCTTCGGGAGTGTGTAGGCCTTCGATGTCCCGCCCTCACCCCCCGGAATTGGGTTCGTTTTGCATAAATAAGACCGAATGCATAAGGCGTTAACCCGTTGATCACAGAGGATTTGTGGCCGGGATCAATTGGCTTCGTTTTGGTGCTTTTCTCGCTCCTCTAGCTCCTTCGCTTTCGCTTCACTGACCATTGGCCACTCTTCTTTCGCCTCTCGCCTCTCGCCTCTCGCCTCTCGCCTCTCGCTGCACGCTCCACGCTTCACGCCCCACAATCGTCGGGTCCGCCGTCGATACCGCGCGCCGATCCGAGTACAGCACTCCCCACCCAGCAGGAGTTCAACATGCTACGAAATGCTACGTTTTCGGGCTTTTTGCAGAAGTTTGGCGAGCTAGTTTTTCTGTGCAAGTTGCCATTGTATAACGACTTGCGTCTATTTCTCTCATGACCCTCGTGGGAGGCATCCGTAGGCCTAACTCTATGCTGCTATGGAAGTTGCGCCGATATTAGCCACGTAGCAGATTCCCCAAAAAAGTCGCTATTTCGACCTCTTTTCGGGGTGTTTTACCCCCATCCGGCCCACAAATCAGCGCTGAGAGCGGAAGCGGGCACCCACTGTTTCGCACCCGGGAAACCTGGTTGGCCCCCAACGTCCACCTGGCCACTGTTCTCCCGCCCCACGCCTCACGCTCCACGACGCCAGGACCAGCGGGGTCAGGTCGTGCGCAGACCCTTCCCCGCTGGCTACTGCCTGACACCAAGCGCCGATTTGTCAAAGAGCGAACGGGGCCCAATCTCGACGATCGGCCTCTCTCTATCAGTATGTCACCGAACCGGGCGACCGCTTCGGACAAATCGAACTTTTTCTCCCCGCTCGCCGCCGCCCGATCGTTGACCGTTCTCACGTGGTAGGTGGCGATGGACGTCATCGCGGAAGGGGCCGCCCACTTCCTGGAACCAAGGAAACGTGGCGCCTTTCGCCTTCCAGGACGAGCGGAGGCCGAAGCTTCGTGGGGTTTTCTTGCTCCCGACACGCTCTCTGGTAAAATGTATACCTGATCGGCCCATGCATGCTGGTGTCATCGTGATGGCGTTGTGTCGTGTGGCATCGCGCGACATCAAGAACCTGCAAGGGCCTGAGCCTTCGGTTCGTCCTCTCTACCCCGCGTAGGTGATCGCTAGGCATGGCCAAGAAACCGTCTCCCGAAAAGCCCGCGCCGTCGAGCCTGCTTCCCGGTTTCCAGCACCTCATACCGAGCGCCGCGGCTGCTCCTCTGGCGGCCCACATTCGCCCGCTCTTCCTGCCCGACCTGGTTCAGCAAATCGCACGCAACAAGCAGATCGACGCCAACCGCCGCGAGCAGGCCCATCCCGCCTTCAGGAAATGGGCGAAAGACCTGAAAGAAGGGGGCTTGCAACAACTG
>Ga0208696_1001765_pt1 | contig 12332 bp, 14 predicted proteins | sample Sb_taG_9_FD_187711 | JGI IMG/M metagenome (GOLD analysis project Ga0208696, IMG submission 187711) | Peat soil microbial communities from Weissenstadt, Germany - Sb_50d_b_LC metaG (SPAdes) (version 2) | ecosystem: Environmental > Terrestrial > Soil > Wetlands > Peat | place: Germany...
CAGCTCGGCCGCGCACGCTCCAGCCGCGAGCAGGACAGTAAACCAGGCCGCGATCATGGCCGCGATGAGAATACCCCGCTGGCCTCCGATCCACCGCCGGATCGGTGCGTAGATCGCATAGCCCACCACCGAGCCGATCAACCCCATGTTCACGAAGTTGGCACCCAGCGCCGTCAAGCCGCCGTCGCCGAAAAGAAAACACTGCACGATCAGAACCGCGGCGATGACCACGGCCCCTGCCCATGGCCCCAGCATCACCGCCGCCAGAACACCCCCCAGTAAATGCCCGGAGACCCCCGGGCCAACCGGGAAGTTCACCATCTGAGCGGCGAAGATGAAGGCCGACATCATCCCCATCAGCGATGTCGTTCGCTCCTTGAGCTGCCCCTCGACGGACTTGAGTCCGTAAAAGAAACCTGCCGCGCCCAAGATGCCCGTCAGCGCCGCCACGCGGGGATCGAGAACCGCGTCAGGAATATGCATGTGTCAAACCCCGAACCAGTCCGCGTCGCCGGGAATGAGAGAAGCCCTCACCCACCCCATGATAATGCCCGTATGCCGTTTGGTCAAAAACTTCATACTGCGGTTTGGCAAGTGGACGATGAGCGTCACCACACCAGCAGGAACACGGCTCCTCTCATGCCTTGAGATCGTGACATGACGCTCTGTATTCGTGGCTTTGGCGCGGTCATCACAGCAGGTCAGCTTCGTGATGATTAGAACTGTCCCGAGGGCGCCGCCTGTCCGCATTCGGGCATGAGACTCAAGGCGAAGGCGAACTTTTCATCGATCTGATTGCGCGCGTTATCGCAGAGCAAACGCTCGAACTCCTCGATCTGGGCTGAGGAGAGGGCCACGCGGGCTGAAAAGTAACCGGGAAGCCCGGGCAATGGGACCGTGGTTCGCGCCGTGGGTGTCGTTTGCCAGATCTCCATACCCCCGGTAGAAAAGCTTGAGATGGGCATCGATCCGGGTCAGACGGTTTTCCGAGGCCAGGTAATTTCGGTTGTAACCCACGGAAGTTGAAAAATGTCGAGTAGTGACTAGAATTACAGTAATGCCTCAAGTCGTGTCCTCGCTTCTCCTTCGAGCCCACACCACAACCCATGGACGACCTCTCCCGATTCTGTTGCCTGAATTCCCGATGCCCCGACTTCGGCCTTCGCGGCGCCGGAAACCTCACCGTCACCGGCCGGCTCGGCAAGTCCCGGCAGTATCGCCTGCTCTATTGCCGCACCTGCCGCGACCGGTTCTCCGAGCGCAAGGGGACCCCGCTGTACCGCGCCCACTTGCCCGAGGATAAGCTCACCTCGATCCTCGAGCACATCACCGAGGGCTGTGGCGTCCTCAAGACGGCGCGGCTGGTCAAGGTCCATCCCGATACCGTCAGCCGCTACAGCCGCGCCGCCGGCGAGCAGGCCCGCGCCGCGCACGACGAACTGGTCGCCCACTCCCCCGAGACGCGCGAGATCCAGATCGACGAGGCGTGGTCGTTCGTCGCCAAGAAGGAAAAGAACTGCGACGAGGGCGAGCCCGAGGACCGGTTCCGAGGGGACTGCTGGGACCACGTGGCGTTCGACCCGGAGCACCGGCTGGTCGTGTCGGTGGTCCCGGGGGAGCGGACGGCGGAGTCGGTCCAGGAGTTGGTCGGCGACGTCAAGGAGCGATTGGGCGGCCGGATTCCGGGACTGATCACGACCGACGAGTATTCGGCCTCTGAGGGGGCGATCCTGGAGGCCTTCGGCACGGAGGTGGTGCCGCCGCGGACCGGCAAGCCAGGGCGACCGCGGAGTCCCTACAAGGTGGCGCCCGAGGGGTTGAATTATGCCACGGTGCACAAGACGCGGACGAAGGGGCGGGTGGTGGATGTGGCAACGCGGGTGATCTTCGGCACCGCCGCGACGGTGCAGGCGGCGTTGGCCGATTCGGTGGCCAGCCGCACGGTCAACACGGCGTTCGTGGAGCGGAACAACGGCACGGATCGCAACCGGAACGCGCGGAAGGTGCGGAAGACGTATTGCTTCTCGAAGGACTGGTGGATTCATCGGGCGGCAACCTTCTTCAGCAAGTACAGTTACAACTTCTGCTGGCCGGTGAGGACCCTGAAGGCGAGGGGCGGCGAGGCTCAAACACCGGCCATGATGGCGAAGTTGACCGATCATGTGTGGACGCTAGCGGAGTGGATCAAGCGACCAGCTATCCAACTTGCGTAGGTCACGACCGATATTCGAGAAAACCCCCATTTTTCAGGCATTGAGTGAGCAAAAAACGCAAGAGTCAGACCCTGGTCAGCGTAACCAGATGATGCTATTTGACTTATAGCCGGACAGTTGTGGGACGAAATGAAGGATTCGATCCAGCTCGGTCGCTTCCTCGCAATTTGGCTCGAAGTCAAGATAACGGCCAAGCGAGATTTTTTCAGGCTCGCGGAGGTCGAAAGGCGCTGCCTGATCGAGGCGGATGTGGAAAAACACCGCTTTCGATCTACCTGCCTGACGCTCAAGCAAGACCCGGCCACGCTCAAGAGAGAAGAGCCGCTCCCCCGCGAACGGCTCGATCCGGCCAGCCGACATGCTGAGAACCAACTCGTACTCGATTTGATCGGTCGCGAGTTTCAGCCGAATTGAATCGCCCTCGTCGGCCCCGTCGAAGAGGAGACCGATACCATGATCGCGATTGGTCGAGGCTAGCTCCACGCTCCGGATCGCACAATCACGAACGAACCAGATCGTGTCGAGGAGGGTCGACTTTCCTGCGCCATTCGGCCCGAACAGGACATTCACGGGCTCGAGGGCCAGCGAAACATCAGCGAGCGAGCGATGATTGTTGATCTGTATCGTTTTCAAGCAAGTTGGTATGATCGAAAAGTTCCTTGAAAAGCACTATCCTAATCAGGCTCCCTGCTGCTCGATGATACCTCACGTGGAGCGGTTCATGAAGCGCGCAGTGAGCGGAGTCGATGCGCCGCCGCCCCTATCAAGGCTGCCTCGATCCGGCGATTGGGGCCGGGTAGGCGACGTCAGACCTTGGTACGCTGGCGGCCGAGTCGCCGGGTCGGAGCGCCGCAAAGGTCGAGGACCATGCGCCGGTAGCGATCCGGGGCCGATGGGAACAGGTTGTTGTGGTCGGCCCCCGGGAAGAACGCCAATTCACCGTGGCTGGCCACCCGGTCGAAGAGTGCCTTGGCCTCATCGGGTCGCGCCAGCCGGTCGGCCAGGCCCGCCATGATCAGCACCGGCACGTCGGACGGAATGCCGTCGATCGCCCGCAGCGGTGCGATCTCCTCGAGGTTCGGTAGGAAGAACAGACCGACGGCTCGCAATCCGGCATAGGCAACCTGGGCCAGTACCGGAGGTAAGTAGGTCTGGGTGCGGTTCCAGACGGCGGTCTTCAGATCCTGGTAGGGACTTTCGAGGATGTATCCGTGAACCAGGCGGCCCAGCTCCTGCGACGCGAAGATCGCGGCGGCTGACCCGAGGGACACTCCCATCACCACGATTGATCGACCGGGATGCTTCCGCTCAAGTAACTATCCGAAAACGGGGTGTAACCCCCGTAAAATCCAGGACTTGAGAGCGTTTTCGGATAGTTACCAAGAAACTCGACCGCGACAACCACATCGTGACGCGCGCTGTAGCCGACATCGTTGAAATCGCCCGTGGAGTCGCCATGAGCCCGGAGTGAGATCATGAGAACCGGATAACCGGCGGAGGCCAGAAACTCCGCTCGCTTCAAGGAGTTCGCGCGGCTTCCCTTGTTGCCGTGCAGCAGCAGGATCTGCGGGGCATTGTCCTTGTCCGTTCCCTCAACAAACCAGGCGCCGATGTCTTGCCCGTCGCGGGTCCGGAGCCGATGGTCCTCGATCGATCCCCAGGCAACGTGAGGGGCCGGTTCGGGAAACCATGCCCTGAGCCGCCTCGTGAGACGAAACGCGATCGCGGACGACACGGTCAGCCAGGCCAGCAAGACGATCGTGATTCCGACCAGCCAGCGCACCCCCCGCCGCCGTGACAAGAGAGGAAGGAAGCCCACGCTCATGAAGAGATCCTCCAACATGATCGGGGCCCGCCAAACATGCCGTTCCTTGATCCGATCGTCAACATCAAGAAGGTGCCGGCGAAGCTGGTCGTTCGCTCTCGCGAACCGTTATGCTATTCCGATCAGGAGGAACACCATGTCTCAGCCCGACACGCGCACTGCCACGGTTCGCCCCGTTGAAGAACATGAGGCCACCGGCAAGGTCGCCGAGATCTTTGCCGACATCAAGCGGACCAAGAACATCGATTTCGTGCCCCGCTTCTGGCAGGTGATCGCCACTAACCCCGTCCAGCTCGAGCTGGTCTGGGCGAGCCTGAAATCGCTGATGCATCCCGAAGCGGTCGGCCGCGTCGCGCGGCTTGACCCGACAACCCGTGAGATCATCGCGCTGGCCGTCTCGGCAACCAACGGCTGTCCCTACTGCATCAACTCGCACACCGCGGCCCTGCGCAAGCTCGGTGTGGACCACGAAACCCTCGGCGAGATCATGGCCATCGTGGGGTTCTTCAACATGACCAACGCCCTGGCCAACGGCTACCAGGTCGAGCCCGATGTCCGGCCGCCGACGGATTAAGGCTGCTGCTTCTCTGTATTGGGCATGGCCCATCGATTGAACATGTTGCTAAACCAGCGGAAGTAAACGACCTCACGTGAGGCTCGTCTCAACCACTCGTTCCCTTGCTGTTGCAGGACAGCTTGGCTGTCAGTTCCTCGACCTTCGCCGAGAGCTTGGCCACCTCGTCCTTGCTCGCCAGGTTCAACCCCGAGACGGCTTTCTGCACGGCGGAGCTGATCCGACTCTCGAAATCCTTGCGGGCCATCTCCGACTGCTTGAGCAGGTGGTCGACAAACTCCTTGCCCTCAAGCTCGGAAAGCTTGGCCTGCGAGGCAAATTCCTTGCCCAGCTCCTCGACCTTATCCTTGGTCATGACGGCCAGACCGACGCCGGTGAGCAGGGTTTTCTTGATGAGATCGAACATGGCACTCTCCTGAAAGGATCACGGTTGCCTCACAAGGCGTATTATACCCGTGCTCATCGCATCCATTCGACAGACCAGGCGATGATCCTCACGGCTTCTTGATCACCTCGAGCGCTGCGGAGGCGCGCAGGACGCCGGCGAGCGGGCCGCTATTGAACTCGGTGGAGAACTGGACGGGGCCGACGGGCTGCGACTGGGGCACTCGGACCGAGGCCGGGCAGAAGGTGCCTCAGGCAAAGCCCGAATGAGCGGTTCCCAGCGTCTGGCCGTCGGTCGAGGCCAGGGTGGTCACCGCACCCAGGTATTCCTGCGCGGCGGGCGAGACCGGCGTGCCACGATACGCGACATTGATCAAGAGCCCGTCGCCCGTGTCGAGCAAGGGCTGAAGCGAAACTTCCTCGCCGGCCTTGACGGTCTTCACCTTGTCGGCAACGTTCAGCCCCATATCGAGAGTGCCGATCGGGTCGATCGCGACCTGCTGGTCCTTGCCAACGCCGTACCATCCGGGTCACCCTTGCCGCCGTTGTCGGAGAAGATGAACGACCAGTTCTGTTCTCCCTGGGGATCGTCGAATGCCGCCGTGACCGTACTCAGCCGGTACTCGCCAACCGGAACGGTCGCCGGCTCGCTACCGGAGAGGCCAAAGGCCGAGCCGTCGCGGCCGACCAAGGTCGCGCGCAGGTCGGTGGCCTTGCTCTTTTTGAGCGCGAGCTGGACGGTCCCCGTGCCGACCAACGGTTCGAGCGCCAACCGTGCCCCGAGCGGGTCGGAACGAAGTACGTAGCGCGCACCCCCCAGGTTGAGGATCGTCGCGTAGAGGAACTGCTCGGAGGCGGCGTCCCAGCGGCCGTCCCGGTTCAGGTCGATCCAGAGCCGATCCTGAGCATTCGTCATCAGGCCATTGCCATCGCCGTCCATCCGCCGGACGGATCGAGGCTGGCCCTCCATCGTCACGGTCCCCTCGAGGTAACCGAGGGTCCGCCCGGTCGCTCCCAGGCGAAAAATCAAGGCGCGGCGGGTGGTCTTCGTCACGTCGCCTTCGACCATCGCCACGTCGAACGGCAATCGCCAGAACTGCTCGCGACCCGAACTGCCTTTCGTGCCGGCCACCCGATCGCGGTCGTCGACCTTGCGGTCCCGATTGGCATCGACGAAGAGGTCGATATCACCTGGCCCCACCTCGTCGAGCACCACTGTCACGCGGATCGAGCCCGGGTTGCCAAACCGGAGCTGGGCATAGCGCCGGCTGGTGCCGCGATAGGAGACCTTTTCGCCTACGTCCTCGGGCTTCTCCCGGCTCAACACTGGGGCGCGAAATGGTGGATGCTCGAACGGATCGCCCGGCGCCGGCAGACGAACCGCCAGAGGTCCGTTCCGTTGGCTTTCGGATCATTCTGGCCGGGCGGCGCGGCGGCAAGAGTCAGGGCGAGCAGGGCAAACGGCATGATCTTCATGATCGGTGTCTCCTCCACCATCTGCGTACGTCTCCATCGGATGTCCAGTCTCCGACGTCATTGCCGCCAAGCCAAGCTGCTTGAGGTTGTTGATGCACTGAATGCGCCGGGCCGCCTGCACGGCCGGCAACAAGAGGGCGAGCAGGACCGCGATGATCGCGATCACCACCAGCAGCTCGATCAGCGTGAAACCACGTCGGCGCGACGAAGGCATGGCGAGATGGCTCCGGGATGGAGAGGCTACGACGGTTGTCATACTCGAAGTATGCCAGTTCCATCGCCCGGTTTTCAAGTCGAGTAGCCGGCGCCGTCGGTCGACGCGATTCGCTACTTCACCACTGATCCGGCCTGCTCGCTGATCCAGTCGGCGATCACGGCCAGCGCGCTGGGGTCAATGGTCTGTTCGATCCCGGCGTATTCGGACGGGGCGCCGGTCTCGCACTTCTGGAACAGGTGGTTGAGGCCCGGAAGCTCTTTCACTGTGACCCGGTTGTTACCCGCGGTCTTGAGCGTCGACTCGATCTGGGACAGGTTCTCCCTGGCCGGGACTTGACGGTCTTTCTCGCCGATGAGCGCCAGGACCGGGCAGTGGACCTTTGCCAGGGTTGGCCGCGGGTCGTAGGTGAGGAAATAGCGGAACCAGGGGGAGCTGGCCATCTTGAGTTGCCCCGCAATGAACGCATCGACGTTGCCAAGCGCATTGCGCTGACCCTCGGAAAGCGAATCCGTCCACGTCTTGGTCACATCACGCAGCTTTGGCCCGGCAGCCCTCTCGTCCTTTTCTGTCTTGACGATCTCGAAGAGCCGCTTCTGCACCTCGAGCTGATTCTTCAAAGCGTTCTCGTCGGCACCCATTGCTTTCATGACCGCCTGGCCCTGCAAGTAGAGGATCTCCTCGCCGGGCAGTCCGGTGCCGGCCATGAGCACGATGAAAGCGACGTCCGGCGACCGCGCGGCGACCATGGGAGCGATGATTCCCCCTTCGCTGTGGCCCATCAGGCCAAGACGCGTGCGGTCGATCTCGCTCCGCGCCTTGAGGAACGCGATTCCGGCGAGAACGTCGCCGGCGAAATCATCGCTCGTCGAGGCCGACGTGCTCCCGGTCGAGCCGCCGACGCCCCGGTCATCGAGACGCAGCACGGCCACTCCACGGCGGGTCAGCGCGTCGGCCAGGACCAGGAACGGCTTGTGCTCGAAGATCGTCTCGTCGCGGTCCTGGGCGCCCGAGCCGCTGATCAGGATCAGCGCCGGGAACGGCCCAGGTCCCTCGGGCTCGGTCAATGTCCCGGCCAGGGTCACTCCCCCGGTCTTGTTCTGGTAGCTGACCTCGACCACCTTGTACGGAAAAGGAGCCTTGGGCGTCTGCGGCCGGCGCAGCTCGGTGGCCTTATCGGTCTTCTTCAAGGTCAGCGGAAGGCTGTTGCCTGCCTGGGTCCACGTGCCAGCCGCCTCGGTCCCTTCGGCGTTCAGCTTGCCCTCGTAACTGCCCAGCAGTGCTTTCATTTCGAAGGACAGGGTCGTCTTGTCGAGGGTGATCGTATCGACCTTCAGTCCTTTGGCGCCCTGGTCGGGGCTGTCCATCTTGGCCGTCAGCTTGCCCTCGGCCGTCTTGCCGACGTGCACGACGATGCGCAGGCTCAGGCCCGCACCGATGCTCAACTTTCCTTCCCAGGCCTGCTCCGGAGCGGCCGCATCAGTGTCGGGCTTCGTAATGGCCTTTGTTTTCGCATCGTCCGCTCGGCCGGCTCCAGCCAGCGCAACGCCGATCATCATCGCCGCGGTCACGAGCCTGGCTTCGCGCAGACAGTTCATCATCGCCATACCCTCCGGCCGTTGTCCCTGTCGTCTGCCTGATCATCTGGCCCGATGATATCCCTCGCGCGCAGGTGAGGCAACCGGTGCCGGCCCTCAGGACTCTTCACCACACCCGCGCGCCTGGTGTAGAATCGTGGTTGCTGGAATGAGCAAGCTTACAGCAGGGAGGACGTTCCGATGGCAACCAGGCGGATCCGCGACATCTTGATTCTGGGGCGCTTCGCGCTCATCGCGGGGGGAGCACCGATCGGGCCGGTCCGGGCGGCAAGCGGCCAGAGTCCGGCGGCGGACGAGAAGGCGTCCCAGGCGCTGAAGCAGGACTGGCTGGGCCGGTGGGAGCGACACATCCTCGCAGACGCGTGCAATCATTACTGCGATAAGGAGCTTGGCGAGGAGATCGGTTGGCGGGTCAGCCCATTCGAGAACGGATTCCTCGAGGGTACGAGGCGACGCACGAGACGAAGTGGCTGGACCTGCTCGTCGACTGGGGAGATTCCTGGATTGCCCGTGGTGCGAAGGAGCCCGACGGCTTCATCGGCTGGCCCAAGCCCGAGGGCGCCAGCACCAGCGCGGTTCCCGGCTTCACCACCGATAACATGCTCGGCGAGGCGATGGGGCTGCGTCCCCTACGACGAGACTTTGCGCACGATCTTCGAGGCCAACCACAACCCCGCGAGCTGGGGCGGCCTGAGCACCACCTCGTGGTATCTGGCCCGGATGGAGAGGAAGTGATCGAGGACGCATGGCTCTTCCTCTCCTCCGCCAAGGGAGGCCGCGGCCGTTGCCAGACGAATCTGGCGAGCCAAGGTCGCACCCCCACGGCATCTACACAGACAGCCAAGTGGTCGAGGTCGTGTGCAATACCCGTTGTGTGGCCCTGGTGAGATGCACCGGCGAGTGCATTACCAGGGCCACGGACATCTCGGGCCTGTTACGGGCACCGCACAGGTGAGGCCACCTGGCGACTGCTGGATGTCACGTCCGCCCACAGACTCAGGGAGCGGTGGCGACGAAGCCGTGGAAGACGCCGTTGGCGTCCGAGTAGAACCCCGTGATCTCGCCCGAGTTGGTAATGCCCGTGATCTGGGTGACTTCCACACCGTTGTCGAACGCCTCGCTGGGATCATCCAGGAAGGTGTATTTGCCGGTGTTGGTGTTGTAGATAAAGCCGTGCTGACTGGTCGTGGAGTCTCCGTAGTAGCCCACGGCGATGCCGTGGTCGTTGACCCCGAGGATCAGGGAGAAGACGAACGTGGCCCCCGGTTCCCCCTTCACGGTCGGGATGGTCGGGTCGGTGATCGCGGTGCCGGTGAGGGTGCCTTTCTTCGCGGCACCCTGGCTCGCCATGAAGCCGTGGTCCTGTCCGTCCGTGCCGACATAGAAACCGACCACCAAGCCTTTGTTATTGATGGACTGGGCGTTCACGACGTTCGGACCCGAAGGGGCATTGATCGTGATGTAAGTCTTGGGATTGACCTTGATGAACCCCGGCGTCGCGCTCGCAGTGACGTACTGACCGACGATTGTTCCATTGTCGTTGATTCCGAAAGCGGTCGCGGACGTACCGCCAGGGGGGATGAAGGTCGTCAGCTTGCCGTTTGAGAGGGTAAACGCATTCCCATTCCCATCGGTGCCCACGACCGTGCCCGCGGAGTTGGTCCCGAAGGCCATGGCGGTCGTCGATCCGTTGATGTTCAGAAGCGTGGCGGAATTGGACTTCAGGGGATTGACGGTGAAGTTGTGGAAGTTCCCATTATTGTCAATGGTAAACCCGACCGAGGTGTCCGAGTTGGAGATGCCGTTCTGGTTGGTCCCGGCGCCGGCGTTCGTGCCCGGGGTCGGTCCGTCGAAATTGGTGAATACAAAGCCGCCGGCGCTGACCTTCTTGATGGGTGTGACGGTCGGGCCGGGAACCTTCTGGTTCGACTTGTGGTTCTGGTGACCCTCGAGCTGGACCTGCGCGGAGACGCTCGGGTCGTGCAGGTGATGGGGCATAGCGGCGTTGAGCAGAACTCGCTCTTCCAGCGAGACCATGACAGGGCGAAGGCTACGACTACGGCTACGACTGCGATTGGACCGATTGGCTAGCATCATCTGATCAGCTCCCTGTAGGAAAATCGTACGTGCATTGATCGCGGGCCGTCACGATCCCGCCCCAGGCGAGTGTCTGGAGGAACACGAGATCGATGACTCACTTGACGTCCCCAACGCTGGGGGCTTGTACGGCACTCGAAGTCGGACACAACACTTGCGGGTCAGCCTTGCGGCGGTCGGCACTCTCCTCGCATCGGAGGAGACCGAAAGGCGGGCAAGACAGGGTTGGCCGGCGAGTTCGGTCTTGAACCACTCTGGCCAACGCGATCAGGCGCCTCCTGAGCGGATTCCCTTCGACTCATCAGGAACTCCGGACCGATCAAGAAGCCGGATGTCGTTGAGCTCGGCATCAGTCCCGGTCTGCTAGAACATTGCCAGAGGACGTGCCTGCCAGACACGCCTTCGGAAAAATTTTCGCCAGACCACGGGCGAGTTGTCGTCGGCGATCATTCGAGTCCTGGGCGACGTCAGCCCGGGCTGATGCAAGAAATGAGCCCGGCCGGACACGGGAGCCTCTCAACCGTTAGCGTTGAGAACGCTCGCTCAAGGGGAAGTGACGTGACCTTGGTTGGCTCGGATGGGAAAGCACAAGCGTAGGAAAGCGGCGACGTTCAAGGATCCTCCACCCGTCGAAGAACATCCCGCCAGGTGTCGCCAAGTCCCAACCAGGTGGCCCAGTCTGCTATGGATTCCCGATCGATTCGCTCCGCCTGCACCTTAGTGCATCGGACCTGCCCCTTCGTCATCCGGCCGGTCTTGCTCCATCTTTTCGCTGAAGCTCTGCCGGGCGGAATGCCGCACGGCCAAGACATGCACCGTCTGGCCGCGGATGGCAAGCAAGATGCGGTGTTTCCGATGCCGCTTGCCGTAGAGCAGCACTCGGACTTCCTCGCCGAAAGCGTCGGAGTCGGGATCGACCGGGCAGCGATTGGGATTGGATTTCAGTGTTTCGATCCTGGCCCGCATGCCACGCACCCACCGCAGGGCTTTGGACCACGACTTCGACTGAGCCTCAATCCATTGGGCCGTCGCCCAGATGTCGCGTTCCGCCCTTGGCTGGATGATGACTCGGTAGGTCAGGGGCGGGCCTTGAACCGCAGCTTTTTCTCCAGGGCGTCAAAGACTTCATCCATCGGACGGCCCTCGCCCCGATCAACAGAAGCCAGACCCTCCTTGACCGCCTCAATGGTCTCCAGCCGCTCCGCCAGGTCCAGCAGCCGCTGATAAGATTTGGCGTCCTGGACGACAATTTCCGCCTTGCCGTTCACGGTCAGCACGAGCGGATGGCCGTTCTCTTTCAGTCGGCGGAGGAATTCCGGCGTGTTGCGTTTGAAATCGGTCAGCGGATGAATGTCGCGGCTCAGGTCCATAGTGTCTCCAGAAATCGCATCGTTAAAACATCGAATACGATGCTACACTGTTCGCAGGTTTTCGGCAACGCCACCGGGGCGCTCCAAGCCGCCTCAGGTGGTCTTCTTCAATGAACTGGGCGGGGGATGGTCGCCCAGGCCGAAGAGGTGGCGAACGGCGGAGAGGATGGGGTGGGGATGGTCGTAGTGAGATTCGGTCACGGCCGAGCGGACGGCGGCGCGGGGGTGGTGGAGGAATTGATTCTGGAGCCGCATCGCCATGTGGGCTATGGCCTCGCGGTCGGCTTCGCTCAGGTTGGGATGGGTGGCGAAGAGGGCGGTCAACTCGCGCTGGCGGAGCTGATCGGCGTGGTTGCCAAGCTGCTGCAGCAAGGCGCCGGCGGCCTGCTGATGACGCACCAGGGTGCAGCAGGCGGCGGTCTCGCGTTCGATGATCAGAAGGGCTGGATCGACGCCCTTCTGCCGCCGCAAGCGGTTCTGATCGGCCTGGGCACGCAGGTCGTCGACGTGGTAGAGGGTGACCTGGTCAAGGTCGCCGATCCTGGGGTCGAAATCGCGGGGGATGGCGATGTCGAGGATGA
>Ga0208696_1001771_pt1 | contig 12313 bp, 3 predicted proteins | sample Sb_taG_9_FD_187711 | JGI IMG/M metagenome (GOLD analysis project Ga0208696, IMG submission 187711) | Peat soil microbial communities from Weissenstadt, Germany - Sb_50d_b_LC metaG (SPAdes) (version 2) | ecosystem: Environmental > Terrestrial > Soil > Wetlands > Peat | place: Germany: Weissenstadt...
GAGGCACTGAGTGCGCGTCTGGCCACCTCCGGTGTTCGCTCCTTGATCTTCAGCGTCGACTCAGAGCCCACCGCTCACCTGGTCGACGAGGCCGCCGCGATGGCCCGAGGCCAGGGCTGCGACCTGGTGATCGCCGTCGGAGGTGGCAGCGTGATCGACACGGGCAAGGCCGTGGCGGCAATGCTGACACATCCAGGAGCCGTCCTCGACTACCTGGAGCTGGTGGGAGGGGGAAAGCCGCTTGTGCGTCCGGGTGTACCCTGCATCGCCGTACCAACAACGGCCGGGACGGGAACCGAGGTCACGCGGAACGCCGTGCTGGGTGTACCCGAGCATCAGGTGAAAGCCAGTCTGCGGAGCTATCATCTTCTGCCCCGCATGGCCGTGATCGATCCCGAGCTGAGCCGTTCATTGCCGCCGGAGGTCACCGCCTATACCGGTATGGACGCGCTCACGCAACTGATCGAGCCCTTTGTCAGCCACGCCGCCAACCCGCTCACCGACGGCGTCTGCCGCGAGGGCCTGGCGCTTGCGGCGCGATCCCTGGCAGTCGCCTTTCACGATGGTTCGGACCTTGCGGCTCGTCAGGACATGTGCGCCGCGGCCCTGTTCAGCGGCATCGCCCTGGCCAACGCCAAACTCGGCGCCGTGCACGGCCTGGCCGGTGTTCTGGGCGGGACCACTGGCCATCCCCATGGCGCCATCTGTGCCCGGCTGCTTCCCTTCGTGATGGAGGCCAATATCCGGGCCCTGGAGGACGACCGCGCTCGTGCCGCCACGTTGCCGCGCTACGCCGAGGTTGCTCGAATCTTGACCGGCAACCCATCGGCCAGTGCTGCCGCTGGGGTCGAGTGGGTCCAGGCCCTGTGCACCGAGCTGAAGATCCCGCCATTGCGCGTCGCCGGATTGACCGTATCCGAATGCTCCCGCATCATTCCCACCGCCCAGCGGGCCAGCAGCATGCAGGGCAATCCGGTGAAACTTTCGGACCAGGAACTTCTGGAGATTCTGGAGAGAGCGATCTAATACTGGGCACGAGTCCGACGATGAGAAAACACAAGTCCAGGGACCGCAGATTCATCGATCGTTCGATCGGACCAGTTTCCTTCCTCCTGTGCCACCTTGTTGGACGAATTCGATTTCACAAGGAGGTATAGGAGGAACAGGAGGGAAGAAACGCTGATAAGACTCATTGATGGAGAGCGCTCTTCAGGAAACCGGCTGGCGGATCTCGACCAACGTGTCTCGTACCGGTTCGACAGATTCCCGCCATTGTTCACGCTTCCTTCTCGTGTCTCGCGTCTTCCCTTGGTCCGAAAAGTTCCGGAGCGCCGGCAGCCCCAGCGAGTCCAGAAACGCGCCATTCCTTGGGCGGTCTCGTCATGCGTCTCGGCCAGGTCGGCTCGCGACCGTCATTTCAGTCCAGAGGCGCGGTGGCTAGCCCTTCACCCACGTCCAGGTAACTTGCCGACGGGAGCCGGTCTCGGCGGGACTGACCCCGCAACTGGGCCTCGAGCGAGCCGGGGTTCACCAGGCTGTTGCGTTTCAGTTGCCGCTCCGCCCAGAGCGCGGCCACGCCGGCCACATGCGGGCTGGCCATGCTGGTGCCGCTCAGATAGGTGTAGCCGCCGCCCTTCCGGGCTGAGTAGATGCCCACGCCCGGCCCGGCGACGGCCGCGCGGATGTTGGAGAACGGTGCGACCGTGAGCGCGCTGTGGGGTGCGCCGGCGGTCTGCACCGCGGCGACGGCGACGATCCCGTCGGCGGCGGCCGGCGGTGAGACCTCGATCGCGTAATCAGGCCGGATGTGGCGCCGGCTTTCGTTGCCGGCGGCGGCGACGATCAGGGCGCTCGGGAACTGCGCGGCGCGGGCACGCAGCAGCTCTACCAGACGGTCGAAGAAGCGTACGTTGTCGCGATACTGAGCCAGTGCCCGCGAGGTGGCCAGGTCGGCCTCCAGTCCCTTGTCGACCCACCAGCGGACCAAGCCGGGGAAGTCGAAGCCGAGGGACATGTTGATGATGTGGGCGCCTCCATCTACGGCCCACTGGACCGCGTCGACGAGTTCCTTGGTCGTGGCGGAGCGCTGCATGCCCAGCACTTTGCCGATGAGCGCGCGGCGCACGCCGGGTGCGACCGCGTAACGCACCCCCTGGACGGTCTGGCCGAAGATGGTGCCGGCCACATGGGTGCCGTGCCCGTTCTGGTCGCCGTCCCCCTCGCCGGTGAAGTCCTTCTGGATCAGCTCGACGTTGCGGAACGCCTCGTGGCCGGCGTCGATGCCCGTGTCCAGGACGGCCACGGTGACGCCGTGGCCGACATAGGGGCTTTGTAGCGCGCCGGTGACGAAGACGCCCCACGTGGCATCGTGGATGGGCGCCGGCTCGGCGGACGACCCCGGCGCGGTGACCGGCTGGATGAGCTGAAGCGGCATGGGCCGCGCGATGGCCGCCACTTGGCGGTCGCGGCGCACTTCCCCGTAGTCCTGTTGGTCCAGTGTCTGCGCCTCGACGCGGTACTCGATCTCAAGTGTCGATCCAGGCGAGCTGTCCGACTTCCACCCAGGCACGGGGAACGGATCAGACGCCCCACTCTCAATGCCGGTGACGCGGAGGATCAGGTAGGTGTCCCTGTTCATGACCGGGTTTCCATTCTTACTGTTCCAGAAGTTCCAGGACGCGGCGCACCAGTTGGGCGCTGTTCCCATCGATGCCGGCGGTGAGCGGCCCCGCGTCCCGTTCGCCGGCCCAAATGCGGTGGGCGGCCTCGGTAAGCCCCCAGCCGTTCTGCTCCAGGCCGGCGAGCTCCGGCTCGATCTGGGCGCGTAAGCCCTCGTCGTTCACCGCGGCGGCGATGCCTTGGAGCAGAGGCTCGAACTCTTGAAGCACCTGCTTCATGTCCGGCCCGGCTGAGACTTGGATCAGCCCGACCTCCTGCAGGCGCTGCTCCAGGGCGGCGGCTTCCGCCTCGGGCATCTCCGCCAGCGCCTCGCGTAGGGCGGCGTTGAACTCGTCGCCCTCAAGCTCGAACGCCGCCCGGACGGCCGCGGGGGCCAAGGCCAGCACCGCGTCTTGTCTCTGCTTTCGTTCGTCCCGTCGTCTCTTCTCGTCTGCCACCATCTGCCAGACGGCGGCGAGGGCGGCGTCGCCGTCGGGGGCGGTGCGGGGCAGCCGCTCGAACAGCGCCCGGAAGCGCACGCCCTCGATGGCCTCCACGCGCTTGACCACGTCGGCGAAGGCGGGCGGGGCGGGGGGCAGGTCGGAATTGGCCAGATCGCGCAGCGTGGTGGGCAGTAGGCCGGACTGCATCTGCAGCCAGATGGCAGCCGCCGCCAGGCGGTGGGCCAGGACTGCGGCCGGGTCGGCGCCCTGGCGCTTCAGGGAGTTGGCCAGGTTGTGGTGGCTGGTGGCGCAGTCGCTGGGCTCGCCGGCCTGGTACTTGTAGCCCAGGGCCACCTCCTCGAAACGAACGGCCACGGCCCGGCCGCCGGTCTTGTCTTCCAGGTCGGCCAGGGCAGAGAAGACCTTGCCCAGCCACTCGATGTCCCGCTCGGCCTCGAAAACGGCCCGGCAGTCGAGCAGCAGGGCGCGGGCCTGGTCGTAGCGGCCCAGGCGCAGCAGGGGAGCGTAATCGTTGAAGCGGGCGCGGGCCAGCTCCAGGTCCTCGGCACCTCGCGCCTCTATGTCCTTCGCAACCTCGGCGTTGAGCTCCAGCGCGGTCTCCCAGTGTTCGCTGCTCGTGGCGGCAAAGGCTCCGACGTTGAGCAGTGTCCTGCGAACGTCCCAGGGGTTGGCCGCTTCCTCGGCCTCGCTCGTCAGGGGCAGCCCCTCCATCTGAGGGCGCAGCGCCTCCACCGCAGCCAGCACCTCGTCATAGTGGCCCATGACAGCCAGCACCTGCAGGCGCTGACCCTCGTCGAGCAGTTGCGTCCACGGTCCCAGCCCGGCCTGCCGCGTGTAGACGGCCATCTCTCCGGCCACTTTCAGCGCCTCCTCCAGGCGACCGCTGCTCCGGAGCAGGTTGAGCAGAGCGGTGGCGACGACCGACGCCTGCCAGTAGTTGTCCTGGGCGGCGCCGCGCGCGATCAGGTCGCGGAGCATCGGTTCTGCCTCGGCGGTGCGCCCGGCCTTTCCCAGCGTCTTGGCCAGGATGCTAGCGTCGATCAGCTCCCGCTCGGTGCCTGCGGTGGCCTCGACAATGCGGCGGAGCAACGGCAGGGCGAAGGCCAGGCTGGCCGGGCTCTCGTCACGCTGGATCATTCCTTCCAGCAGCATGGCCGCCTCTTTCCAGCGCGCCTGACGCAGCAGGTAGGGCGCGGCGCGGCGGGCGCCCTCGGCCACTCCACTGCCGCCGCCCTCCATCTCCCTTTTCAGCCCCTGCAGGACCATGGCGCCGTGGTAGTTCCCCAGCTCCACGTCCGCCGCGGCGAGCACGGCCGGGTCGGCCGCCGCTCGCACCGTCTCGGCCACGCCGGGGTGGATGGTGTAGGTCGTGGCCTGGGCCGCGGAGGCGTCCAGCAGTCCCTGCAACGCGGCCGGGTCGAGGCTGCCCAGCTCTGCATGGTCAGCCAGAATCGCTTTCAGCTTCTCGATTTGCTCCGGATCGATGGCCGGGCGCTCCACCCCCACCAGCCCGGCGGCCTCCAGCCCGGCCAGCGCCGCCGGCAGCCCCTGCTCCGGCTCGGCCAGCTCCGCTGCCGCGACGCTGTGTCCCTCCCCCAGCCTGGCCAGGAAGTCCTTCCAGTTGGCCTCCAGGATGTCCTGCCGCCGATCGTCCGGTTCCAGGCGGCAGAGGAAGGCGAAGAGCAGCTTGGCCGTGGGCGTCAGGGCGCCGGCGACGCCAGTCGTCCACCCCTGCAGCGCCCGCACGAAGTCGGCGTCCTGCTGCCGCGTCTCGCCCTCGCGCGCCACGCCCACGGCGAAGAAGGCGTCCAGCACATTGGCCCGGTCCGCCAGCTCGTTCGCCGCCGCGGCCACCCGCGCCGCCAGCGCCGGCCGGTCGGCGGCCAGGCCGTCCGCCAGCTCCAGCAGCTTGGGGTGTCCCTGCACCACGCGCAGCGTCTGCTGCAGCAGCGCCCGCCCTGCCTCGTCGTCGAACAGCCGCTTCAGGTTGGGCAGCTCGCGGGCCAGCAGGACGCTCTCGGCAAAGCTCAGGGCGTGGATCGCTTCGACTTGTACCTTCGGCTGATTCGCCAGACCGGCAGGCACGCGCCGGGACGTGAGCACGACCCGCGACGGGCCGTCGTGCGCCAGCAGCGCGGCCACCACCTCGCCCCAGAGCGGATCGCGCCAGCGGTCGCTGTCCGTCAGCAGCGTCTCCAGGTTGTCCAGCACCAGCAGCAGCGACTTCTGTTTCAACAGCGCGCGGAGGCGCGGGAGGGTGTACTGCCGGAAACGATCCGGGTGATCCAGGGCCGTCGTCAGCCCCAGGTCAGGCGCATCGAGCTGGGTCTGGATGTCCTGCATCAGGTTGAAAAGGGCGCTGCTGATGTCGCTGCCGGCCTCGGGGGCGAGGTGCCAGACGTAGCCCTGGAAGCGGCCGTGCTCGTGGCGGTAGCCTAGCTCCAGCGCGCAGGCGGTCTTGCCCGCCCCGGGCATGCCGTGGAAGAGCACGCCGCGCTTCAGGCTGCGCCGGGCCAGCGCCTGGCTGGCGCGGAGCATCGGTTGCAACCGGCCCACGAAGCGCGCCGGCTCGGGCGGGAAGGCGATGCTCAGCCCCACCGGGGGCAGGGCGAACGTCTGCGCCTCTTGCGGGGGCGGCGCCAGTTGCAGCTCGGCCGCGCGCACGCCCACCAGGATGGGCGTGGCCGGCGACAGGGGCGGCTTCGGGATGTCGGAGGCGAGGGCATCATCCAGGGCCAGGTGGAGCGCCGCCGGCAGCGGCTGATTATTTTCCAGAAGGTTGGCGTAGAGCGCCAGCATCAGGTCCGTGGCAAAGGCGTCCCCGACTGGGTAGCGCATGGCCAGCGCGGCGCAGTCCAGACGCTGCGACAGCGTCTGGGCCAAGCCCGGCAGCGCCGTCCCGGCGGTCTCGGCCAGCGCCGCTCCCTCGGCACCCTCCTGGCGCACGGCCGCCCGCTCCAGCCCCACCTGCTCGCGGGCCGCGGCCTGGCTGCCCACGCCGCTGTAACAGGCGTCCAAGATCAGCAGCTTCAACCGCGCCTTCGCCATGTCCAGCAGCGCGCCCAGCTTGTCGGCGTCGATCGTGTCGCTGCCCCCGCGGTCGTCTTCCAGCAGCAGCTCACCCTGCTGGCCGTGGCCGGAGAGATGGATGATGTCCCAGCCCTCCCCCTCCTTCAGCGCCTCCCGCAGGGTGCCGCGCGTGGCGCCGTACTGCAGGACCCGCAGATCCACCGCCAGGTTCTGGGTCTGGTTCAGGTCGCGGACCAGGCGCTGCAGACCGTAGCGCTCGCGGCGCAGGTTGAGCGGGTTGGCGCGCACCGGCAGGCTGAAGGCCGCGAGGATGCGCAGCGCCTTCTCCACCGGCTCCTTGGCCTCCGCCCCGGCGGCCGTCCCCTCGAGCCCGTAGACGAACCGCACCCCCGCCTTGCCGAAGCTCTTGCCGTCGGCGAAGCGGGCCAGCTCGAAGGGCCGGAAGAGCAGGTCCTGCGCGGCCTGGGGCACGACTACCTGCACCGCCACCGCCGGCAACGCCCGCCGCGCCCAGAGCGCCTTGCGCAGCCCGCCGAAGACCTTCTCGCCGATCCACGCCCCCAGGTCGGCCAGTTGCTGTTCCGGCGGGTAGATCGGCTTGTGGTAGTCCAGGTAGGTGCTCAGGTCGAGGAACCCGCTGTACTCGCGGGTGGTGGGGTCGAGCTGGACGACGTGGTCCGCCAGGAAGCGCCCGCGACTGTCGCTGAGCACCCAGCGCCAGCGGGTGGCGTCCAGATAGTCCGTCAGCGTGAGACGGAGTGGAGAGGGCATCGTCTTGTTCCTGCTGCTCCGTGATTCCGGCCCGGCAGCGGCCGCACAACCGCCTCGGTCCTGCAGCTTTTGAACAGCCCGTCTTCAAGGTCAGAATGATGTATCCGGGGTCTCCCAGAGGGCGACCGCCGTGATCGTCCCTCAGACCATATCGAACCCTGCACCACCAATGGAACCACCACGCATGAGCGGTTTCAAGCAAAAAATAGCGAGAGATCCGCGTTCGTCCGCCGTTCAACTCATTTTTGGCCTGCCCTGACGGATTTGCCCCGACCGTGTCACTGTACGCCGACACCGATTATCTGCGCAGGATCACGTAGGTGTCCCTGTCCTTGACCGGGTCTCCATTCTTACTGTTCCAGAAGTTCCAACACGCGGCGCACCAGCGCGGTGTCCTGCGTGTCCAGCCCGGCGGTGAGCGCCTCCGCGTCCCGCTCGCCGGCCCAGATGCGGTGGGCGGCCTCGGTCAGCCGCCAGCCCTTCTGCTCCAGGTCGGCGAGTACCGGCTCGATCTGGGCGCGCAGGCCCTCGTCGTTCACCGCGGCGGCGATGTCTTGCAGCAGAGGCTCGGACTCTTGAAGCACCTGCGTCATGTCCGGCCCGGCTGAGACTTGGATCAGCCCGACCTCCTGCAGGCGCTGCTCCAGGGCGGTGGCTTCCGCCTCGGGCAGCTCCGCTAGCGCCTCGCGTAGGGCGGCGGCGAACTCGTCGCCCTCGAGCTCGAACGCCGCCCGGACCGCCGTGGGGGCCGCGGCCAGCACCGCGTCTTGTCTCTGCTTGTTTTCGTCCCGGCGTCTCTTCTCGCCCGCCACCATCTTCCAGACGGCGGCGAGGGCGGCGTCGCCGTCGGGGGCGTTTCGGGGCAGCCGCTCGAACAGCGCCTGGAAGCGCACGCCCTCGATGGCTTCCACGCGCTGGGCCACGTCGGCGAAGGCAGGCGGGGCGGGGGGCAAGTCGGCATCTGCCAGGTTGCTTAGGGCAGTACCCAGGCCACCCGACTGGGTCTGGTAGCAGATTACGGCATCCGCCAGGCGGTGGGCCAGGACGGTGGCCGGGTCGGCGCCCTGGCGCCTTAGGTGGTTGGCCAGGTTGTTGTGGCTGATGGCGCAGGATTCGGGCTGGCCGGCTCGGTACGTGTAGCCCAGGGCGACCTCCCCAAAGCGCACGGCCGCGGCCCCGCCGCCGGTCTCGTCTTCCAGATCGGCCAGGGCGCCGTAGACCTTGCCCAGCGTCCCGATGTCGCGCGCGGCCTCGAAGATGGCCCGGCAGTTCAGCAGCAGGGCGCGGGCGTCGTCGTAGCGGCGCAGGGCTAGCAGGGGACGGTGATCGTTAAAGCGGGCGAGGGCCACCTCCAGCGCCTCGGCGCCGCGCGCCTGCTTGGCCTCCAAGATCTCGGCGTTGAGCGCCAGCGCGGTCTCCCAGCGCTGGCTGTGAACAGCGGCCTCGCAGCCGGTGTGAAGCAACGTCTCGCTTACGTTCCAGGGGTCGATCGCCTCGTCCGCCTCGCTCTCCAGGGGCAGCGCGTCCATCTTGGGGCGCAGCGCCTGCACCGCGGTCAGCACCTCGTCGTAGCGGCCCAGGGCGGCCAGCACCTGCTGGCGCTGACCTTCGTCGCCCAGTTGCGACCACGGCCCCAGCCCGGCCTGCCGCGAGTAGGCGGCCTTCTCCTCGGCCGCTCTTAACGCCTCCTCCAGGCGGCCGCTGCGTCGGAGCAGTGTGCACAGCTCGCCGGCGACGCCCGACTCCAGCCGGTAGTTGCGCTGGGCGGCGCCGCGCGCGATCACGTCGCGCAGCATCGGCTCCGCCTCGGCGGTGCGTCCGGTCCTTGACAGCGTTCTGGCCAGCCTGCCGGCGTCGATCAACTCGCGCTCGGAGCCGGCGGTGGCCCCGACGATGCGGCGCAGCAGGGGCAGAGCGAAGGCTAGGCTGTCGGGGCTCTGGTCCCGCTGGATCATTCGATCCAGCAAGACGGACGCCTGTTCCCAGCGTCCCTGGCGCAGCAGGTAGGGCGCGGCGCGGCGGGCGTTCTCGGCCACTCCACTGCCTTCGCCCTCCATCTCCCTTTTCAGCCCATACCAGACCATGGCGCCGTGGTAGTTCCCCAGCTCCACGTCCGCCGCGGAGAGCACAGCCGGCTCGGCCGCCGCTCGCACCGTCTCGGCCACGCCGGGGTGGATGGTGTAGGTCGTGGCCTGGGCCGCGGAGGCGTCCAGCAGTCCCTGCAACGCGGCCGGGTCGAGGCTGCCCAGCTCTGCATGGTCAGCCAGCATCGCTTTCAGCTTCTCGATTTGCTCCGGATCGATGGCCGGGCGCTCCACGCCGACCAGCCCGGCGGCTTCCAGCCCGGCCAGCGCCGCCGGCAGCCCCTGCTCCGGCTCGGCCAGGACCGCCGCCGCCGCGACGTGTCCCTCGCCCAACCGCGTCAAGAAGTGCTTCCAGATCGGCTGCACAATGTCCTGCCGCCGATCGTCCGGTTCCAGGCGGCAGAGGAAGGCGAAGAGTAGCCCGGCCGTGGGCGTCAGGGCGCCGGCGACGCCAGCCGTCCACCCCTGCAGCGCCCGCACGAAGTCGGTGTCCTGCTGGCGCGTCTCGCCCTCGCGCGCCACGCCCACGGCGAAGAAGGCGTCCAGCAGATCGGCCCGGTCCGCCAGCTCGTTCGCCGCCGCGGCTACCCGCGCCGCCAGCGACGGCCGGTCGGCGGCCAGGCCGTCCGCCAGCTCCAGCAGCTTGGGGTGCCCCTGCACCACGCGCAGCGTCTGCTGCAGCAGGCCCCGCCCTGCCTCGTCGTCGAACAGCCGCTTCAGGTTCGGCAGCTCCCGGGCCAGCAGGACGCTCTCGGCAAAGCTCAGCGCGTGGATCGGTTCGACTTGCACGTTCGGCTGATTTGCCAGGCCGGCGGGGACGCGCCGGGACGTGAGCACGACCCGCGACGGGCCGTCGTGCGCCAGCAGCGCGGCCACCACCTCGCCCCACAGCAGATCGCGCCAGCCGTCGCTGTCCGTCAGCAGCGTCTCCAGGTTGTCCAGCACCAGCAGGAGCGAGTTCCGCTTCAGCAGCGCGCTCAGACGCGGCAGTGTGTATTGCCGGAAACGATCCGGCTGGTCCAGCGCCGTGATCAGCCCCAGATCAGGTGCGTTGAGCTGGGTTTGGATGTCCTGCATCAGGTTGAACAGGGCGTTGCTGATGTCGCTGCCGGCCTCGGGGGCGCGGTGCCATACGTATCCGCCGTCAAAGCGGCGATGCTCGTGGCGGTAGGACAACTCCAGCGCGCAGGCGGTCTTGCCCGCCCCGGGCATGCCGTGAAAGAGCACGCCGCGCTTCGTGCTTCTCCTGGCCAGTGCCTGGCTGGCGCGGAGCATTGGCTGCAGCCGCCCCACGAACCGCTCCGGCTCGCTTGGGAAGGCGATGCTCAGTCCCACCGTGGGCAGGGCGAACGTCTGCGCCTCGCGCGTGGGCGGCGCCAGTTGCAGCTCGGCCGCGCGCACGCCCAGCAGGATGGGCGTGGCCGGCGACAGGGGCGGCTTGGGGATGTCGGAGGCGAGGGCATCATCCAGGGCTAGGTGGAGCGCCGCCGGCAGCGGCTGATTATTTTCCAGAAGGCTGGCGTAGAGCGCCAGCATCAGGTCCGTGGCAAAGGCGTCCCCGACCGGGTAGCGCATGGCCAGCGCTGCGCAGTCCAGCCGCTGCGACAGCGTCTGGGCCAGGCCCGGCAGTGCCGTCCCGGCGGTCTCGGCCGGCGCAGCCCCCTCGGCCCCCTCCTGGCGGACGGCCGCCCGCTCCAGCCCCACCTGCTCCCGGGCCGCGGCCTGGTTGCCCACGCCGCTGTAACAGGCGTCCAAGATCAGCAGCTTCAACCGCGCCTTCGCCATGTCCAGCAGCGCGCCCAGCTTGTCGGCGTTGATCGTGTCGCTGCCGCCGCGGTCGTCTTCCAGCAGCAGCTCACCCTGCTGGCCGTGGCCGGAGAGGTGGATGATGTCCCAGCCCTCCCCCTCCTTCAGCGCCTCCCGCAGGGTGCCGCGCGTGGCGCCGTACTGCAGGACCCGCAGCTCCACCGCCAGGTTCTGGGTCTGGTTCAGGTCGCGGACCAGGCGCTGCAGACCGTAGCGCTCGCGGCGCAGGTTGAGCGGGTTGGCCCGCACCGGCAGGCTGAAGGCCGCCAGGATGCGCAGCGCCTTCTCCACCGGCTCCTTGGCCTCCGCCCCGGCGGCCGTCCCCTCGAGCCCGTAGACGAAGCGCACCCCCGCCTTGCCGAAGCTCGTGCCGTCGCCGAAGCGGGCCAGCTCGAAGGGGCGGAACAGCAGGTCGTGTGCGGCCTTGGGCAAGACCACCTGCACCGCCACCGCCGGCGCCGCCCGCCGCTTCCAGAGGGCGTCGCGCAGCCCTCCAAAGACCTTCTCACCGATCCACGCCCCCAGGTCGGCCAGTTGCTTTGCTGGCGGATGAATCGGCTGGTAGTAGTCCAGGTAGGTGCTCAGGTCGAGGAACCCGCTGTACTCGCGAGTGGTGGGGTCGAGCTGGACGACGTGGTCCGCCAGGAAGCGCCCGCGACTGTCGCTCAATACCCAGCGCCAGCGGGTGGCGTCCAGATAGTCAGCTTCAGGAAGGGTAAGACGGAGTGGAGGGAGCATCGTCTTGTTCCTGCTGCTCCGTGATTCCGGCCTGGCAGCGGCCGCACAGCCGCCTCGGTGCTGCGACGTCGGAACGACCCGTCTTCAAGGTCACGATGATCTGTCCGGGATTTCTCGGATGACGAGCGCCCTCGTGGTCGCTCATCCCGCTTTAAACAGTACGCTATCAATAGCACCAGCGCGCATGACCGATGTCAATAAGAAAGAGAAGCCAATCTTCATGGTTTCTTCATGGTCCGATCCGGGGCCCGGACGTGCCCCGAGGCCCCAGTTGAGTACAATAGGCGTGCCGGGGACCTGGCGACTTGAGACGTCAGTATGATCTCGCACCCTCGAGAGGATCCCATATGAATTCCGAAGGCTTGACCACGATCCGGGTGGGGCACAGCCCCGATTCGGATGACGCGTTCATGTTCTACGCGCTGACGCACGACCGGCTGGATACCGGAGGGCTGCGGTTTGTTCATCAGCTTGAAGACATCGAGACCCTCAACCGGCGGGCGACGCGGGGCGAGCTCGAGGTCTCGGCAGTGAGTATCCATGCGTTTGCCTACCTGGCCGACCGCTATGCGCTGCTGGCCTCGGGCGCGAGCATGGGCGACCGTTATGGGCCGACCCTTGTGACCCGTGAGCCGATGACCCTTGAGGACTTGGGGGGGCGGACCATCGCGATACCAGGCAAGCTGACTTCGGCCTACTTGACGCTCCAGCTTTGCATGGGCAAGGACGTGCCGGTCACGTTGCTGCCGTTCGATCAGATTC
>Ga0208696_1001777_pt1 | contig 12282 bp, 13 predicted proteins | sample Sb_taG_9_FD_187711 | JGI IMG/M metagenome (GOLD analysis project Ga0208696, IMG submission 187711) | Peat soil microbial communities from Weissenstadt, Germany - Sb_50d_b_LC metaG (SPAdes) (version 2) | ecosystem: Environmental > Terrestrial > Soil > Wetlands > Peat | place: Germany...
CCCCGTCCCGGGCCGCAGCCGGTCAGGCGGGCCGGGCGGGCCGGTGTACGGGCGGCGGCGAAGCCGCCCTATCCAGCGGGCGATGGACTCATCGAGCCCGACGGTCTGACTGCGGACCACGTCGAGCACCTCGCCCGCGACGCCGCTGGAGGATGCGCGAATAACGGCGCCGAGGTCGGTCTGCTTGACCAGTGCCTCGACGTCGAGGTGCTTGACGAGGTCATTCAGGTCCATCCGCTCGAGCAGGCGGTCCAGGTCGATCCGGTCCAGCACCCGGTTGATGTCGACCTGATCCAGCACGGCGTTCAGGTCGACGAGGTCCAGCACCGCATTCACATCCAGCGCGGAAACCACAAGCTCGACCGCACGCTCGGCGGCGGCCTGGGCCCACGCCTCTGAGCGCGGGACCGGCCGGACCTCCGCCAAGCGCCGTCTCCCAGATGAGTCCACGATGTAAGTATCCCTGCTCTATGCGGGCCTGGACCAGCCCCTTCAGGATGAGCCGCCAGATCCGGCGGGTGAGTCCTGACTAGCGATCGGCGGTCGAAGGTATCTGCGTGATCGCCATCTGCCTGCGCTCAGCGGCGGATCGGCGGGATCATCAGCGCCTAGCCCACGCACCCGCAGCCCGGCCTAACCACCTGTACCGGGTGAGGCGCCAGGGCCGTCAACAGCAGATGATCCAACCATGAACGGCCTGAAGATCCCCGCGCCGTTCTAGCAGGCCGCACGCGGGTGTAAGGGCAGGAGGAGTTCTGGAAGCCGAGATCAGGGGCCGGGGATGGCCGTGACCGCGGATGAGGTGTGGGCCGAAGACGCGCTGCGGTTGTATGGCGTGAGCCTGTATCCGGCGGCGCTGCGGATAACCGGTAATCCCCCGGATGCTGAGGACCTGGTGCAGGAGACGTTCGCGAAGGCGCTCGCGGCCTCGGGCCGTTTCCAGCCGGGCACGAACCTGAACGCGTGGCTGCGCCGCATCATGATCAACACGTTCATCAGCGGCTACCGCAAGCGGCGGGCCGGGCCGCAGTTCGTCACCGCGGACGCCGCCGGCGCCCAGCTGCTCGGCGTCCGGTCACCCGGCGGCTCGGCCGAAGACCAGGTGGTGGGGCGGCTGCTGGATCCCGAGGTGGTCGCGGCGCTGCGGGTATTGCCCGATAGGCACAGGATCGTGGTCTATCTGGCCGATCTGGAAGGGCTCGGCTGCCGGCAGATCTCCACGCTGACCGGCATCCCGCTGGGCAGCGTGAAGTCCTGCCTGCACCGGGCGCGGGGCCGGCTCCGCGCCGAACTCAGCATGTATGCATCTGATGACCAGCGGGCTTGGCCGGTGCCGGGTGCTGGCGGCGCCTTAGCCTGCCAGGGACACGCAAAGCCGCGGTAGCGAACAGGAAAGGGGCAGCGGTGATTTTCGGGTGGATGGGCGTGGGATCTGCGGACGGGCTCCGGTCCTTTGATCCGCTCCGCATTGCGGACCTGGAGTACCGGATGTGGGTGGCCTACTACCTGCGCCGCTGGAGGAATCTGCTGGCGGCGTCGGTCCGGCTGCTGTGGCTGGGCTTCGGCGCGGACCTGGCGCGGATCGTGCCGGGCGCCTGGCTGATGCTGCGGGCCGTCCAGGCCTGGGCCCCGTTTCCCGACAACGACCCGGACGGTGCCCAGGCCCGGATGCGTGAGCTTTACGCGCTGGTCAGGCTCCGCTTCGGCCAGCCCGCGGACCCGGCCCAGGCGGCCCGCCTGGAGATCGACTGGTGGCGGGCGCACCGCAGGCGCCAGTATGCGTCCCACCCCGCCGAGACCGGCGATGAGCTGGCCGACTCGCTCACCCGCCTGTACTGCTACCTGTTCGGCGAGACCGCGGCGGCGGTCAGGCCGGCCGCCGCGCACCGGGTCCGGGCGATGGATCTGTCCGACCAGTGGGTCCGGGAGGGCTGCCGGACCGACAGCCCGCTGCTCCCGCTGCAGCGCGCCGCCCTGGTCCGCGCCTACACCGCGCTGCTCGCCGCCGTCCACCACGAACAACACTGACCAGTGCCGCAGAGAAGGTCCGGCGGGCACCGGGCCGCTACGTCCACCAGCTGCAGGACTGGAAGTTCTCCGGGCCGATCGAGCAGATGGCCTTGGCCGCCTACCTCGGCGGCTCGGACAAGTTCGACCAGGCGATCGCCGACTTCGCCGAAACCTACGCCGACCAGAACGAGCTCGACTACGCGGAGCCCGCCTCTTGATCCACGGGTTCGGCTCTGCGCCTGCTTCTCCGGCTGCGGGATATTCACTGCATGAGGGTCGGCCGGCCGATCGAGCGAGGGTGCGGGCTCCTGATCAACCAGGCTCACTCGTTACGCAGATCGGTGCTGCACACGCCCCTCTTCCCGGCGCTCCATTGTCCCGCCCCTCTCTGCGCCTGTCGGGAAGGCGGGGCAGCGGTGAACCTCGTCCGCCCAGGAACAACTAGGTCACCCCCTCGGGGGTGATGCCGGGAAGCCTCATTGCTCGGCACACTGGCAGTGCGCGGCTGCGGCCGGGTGATCTTCGACGCGTTCGCTGCTGAGCCGTCGAGCTGATGGCGGGCTGGCTGGTTATCCGGCGGGTGGAAGAAGACGGTGATCAAGTTGAAGACGATAATCAAGTTGTTGTTCAAGCCGGTGGACCAGATCGCTGGCATGGTAGGCGGGTTGCTCGCCGGGCTGATCTTCAAGAGGGTCTGGAAGCTCATCGGCCGGGGAGGCGCGCCTAAGCCTACCGATGAGCGGCGGGGCTGGGGGGAAATCCTGCTGGCCGCGGTGTTGCAGGGCGCGATCTTCGCGCTGGTCAAGGCCGCCGTCGACCGCGGCGCCGCCGAGGGGACGCAGAGGCTCACCGGGATCTGGCCCGGCGACGAAGGCCAGCAGCCCGACGAGTCGGTCTGACCATCCCCCAGGCCGCACCCCGGTCTTCGGCGCCGGGCTTCGCACCGGCCGATGCCTCCTCTCTCCATCCGCCGTGCCGTACATGCCAGCGATCCATCTCAGCGGTGCGATAGGCGTCCAGGGCGGTCGCGAACCGGATGACGGCAGAGCGGTACTCCTGCCGTTGAAGTTCCTCCCGGGCGCGTCTATGCGAACGATCGGCGGTCTGGCGGGCAGTCCATGTTGATAGTCATAGTCACGAATCTGCTTTTGAGTCGCCTACGGTACCTTGAAGATCCCCGGGCGAGCCGGGAAGCCGCATGCTGCGCAGGCACCGGCAGATCATCGGCAGGTCGGCCCGGTCCCAGGGCTGACTGTCGAGGAAGGCCCGGACCCGCCGGGAGAAGCTGGCCCGCCGTTCGGGGTCGAGCGTGATCACCCCGCTGTAGGTGCCGAGCAGGCCGGCCAGGTCGTCCTTGGTCATCGGCAGCGAGTATTCGACCGTATGCTCCTCGACCGCGGACATCGGGGTACCGGCCGGGAATACGACCTGGCGACGGCGGCGGCCGGACCGGCCATCCGGCGGGCGGTCCGCCTCGCGTGCCTGGCGGGCCAGCCGGTTGAGCTCCGCGACCCAGGGCACTCGCGCGTCCCGGGAGTTCCAGAGCACGCCCAGGACGCCGCCGACGCGCAGCACCCGGGTGATCTCGGGTACGGCCAGCTCGGGATCCAGCCAGTGCCAGGCGGCCGAGATGACCACCGCGTCGATCGACGCGTCCGGAAGCGGGATGTCCTCGCCCCGGCCGGCCAGGACCTCCGCCTGCGGGCATCTGGCCGTGAGCACCTCCCGCATCCGCTCGTCGGGCTCGACGGCGATGACCCGCGCCGCGCGCCCGATCAGTTCCCTGGTCACCGCGCCGGTCCCGGCGGCCAGGTCGAGCACTGCCTCCGCGTCCGGCGGGAGCAGCCAGTCCAGCGCCTGCGGCGGCGGGGACGGGCGGTAGCGGTCGTAGTCGGCGGCTACCGACCCGAAGGACAGCCTGCGCGTCTCGCGATCGGTCACGCAGGCAGGTTATCGCCGGAGCCTGGTCAGAAGTGGCCCAGCACCGGGTGCGGGAGGTAGGGCTCCTCCAGGCGGCGCGTCTCCTCGTCGGTCAGCGTGAGGTCGACGGCGGCCAGCGCGTCGCCGATATGGCCCAGCCTGGTCGCGCCGACGATCGGTGCGGTCACGGCCGGGCGGCTCAGCAGCCAGGCCAGGGCCACCTGGGCCGGCGGCGCGCCGCGCGCGGAGGCGACCTCGGCCAGCCGGTCGACCACGTCGAAGTCCCCGGGGGAGCGGTACCGCTCGTCGGACAGCGGGTCATCTCCGGCCCGGGTCGTGCGGCGCTCGCCCTGCCGGCCGCGGTTACCGGCCAGCACGCCGCGCGCCAGCGGGCTGTAGGGCAGCACGGCGACGCCCTGGTCGGCGCACAGCGGGATCATCTCCCGCTCCTCTTCCCGGTAGATCAGGTTGTAATGGTTCTGCATCGAGGCGAACCTGATCCAGCCGTGACGTTCGGCCAGGTTCTGGGCCTTGGCGAACTGCCAGGCGAACATGCTGCTCGCGCCGAGGTAGCGGGCCTTCCCGGCCCGGACCACCTCGTGCAGCGCCTCCATCGTCTCCTCGATCGGCGTCTGGTAGTCCCACCGGTGGATCTGGTACAGGTCCACGTAGTCGGTGCCGAGCCGCCGCAGCGACGCATCGATCGCGGCGAGCACGTGCTTGCGGGACAGGCCCCGGTCGTTGGACCCGGCCCCCATCGGGAAGTAGACCTTGGTGGCCAGCACGAAATCCTCCCTGCGGGTGAAGATTCTGCTGAGCAGGCGCCCTGTGATCTGCTCGCTCACCCCGGCGGAGTAGGTGTCGGCGGTATCGAAGAAGGTGACACCGCCGTCGGCGGCCGCCTTGACGATCGGTTCGGCCGCGGCCTCGTCAAGGTGCCAGGCGCGTTCGGCCTGACTGCCGTAGCTCATCATGCCCAGGCAGATCCTGGATACCTTCAGCCCGGCCGATCCCAGCCGTACGTAGTCCACGCTGCTTCCTTCCTATCGATGGAGAGCCACCCCCAGCACTATCAGCGTGATGCATACGGCGTCCCGGATGGTAGGCACCTGGCGCAGCCGGTTCGCCGGTAGGGCACGGCGCACGTGCGTTCGCTTATGTACCTTGATAGTTACGTAACTAGCTTGGTACATTCATGCCGTGGAAGCTGTTCTGCGGGCACTGGCGGACGAGAGCCGGCGGATGATGCTGGAGACCTTGACCGGCGGTCCGGCCACCGCGGGTGAGCTGGCGGCGCTGCTGCCAATTGCCCGCCCGGGGGTATCGCGGCACCTGCGGGTGCTGCGGGAGGCGGGGCTTGTCGAGGTCCGCCAGGAGGCGCAGCGGCGGGTCTACAGTCTTCGTCCCGAGCCGCTCGCCGAGGTAGATGAATGGCTGGGCCGCTACCGGGCCTTGTGGGAGCAGCGGCTGGACGCCCTGCACACCGAGGTGGCCCGGGGGAAACACGAACGAAGGAGCACCAGATGACCAGCAACGCACGTCCGGGCGCCCGCATCCTGGGCAGCCTGCGCACAGCGGACGGCAAGGGTGTCGTGCGCATGGAGGACCGTTTCGACACCGATATCGATGACCTGTGGTCGGCGTTCACCGATCCCGGCCGTCTGGCTCGCTGGCTTGGCGAGTTCGAGGGCGACCTGCGCCTGGGCGGTGAGTTCCGGGCCCGCTTTTTTTCCAGCGGATGGGAAGGCACTGGGCGGGTGGATGTCTGCGAGCCCCCGCGGCACCTGCTGGTGACGACCAGGCACGTCCGCCAAGCGGATGAGCACGTCGTCGAGGCCACGCTGACCGCCGACGGGGACCACACCATCCTGATCCTGGAGGAACGGGGCATGCCCGTGAACCTGCTCGCTGCCTACGGAGCCGGGATACAGGTCCACATCGAAGACCTCGCCGCCCACCTCGCCGGGCGTGAGCGCTGCGACGCCGAGGCGCGGTGGAACGAGCTCCAGCCCGCCTATCAAGACCTGGCGGCCAACGTCGGCTAGGCACCGGTCGCGTTCCTGCGTCCTCCCGGCCAGCGTTGACTCTCCCGTTACGGGAGGGTTGAGGATCACGGCCATGACTGCACCGTGGAAGGGGTCATCCAGGCCATGAGCGTCCTGGTATCGATCGGCGATTTCTCCCGCATGACGCACCTGTCCATCAAGGCGCTGCGCTTTTACCACGATCAGGGGCTGCTCGAGCCGGCCCGGATCGATCCGGCTACCGGCTACCGCTTTTACGAGCCGGCCCAGGTTCCCGTGGCCCAGGTCATCCGCCGGTTCCGTGACCTGGACATGCCGCTGGACCAGGTGAGGGCGGTCCTGCAGGCGCCCGACCTGGAGACCCGGACCAAGGAGATCATCTCTCACCTGACCGCGATGGAAGCCAGGCTGGCGGAGATGCAGATGAGCGTGGCCAGCCTGCGGACGCTGCTCGAGGGGCCGCAGGCCCGCCCGGCCGTGGAGTTCCGGTCGATCCCGGCGACGCCGGCGCTGGCCGTCCAGGCCACGGTGACCGTCGAGGAATCCTGGGCCTGGGGCACCGGCGCCTTCGAGGAGATCTACGGCCGGATCGCCGGAGCCGGCCTGTCGCCCGCCGGCCCGGGCGGGGCGCTGTTCCCGGCCGGCTTCTTCGAGCTGGAGCAGGCCGAACTGACCGCGTTCGTGCCCGTGGACGAGGCCCCTCCCGCCGACGGGCGGGTCCAGCCGCTGACCATCCCCGGGGCGGAAGCGGCGGTAATGCTCCACTCCGGGCCGCTCGGGGACATCGACCAGGCCTACGGTGCGCTCGGCACCGTGGTGGCCGAACGGGCGATCGGAGTGCACGGGCCCATCCGCGAGTATTACCTGGTCCCGTTCACCGAACCCGATCTGTCCCGGCACCGCACGGAGATCTGCTGGCCGGTCTTCCAGACCGCTTGACTCTCCTGTTAGAGGAGGCAGCAGGCTCGGGAGCATGACCGCAACACGTATTCTCCCGAATTCCGTCCGGGCCCCGTCCGGCCGGTCCTGGTCGGCCCGGCCCTGGTCAGCACTGACCGTGCTGATGTTGGGCACGTTCATGTTCGTCCTGGATTTCTTCATTGTGAACGTCGCCCTGCCGTCCATCCAGCACGACCTGCGGGCGGGCGAGGGCGCCATCGAATGGGTGGTGGCCGGCTACACGATCTCCACCGCCGTCCTGCTCGTGACCGGCGGCCGCCTCGGCGACCGGTTCGGCCGCCGCCGGGTGTTCAGCCTGGGCCTGGCGATCTTCGTCGTCACCTCCGCCGCGTGCGCGCTGGCGCCCGATCCGGCCGTGCTGGTCGCGGCCCGGGTGGTGCAGGGTGTCGGGGCCGCGCTGATGGCGCCCAACATCCTGTCCATCCTCGGGGTGGTCTATACCGGGCCGGCCCGGGTGCGGGCGATCAGCGTCTACGGAATGGTGATGGGGCTCGCCGCCACCTCGGGTCAGATCATCGGCGGGATCCTGATCCGCACCGATGTGGCCGGGCTGGGCTGGCGGACGATCTTCTGGATCAACGTGCCCATCGGCGTGGCCGCGCTGCTGGCCGCTCCGCGCCTGGTCCCCGAATCGCGCGACCAGCACGGGTCCCGGCTCGACCTGACGGGTGTGACGCTGATCACCGCCTGCCTGATCGCGGTGGTGCTGCCGCTGGTCGAGGGGCGCCAGGCGGGCTGGCCGGCCTGGACCTGGGCGGCGCTCGCCGCCTCCGTCCCGCTCGCCGCGGCGTTCGTGGCCCATCAGCGGCGCAAGGCCGACCGCGGCGGGGTGCCGCTGCTCAACCCGCGGGTCTTCGCGTCCTGGCCGCTGCGCGCGGGGCTGCTCACCCAGACGGTGTTCTGGTGCCAGCAGGCGGCCTCGTACCTGGTGCTCGGACTGTACCTGCAGCAGGGGCACGGCCTGTCGCCGCTGTCGGCGGGCGGGGTCTTCACCTTCCTAGCCGCCGGCTACCTCATCACGTCGTTCCGGGCTCCGGCGCTGACCATGCGTTTCGGCCGCGCGGTGATCGCCGCCGGGGCCGTGACCGCGGCCCTCGGCGACGGCGCCCTGTACCTGGCCACGGCGCACACCGGGACCAGCGGGTCGGTGGCCTGGCTGTTCCCCGGGCTGCTGCTGCTCGGCGCGGGACAGGGGCTGTGCATCACCCCGCTGACGACCACGGTGCTCAGCCACGCCGACCCGGCGACGGCCGGATCGGTGGCCGGGGCGCTGTCCACGGCCCAGCAGGTCGGCAACTCGGTCGGGGTCGCGGTCACCGGCGTGCTGTTCTTCGGCGCGCTCAGCGACGGCTACGGCCTGGCCTTCGAGCGCAGCGTGCTGCAGATGGGAGCCCTGCTGCTGGTCGTGGCCGCCCTGACCCGGCTGATGCCGGGACGTCAGCGGGCAGTCTAAGCCCGTTTGGCGGACCGGAACATGCGGTGCAGGGTGGCTATGCCCGGGCCGGTGGAACGCACGTCGAGCACGGTGGCCCCGGCGTTCGTCTCCACCGCCCAGGCCGCCCACGAGCAGCACTCGTTCTCCACGGCGACGAGCCTGCGCAGTTCTTCCTCGACCCCGGGCTCGGGGCGGAAGGACACGTGCAGGCCGTCGGCCGTCTCGGTGCGCTCGGTCATGGCCCGCGCGATGAGCTGTTCCCACCGGCCGGCCTGCGCCGCCAGGCCGGCGGAGGAGAGGGTGCACGCGACCGGCGCGGCGCCGCCTGGCTGGTCGGTGGCGCTCTGCGATGTCGTCATCACGTTCCTCCTGGTGGGGCGCGAGGGACACGTGTCATTTGTTACGCCGTTCGGGGTACGGGAACCCCGGTCCGTTCGGCCTGAAGGAAATTCTGCTCGCAGACCGGCACCTGCCTCTACGGCAAGGGGTGAACCGCGTCGGCCGTCCGCTCGTGTATTAGGTCGGGACCACGGGGCGGTGGCGACGGTGCCCTGCCCCGCACGGAAATGTCAGTCCGAAGGGAATTCCGGAAGGGGAGCACGGTGCGGCCTGGTCGCTATGCCAAAATCCTGCCTGCCATGATCGGCCTCGGCCTTGCGGCCGCGGCCTGTTCATCGACCTCGACATCCACCTCAAGTTCCGCGAGCTCAACTACGCCGAGCTCCACCGCCACGTCGTCAGCGCAGCGGGCCGCGTTCCTCGGCCAGCTGCGCGGTCTGACCCAGGTCGCCTCCACGGTCCCGGCCAACGGCGACGTGAACCCGTACGGCGTCGCGGTCGTCCCGGCCTCGGGGGGCCGGCTGACGGCCGGCGACATCCTGGTCAGCAACTTCAACGACAAGGCCAACGTGCAGGGCACCGGGTCCACCCTCGTGGAGGTCTCCCCGGCCGGCCAGGCCAGCGTGTTCGCCAACATCTCCGCGCTGCCGGCCGGCCAGTCCTGCCCGGGAGGTATCGGGCTGACCACGGCCCTCGGCATCCTGCCCGGCGGCTGGGTGGTGGTGGGCAGCCTGCCGACCACGAAGGGCGGCGTGCTGCCCGGCCTGAATCCGGCCGGCTGCCTCATCGTGCTGAACGACCGGGGGACCGTCGCGGAGACCATCACGAATCCTGACATAGTCGGACCCTGGGACCTCACCGTGAAGTCGAGCGCGACGTCGGCCGAGGTGTTCGTGTCCAACGCCCTGGGCGGCAACACCAAGACTGACCAGGGCGTGCCGGTGACCGGGAACTGCACCGTGGTACGCCTGGACCTGGCCCTGAGCCCCACGTCGCCGCCGCAGCTGAGCAGCAGCACGGTGATCGGGGCCGACTTCCCGTGGCGCGCGAACAAGGCGGCGCTCATCCTCGCGCCGACCGGCCTGACCCTGGTCGGCAACGGGACGCTGTACGTGGACGACACACTGACCAACTCGGTGTCGGCCATTCCCCAGGCGCTCACCCGGACCAGCCCCGTTACCGCCGTCGCCGGGACCCTGTCGACGGGCGGCGCGCTGGACGCCCCGCTGGGCATGACCATAGCGCCCAACGGCGACCTGGTCGTGGTCAACGGCAACAACGGCAACGCGGTCGAAATCACCCCGGCCGGTAAGCAGGTCGCCACCAAGACGCTGATCAAGAACGGCGCCGGCGACCTGTTCGGCATCATCACCACCCAGCAGGGTCTGCTCATCGCGAACGACGGGACCAACGCGCTGGACGAGGCGAACATGTGATGACGGGTCAGAGCGCCGTTTCCCCGACGCGGCCCGCCGACAGGTGGGCCGCGGCAGCGGCGCAGGACCGGAGCGTGTCCAGCAGGTAGGCCGTGTTCTGCGCGTCGGGCCAGGACGACAGCTTGACCACCACGGTGCGGGCGGCCCGGTCGGCGTAAATCAGCTGGCCGTGGACGCCGAGGCAGACCAGGACCGGGCCGCCGGAGCCGGGGATGACCCAGAACTGGCTCCGGTACCAGCCGCCGGGCAGGACGTATTCGTTGTCCGTTCGGGCGAAGGCCGCGCGGACCCCAGGCTCGGGGTGACGGACATCGGCCAGCCACGCCCGCGGGACGACGGTCCGGCCCTGCGCCACGCCGTCGTCGACCAGCATCTGCCCGAACCTGGCCAGGTCACGGGCCGTGGCCGAGATCCCCCCGTCGGGGATGGCGGTGCCAAGCGGATCGCAGGTGATCTCGGCGTCGCGCTCCGCCCCGATCGGCTGCCAGATGAGGGCCGAGATGAGATCGGCCACCCGCCCGCCGCTGGCCCGCTCGCACGCCCAGCCGAGCATGTCGCTGTCGGCCGAACGGTAGCTGAACTCGCCGCCGTGCGGCCCGGCGCTGCCCAGCGTGGCCAGGTACGGGTAAGCACCTGCCGGATCGCCGGGCTGCGGCGGGCGCCAGCCCATGGAGCGTTCCATGACGCGGACCTCGGCGTCGAGGGCGGTGTAGGTCTCGCGGAAGGCGACCCCGGTCCGCATGTCGAGCAGGTCCCGGATCGTGGCGCCGGCGTATCCGGAGTCACTGGCCTCCGGCACGTAGGTCGTCACCGGGGCCTGGAGATCGAGCAGGCCGCGATCGATCAGCACTCCGGCCACGCAGCCCAGGACCGACTTCGACACCGACATGATCAGGTGGCTGGTTCCGCCGGTCATGCCCGCGTAGTACCGCTCGGCCGCCACCTGCCCGTCGTGTACGACCAGGAACGCGTCGGTGTAGGTGCCGGCCAGCACGTCCCCCACCGTGGACGCGCTGCCGTCGAGCCGCACCACCGGCGGGTTGCCCAGGGGCCGGCTGGCAGCCGGCAGCGGCGCAGGCTGGCGGGCCGGTATCGGGTGGCTGGGGATGAGCTCGCGCATGTGCCGGAACGCCCAGCGGTTGAACGGGGGATCCTGCCAGTTGGCCAGGGTGACCTGCGATTCCGGCGCCGGGGGGAAGCCGGTCATGAGCTCAGGCACGCCGTCATAGGTCATGGAGCGCACCTTAACTCACCGGCAGCACCGCAGCCGTCGTCTAGGATTCGGCTATGTCGCTGGAGCCGGGCCCGGAGGTTCCGGGTGCGCCGGTCACCGCCTACAACTGGCAGGACCCGCCGTTCAACCGCTGGGCGTTCTGGCACGTCGGCGAGATCCTGCCTACCTATCACGTATCCCGGGGCGAAGGGCCGGCTCGCGCCCTGCCCGCCGCGGCGGCGGGCCCTGACCTGTCCGGCGTGGCCATCAGCCGCCTCGACGGCAGCGTGTCCACGGTGGAGGACGTGCTCGACGGTACCTTCACCGACGCGTACGCGGTGGTGCAGGACGGTGAGCTGGTCACCGAGTGGTACGGTCCGCTCGGGGCGCCGGACCGGCCGCACGCGCTGATGTCGGTGTCCAAGTCCGTGCTGGGCTGCGTGGCCGCCGTGCTCATCGACCGCGGTCAGCTCGATCCCCAGGCCCCGGTGACGGCCTACGTCCCCGAACTGGCCGCCAGCGGCTACGCCGGCGCCACGGTGCGGCACGTCCTGGACATGCGCAGCGGGGTCGCCTTCCTGGAGGAGTATTCCAACCCGCAGTCCGACATCCGGCGGCTGGATGAGTGGATCGGCTGGGACGGCCCGCCGGAGCACGAGCCTCGCGGGTTGTACCGCTTCCTGGTCACGCTGCGGGCCGAGGCGCCGCACGGAAGCAGGTTCCTGTACCGCTCGGCGGAATCGGACGTGCTGGGATGGGTGTGCGAGCGCGCCGCCGGCCGGCCCGTGGCCGAGCTGATCTCCGTGCTGGTGTGGGCGCCGATGGGCGCCGAGCACGAGGCCCGCCTGCTCCACGACGGGCACGGCACCGCCGTGCACGACGGGGGCCTGTGCGCCACCGCCCGTGACGTGGCCCGGTTCGGCCAGATGCTGCTGGAGGGGGGAA
>Ga0208696_1001780_pt1 | contig 12246 bp, 7 predicted proteins | sample Sb_taG_9_FD_187711 | JGI IMG/M metagenome (GOLD analysis project Ga0208696, IMG submission 187711) | Peat soil microbial communities from Weissenstadt, Germany - Sb_50d_b_LC metaG (SPAdes) (version 2) | ecosystem: Environmental > Terrestrial > Soil > Wetlands > Peat | place: Germany: Weissenstadt...
GAGCCCCTTGCGGACTTCCCATCCCCCGGTCTTTGTTCCGGGTCGTTCGATGGCGGTGCCCCTTCGCGTCGGTCTCTTCCACCGGAGCCTCCAGCCACAGCTTGATCAGTCGCAATATGCGACCGTCGCTGATCCGCCGAGATACCGACGACATCAACTCGGAATGGGAGCAGAAACGGGGACGCAGCTAGAATCAAAAACTAGCTGCGTCCCCGTTTCCAGCCTGCGGGGGCTCGATTCACCATGCCTGAAACCCAGTTTCCATCAGGGAGTCAACGCATAATCGACTGCCAAATTGGCAGTAGCATCCGTTTTTTCGGTTCCGACCCGGCTGCTCCGGGTGGCTGTTTTCGGGAATGCAATTGCATTAGCATATGTTCATTAAAGAATCAAAAGGCGGAAGTGGTAAAGAAGTAAAGTGAATCAGTGGTAAGTCCTGGAGGGGCGGAAACCGAAGAAGGGAGCCGGAGCGCCGGGGCGAAACCTGATACGGTTCGCCGAGCGGACGAACGCCGGACGACCGCCGAACGCTCCGCCCCGCAGGAGACGAGCGTCCTTTTCAACAATAGATTCAGATATTATTATGAGATCATTACATAATCCATTCTTTACTGGTTTGGAAGCATTCCAACTGTCCTGACACCATTCAAACACGTTCCCCAGCATGTCGAACAATCCCAAGTCGTTTGAGAATAGGCTCCCGCACGTCCAGGCATGCTCCTTGCTGTTGGCTTGATACCGAGCATAGGCGTCAAGCAGGTCGATCGAGTGACCGTAATATCGGCTGGTGACCGCACCTGCCCGGCAGGCGAATTCCCATTCCGCCTCAGTGGGCAGGCGATAACCCGTGCGCTCGAGAACGTCGGCAGGGATCGACATCCCCTCGGCGTAAGCCCCAGCTTCGTTGGGGAGGTAGCACCACTGGTCCTTGGACAAACCCTCTTGCTCGCTCAGCCAGTTGCAGTAGGCGGCGGCTCCGTACCAGTCCGCACCGATCGAGGGTCCATGTTGATCGGGACTGAATTTGTTGAGGAAGCTCGGAGCCAATCCGAACTTCTCATTGGTCTTCACGAACCGCTGGAATTGCTCAACAGTGACCTCCTTGGCGGCGATGGCGAAACGGCGGGGGATACGCATGCGCCTGGGGGTCTCGTTCCCGGCGATACGTTCCGGCTCGGTCGGCGGAGAGCCCATCTTGAATATCACCGGTCCCTCGATCACGGCGAAGGTCTGCCCCTGGCTGTTCACGAACCAGCGGCGGTCGCCCCAGTCCTTGACCTTCATCAACTCGGCATCCAGTTCCTTGAGCTTCTCCTGCTGCTTCCATTTCCGCAGGGTCCATTCCGCCGCCCCGTGGATGCCGCTGTCGGGGTCATTGCGATAGAGGTCGAGCAGCTTGCCGGTCAGCGGCTCCCGCTCGCTGGGAGACAACCCCTCCGTGCCGTACGTCCCCAGCGCCAGGATCAGAGCTCGGCGCATCGAGGTCTCGGGGTGGAACAGCACGGAGTCCATGAGCTGCTGCCCCTCGGCGGGCGTGGGCTTGGCGTTGGGGTCGATCCGGTCGAGTTCAGCGACAATCAGTTTCGGAGCGGCACCCAGGGGATTCAGCCAGTTGACGATGAAGCTCCGCAGCCGGGGGTCGGCACTGTGCCGCAGCAGGGGCCACACTTCCTCAGCTTTGTCCATGCGAACCAAGGCGACCCCCGCCCGAGCTTGACGTTCCGCCAGTTGGTCCCTGGTCTCCTCCGTGATCACCGGGCGGTGCCAGACCGAGGCGGTGATTGGTGGTGCCTCGGGGGAAGTCCGGGCGACCGAGAGAGCAACCATGCGATAGCCCTGCGCCGTAAGTTCCCGGCACCGCTGGAGGTGAACGGTCGGATCGAAACCGAGGAGGGGACTCGCCTCGAACCGGAAATCGCCCGTCCAGACGGCGGCATAGGAGCGGTCCAGATGCCCTGGCTTCATGATGTCGGCAAACGTCGGAAGTTCTCGCAGGGGGTCGAGGTCGGCATCCTCCTGCATGTGCTTGTAATCGGCGTAGCCGCTCTCGATCGCCGTGCGGAGCAGGCTGAGCGCTCGCTCTGACAGCGACTTACTCCTCGCCTGGTCCTTCCGGGCAACTGCCTGAGATGCCAGGGCGTAGGCACGGGCGGCATCGTAGTGCAGCCCGGAATCCTGGGGCTGTTTCTTTAGGGCCGCTTCGAGGCTCTCAAACGCTTGGTCGGCTCCTTCACTCAGTTCCGCCGCCACGATGACCGCCAGGTAGAGCCTGGTGCTCTCGGTGGAGTCTCCCTTCTGGAACCGCTCCAGATCAGCCCTCGCCTGGTCCTTGTGACCCAGCCGGGCGTGGGCGATGGCACGGGACTGGTAGTCCACGGTGGTCTGCGGGGCCTTCTTTATGACGGCGTTGAGGTCGTCGATTGCTTTCGGATTCTCTCCAAGCTGAAAGTAGGCCGACGCCCGAGCGAACCGGGCGTTGAGGTCGTCCGGTTTCGCCTTGAGGGCCGCTTCCGCCACTTGCAGAGCCGAGGCGGCACGCTCCTTGGTGCTGGGCAGCGGAGTTGCCGCCGTGAGATCGAGGTCGATCAGGGAGCCATCCTGTCGGGCGACCACGCCGGGGAGGTCCGCTTCCGAAAGACCGACCTCGGAAGAAACCATCTCGGGGGTTCCGGTCGCCGTCTTGTACCAGACGCCGGAGTAGCTCAACTTGTCATCCGCTTGCCGCCAGGCATGCAATGTCAGGGGGACAAGCCCGGCGTCCTTCAGTTGTTCCTGGACCTTCGTGAGTTCGGCGACCGATGACGCCACGACCATGCGAGCGTCGTCGTCCGGTCCGGTTCTCAGCGCCCACAGGGCGGCGAAGCGGGAGGTGGGCTTGCCCTCCTCCCCACCCGCAGCCAGGTAGCCAGCGACATCGACCGGAAGGTATCCCTCCTTGCGGTTCCGCTCGTCGGTCTGGCGGATCTCGTCGGTGGACTGATCGTGAGCGAGCCGCCAAGGACGCCCGTCACGGGTCCAGACCGCCGCCACCCGCAGGCTCTTGCCCTCGGCGTAGGGGCGGAACCGGGTGGGACGATAGCCCGAGGGGCGGATAGCCTCGGAGGTTGTGAGGAACTCGTCCAGAGGCATCGTCTGGCAGAAGGCGAAGCGCTCGGCGAGCATCCCCTGAGCCGATTCGATCTTGCCGGTGAGCGTGGCGTCCGGCGGGGTCCAGGAGGGATCGAGGGGAGAGTCATTCCACGAATACGTTGCTTTCTTCGATATCTCCGCCTGGAACAGCGGCAAGGCCTTTGACTCCTGGCGATGGGCGATGGGGAAGAATGCCGCATATGCCTTGGGGTCGGAGACCATGAGAAGCTCGGCAAGCCGGTCGGGATCGTCGCTGTCGTAGTCGGTCAGGATGTCGGTCGCCTGCTCCCGTTCGGATTCGGAACGATTCCTATCCCGGAAGATCGTAGCGAGCGGGGCTGCCAGTTTGCCACGCACGGGACGCAGGGCCTCGAGCCAAGGTCCGAGGAAGACGGCATTGACCGACACCAACGCCTGAGCCACCTTGCCGCCCGCTGCTTCCCACTTGCCGTCATCCGGGGCGTAGCCTGCCAGGGCGCTGGCTGCCGGGAGCATGCTGACTTCCCCTGGCTTTGCCGAGTTCAACACGGTCCAGAGCTTCGGAGTCAGGGTGGAACGGTGGGTTTTCAGGGCATCACGCAGCACGGGAAGTTCGCTTGGTGTGGCAGAAAGCAGACGTTTGAAGAGGTAGTCAACCTGGGTGACATCGACTGGGAGGAGGGCAAGGCTGGCATGAAGTTTCTGGCGTGAATCATCCGACCTTTTTTCCAATTCGCTCCTCAGCGATGAATCGACCCACTGACGGTAATTTCGCATCGCCCTCACGATGTCAGGGACTTGAGGTGTGTCAGCATCGAGGACTCGTTGGACCAAACCGTCTGCCCGGGTGGCTCTCTGATTCTCGATGACCTGGCGACGAACGGCGATCCCGGCGAGAACTCCAGCACTCAGGAGAGCGAACGTCAGGATGCCTCGCAGCCCATGCTCCCTTCCCGCACGCTTCATCATCCGGCGTTGCGGTTCGGTCCAATCTCTCTTGTTCGTCAGTAGCCGGATGTCTACCCATTCCAGGAACGACGGGAGACGCCGGTTCTCGGGCTTGGCGTTCCAGAGCGACGAGCGTTCCGCCAGCCGCAGTTCCGCACGTCCACGGCGGGTTTCCCTTTGTTTGCGTGTCAGCCAGTCCCGCAAGGAGTGGACGAGGTAGTCGTGGGTGAGCTGATAATAACGCCCGCCTGGAGATGCTGACAATCGCTCGTCGCCTGAGCCCTCCGGGTCGGTGGGGGTGATGAGGCGAAGCTCGTTGTCGAGAATGTGGGTCAAGTCATCGAAGTCCCTGGGGCGGTTCGCATACCCCGAAACTTCGAGCAAGTCCTGACGTGATCTCATTTTCCCCTTGATGTCGGTGCCGCTCTCAGGAAGGAGAGCTTTCAGCACCGCCTGGGCTGCTCGCTGGTGAAAGCGATGCTCGGGAGGGGCGGTCGAGGCGCTGAAGGTCTCTTCGAGGAACGTGACACCCACACCCTTCGTGCCGCCTACCTCCTTGAGTGTGGGCAGAGTCCAGCCCTTGCCTTTCATCATCTCGGCAAACAACGCCAAGCGGACGGAGACAACCTTGCCTTCTTCTGCTAGCCCATTCACGGATTCCTTGAGAAAGTCCTTCTGGTCCTTCAAGGTATCTGACATATGATCGGGGAGCTTGCCGAATGCCCGACCAAATGCGACCAAGACCTTACGGGCGTGGTCAAGGTCGAAGAGATCAACGGCTGCCGAGCTCTCCCCTTCGACAAGGCGGATCTCCAGATCCCTCATGAACCGGGTCGCCGCCATCCAGAAATCATCCCGTACCAGCACAATCGCTTGAACATGTTCGCCATCGCAGTGACGAAGAGCGGCGACGAGTTCCGTGTTCTCCTCACTCCTCCTCGCGTGAAGCCACTGCTCGAACTGGTCCAGGACCAGCAACACCTTCCGCTCAGGTGGCAGGATGCGACCCCTTCGCAGGTTTGCCAGCGACTCGACCAGCCCCGATCCTCGGGACAGTTCAGGACATGCCTTACGCAAGCCTTTCAGCAGTCGAGTTTCCGTCTCCTCCGGGGTCGCCTCGACGTGGACCGTAAGGACGTGCTTGCCCAACCGGGGAAGTAGACCTGCTTTGACGAGGGATGACTTTCCACACCCGCTTGGTCCGTAGATCAGCCCCACCTTGAAAGTCAGGTCGGGGTCGATCTGCTCGATCTTTCGCTTCCAGAACCGGATGCTGTCAGGCAGACCGTCTCGATCTCGTGGTCCGGGAAGCAATTCCAGGAAGAAGTCGGCATCTTGTTCATCGAAAGATCGGAGTCCTTTGGGGACTATCTTGATCGGTCGCTGGTCGGAGTCGGATTGCCTGGAGGTGGGCGGGGGTGGAGCCGATTCCAGAGTCGATCCGGGCGGGGTGCTTATGGGAACCGCAGGAGTGGCGGGCAATACCGTCCCTCCTGCGGTTTGGAGGAACAAGCGCAGGTCTTCCGCCATGTCCTTGGCGGTGCTGTACCGCTCCGACGCCCGCTTCGAGAGAGCCTTCTGGCAGATTCGCTCCAGTTCCTTGGGGATCGTGTCATCGATCTGGCGGGGTGGACGAGGCTCGGTGGTGCTGATCTGCTCCATGAACTCCAGGTGAGTATCACCTCGGAATGGTCTCTTTCCGCTCAATAACTCGTACAACACGGCGCCCAGGCTGAAGATGTCCGAACGACCATCAACCCGGTGACCTTCACCCCTGGCTTGCTCGGGGCTCATGTAGGCGGGTGTCCCAGCCAACCCCCCACCCTTGCCAAAGTCCTCGTCTCTGAGCGCAAGACCGAAGTCGGCAACGCAGGGTTTGCCTGATGCGTCGATCAGGATGTTGGCGGGCTTGATGTCCCGGTGGACCAGCCCTCGGGTGTGGGCGTAATGAAGAGCTTCAGCGACTGTGGCAACCAGTTCCGTCGCTTCTCTGAAACCGGGACGCTCGAGTAGGATCTTCGCAGCCAGGTCGCTCCCTTCGAGGAACTTGGAAACGATGTAACAGAGTCCATCGTCGGTGCGACCTACGTCGAAGACAGGGACTATGTTGGGATGTTCAAGCTTGGCCAGGGTCTTGGCTTCCTGGAGGTATGATTCCAGGTCCTTGGGTGACAGGATACGTTCTGGATTCGGCGACTTGATTGCAACGGGGCGGTCCAGTTCGTCGTCATGTGCCAGATAGACCCGCCCGAAGCCGCCTCTCCCGAGCAGCCTGATTACCCGATATCGACCGATTTGCTTGGGATCGCCGGAAGGGAACGGGAAGGGCTCGTTCGGGATCAGCGTTGGCGGTGTCAGGGGCTTGTCGGGTTCTTTATTCTGATCCATGACCTGAACCGAAACTGGGCGCCGGAGCGGCTGATCCTTGGTGGCCGGCCGGGGATGGGCCTGGAAGACCCCTGCCGGGTCATTCAATCCTTCCCCGAATACGGAGCGGATCTGCTCCTCGAGCCCGGGGAACCGGGCCTGGTATTCGGCCGGGTTCGGAGTTCGCCCGGCTTCGCGGGCCAGGTCCAACTCCACGCCGAGCAGGTGCCGGAGCAGCTCCGACCGATCCAGTTCCGGATTCCCGGCCAGGTAGTCTTCGATCCGTGGTTGCCGGCCGGCCCGCCAGGCCGCCTCAAAACGGTCGCAGACCGCGATGATCTGCTCCAGACGGTCCGCCGGGGACGGTTGAGCCAGTGTCGTATTGTCCTGGCTCATTGCGCCTCCTCCCATCGCAGCCGGATCAGCCCGAGCTTGTAGGCGACCATTCGCTCGGAGCGGTCAAGCCTTTGGGCGATCTCCTTGACGGTGTACCCCTCAAGCTTCCAGACAGCGATCGACCGGAGCGCCTCATCGCCCAGCAGGTCGAGCAGGCGTTGATACTGCTCGGCGACCATGGCAGCGAACTCGGGGGTCGGGTCGGGGCCGGGCAATTGATCAAGGCCGCCGATCCGGCGCTCGGGATCGGGCCCGTCCAGGGCGGCCTCGTCGAGGAGCCGCCCGCCGCCGCGCTTCAGGCTCCTTGCGCGCTCGATCTGGTCGGCCGCCTTGCGGGCCGTGATCGTTACCAATACCCGCCAGGGGTCGTGGCGATCATCCAGCCGGGGGAATCGGCCCCGGGCCGCCCCCTGGCAGAAGCTCTGGAAGGCGCTGAGGGCCGCATCCTCCTCATCGCTGTCGCCGCCGGCTCGCAGCTTGACGCGGGCCAGCCCCACGAGCCGCTGGAAATAGCGCTCCCAGAGAGGCTGGGCGGCAGCCTGGTCGCCCGCTCTGAGCTGGTCGATCCAGCAGGTGATAGACCCATCCTCCTCGGAAGGCATGCAGCGCCTCCTTCTGTGCTTCTGGAGGGACGAAGAATCATCGTGTCCATCACATCATGACTCATTATATGAGCCCGGGCGCGGAGGCGAAAGTTGGCAGGGAGCCCCGACGAGGCAAATTCTTGTCCCGGCCGTTGCAGGATTGGCAATCGGTTCCGGATTACCCAGGTAGAGGTCACACACTAGGTCTGACCCCAGGGGACCGGGGAACCGTGGCCATCATGGGCCCAGCCAGGTACCCGCTCGAGCCAACGACGGCACCGACGAGTCCTTCGGCAAGATCCGGGAATTCCTGGAACCGGGCGACATCGTCCGCCTCACCCCCACCAAGTTGATCTTGATGTTCGAGGAAGGCGACAGCGCAGCAATCGTCGAAGACTAACACAACCCCCTCACCATCGAGGTTACCATGAAGAAGCGTCGTTCGTACATACCCTGTCCCGTCTGGGGAAACCGGGACGCAATTAGTTTGCCCACTAGATAAACAAAACCCCCAGGTGTTACTCTCGCTGATCTTGGCATAACATCCTCTGCCACCAGAACGGCGGATTGACGTCAATACTAATCGCGTCCCGGTTTCCGGTCCCGTTCCACACCCACCCGAACCCGAGTGCCGAGGGGTGGGAACCCGGTCCCAGCGCGGCCGACACGCAATCGGCGTGGCTTTTCGGTGTACCATGCCTCATCCGCGCCGATGACGGCATTCATACAACGGGACCCGCTTCGCGCCGGGGCGGGCTGACCGGTGGTCCTGGTTACCCGCCCTGACCAAATAGCCTCCTTCGCTGGAGAGAAGACTATGGGAAACAGTGTGGTGGGCCTTGCTGGCGACCAGGTACTGGCCATTGCCCAAGCAGATGCAGCACGAGTGTACCGGGACTTGTCCCTGTACCGGATTCAACTTGTGCTGGAAGACGACGGCTGGCACGTCGATTACGAACTGAAGAATCCCAGGCTGAAAGGCGGTGGGCCACATTACATCATCGATGCCCACACGGGAGCCGTTATCTCCAAGCGGTATGAGCAATAAAGTCGCCGAGCCAGCCGCTCCAGCAGACGGCGGCCGCGTTCGAAGAACGAAACGGGGACGCAGATAGTTTCTGTGAAGAACGAAAAGGAGACGCAGATAGTTTCTGGGATTCGTCAATCTAGGTGCGTCCCCGTTTCCCCGCCTTTTGCATAATGGCCCGCACCCAACAGTTTTGTCACCAGATGCCCTCGTTACGGCCGAGGACCATAGTGCCGCCGCCATGCGCCTGGCCTCGGCCAGCGAATCTCCCCCCTATAGCCCAGGCCGCTGCTCGATCTCGGCCGGCTGCTGCATCTGGTGACGCTGCTGCGCTTCGCGGACTTGATCGGGAAATTCCTCAATAGTCCAAAGGTAGGCGGAAGCCGTGCGGTTTGGGTTGTGCCGGCGCTGCTCCCAGTGCTGCAAGGTCTTGAGAGGGATTCCGTAGGCGCGAAAAATACGGCTTGGCTCATGCCAAGTCCTTCCCGGATCGCTTTTGCATCGGCAAACTCAACGACCGTCACGCGGCCGTTGTTGGGCTCGCCGTTGATATGCGCAACGACTTCCTCCATGCCTGCGATAAGCTGCTTGTCGAAATCCGTAAGTGTGTCGGTCTTCTTGCTCATTCAGATCGTCAAGTTCGGTCGAGGACCATAGCGCCGCCGCCTGCTTGATGAAGGATTCCGTCTCGATGACGGTGTTGCCGATATTCGATTTCATGGGGCAACTATACTCGGATTGAGGATAGCTGGGAAGCCTCGTTTTGGGGTTCGTTGCCTAACCGTATGGTAAGGCCACGGCCGAACCAGTCTTACGTGAGAAGCGTCGCACAGCCGGAACTTCGCTGAATCTACCGAACTTGAGTGAGCTTTCGAGATTGGACGCATCAGGGAAGAGAGGGCCTCTCGACCGCCCTGATCTCCCTCGGCGAAGGCGGACCCCATGGCCGATGCAGACCGTGCGACTTGCTCGCGATGCGGTGCCCCACTCCCGGCCGACGGCTCGGCGAGCCGCCACGTGCGTTCGAGGTTGGGGTCCTTGGGACGTGCCATCAGCTGTCTCCTCGGTTGGAGTGCGAGCTTTGGATCACCCATGTTTCCTTCGTGGCAGAAAGTCGCGGCCCCTGCCGCGCCTCGCGCCTATTCTTCCCCGGGACAAGGGTCGGGCAGCCGCATCGGTACTGAACGGATGATTTTGTCCGCGAGAATCTTTCGGTTCGGCGCATACTGTGAGAGAGGGCTCGCTTGACGAGATCGGGCCCCGTTCGTTCTTTGTCAATCAGGTTGTTGGTGGCAGGCAGGAGCCAGCCGGGTATGGTCTGCGCACGACCTGAACCCGCTGGCCCGGTGCGGAGCGTTGGGGAAAGAAGAGTGGCCAGTGGCGGGAGAACAGTGGCCAGTGGCACGGGATAGTAGTCAGTAGTCAGTAGTCAGTGAGGCGGAAGCGGGGGAGATCGCGGTGATAGAAAAGTGTCAGAACAAAGCCAATTTGCTCGTAGAGTCAGTGGTGTTAATCGTTGGCATGTTGCGACTTGGGACCAACTAAGGCGGAATCGAGCCGGAAAAACGAAGCCAATTTCCGGACTGCGGCATGGGGCGTGGGTGAGAGAAGGCTGGTCGGTGGAGCTGGCGGTGAGTGGCAAGCCGGCGGCGCGTCACGTGGAGACCTGTCGGTCGGCCGAACGGCGGGGTCAGGAGACCCTCGCCGAACGAGTGAATGCGAAGAGAGGGAGCTGGCGGTGATGGAAAAGTGTCAGAACAAAGCCAATTTGCTCGTAGAGTCAGTGGTGTTAATCGTTGGCATGTTGTGACTTACGACCAACCAGGGCGGAATCGAGCCGGAAAAACGAAGCCAATTTCCGGCCGGCGGGAAGGGGCGCGAGAAGAGAGGAGAGTGGCGAGTGGCCGAAGCATTGCGCGACAATGCCGTAAACTATGTCTGTCGGGATCGTGCCGACCATCTTTGACAATTCGGTGTGAGAAGCAAGCCCGCGTATCGCCCGCGCCCAGCGGCGGTGCGCGGGTGTATGCTCATGGACACGAAGTAACTTGGCCGCCCGACATGCGGATTGCGCACGACTTGTCGATTAGCCTGATAAGACGGGCTGGCGAAAGCTTGACGGTTCGCGGCGCGGCCAGCTTCGCCCGGGGTTGATCTGGCACGACGCGGGTCGGGCTCTACCGTCGTCACGAGAGCGCACGTGGCGGCTCTCTTTCCTTGGATGCCGGATAGCAGGCGGCCCCTGCCGCTCTCAAAGCGTAGCTTTTCGTGGCCTGTGACGAAGGCCAAGCGGACCCAATTCCGGTTCGCCGAATAGACATCTGGAAACGGGGACGTTCACGGGGGCACAATGGATTCATGAATTGCGGGAAAGTGCTCGAACAGCCTGGCCCGGCGTCTCGATCATGATCCGCCGGCTCGCACGCAGGGCGGTATTGCTGCTGCTCCTCGTGGCTCTGGCCCTCGGGGTTCTGCGGACAAGGTTCGGGCTGCGGCTTCCTCGCATCGCCCGATGGGCGACCAGTCGGACAATCCCGACGCGGCCGGTCGGGACCAGGGTCCTGGTGGATCCTGCCACGGTCTGGGTCGATGACGGCGACACGATCCGGATCACCTGGCCCGACGCCCCGCGCGAGACGGTCCGGATCCTGGGCATCGACGCTCCCGAGATCGGGCACAAGAGCGATCCGGCCGCCGCGGACCAGCCGTACGGTCGCGAGTCGCTCGCGTTCGCCCGCCGGCACCTCCTCGGGGCCAGCCGCCTGGAGCTGCTCAGAGCCGCCCACCACGACCGCTTCCTCAGGACGCTGGGCTACTTATTCGTGGATGGAGTGAATTACTCGACGCTGGCGGTCGAGAACCATCTGGCCGAGTGCACAATTGACCGCTTCGGCGATTCCGGCTTCCCCCGCGAGGCGGCCGAGGTTCGCGCTGCCGAGCGACGCGCCGGCCCCCCGCCGTTTGAGTCCCCGGCGCGATTCCGCGAGAGGGCGACGCCAGACCAACAGGCCCCCACGATCCTTCGCTGATCGGTGGATCATCTCCAGTACTGGTCGTTCTCGTAGTCCGGTCGGTCCCTGAGGTTCAGGTCGATTCCTTCTGAACCGTAGACCAGCATCTTGAACGTCTGGTAGGGCAACGGGGCGAGGAACCGGATCCGGATCGCGCACTTGCCGAGGAATGGTTTGACGGCCGAGACCACGATGCCCTCGATCACTGGAGTGGTAACGTTGCCCAAAGCCTTGAGCCAGACACTTTCGCCTGGGTGCACCCGAGGGCCGCGACGTGCCTTGACCAGGCAACCCTGCATCGAGACGTTCTCGAGCTCGACGGAATGGTCCACTTGAGAACCGGATTCAATCAAGGAAAGGATCACGGCCTTGGTCGCCACGGGATAACGACAGGCAAGGCGCCGATCCATCGCGGAGCTTATCGTCCGCGCGCCGTTTCTCCCGCGTCTTCGTCCTGAATGACTCATGGCCGCTTTCCCGTGGACCGACGCCTTCCGCCCGACGTGGTTCCCGGCTCAACCTTGATCCAGGAACCCTCGGTGCGGTCGCATCGTGCTCGCCAAAGAACCCTAAGCCGGGAATCGGACCTTGTCAAAAGGTCAGGGATTCGATCAGATGGCGAAGGGCAGATGGCAAATGGCAAATGGCAGATGGCAAATGGCGAAGGGCAAATGGCAGATGGCGAAGGGCAGATGGCAGATGGCAAATGGCAAACGGCAGATGGCGGAGGGCGAGTTGAGCTGACATTCTCACCAACGACCCGAAATACGGCTAGAAACGCGAAGATTACTGGGCAGAAGGCCCG
>Ga0208696_1001786_pt1 | contig 12214 bp, 8 predicted proteins | sample Sb_taG_9_FD_187711 | JGI IMG/M metagenome (GOLD analysis project Ga0208696, IMG submission 187711) | Peat soil microbial communities from Weissenstadt, Germany - Sb_50d_b_LC metaG (SPAdes) (version 2) | ecosystem: Environmental > Terrestrial > Soil > Wetlands > Peat | place: Germany: Weissenstadt...
TCGACCGCCGCAGCGCGGCCTGCACCGGCGCGATGGCCGGCATCTACCGCCGCCTGCTCGACCGCATCGCCGCCGAACCCGCCGCGGTCCTGCGCGGCCGGGTCTCCCTGTCCGGCCGCCAGAAGGCGACGGTCGCGGTCAGGGCCCTGGCCGGGAGGCTCGGGTGAGCCCGCGGGTGACCGTGATCGGCGGCGGCCTGGCCGGGATCACCGCGGCGATCGCGCTCGCCGAGGCGGGCGCGGCGGTCACCCTGATCGAGGCCAGGCCCCGGCTCGGCGGGGCGACCTGCTCCTTCGCCCGCGACGGCCTGGTCGTCGACACCGGCCAGCACGTCTACCTCGGGTGCTGCACCGCCTACCGCGGCCTGCTGGACAAGCTCGGCATGACCGCCCACGCCCCGCTCCAGGACCGGTTCGACGTCACCGTGCTCGCCCCCGGACCCCGGCACGGACGGCTCCGCCGGACCGCGCTGCCTGGCCCCCTGCATATGCTGCCGGCCCTGGGCCGGTACCCCTTTCTTTCTTTGGCCGAACGGGCCAGCGTGGCACGGCCCGCTCTCGCCATGCGCCGCGTCGATCCGGGCGATCCCCGGATTGACGAGCAGCGCTTCGGCGACTGGCTCGCCGCTCGCGGCCAGAGCGACCGTGCCCGCCGGGCCCTGTGGGACCTGTTCACCGTCTCCGCCCTGAACATCGCCGGCGACGACGCCTCCCTCTCGCTGGCCGCCACGGTGGTCAAGACCGGCCTGCTCGGCCGCAGCAACGCGGCCGACATCGGCGTCCCCGCCCTCCCCCTGGGCGAGCTGCACGGCGACGCGGGCGCCGCCGCGGCGGCCAAGCTCGGCGCCAAGGTCCTCCGCGGCGCCAAGGTCACCGCCATCGACGTCGATGACACCGCTCCGGCCGTTCCCGGCCCCGGCGACCCCTCGCACCCCCGTTTCCGCATCCGCCTCGCCCGCCCCGTAGACCCCGCCGACCCCGCTGACCCCGCCGCCGACGCTTCCGGTATCCCCGCCGACGCGGTGGTGCTGGCCGTGCCGCACGAGGCCGCCGCCCGCCTGATGCCGCCGGGCGCGCTGCCGGCCGCGACCGTCGCGGGCTGGGCCGGCCTGGGCGCCTCGCCCATCGTCAACGTGCACGTGATCTACGACCGCCCGGTGATGGACCTGCCCTTCGCCGCCGCCGTCGACTCGCCCGTCCAGTGGGCCTTCGACCGCACGCGCATCTCCGGCCTGGCCGGGCCCCAAGGCTCCCAAGACCCCTCGTCCTCCCGCGCTCAGTACCTGGCCATCTCGCTGTCGGCCGCGGATGAGTACGTGGACGTGCCCACGGCCACGCTGCGGGAGCAGTTCGTGCCCGCGCTGGCCGAACTGTTCCCGGCCGCGCGTGAGGCCCAGGTCACGGAGTTCTTCGTCACCCGCGAGCGCCGGGCGACCTTCCGCCAGGCGCCCGGCACCGCCCGGCTCCGGCCGCGGGCCGGCACTCAGCTGCCCGGCCTGGTCCTCGCGGGCGCGTGGACCGACACCGGGTGGCCCGACACGATGGAAAGCGCCGTGCGCAGCGGCCTGGCCGCCGCCATCGAACTCCGTCAAACGGCACTTTCCAGGCTCGGACTTCCCCGCGCCGGATATTCCGATTCCGGAGTTTCCGATTCCGGAGTTTCCGGTTCCGAAGGGACCGCTTCTACCTCAACGATAGGGGTACGTCAGTGACTGCTGTGATGCCTGAGGGTGTGGCCGTGGCCCGGGATCTGGTGAGCCCGGCGATCGAGGCGACCATCGGCCGGCTGACGCCGGACGTGCGCGCGGTCGCGGCGTATCACTTCGGCTTCGCCGATGCGGAGGGCCACCCGGCCGGGGGCGGCAGCGGCAAGGCGCTGCGGCCCGCCCTGGCCCTGCTGTCGGCCCGCGCCACCGGCGCCCCGCCGGAGCGCGGCGTGACCGCCGCGGTCGCCGTGGAGCTGGTGCACAACTGGTCGCTGCTGCACGACGACATCATGGACGGCGACACCGAACGCCGGCACCGGCCCACGGCCTGGACCGTGTTCGGCATCGGCGCGGCGATCCTGGCCGGCGACGCGCTGCTGGCCCTGGCCCAGGATCTGCTGCTGGAGGACGGGAGCCCGCAGGGTCCCTGGGCCGCCCGGTGCCTGTCCGCCGCGGTGCAGCGCCTGATCAGCGGGCAGGGTGCCGACCTGGCCTTCGAGAAGCGTGACGACGTGACCCTGGCCGAGTGCCTGGACATGGCGGGCGACAAGACCGCCGCACTGATGGCCTGCGCGTGCAGCATCGGCGCGGTGCACCTCGGCGCGCCGCCCACGCTGGCCATGGCCCTGGCCGGCTTCGGCGCGCACGTCGGGCTGGCCTTCCAGCTCACCGATGACCTGCTGGGCGTCTGGGGCGCGCCCGAGGTCACCGGCAAGCCGGTGCGCGCGGACCTGCGCGCCCGCAAGAAGTCGCTTCCGGTGGTGGCCGCGCTGACCAGCGGCACGCCCGAGGCCGCCGAGCTGCATGACCTGCTCACCGACCCGCAGCCGCTATCCGAGGACGACCTGGTCCGCGCGGCCGACCTGGTCGTCGCCGCGGGAGGCAGGCAGTGGGCCGAGGCCGAGGCCGACGCGCAGCTCGCCGCGGCGAACGCCAGCCTGGCCGACGTCGACCTGCCCCCCGGCGTCCGCGCCGAGCTGACCGCGATCGCCGAGTTCATCACGGCGCGGCAGTGGTAACCGATCTCGAGACACTCGACGTGGCTCGCGGCACCCTGGATCGGGCCCGCGACCACGTGCTCGGGCGGCAGCACGCCGAGGGGTGGTGGCAGGGCGAGCTCGAGACCAACGTGACCATGGACGCCGAGGACCTGCTGCTGCGCCAGTTCCTGGGCGTGCGCGACGACGCGCAGACCGCGGCGGCGGGCCGGTGGATCCGCTCCCAGCAGCGCGAGGACGGCACGTGGGCCAACTTCTTCGGCGGGCCGGGTGACCTGTCCACCACCGTCGAGGCCTATGTGGCGCTGCGGCTGGCCGGTGATGAGCCGTCCGCGCCGCACATGCGCCGCGCCCGCGACTGGATCCTGGGCCAGGGCGGCGTGGAGGCCACCCGCGTGTTCACCCGGCTCTGGCTGGCCCTGTCCGGCCGGTGGTCGTGGGACGACCTGCCCGTCATCCCGCCCGAGCTGATCTACCTGCCGTCCTGGTTCCCGCTCAACATCTACGACTGGGGCTGCTGGGCCCGGCAGACCATCGTGGCCCTGGCCATCGTCCAGTCGTTCCGCCCGTCCCGCCCGCTCCCGTTCACCATCGACGAGCTGAAGACCGGCGGTCCGCACGGCCGCGCCCCCGGCCCGCGCCGCTCCTTCGACGCGCGCCCCCTCCCCGGCGCACGCCCCTCCGCCGACGCCTGGTCTCTCGTCTTCACCCCTCTGGACAAGGCCCTTCACCTTTACCGACCGGTGAAATCAGTAAGGCGCGCCGCGCTGCGCCGGTGCGCGGAGTGGGTCATCACCCGGCAGGAGCGGGACGGCTGCTGGGGCGGCATCCAGCCGCCCTGGGTGTACTCGCTGATGGCGCTGAACCTGCTCGGCTACGACATCGAGCACCCGGTCATGCAGCGCGGGCTGGCCGGCCTCGACCGGTTCACGATCACCGAGGACGGCCCCGACGGCCCGGTGCGCCGCCTCGAGGCGTGCCAGTCGCCGGTCTGGGACACCGTGCTGACCATGATCGGCCTGGCCGATGCGGGCCTGGCTCCGGACGACCCCACCCTGACCCGCGCCGCCCGCTGGGTGCTGGGCGAGGAGATCCGCGGCCCGGGCGACTGGCAGGTCCGCAGGCCCTCCCTGGCCCCCGGCGGCTGGGCGTTCGAGTTCGACAACGACAACTACCCCGACACCGACGACACCGCCGAGGTCGTGCTGGCCCTGCGCCGGGTCTTTCTGCCGGGCAACGACACCAAGCCCGCCATCGAGCGCGGGCTGGCCTGGCTGGCTGGGATGCAGTCCAGGGACGGCGGCTGGGGCGCGTTCGACGCGGACAACACCCGCGCGCTGGTGAACAAGCTGCCGTTCTGTGACTTCGGGGCGGTCATCGACCCGCCCTCGGCCGACGTGACCGCGCACATCGTCGAGGCGTTCGCGGCCGAGGGGCAGGCCGATCACCCCGCGGTCCGCCGCGGCGCCCTCTGGCTGCTGCGGGCCCAGGAGGCGGACGGATCGTGGTTCGGCCGGTGGGGGGCCAACTACATCTACGGCACCGGCGCCGCGGTGCCCGCGCTGGTCGCGGCCGGGGTGCGGCCGTCCAAGCCCGCCATCCGCCGGGCCGTGGCCTGGCTCGAAGCCCACCAGAACCCCGACGGTGGCTGGGGTGAGGACCTCCGCTCCTACGACGACGCGTCCCTGGCCGGCCGGGGGGCCTCCACCGCCTCGCAGACCGCCTGGGCCCTGCTCGCCCTGCTCGCCGCGGGTGAGTACGACAGCAAGGCCACCGAGCGCGGCATCCGCTGGCTGGCGCAGACCCAGCGCGCCGACGGGAGCTGGGACGAGCCGCAGTACACCGGCACCGGCTTCCCCGGCGACTTCTACATCAACTACCACCTGTACCGCCTGGCCTTCCCCCTGAGCGCACTCGGCCGGTACGTGACGGCCCACACATCCGGAGGCAGCGCATGACGGAGACCATCCCGCGGCCCCGGCCCGAAGACTCCCAAGCCGCGCCCGCCACGCCGGGCCCGCTCATCTGCGCGCCGCTGCGGATCGAGGCCCGGGCCCTGCGCCGCGGCCTGCGCGACCTTCGCGACCCGCCGGCTGTCATCCGCACGGGCTACGGAACCACGCGCGCGGCGCGGGTGGCCGGGCAGTTGAGCCACGAGCCGTTCGGCCAAATGATGATCATGGGCGTGGGCGGCGGCCTGACCAGCGACCTCAGCCCGGGAGACCTGATCGTCGGGACCGAGGTGGGCCCGGGAGTGGGCACTGTGACCTGCGCGTCCGCGCCGATCCTGGCCGGCGAGCTGCGGCGCGCCGGGCTGCCCGCCCGTACCGGCCGGATCACCACCGTCGACCATCTGGTCCGGCGCTCGCAGCGGGCCAAGCTGGCGGCTGAAGGCTGGCTGGTGGCCGACATGGAGTCGGCGCCGCTGGCCGCGGCGGCGGCCGGGCGCCCGGTGGCGGTCATCCGCGCGGTGTCCGACACCCCGCACCACCCGCTGGCCGGCATCGTCTCCGGCGGGCTGGCGGCGCTGCGCTCGCTGCGCGCCGCCGCGCCCGTGGCGCAGCGCTGGGCAGCGGCGTGCGGGACGCGCCAGGTGCTGCTGGCCGGGCCGCGGTCGTTCTGCGCCGGCGTGGAGCGGGCCATCGAGATCGTCGAGCGCGTGCTCGAGCGCCAGGGGCCGCCGGTCTACGTGCGCAAGCAGATCGTGCACAACACGCGGGTGGTAGGCGACCTGGAAAGCCGCGGCGCGGTGTTCGTCGACGAACTGGACCAGGTACCCGACGGCGCGACCGTGGTGTTCTCCGCGCACGGCGTGTCGCCCATGGTCCGCGAGCAGGCGGGCCAGCGGGGGCTGGCGGTGATCGATGCCACCTGCCCGCTGGTATCCAAGGTGCACGCCGAGGCCCGGCGGTTCGCCGCCGACGGGTACACGGTGGCGTTGATCGGCCACGCCGGGCACGAGGAGGTCGAGGGCACGCTGGGCGAGGCGCCCGGCTCGGCGGTCCTGGTCCAGACGGCGGCCGACGTCGCCGCGCTGCGGCCGCGGGACGGCGAGCGCGTCGCCTACCTGATGCAGACCACGCTGTCGGTCGACGAGGCGGCCGAGGTGTCCGGTGCGCTGCGGGAACGGTTCCCCGCGGTGCGCGGCCCGGGCAGCGACGACATCTGCTACGCGACCACCAACCGGCAGGCCGCCGTGCGGGCGGTGGCCGCGGAGTCGGACCTGGTACTGGTGGCGGGTTCGGCGAACTCGTCCAACTCGGTCCGGCTGGTGGAGACCTGCGAGCGGGCCGGGACGCCGGCCTACCTGATCGACGGGGCCGAGGATATCCAGCTCGGCTGGCTGGCCGGGGTATCCACGATCGGCCTGACGGCCGGCGCCTCCGCGCCTCCCGCCGTGGTGGAGGAGATCATCTCGGCACTGTCCGGCCTCGGCGGAGTGTCGGTATCCGAGCGAGTAACGACCACGGAATCAATCCGGTTCGGCCTGCCCAAGGAGGTACGGCGATAATGCCCATGCCACTACGTCAGTCCCTGCGTGTCGGGTCCTACCTGATGCGCCAGAAGCTGGCTGGCCATAAGAAGTTCCCGCTGCTCGTCGAGCTCGAGCCGCTGTTCGCCTGCAACCTTAAGTGCGCGGGCTGCGGGAAGATCCAGCACCCGCACGACATCCTCAAGCAGCGGATGCCGGTGGAGCAGGCCCTGGGCGCGATCGAGGAGTGCGGCGCGCCGATGGTGTCCATCGCGGGCGGCGAGCCGCTGATGCACCCGCAGATCGACGTCATCGTGGCCGAACTGATCAAGCGCAAGAAGTTCGTGTTCCTGTGCACCAACGCGCTGCTCCTGCCGAAGAAGCTGGACAAGTTCAAGCCCTCGCCCTATTTCGCCTGGGTGGTGCACATCGACGGGCTGCGCGAGCGGCACGACGAGTCGGTCTGCAAGGAAGGCGTGTTCGACGAGGCCGTCGCCGCGATCAAGCTGGCCCAGTCGCGCGGCTTCAAGGTGAACACGAACACCACGTTCTTCAACACCGACACCCCGCAGACGGTCATCGATGTCCTGAACTACCTGAACGACGATCTGGGCGTCGACGAGATGCAGATCTCGCCCGCCTACGCCTACGAGAAGGCGCCGGATCAGGAGCACTTCCTCGGCGTGGAGGAAACACGCGAACTGTTCCGCAAGGTGTTCGCGGACGACCGCCGGCGCAAGTGGCGGCTCAACCACACGCCGCTGTTCCTGGACTTCCTCGAGGGGAAGGCCGACTACGGCTGCACCGCCTGGGGGATTCCCTCCTACTCGCTGTTCGGCTGGCAGCGGCCCTGCTACCTGATGTCGGACGGGTACGCCAAGACGTACAAGGAGCTGCTGGAGACCACGGACTGGGACTCCTACGGACGGGGCAAGGATCCCCGGTGCGCCAACTGCATGGCGCACTGCGGCTACGAGCCCTCGGCCGTGCTGGCCACGATGAGCTCGCTGCGCGAGTCGATCAGGGCCGTCCGCAGCTGAAGCCGCCCATCCTCAGGTCGAGGTAATCCCGCAGGTTCTGCTCAGCGGTCGTTCAGCTAGCGCGGCCATGCTCTGAGGTGGCGCGGGCCCGTATCGTGCTCGCCCGGTAAGAGCCGGGGGGCCGGGTCCCGCGCCACCATCCGGATGTCCAGCGCTATCGGAATCAACCGACACGGGCCCATGCCCGCGCGCGCGGCCGAGCAGGAGTGCGGGAGATGTTCTTTACCTATATGGGGCGTGAGCTCAGACGCCGCATGCGCCAGGCCGTGTTCATCGCGCTCGGCCTCGCGCTCGGCATCGGCCTGGTGATCACCGTGACGGCGGCGGCGTCCGGCGTCAAGAACGCCCAGGGCACGGTGCTGAAGGCGCTGTACGGCGTGGGCACGGACGCCACCGTGACCAAGACGCCGACCGCCGGCTCGGTCACGCCGGGCTCGTTCGGCTTCGGGTTCCGCACCGGCACCACGAAGCGCCCGGCGGCCGGCACCAAGATCAACACCAGCACGCTCAGCGGCACCGCCACGCTGGCCTCGATGCCCGCCTCGTCGGTGACCACGGTGGCCGGCCTGCACGACGTGGCCGCGGCGGCCGGCGGGCTGACCCTCAGCAACCGCACGCTCAGCGGCACCGTGCCGGCCATCAACTTCAACGGCGGCGGGGCCGGGGGCGGGGGCGGCTTCGGCGGCGGGGGCAGCGGCGGGTCCGGCTCCGGTTCGGGGTCCCAGAACTTCCGGGCCAACTTCACCACCAACAGCTTCACCGTCAACGGGCTGGACCTGACCGCCGGCGAGCTCGGCCCGCTCAGCTCGGGCAAGCTCAGCTCCGGGCGGACCTTCACCACCGCGGACGCCTCGTCTGACGTCGCGATGATCGACTCCAACTACGCGGCGCAGAACAAGCTCGGAGTCGGCTCGACCATCGCCATCGGCAACAGCAGCGGCACCGCGACGGACTTCAAGGTCATCGGCATCGTCGGCGAGTCGGCTGGCGACAACCCGTCGGACGTCTACATCCCGCTCGCGGTCGCGCAGAAGCTGGCCAACATGAAGAACGACGTGAACACCATCTACGTCGCGGCCAGCAGCTCCTCGGCGATCAGCACCGTCTCCGGCGAGATCTCCAAGGCGCTGCCCTCGTACACGGTGACCACCTCCGCCGACCTGGCCAACGAGGTCACCGGCTCGCTGTCCAACGCCTCCAGCCTGGCCAACAACCTGGGCAGGTGGCTCGCGATCGCCGTCCTCGTCGCGGCGTTCCTGCTGGCCAGCCTGCTGACCATGGCCGCGGTCTCGCGCCGCGTGCGTGAGTTCGGCACGCTCAAGGCGCTGGGCTGGAAGAGCCGCCGGATCGTCGGCCAGGTGATGGGGGAGGCCGTGGCCATCGGCATCGTCGGCGGCGTGATCGGCGTGGGCCTCGGCCTGGCCGGCGCGGAGCTGGTGACCAAGCTGTCTCGCCCGCTGACCGCCACGGTCGGGCAGACCACGGGCTCGGCCACCCCGGGCGGCGCGCGGCAGTTCGGCGTCGGCGGGACCGGCACGGGCGGCGGCGGATTCCCCGGAGGCGGAGGCGGAGGCGGAGGCGGCGGGGGCGGCGGCTTCGCGGCCTTCCGAGACGCCAGCAACGCCGCCCGCACCGTAACCGTTCACCTCGCCGCGTCGGTGAGCACCGGCGTCATCATCCTGGCGGTCGTGCTGGCCGTGGCGGGCGGCATCATCGCCGGCATGTTCGGCGGGTGGCGGGCGGCGCGCCTGCGTCCCGCGGACGCCCTATCCAAGGTCGCCTGAGGGCTTCGTTCAACGAGAGGAAAGCCAGATGTACAAGCTCTCCGGAGTGACCAAGAACTACCGCAAGGGCCGGGAGACCGTCGCCGCCCTGCGCGGCGTGGACCTGGTGGTCGAGGACGGCGAGTGGCTGGCCGTCCAGGGACCCACCGGGCACGGCAAGTCCACGCTGCTGCAGATCCTCGGCGGCCTGGACCGCCCGTCCGCCGGCATCGTCGAGTTCGACGGCCGCGACCTCGCGCAGTTGCGCGAGGCCGAGGTGACCAAGGTGCGTGCCCAGGATATCGGGTTCATCTTCCAGACCTTCAACCTGATCCCCACGCTGTCGGCCCTGGAGAACGTGGAGACCGCGCTGGTCCCGCTGCGGGTCAGCGCGGACGCGCGGCGGCAGCGGGCCACCATGGCGCTGGAGGCCGTCGGCCTCGGCGACCGGCTGCGGCACGTGCCCGGCGAGCTGTCCGGCGGCCAGCAGCAGCGCGTCGCCATCGCGCGGGCCCTGGTCAAGGAGCCCAAGGTCCTGCTGGCCGACGAGCCGACCGGCAACCTCGACGAGGACACCAGGGACGAGATCATCGGCCTGCTCGAGACCATGTGGCGCGAGCGCGGGCTGACCATGGTCCTCGTCACCCACGACAGCAGCATCGCCCGCCGCGCCCAGCGGATCGGCGTGATGAAGAACGGCCGCCTGGGCTTCAGGCAGTCCCGCCCGGGACCGGTTGTACGGCCCGCCCAGGTCCAGGCAGCCCGCATCGGTGGCGCCCGTAATACCGGTGCGGAGGGCACCGACCTCGAGCCTCCCGACCTCCCCGACCTGAAGGACTCCGACCCGAACGATATCGGGGATGACGACTCGGAGCCCGCCGACACCGTCACCTTCGACTAGCCCGGCACCCGCCCGGGGTCGGCCCGTCCCGCGCAGTCCCTGCATTGCGCGCGGGCGGGCCGGCTTTCCCGCCGCCGGCCCGGCCCCCCGTCATCAGTCCCGCTTGACCGCAATGCCGAACATTCCCATCCGGTCATCGTGGCGGCCGACGATGGTCTGGAAATCAGGGTGCCGCCTGGCGAAGATGGCAAAGCCGTTGTGCATCCTGATGTCATCGATGACCATGACCGAGCCCGGCGGCATGGCCCGGGCCACCTGTCCCGCTTCGAACGCGGTATTCCTGGCCGTGTGCAGGCTGTCGTGGATGAACACCTCCACGTGACCGACCTCGGCCACCAGCGGCGGCAGCCGCTTCCGGCTCGAACCCTCGAGATACGACCAGCGCCTGCGGCACGTATCGGTGACGGCCGCGCCCGTCTGGGTGTGCAGGCCGCGGTCGAAGGGAAACGGCAGATCTATGCTCCACAGATGGCCGAGGTCGTTCCGGGCCAGTGCCTCGAGCACGATCCGGCTCGTGACCCCGTGAGCCACGCCGGTCTCGATCACGACCTCGGGCCGGTTGTGCAGCACCGTGCACCATACGGCGCGGCAGAACAAACGGTCGGCGTCGGCGTACCAGCCGTACGTGCCGCGGCCGAAGCCCAGTCCTCGGGCCTCCAGCAGCGCGCGGATATCCGCCATCAGCTCATCGAGCCGGCTGATCTCCCGACAGGGCCAGGGCACGCCGAGCAGGCTGTGCAACTGCTCATGGAAGTCGTCGGCGACCTGGCTCTCCAGATATTGCTCATTCCCGTAGCGCTGCCTGAATTCGCCTGGCAGGGCTCGGGTTACGGTAATTGGGCTAGCGACGGCCGCGCGCAGCAGGCGCACAAATTTCTGCGAGCGCGGCGTACGCGACTCCCCTCCCAAAGTCACCTCCGCAGTCTATCTGCTCACCCCCGATTGGCAACCAACGGCGACAGAAAATCAAGATGCTGAACCAGGGCCGGACGGTAACGAAGGCCTTATCTGGTCGACGAATTGGCGGCGGTTCGCCGGGATCTCCGCACCGCCGAATCGCATCATCTTGTAGACAATCTTCGTTCGCGTTACCGTTACCCCAGCTTGACGGGCTGGTCGCGGAGGACAGCCTCCCGTCGGCCGGGCCGAGGATCGATTCGGCCGCACCGTCTGACGATCATCCTGAAGAAGTTTCCCGCCGGTCAATGCGCGAGGCAGCGAAACTCCAGACCTTCCCCGCCACCGTTACGCGCCGGGCCGCCCGCATCAGCACCCGCACATAATCAGCAGCCTGAATCAGACCCGGGAATGCTCCGTTTCTCCCTTCGACGCTGCCTCTCCATTCCGGCCCGAAAAAAACGTGTACCTCACTGGCCCCGTAAACCCCGCCAGGCCATCACGTCACGCACCCGCCGCAATTCCTGCCCGACGAATGTGGCACTCTGCCTATCCTTCCCGGTAGAATGCCATTTTCATTTAGTACCGCCGGTCGGCGCTCCAGGAGGCTCCGCCTCTCCAGGCTCCGCCTCTCCAGGCCCGCCGCGGGCCGCGCCCCACGGTCCAGCGAGTCTCAGTCTAGACGGGCCTCCTGGCGGAGCAGGGCGCCCAGATCGGTGGGTTCCGGGCTCACCCCGGCCAGGCCGCGGGCGGCGAACCATCGGGCGATGTTCTCCGCGTCGCGGGTCAGGAAGGCGGCCCCGCGCGGGTTCGTGATCACGTCGACCACCTGCGGCAGGTCGATCATGACCAGCCGCCGGTCGTGGACCAGCACGTTGAACGCGGACAGGTCACCGTGCGCCAGGCCGTCCCGGGCCAGGGCCACCAGCGACTCCACCATCTGGTCCCAGAGCCCGGCGAGTTCGGCCGGGCCCGGCCGGGTTTCGGCCAGCCGCGGCGCGGCCGTCCCGTCCGGCGCACCGATGAACTCCAGCAGCAGCTCGGTGCCGAGGATCTGCGCAGGGTATGGCACCGGGATCCCGGCCGCGTACAGCCGGGCCAGCGCGGCGAACTCCGCGCTCGCCCACTGGCCCGCGATGGCCTGCCGCCCGAACGTGCTCCGGCTGGCCACGGCCCGGTTGACCCGGGACTCGCGGGCCCGGCGTCCCTCCAGGTAGCCGACGTCGCGGTGGAACATCCGGTGATCGGCGGAACGGTACCGCTTGGCCGCGAGCAGGCAGGACCGGTCCGTCCCCGGGATGCCGCGGCGGACCAGGAAGACGTCGGCTTCCTTGCCGGTCTTCAGGATGCCGAGCTCGGTGTCGACCGCGGCCAGCTCGGTGACCAGCCAGTCCGGGTGGGGTTTCGGGCCGCGTTCGGTCGGCGTGGACTGGTCCCA
>Ga0208696_1001796_pt1 | contig 12169 bp, 11 predicted proteins | sample Sb_taG_9_FD_187711 | JGI IMG/M metagenome (GOLD analysis project Ga0208696, IMG submission 187711) | Peat soil microbial communities from Weissenstadt, Germany - Sb_50d_b_LC metaG (SPAdes) (version 2) | ecosystem: Environmental > Terrestrial > Soil > Wetlands > Peat | place: Germany...
CCGGTCCCTGAGCATCCGCTGGACCGGCTGGACTGGCAGAAGCGGGCAGCCTCGATCGGCGCCTGGCGGGAACTATCCGGCCACGACCACCCCACTGAGCCCATCGGGCCCGAACCCGCCGCGGCCGCCCCGGACATGCGGGCCGCCTGGTACGAGGCCCTCGCCGCCCTCGGCCCAGTCGACGGACCGGACGTCCGCGGCATGCCCGACGGCAGGCTGCTGCACCTGCGCGACACCTACCCCACCGAAACCGCCTGGGCGCCACGATACGTCGGTGACGAGCTCCGCCAGGTCCGCGCCGCCGCCTGGAACGCCCGCCTGGCCGCCCTCCGCGCCAGCGCGGAAGCCAAAGCCGCCGACGGCCGCGGCCAGCATGACACCGCCGCCCGGCAGCAAGAACTCGCGGACAGCTACCAGGCCCTGCACGAGGCCTACCGGCAACGCGAGACCGTATTCGCCGCCGCGATGGCCGAACGGACCGAATGGGACGCCGCCACCCGCGCCCAACGCCACCTGGCCGTGGCCGCCGACGCCGAACTACGCCGCCGGCACCCGGAGCAGCGGTTCACCCCGCTTCGTTCGGCCGAGCCGCAGCCCGCCACCCAGGCCCAGCGCGACGAGCTCACCCTGACCGTTGGACAGCAGATCCCGGAGATGGGCCAGTGGATCAAAGACCTAGCCGCCGACCATCACACATTCGCCGACATGCTCGCCGAACGGCAGAGCCTGACAGTCCCGTCCGCGGATCCCGACTACGGGGACCTAGGCCAGGCGTTCCCGCCCTGGCCAGGACCAGCCAGGGACGCCATCTTGCAGCGGCCTAAACCCGAGATCCGCCCGTCCCCGCAGGTCCTCCAGCGCGCCGCAGACCGCGACGCCGACCGGGAGGCCGCGGATTGACGGTGGCCCGGTGCATCCTGGACCCGGGAGGTGACCGCGATGACAGCCATCGCCATCACCGGCATGGGCCTGACCGGCGTGCTGCGGACCACCTGGGTCCACGACAACCTGGCCCACGTGCTGGACCACAGCCACACCGACGAAACCTCCGGCACCTGGACCAACCCTCGGGAATTGCATCAGACGGGCGCGTTTGCCCTGGTCACCTGATCAGCGGGGTACCGCAATAGCCGCATGTCGCTGGCGAGCAGTGCCCCTAACCTCACGGGTTGCGCGTTGATCCCGTCTGGTGCATGATCCTACCTTTAAACGGTTGCGGTTTCTGGGGCTGGAGGGCGGGTTGGGACGGGGCGACCTGGCTGGTGCGGCGCACCTGGAGCTGGTGTCCGGCGTGGTCCAGCTGCGGCCGGAGGACGCGGTGTTCGAGGCGATGCTGCGCGGGTGGCGTGCCCAGCAGGCGGCCCGGGGGCTGCGGGAAGACACGATCGCTCCGCGGGAGCGGCTGGTCCGCCGGTTCCTGGCGTTCACCAATGAGTACCCGTGGAGCTGGGGCTCGGCGCACGTGGAGGAGTGGACGCAGTCGCTGATGGCTGAGCAGCGGCTGGCCCCGTCGACGATCCGGGGCTACCAGACGGATCTGCGGTTGTTCAGCGAGTACCTGTGCGATGGCCGCTACGGCTGGGCCGCGGCCTGCGAGAAGGAATTCGGGCCGGGCGCCCACCCGGTGCCGGTCTGCCATGAGTGGAACACGATCGCCCACCTCAACGGGTACGAGGGCCGCCCGGAGGCGCGGCCGTTTTCCCGCCAGGAGCTGCAGTTGTTCCTGGATTATGCCGATGACCAGGTGGACCGGGCGGTGCGCGCGAAACGCAAGGGGGCGCTGGCCGCCTACCGGGATGCGACCTTGTTCAAGGTCATTTACGCCTGGGGGCTCAGGAGGACCGAGTCGTCGCGGCTGGATGTGGCGGACTGGGGCCGCAACCCGGCCGCGCCGCAGTTCGGCCGGCACGGGATGCTGCACGTGCGCTATGGCAAGGCCAAGCGCGGCCAGCCGCCGCGGCGCCGGAACGTCGCCTCGGTGATGGGGTGGGCGGTGGAGGCGGTGGCCGATTACGTGGAGAACATCCGCCCGAAGTTCGGCTGCGACGGCCACCCGGCGTTGTGGGTGACCGAGCGCGGGGGGAGGATCCGGCCGCCGGAGATCAACGCCCGGTTCGAGGCCTACCGGGATGCGCTGGGGCTGCCAGCGGCGCTGGTCGTCCACAGCCTGCGGCATGCCTATGTCACGCACCTGACCGAGAACGGGGTGGACCGGCGGTTCATCCAGGTCCAGGTCGGCCACGAGTGCGACAGCTCCACCGCGATCTACACGCACGTCAGCGACGACTACATGAACACCATGCTCCGCAAGGCGCTCGCGCCGGCGCTGGACGCCGCCGCCGGCGCCGGTGAGGAGGACTGATGGCCGCCAGGCTGGACTACCGCTGGCACCTGCGCACGGTCATGGCCGACCGCGGCATGTTCGCCACCACCGACCTGATCGAGCTGCTCGCGCAGCGCGGGATCCATCTGTCGTCCAGCCAGGTCTACCGGCTGGTGGTCGAGCGCCCGGAGCGGCTGAGCCTGAAGGTGCTGATGGCGCTGCTGGACATCCTGGACTGCTCGATGGAGGACCTGATCGAGCCGTCCGCCCCGGCCGGCCAGACGGCCGCCCGGACAAAGGCAGCCGGCGCCGAGGCCAGCGTGGGTGACCTGCGTCCCAGGCGGGCACGCATTGACCGCACGCCACGGCCGTGACCGGCCCCGGGGGTTGCGCGCGCGCGGTGAGCGACCCGATCGGGCTGATCACGGAGTTGGTCGCGGCGGCCGGGCCGGGGCTAGCGCCGGAGCAGGTCCGCGCGGTGGTCACCGCGGTGGCGGGCGGCCGGGCCAAGTCACGCCGCCTGGCCTCGGCCCTGGCCGGCCGCCCCGCGGTGCTGGCCGACGGCAGGTCCCCGGCGCCCCGGGCGGTCGGTGACCTGCTCCTGGCGTTGCGCAAGGCCGGCGCGCGGTCGGTCTCGCCGCCGTGCTGCGCGCGGTGCGGTAAGCCGCTGCGGACCTTCCGGCGCCGCGGCCAGGACTGGTACTGCGCACCCTGCGGGCAGCCGGCCCGGCAGTGCGCCGGGTGCGGGAAGGCCGGCCCGGTCGCCTCCCGGGACCGGGCCGGGCAGCCGCGATGCTTCAGGTGCCCGGACGCCGACGGCCGCGATCCGGTCACCGTGATCTTCGGCATCATCACCGGGCTCGACCCTGCGGCCAGCCGGGACGATGTCGCCGCCGCCGTGCGCCGCTCGGCTCCCCGGCCGTCATACCAGCAGAAACTGGCCTGGGCGCTGGAGGACAACCCGCGGTTGCTGACCGGGGACGCCCACCTGGCACCGTTGCGGGCGATCCCGCGGCTGGCCGAAGCGCTGCACGCCGCCGGCGTGGCCGGGATCGCCCGCCCTGCCTGCCCCAGCTGTCACCGGGTGGTGCGCATCGACACACCGCTGGATGGCGTGCGGGTCTGCCGGACCTGCGTCGCGCACTCGCGCGCCCGGCAGTGCGCCCGCTGCGGAGCCCGCCGCGAGCCCGCTACCCGCGATGACCAGGGCCGGCCGCTGTGCGCCCACTGCCTGGTCACCGACCCGGCGAACCTGGAGACCTGCACCGGCTGCGGGCGCCGCCGCCGGGTCCAGCGGCGGACCCCGCACGGGCCACTGTGCTCCAGCTGCCCCACGCTGCCGCTGCTGACGTGCTCGGTCTGCGGCCAGGCCACGCCGTGCGGCATCTCCCGCGCCACCGGCCTGCCCTGGTGCCCGGCCTGCCAGCGGCAGACGGCCGCCTGCTCGGCCTGCGGCCGCGTCGCGCCGATCACCTCCGGCACCCTGGCCGGCCCGCTGTGCGCCGGCTGCACCCCGCCCCCGGCCTGGGCCAGCTGCCCGGTCTGCAGCGACCCCGGCCATCCGAACCCCGGCCAGTGCGCCCGCTGCCTGATCAACACGCGCCTGGACGAGCTGATGGGTCCCGCCGACGGCTCCCTGCCGCCTGGACTGCAGGCCCTGCGCCGCGAGCTCGCCGAGGCCGGCTACCCCGGCACGGCGATGCTCTGGCTGACCAACCCGTCCACCGTCCCCGTGCTGGCCGGCCTTGCCGCCGGCCGCATTCCGCTGACCCACCAGGCCCTCGACGGCCTGCCCCAGAGCCGGGCCCTTGCCCATCTGCGGCAGACGCTCGTCGCCGTCGGTGCCCTGCCCGGCCGCGACGAGGAAATGGCCCGGCTCGAGGCGTTCCTGGCCGCGCTGATCGATGCCCAGCCCGGCACCGGGCGGCAACAGCTGCTGCACCGCTACCTGACCTGGCACCTGGTCAGGCGGCTGCGCAGCCGCAACGACGGCCAGCCCGCCACCCGCCAGCAGGCCCGCAAGATCCGCCGGCTGGCCCGCGGCGCCGTCGCGTTCCTGGACTGGCTCGACGCCCGCGACCTCACCCTGGGCAGCTGCCAGCAACCCGACCTGGACCGCTGGCTCACCGATGAGCACGCCGGCTACCGCGAAGAAGCCGGCCGGCTAATCCGCTGGGCCCGCGCCAGCAACCTCACCACCGGCCACCTCACCGCCGCCGCCTGGAACGGGCCCGCCCAGCTGACCGATCACCAGCACCGCTGGGACACCGCGCGCCGGCTCCTCCACGACGCCGCCATCAGGCCCGGGGACCGCCTCGCCGGCCTGCTCGTCCTGCTCTACGCCCAGGGCGCGACCGCGATCAGCCAGATGACCGCCGCCCAGATCCAGGCCAGCGACGACAGCGTCCGTCTCCGCCTCGGCCGCGTTCCCATCCACCTGCCCGAGCCGGCCGCCACGATCGCCCGCACCGTGCTGGCCAACCGCAAGGGCCAGGCGGCCATCGGAGCCCGGCGGCCATCTCCCTGGCTGTTCCCCGGAGGCCAGCCCGGCCGGCCGATCAGCGCCGACGGGCTGACCCGCCGGCTCAACGCGCTCGGCATCCGCCCCGGCCAGGACCGCAGCACCGCCTTGTTCCAGCTCGCCGCCGAGATCCCGGCCGCCATCCTCGCCAGCACCCTGGACATCAGCACCAAGGCCGCCGTCACCTGGCAACGCCACGCCGCAGGCGACTGGATCACCTACGCCGCCGACGTCAGCCGACGGCCCGGCATCACCAGGGAAGATCACTGATGGCGTCGTGGCTTGACCTGGACCAGGCCGCCCCGCACATCACCCGGACAGGACACGCGCTGCTGAACCAGGCACGCGTGGCCCTGCTCGGCACGCTCCGCCCGGACGGCTCGCCCCGGATCAGCCCAGTCGAGCCGTACTTCACCGACGGCCAGCTGATATTCGGCCTCATGACCTGGTCCGGCAAGGCACGCGACCTACGCCGCGACCCGCGGTGCGTCCTGCACACCACGATCAGCAGGCCAGACGCCGGCGAGCCCGAGCTGAAACTCTACGGGCTGACCGCAGCCGCCGGTGACCAGCTGCGCAACGCGTGCCGCCAGGCCTGGTGGACCAGCCAGCCGCGCGCCGCGGCCGACGTCTTCTTCCTGGACGTGACCCAGGCCGTGCTCATCGAGTGGGACCTGCAACGCGGGCAGATGACCAGCACGCACTGGTCACCCGGACGCGGGCTCTGGCAGCAGGCGCGGAGCTACCCCTGATATGCGCCAGGCCGCCGATCGCTCCCGCAGACCCGCGCCGGCTCCTGCCCGCTGCGCACCACCCGGGCCCGCTACCAGGCAGGCAGGACCTGAAACCCGAGGGAGATGCCCCCATGCCGCTGATCAGCCAGCCCGGCAGCGACTACCAGGCCGCCCAGCTCACTCTCGACGCCGGACACGCCCGCGACATCACGCTCATGCTCGTCGACGTCCACGCCGTCCTCGACCACCTCTACCTCGACGGCACCCGCCCCCAGGCCACCCGCCCGGCCCAGGACTACCTGCGCGAATCCTCCAGCCCCTACACCCTGCCCGCCCTCATCGAGGCACTCGGCGAAGTGATCAACATGCTCAGCCACGCCGAGCGTGAAGCACTCCACGGCATCCCGCCCGGCCCGCCGGCCTGCCAGCCACCCGACGGCGATCCGGCCGCCTGCAGCTTCTAACCGTGGCAACCCCCAAGCGGGGCCAAATCAAAGAAGAACCACCGCTCCCGACCGAGGCATTCCGACAGTTCTGATATCCGACTCCGCCATTTGGCCTGGCCTGCCCCGATCACGGCCTGCCCCTGGGCGCCGACGTCGACACCGCCACGCTGCACCGGCTGTCCGCCCGCGGCGGCGAGCTCGCCGACCTGATCTGGGAAGCCCCCGCCGACCTGGCCGCCGGACACGGCCAGCTGTTCCAGGCCGCCCTCCGCGCCTATAACGCCGGCAACTCCGGGCGGGCCCAGCAGCTCTGGGACAAGGCCCAGGCCATCTGGTCCCAAGCCTGGGCGGCGAACCACGCGGCGCTCGAGCTCGTCCAGCACGCGGGCCTGACCAGGTTCTCGCCCCTCAAGCCGCAGCGCTGGGTGGTGGCCTCCTTCGAGCACCACTGCGGCCCGCACGGCCTCCCGCAGCCCCACGTCCACAACATCGTTCTTACGGACCTAACGACCGGGCCCTCCGCCCCGGCATAGCGCTCACGCCCTTCCCCGCGGGTGCGGTGATGGGGGCCCGCGGCTGCGTCAGTTACCGTGATCGCATGGCGGCTGGCACCCTGCGGTCCATGCGCGGATGAACGATTCCCGGGACGTCCTCGAGCGGGCCTGCGCCATCGCCGGGATCGATGCCACCGGTGCCCGCCTGCTGCGGGTCGGCTCCAATGCCGTCTACCGGCTGCAGGCTCCCATCATCGCCCGGGTCTCCCGTCCCGGCGCCGATCCCGGTCAGGTGCGCAAGACAGTAGCGGTCGCCCGCTGGCTGCAGTCCGTGGACTACCCGGCCGTCCGCGTGGTGAACGTCGATCAGCCGGTTGTGACCGGCCAGCATGTGGTCACCTTCTGGGACGCCGTCTCCGAAGACGGGGACCAGTACGCCAGCCTCGCCCAGGTTGCCGAGGTTCTGGTCAAGCTGCACAAGCTCACCGCCCCCGCCGACCTGCACCTCCCCGAACTATCGCCCTTCGCCAGCGGGTCTTCCTCACCACCATGCTGGCCCAGATGCAAGACGCCTACGCCGACCTCGAGTTCACCCTCCCGCCCGGCGTCATCCACGGCGACGCGAGCATCGGCAATGTCCTGCGCGACAGCCACGGCCACCCGGTAGTGATCGACCTGGACGGGTTCGCCACCGGCCCGCGGGAATGGGACCTCGCACTGACCGCCATCTACTACGACAGCTTCGGCTGGCACACCCGCGGGGAATACCAGGACTTCGTCCGCGTGTACGGCGTCGACATCATGGCCTGGCCCGGCTACCCGGTCATGAGGGCGGTCCGCGAATTCTTGATGGTCACCTGGGTCATCCAGAAAGCCGCCGAATCCGGGCAAGCCGCCGCCGAGGCAGCCAAGCGCATCACCGCCCTGCGCACCGGCGCCAGCCGCAAGGACTGGCAGCCCCACTAGGCGGCAGTCGCCTTGTCCGGCCGCGACGCGATCAGCCACAGACGGGACCCGCGGGCCTGCTCGCCAAAATCCGTGACCACAGTCGCATCCCCAGCCCGCGCCAGATGCTGCCGGAACTCCCGCAAGTAATTCACGCACCGGCCCGACCTGATCAGCTCACCCGCCATCAGCGCATGGAGCGCTGTCGCGCACGCCTGCTCCAGATCCCCGGCCGCCAGATGCGCATCGGCCAGCACCATCGCGGCGAAAAAGTCACTGCGGGCGAACCCCGGACCGCCGACCCTCGCCACGCTCCGGCTAGCGTACTGGGCCGCATCCGCGGCCCGCCCGAGGTCACGCAGGCAGTGCCCGAACTCCGCGGCCAGTTCGGTCTCATCGAAGTACCGGATCCATCCCGGATCATCATCTGGCCTGCGCTGCTCGAACTCCCGCACCGCCTCCGCCAGCGCCCGGTCACACCCCCGGGCATCACCCAGCCGGGCCAGCGCCCGCGCCTCCATCGTGTGGAAGTGTGCCGTCAAGGTGGCCGTGGCGATCCCGGTCGTTCCGGTCCGGGCGGCCCGGGCCAGGTTGGCCGCCTCCCCGAACCGGCCGGTGTAGGTGGCCTGATGGCTCATCGCGTCCAGGATGCTCGCCCCCAGCAGCCGGTCCCCGGCCGCCTGCGCCAGGGCCAGCGCCTGAATGAAATACCGCTGCGCCAGCGCGCTGCGCGGCACGCTGTCGTAACTCATCCACGCCGCCAGCAGCGTCGCCTCGGCCACCGAAGAAAACAGGGCACTGCCGACCCCCCCGGTATACCGGCCGCGGAGCAGGCGGTCTCCGTCGCTGCTGAGGTACTGGATCAGCGCCGGCCGCGCATGCCCGCCGCCGAACCTGTCGTCAAGCTGCCCGAATGCCTCCACCGTGACCCGGAACCGCTCGACATCCCCCAGGCCCACCCGGACGCCGCCCGGAAGGTCGGCGTCCAGCACGCTGACCGGATCGACCAGCCAGCGCAGCGAGGCGTCATTCCACGCGCCCGGGGCAATCCGCCCCCGCGCCAGCACACCCTGATCGGCGAGGTCGGCCTGCCACAACGACGCGACGTTCCCGGCGGCCTGCGCCGGCGTGCCCGGGTACTCCAGGCTGATCTCCGCGGCCGGCGCGGGCCGCTGCTGCGGCACGCCGATCCCGCCAGCAGCCGGCGGACTGGCGTCGAGTCCCAGTGCCTGCCGCGCAGCTGGCGGCAGCCCCAGCCCGTCAGCGAACGACGCGAAGACCGAATATTCCTTCGGCTCGTGCAGGCCCGTCTTGTAGTTGCTCAGCCGGTTCTGATGCAGGCCAGTGAGGCTGGCCATCTGTCCTTGCGTCAGGTGATTCTCATTAAGCACCGCGATGACGAACCCAAGATCACGCCTCGCGCATGCGTCGAGGACGTCTTGGCGTGCGCAGACCCGCTCGACAACCCTGCGCACCTCAGAGAAAGCCAGAACCACGGCGCGCTTCCCGTTCCCTTGGTCGCTCGCCAGCAGATGAGGTGTTCCGTGTAAGCCTGTCGATACATGACGTAATACGGCCACTACAGCAACACGGTTCACCTCAAAGAGCATCTGGCCGTCGGCCCGCCCCAGGCCCAGCGGCCAGCAAGATCCATCGCCGCGCCGCCAGTGATTTCACCGCAGCATGATCACCCGCTCGACTTCGTGCCGACTGTCCCAGGTCTCGAATAGCCGCGCACATCGGTGTAGTGACACGTTTACGAGGCATGGATTGTATACGCTGATGCATCAAACCAGCCGGAGAAACGGAGCCGCCATGGCCCAGAAGATCCAGACCCTCTACATCGACGACCTCGATGGCAGCGAGGCCGACGGTACCGTCCGCTTCCGCCTAGACGGTACCGACTACGAGATCGACCTGAACGCCGCCCATGCCCAGGAGCTCCGGGACGCATTGGCACGCTACGTGACTGCCGCCCGCCGAGCCGGGAGCAGCGCCCGGCGGCCAGCCCGCACCGGACGCAAAGCACCGGCGAACGGGCTGAACACCACCGAGATCCGCGAGTGGGCCAAGACGCAAGGCATCGATGTCAAAGACCGCGGGCGGGTGCCCGCTGAGCTGGTAGTAAAGTTCCAGGCGGCGACCGGAAAGTAGGATCCTGGACGTACCCGGCTCGTCAGCGCAATGGCATTTCACTCACATGCCGATGAGAGAATCTAAGCCCTGCCGTCGAGCGAGGCCCGATCTGAGTCGAGGATTCTAACAGATGATAAGTTAGCTGCCTCAGGACGACTATAAAAGCTGTGATATCCGACATTCTAGCATCGAATATCATTCTATTCTTTAGCCTCTAGATTCTCGTTGTGCATACCAGCTAGGCGCGCCTGAAGCCGAGCATGCCGGAATTGATAAACGGCACCAGCTCTTCGTAGTACACCTCTTTCATATGCATCCATCGAAAATTTCATGAAACGGAATGGCAGCTGCTTACGGAGACTGAGCCAGATGATCGCCTCTGAGTACCAGCCCCAAGATGACATGGCTATACTCACACCTATCGCTGCAGACAAAGCCCCCCCGACACTTTCCCCGACATTTCTTATCAGAAACCAGATGGTAAGCCCGACGGCGGGCGCAGTAAGGGCGGCGCTCGCTATCGCTACAGCCCGATCTCCCTTAAAAATAAGTTCGGGACTTGATGCGCGCACAATATCAACAGGGTTATTGAATATAGTTACAATAAACATCACGGCGCCAGCCAATAGCCCGCACTGGAGTCCAAACTTGAGCGCCACGCCAAACCCCTTCAATTCCAGCGCCCCCAGGCCTGCGGCTAGGGAAGCTACGATGCTAGCCAAGATCCCAGACATAAGGCCGGTTCTTAGGTTACCCGGTATTTGGCCAGGTTTCGGCAAACGGATTTGTATTCGTCCAGGGGGTGGAGGCCATAGTCTAATCACCATTACCACACCAGCGGACAATACAATCCCTATGCAAATAGAGGCAGCCAAGAGCCGGTGAGCAGTAAGCTGAAGAGTAGTTGCCAAGGCAAGAATAATCGGCACCGCAATAAGTGGACCTGCGATCAACAAGGCTGCAAGCCCCGATTCTAGTGATGGTACGGCCTGATAGAGGCGCCACCAGGCAATATCGGTTTGATCTCCTGTATGCAGCCCCCGACGTGTAACTATGGAATCACGCGAGAGTGACCTCGCCAGGAATCGCAGCCAGCGATCGGCATCCCCCGGATCCACCAGCATGCGTGGACGGTTTCCAGGGGCAGGCGGTCGATCCTTATAGACAGCCGGGACGAACTTATCGAGCAGATGACCCTCGATTGCTTCTTGGTTATTGAATCGCATTGAATCAAGCAATTCCTCCGGTCTTGATTCTGTATCACTATATGCAATTCTTGCGAGCCACACAGTGAGTGGCGTGGACAAAGCCATCGCGATTGGGTCGCTCGGATCCTGACGCAGCCTGGTGAAAACCGGACTCCACCGCGCCTGGCTAGCGGGGCCAAGACCAGATAGGTAAGCTATGATCTGGTCGATATCTATTGGCAGAATTTCGACAACTGCAGCGGACCCGAGGACATGTCCTGCTGTCGCGACTGCATCTTCGTATTCCTCGGTCCGACAAGTTATGATGAAAGGCTGACCTCGCCCAAAAGCCTGGGCTATTCCAGAAATACTTTCAGTCCGCAACTCTTTGGGAATCTCGTCTAGGCCGTCTAGGACAGGAATTACCTTGCCCTCACTCAGAAGTCGCTGGGGTGCATCACGTCCGTAGAGGTCGGTATTGGCAAGACCAGGATAGTCTTCTCTGATCCGCCGTACAATCCAGGTGAGGAGATGTTCTCTCGTTGGATTCCATGACGAGAGACTGAGAAGGACTGGTACCGGAGAGTCTTCTTTCCTAGTAGCCAGCATTTCAAGCGTGAGAAGCAATGCCATTACGCTCTTTCCCGCACCAGGAGCGCCAAGGATTACGAGTTGGCGGTGAGGCAACCGGTTGAACATTTCTACGATCTGCGTAACATCCCCTCGAAGATGTAGGCGGAGGGGCCGACCAACCGGTATTGCACTTCCAAGTACCGAGGACGGGGAAGCGCTCACTGGCCGCTCTGTGCTCGACCAGCGAACTTGAATAGGATCAGGGTGATTCAGAGAACGAATATCAGCTTCAGCTCGCCATTGATCTCTAACTGCCCGCGCGAGAACTATAGCAGCTTCGGAAAGCATAGTATTATCGGTGGCAGCTGCAACGGTCTTCTCGCTCTTGTGCTGGGAGTGCACTTCACCCGACACTACCAAGGCGGCGAGAGCGGCAAGGATAGTCCAGACGGCCCATGTTGGTGGACGAAGCCTTGATGGCAGGTCATTTGTAGCTATATTTGCAACAAGGGACAATGCGATAGCCGCCACAGGCGTCAAGGCGATAGTGAGTTTCGAACGCTTCCGCATAACTCGCTCCGAGAGGGCAGGTCCGGGTGCAGTTAGCTACAAGTTGCCATGTAGATTATACGCGTGGACCTCGGTTCATTATCGTGTCGCGTAACTGATACGAGTCAGTCTTGTCCATGCAGGATGCACTCTGTCGTTCGTGCGTCGCTCTCGGATCGCGGCCGTTAGGCCAGCCGTACTACATGTGAGTCTTCAGACACGCCGAACTTCAGGCAGGCAGGCAGGCAGGCAGCCAGGTGG
>Ga0208696_1001798_pt1 | contig 12163 bp, 9 predicted proteins | sample Sb_taG_9_FD_187711 | JGI IMG/M metagenome (GOLD analysis project Ga0208696, IMG submission 187711) | Peat soil microbial communities from Weissenstadt, Germany - Sb_50d_b_LC metaG (SPAdes) (version 2) | ecosystem: Environmental > Terrestrial > Soil > Wetlands > Peat | place: Germany: Weissenstadt...
GGCTTCGCAAAGGAACTCGAGTTCGGGCGAGGCGATCAATCGCCTCAGTTCGGTTGTTTTGCGTGCTTTGCCGGTCATGGTCGCTGGCCCTGCCGAGCGCCGTTGCCAGCGGACCGTGTCTTGAGAGTCACGACCCTGCCGAGCGGCAAGTGCCAATCGTGGTAAACTGCCTTGGGAGGCTCCAGGTGCAGCATCCTCTCGCCGCCCTTGTCGTAATGGACCATGCAGAGGTAGAGGTGGGAGACCCCGTCCCTCTTGGCCATGAGCCGCATCTCTTCGGCCTGGGCGCGCGTGGCGGCGCCCGTCAGTCGCAGCCAGCCCACCAGGTCGTCAAAGGTGCTCTTTTCCGGGTTCACGCGGATGAGGGTCTTGCCCGACAGATGCCTCATCGCCAGGTCCACCAGCAGGAAAGGCTGTCGGGCATCTCCGGGCGCGAGAGTCACGATCTGCGCGTATCCGCCGCTCGCCAGGTAGTCGTCGAGCTGCCGGAAGATCTTGTCTACGAAGTCTAGTCCGTAGGGCTCTGCGGACGAATGGAGGGGTAGATCGGACTCTGGCGGGGTCGGCAGAAACGGCGGATTGGAGATGAAACAATCGAAGCGCCTTCCCGCGACGGGCTGGAAAAGACTCGCGCTTCCCTCCAGGATCTCAATCCGATCTTCGCAGCCATTCAAGAGGATATTAAACCCGGCAAAAGTCCTTGCCCTGGGGTTGCTCTCCAGCGCGACAACGTGCTCCGCCCCGGCGCGCACGGCGGCGATCGATAGCACCGCCGACCCGGCGCCGAATTCCAGAACCTTGGCGCCCTTGATTCGTTCGCGCACGATTTCATCGAGGAAGAACCGATGTTCGGGAAACAGGGCGAGCACCTGGTCGGTCTGACGGTGGGCGAAGCCGTCGGTCATCACGTAGAAGTCGTCCACTTGAAACAGCTGCTTACTCTGCAGAGCGGTCTCAAACAGGCGGTGGAGCACGGGGAGCACGCGGTCGAGCCCCCGCGCCAGTTCGCGGCCCGACTCGCGGGCGGCGCCGTTGGCCGCCTTGCTGACGAGGAAATCGCCCATGGCCAGGTAATCGATGTCGGTCGTCAGGAACGTCTCGATGGCGTCTTCCGGCGCACAGACGATCGGTTCGCTGTCATTGAACGAGGTGTTCAGCACCAGCGGGACGCCTGTCAACTTGTAGAACTCCGCGATCAGGGCATGATAGCGCGGGTTGGTGTCGCGCTTGACCGTCTGGATGCGGCTGGTGCCATCCGCATGAACGACGGCCGGGATTCTGTCCTTGAGTTCTTCCCGAGCGGGGTACGCCATGAGCATGAAGTCCGAGGCCGGCGTCTCTTTGCCGATGTGAAACCAGCGCTTCGCCTCTTCGTCCAAGATGCTGGGCGCGAAGGGGCGGAAGTACTCGCGGTGCTTGACTTTCTGATTGAGGATGTCGCGCATGTGCGGGTCGCGCGGATCGGCCAGCAGACTCCGGTTCCCCAGCGCGCGCGGGCCGACCTCCATGCGCCCCTGGAAATAGCTGACGACGTGGCCCTGCTCGAGGAGGCGGGCGACCTCTTGCTCGACGCTTTCGCAGCGCCGGTAGGCGAGTCCGTGTCCCCGGAGCGCGTGCTCGATCTGGGCGGACGAATAGCACGGTCCCCAGTAGGCGTGCCTCATCCAGTCCCGGCGGGGGTTGCCGAGGAGCTGGTGCCAGATGTACAGGGCCGCCCCGATGGCGGTGCCGGCGTCATGGGCCGCCGGTTGCACGAACAGGCCGGCGAAGGGGCCCTGTTCGAAGACGCGCTGGTTGGTGAGGCAATTCAGGGCGACGCCGCCCGCCAGGCACAGGTTCCGCTCCCCGGTCCGGCGGTGCAGATGTTCCGCCATGTGGCCGACGACCTCATCCGTCCTCCGCTGTAACGCCGCGGCGATGTCCTGATGCGCCGACGTCAGTCTCTGGCCGGGGCGCCTGCGCTTAATACCGAACAGCCTCTCCAGGCCCGAAAAGTATCCCGACGGGGTGAAATAGTCGAGCCGCCAGAAGCGGAGCAGGTCACTGTGCGTTGCGAACCGGCCATCCGGGAGCAGTCGCACCAGCAACCGAAAATGATCGCGGAACCGCGCCGGATCGCCGAAGGCGGCCAGCCCCATGACCTTGGCCGCATCATAGATGTCAAAGCCCAGGAACATGGAGACCAGCTCCCAGAGGAAACCGAGGGAGTCGGTGATCGGGATGTCCTGGAGGAACTCCAGCCGGTTGCCGCTGCCCTGGTAGGAAGCCGCCGTGCTGCTGTCGCCGACGCCGTCCACGGTCAGGACCGCCGCCTCCTGAAAGGGCGACGCATAGAAGGCGGAGGCGGCATGAGCCAGGTGGTGGCCGACCCAGGTGAACTCCCCCGGGAATCCCAGCGCGGCCAGCTTTTCCGGCAGCCGTTGCAGGTGGCTCCTGAATACCACCATCCACTCGGCCAGCGCGGAGGGCGGCTGTTCAAGCCACCGCGGGTCCGACGAGTAGCCGACCCAATCGACCTGCCGAATGTCGATCCCGGCCGTTTCCAGGCAGTACTGCATTGCCTGGACCGGCAGTTCATCGGGGTTGTCCGCGTGCGGCTTCTTGGCGTGCTTTACCCGGGTGAACCGTTCTTCTTCCGCCGCGGCGACCAGCACGCCGTCGGCCAGCAGGCAGGCGGCCGATTCATGGTAGAGACTATTGATGCCGAGGACGTACATGGTGCGGCTCCCCTCGACGCGACGAGGCATATTCATCGGGGTCAGACTTTATTCATCGGGGTCAGACTTTGTTTTTGGTTTCGAAGACAGCACGTAACAACTATTATCTGGATTCCCCAGATTTGGTGGCTGTCACTTTCACCCCGCACGAGCAACGCCCCTGCCGTTCCCGCCGGGACAGAGGGACGAGGCGACAAACAAGCCGCTACGCTCCCCGCGTCGGGACGGTCATTTCTTGAAGAAGCTGACCAACAAGTTAATATACGAGGCTTCCGACCGGCCTGCAATGCGCGGGATGAGGTAACGACGACCTGGAGTATTAGCCATGAAGTCAGGTTCTCTGGGATTTGGGCGAACCTTGTATGGTCGAAGGCATCTGTCAAAATGAATTCTGTAGGCTGTATGGATCCGTCCTTTCGCTAACGTCATAGAGTTGAAGAGGTGTTCAATGTCAGGCGACATGACTGCCGCAGAGCATCGGAGACACGCCGAGGTCCGACAAAGGGTGAGGCAGCTCTACGCGGCGATTGAGAATCTGGTGAAAAGGCATGGTATCCATCAGTTCTTGATGACTGCCACGACTATTCTTAGGAAGTCTTTCGGCGATGCATCGATGATGACAAAATGGCCTCCACATCGGATCATCCATGCGATGGAGGCTTGCTGCGCGTACTCAAGGATGACACAATATGATGAGATTACTTATAACAGACTTGCAAAACTGATGAATCTGTACCACGAGTACCTCGACCCATTACAGCAGGATGCTCTGAAGAATAACCTAGATCACTTCGTTCGACTTCTTTACCGTGAGCAAATGGAACTCCAGCACCAGCAAAGTCAAGACGCCATTGCGAGAGATCTGACGCTCTACGCCACAGATGAGTCGCTCCCCAAGTCGGCGAGGTCATTCGTCGAGCAATTTGGGCTGACCCCATTCCAGTGGATCAAGCTCAGTTTTTTATCCGCTGTCGCAGCCGAAAAGGAACCCGCTGGCTTGTTCAAGATCCACAGCGTACTAAGCTTCGAGAAACTCGACATGCCAGAGAGTGCGGTGATGAATTACTTCCGACTGTCAAGTCGAACGCCCGCCCAGATCGGACGATACTTCAAGGAGACGAGACCAATAGGCAGAGAGTACTTTTACTCGTCAGTTGGATCAGTATTTCTGGAGACTCCATTCATCCGCTTCGACGAGGAGACGGCGCTCGCACCCTTGACAAGTCTGGTATTCCGTCACTCCGGCCAAGGTCTCTATCGTCTCATGCGAGAAATCGACTCGTTCGACGACGAGATAAGCACAGGCTTCGAGAGATACGTCGAGAAAGTTCTCAACTGCTTCGAGTCTAAAGTGTCAATCCATTCCGCAAAGGCACTTCAACGTTATGCGCCCGGCAAGAATGCTGACTTCTTGGTGGAGTTAGAAGACGAAATCCTGGTCGTCGAGTGCAAGGCCACTTCTTCGACGGCGCGCGATCTCACAGAGAATGCGCTGGACACTGATACAGCGACTAGGAAACTAGCGAAAGGGATCATCCAACTTTATACATCGGCCCACGACCTTGAAGCGGGCATATTTGGAAAGTTAGGGGTGGATCGAAGAAAGCCTGTCACGGGAGCTGTGGTCACACTGGGCGAAGTTGTGCATGCCAACTCAAGATGGTTCTTCGACAAGTTTGTGCTTGCGAAGGCTGAGCCGAAGTTGAAAGAGCCGATCTATCCGAGCAGCAAGATGCCTCGGCTCCCGGTTGCCATGTCAATCAGCGTCCTCGAACGTCTCGTAATGGCATGCAACGTCCTATCTTCCACCCCAGGTACTCTCTATGTTGCCAAAGAACATACACACTACTGGTTGGAAGGTGATTGGGATCAATTCCTAAACAAACGGCTTCAAGAGAGCAACCTCCCGATCACAGGGCTTGCTTTCCTGGCAGACCAGAAGTCAAGATTGCTCGAATCGCTTGGAATTGCCGATTGGCAGGAATAATCGCCGAGGGAGTCGATAGGGGCCATCTGCGTTTCCCGGGTGCAAGAACTTGGGTGTCTCTTTCGCTCCCTTGCCTTCGCTCGCCTCGCACTGCCCGGTTGAAGATCGCGACCACGGCCTTGTAGGTCGAGCGGCCTGTCATGTCGGCTCAATTGGCGCAGCGTTCGATGATCCACGGCAGATCCTCGGCCTGCTGACGCGAGCGTTATGGGGACGTTCGGGGCCACTCGCGTTTCCCCGGTGGCACAAAGTGGGTGACCCCCTTCCGCTTGGCAGAGTGCGTCGCAAGACCGTCAAGACCATGTGGGCTGGATTCAATTTCGCCTTCTCGAGGAGGCGACTGCGAGAGAACAGGCACTCCAGCCGATGGCCATCCGGCCGGCAAGTCTGGAGCCCCTGGCCTTGAGCGCCCCTGGCCACGTGCGAATGGTCAACGAACCGCCGGCGGCGTGTGGGGAGGAAAAGTTTGATTTCTCCGAAGGGATCGCCCGGTTTGGTGACATACTGAAATAGACGGGCCGCTCGTCGAGATCGGGCCCTGTTCTGTCTTTGCCAATTCGGCTGTCGGTGGATGGCAGCAGCCAGCGGGGAAGAGTCCGCGCACGACCTGACCCCGCTGGCGCGGCGCGTGAGGCGTGGAGCGAAAGAACAGTGGCCAGTGGTCAGTGGCCAGTGAATGCAAAGCGGGGAGATCGCGCGGCAGGAGAAAAACGCCAGAACAAAGCCAATTTGCTCGTGGTGTCAGTAGTGTTAATCGTTGGCATGTTGTGACTTAGGACCAACCAGGGCGGAATCGAGCCGGAAAAACGAAGCCAATTTGCTCGTGGTGTCAGTAGTGTTAATCGTTGGCATGTTGTGACTTAGGACCAACCAGGGCGGAATCGAGCCGGGAAAACGAAGCCAATTTCCGGCCGGCTGAATGGAATGCGGGTAAGAAGAAAACTGGTCGGCGGAGCTGGTGGCGAGTGGCGAGCCGGCGGCGCGTTACGTGGAGACCTCCGGTTGGCCGAACGGCGGGGTCAGGAGACCCTCGCCGAACGAGTGAATGCCAAGAGAGGGAGCTGGCGATGATGGAAAAGTGTCAGAACAAAGCCAATTTGCTCGTGGTGTCAGTAGTGTTAATCGTTGGCATGTTGTGACTTAGGACCAACCAGGGCGGAATCGAGCCGGGAAAACGAAGCCAATTTCCGGCCGGCGGCATGGGGCGTGGGGCGGGAGAACAGGCGCCGGGAGGACGTTGGGGGCCAACCACGTTTCCCGGGCCCCAGAAAGTGGGTGGCCTCTTCCGCTTCCTCGGCGCGAGGGCAAGCACATATACTACGAATTGACTGACGACGGACGAGGTTTAGCTGATCTAATCCAGCGCATGATCTGATCGTGGCATGTAAGGCTGGGCTCATCCCGCCAGGTCTCTCCGCGAGATGCCCCGCTTTACTTTTCTTGAGTACCGCCTGGATTCCTTCCCTCCCTTGTGCGGGCGGCGGTACTCGTCTTTAATGCGACTTGAGAAATCCAAACCTCAACTTCCTGACCCAGCTCTAAAGGATGTAGGTTGCTTGAAGGCGATGTGAAAACGAGGAGACATACGGGATGCCTTATTCATTTCCGCCCGATGTGAACGAACTTGTTTGCGCGCATATGTCTTCCGGGAAATACGCATCCGAGGACGAGTTACTCCGCGTAGCGCTCCAGGCATTGAGCGAGGAAGAGGAAGACCTCGCCGCTGTTCGCGAATCCATTGGCGACTGGCTTGCGGGTGATCCAGGTATTCCTCTCGACGCGGCGTTTGCTGCGATCCGGTCCCGGCATCAAGCCGGCCAGGTTCCATGAAGTTCCGGGTCGTTCTGCATCGGCTCGCTGTGAAGGACCTGGAGAACGCCTATGAATGGGTCGCCCGAAATGCACCCGTCACGGCGGCAAAGTGGCTTGATCGATTCCAGGATGCCTTACTCACGCTGGAGAGTTTCCCGCAGCGACAACCTCTTGCAAGAGAGAATCGCAAAGTCGATGTGGAACTTCGCGAGTTTCTTTTCGGGAAGTCTGGCGTTTTTCGCGTTATCTTCGCAGTCGACGGAGACACCGTCCGGATTCTCCGCATTCGCCGATCGCAACGGCTTTCTCTGACACGGGAGGAGATCGATCAGAGCATCGATGCGGGCCCGGAGCCGAACTGACGGCTTGTGATTCGGGTTGAGTGTTCATGCTTACCAGTGATGCGCCGCGCGTCCATCGTTCCTGCTCCTGTCATCTTCTTCCTGGAACGGCCGTCCTTGTGCTTGTGAGTTCCGGGCGTGGCCTGGCGTTCGTGGCTTCCACAATCTTCACCTCGACGTGCTGGCCGAGCTTGAGCGAAGTTGGCTGCTGGAAGGCGATGCGCACCGGCAAGACGCGGGTGTCGGTCGGGCGGCCGGGGTCTTCGGGACGGATCCGGCGGGGGATGAGGCTGTCGGCGATTTCCTCGACTGTTCCCTGCCATGATTGGCCCGAATAGCCCTGGGCGGTGATCGTGACGGGACATCCTGGCTCGCAGCGAGGGATGTCGAAGGCATCGACCTCGGCCTCGATACGTAGCCGGGTGAGATCGACGATGCGGAGCAGGGGCGTGCCCAGATTGACAGTCTCGCCGGGGTTCACGGCGCGTGAGACGACCACGCCGTCGATCGGCGACCGAACCCGCGTGCCGGCGAATTCGGCCTCGATCCGGCGGTAGCCGGCAACGGCCTCGGCCCGACGGGCCTGCGCGGTGTTCCAGCGGGCCTTGAGACGCTCCCTGGTCTCGGCCACGCCCTGCTGTTTCTCTGGCAGCCGATTGGCACGGGCTTGTTCCTGCTCGATCTGCGACAGCTCGGCGTCGGCTTGGGCCACGCGCGCCACGGCCTCCTCGGCCGAGGCACGGATCGCGTCGCCGCGGAACTCGACCAAAAGTTGCCCCTTGCGGACCGGTGATTTCTCCTGGACCAGGATGCGCGTGATCGTGCCCGGCAGTTCAGCGCCGACGACAACCTCGGCCCCGGGGTAAGCCGCCACGTGGCCCTCGGCCAGGATGATCGACGGCGAGTCGAGCTGCCGCTTCTCTGCGCGCTGCGGGGCTGCCGACGGCGAGGCTGGCTCCAGAGGACCGGAGCCGCTGAGCGAGGCCAAGGCGAACGGCACGCGGCTTTCTCCGTTGCTGCCTCGCCAGGCTTGCCAGACGAGGATTCCCGTCAGAGCCAGGCCCAGTCCCGGCAAGAGAACACGGCCGACGAACATCGAACCCGACATGGGTCAGGACTCCAGAGGGATCACGGAGCCGTCCCGAATCGCCACGACGCGGTCAGCGATCGAACGCACGGCAGGGTCATGGGTCACGATCAGGAGGGCCCGGTTTTCCTGCCGCGCCAGGCTCCGGAAGAGCTCCAGCACCTGAGCTCCGGAGTCGGAATCAAGATTACCCGTCGGTTCATCGGCCAGGATCATCGGAGCGGCACCTGCCAGTGCCCGGGCGATGGCCACCCGCTGCTTTTGACCTCCCGAGAGGTCGCGCGGCCGAAAGTTCCTGCGATCGGACAGGCCCACGGCATCGAGCACCCGCACGGCCTCGCACCTGGCCCTGACGCCGCGCCAGCCGCGAATGTTCAGGGCGTAGACAACATTCTCCATTGCCGTCAGCGATGGAAACAGGTTGTATTGTTGAAAGACGAATCCGATCGATCGGCGGCGGATCGACCAGAGCCGGCCGGGCCGGCGCACGTCGACCTCATGGCCCTCGATGGTCAGCCGGCCCCCGCCGGCTCCCAGCAAGCAGCCCAGGATGCACAGCAAGGTCGTCTTGCCCGACCCCGAGGGACCTTCAAGAGCCACGACCTCGCCGCGGGAGAGCGACAGCGAGACTCCCCGCAGGACTTGCACCTCGTGAGGGCCCTCGCGGTAGGTCTTGGTGACGTCACGCGCCTCGAGCACGGTCATTCCCGCCCCTCCGTGATCGCTCTTCATGATCAACCTCGGAACACGACGGCCGGGTCGAGCGACCTGACCTTGCGGAATGAGACAATCGATGCCGTCAGGCAAAGCACCTGGGTCGCGACGAATACCAAAGCGGCCATCGCCCTGGTCACGGACATCTTCATGTCGAGCTGGACGAGGAGCGGATCAAGCCCGAATGTCAGCACCAGGCCCAGGGCAAAGCCCAGGACCGCGGCGAACATCGCCTGTTCCGCGATCAGCCCGCAGACGTCGATGTCTCTTCCCCCCAGTGCCTTGATGGTGCCGAACTCAGCGAGGTGCTCGGTGGTCGACGCGTAGAGCGTCTGGGCCACGATCACGACCCCGACCAGGGCCCCGAGCGAGACGGTCAGGAAGATTGTCAGCCCCAGCCCGGTGCTCTCGATCCAGTATCGCCGCGAGATCGACGTCCACTCGGCCTGAGTGTGGACGTCGTTGTACGGCAACCGGCGCTGGATCTCTGCGCGGACGGTCCGCAGATCGGCCCAGGGCTCGAGCTTGACGATGATGAAGGTCGTCTGGTCGCCCAGGTCATCGGGAGCGAGGTGCTGTGCAAGCTGGTAGTCGATGAAGGCCATCGGGTTGGTCGTGAACGAGCGGGCGTCACGCGTTCTCCCGATGATCTTGAGGCTGAGTCCCTGGAACTCACGTGTATCGCCGACCGCGAACGGCCCAAACCGGCGTTCGGCCGACTCGTCGAGCATCACGAACCGCCCGCGCCTCAGGTCGGCCGTACTTCCCTCGAGGACATTCCAGGGAAATGCCCAGCGGCCGAAGTCTTCCAATGCGTAATAGATGACCGATTCCTTGGCCCCGGTCGGCAAGGCAACCACGGCGTACCAGACGATCAGGTTGTCGGCCCGGGCCACTCCGGGAATCGACCGCACGCGCTGGACGTAGGTCTCGGGGAAGGGATTGCCGAAATCGACGTTCGCCGTGTTCCGGGCCATCACCCAGAGGTCGGCGTCGAGCTTCTCGATCGTGATGCTGGCATTCTCCAGGAGCCCGAAGAAGAGCCCCACCTGGATCAAGACAAGTGCCACGGCGAAGCCCACGCCCAGCACGGTGGCAAGGAAGCGGCCCTTGTCGTCCAGCAGCATCTTGAGAGCCAGATCGACCATGGCGGCTCACCTCGAAGGGGCATCGGAGGGCCGCGAGCGGCCCTCATCGTAACCGACCAGATGAGCGACCAGAGAATCGGGCAGCCGACAGATCAGGGCCATCAGCATGGCCATTGGCCAGGGAAACCGGATCAGGCCTGACTTCCGCTGCTCGATCGCCCTGGCGATTCTTCGGGCGGCCGCCAGAGCGGTGATCTTGAACGGCGCGGCGGCCGCATCCATCGGCGTGATTGCCGTGGCGACGAATCCGGGACAGATTGTGGTCACGGCAATGCCCCGGTTCCGCAAAGCGATACGCAGCCCCTCCATGTACAGATTCACGGCCGCCTTGCTGGCGCAGTAGGCGGACTCTCCCGGCAACCCCTTGAACGAGGCCATGCTGGAGACGGCCACGAGCTGTCCCCGTCCCCGGTCGAGCATGCCGGGGAGCACGGCCTCGATCGAGTAAACGACGCCCAGCACGTTGACGCGGAAGGTATCCTCCACGTCTGTGACGTTCAGCGGAGCAAGCCGCGTCGGCGCGCCGAAGCCCGCGTTGGCGATGATGACGTCGACCGGACCGAACGCGCACTCGATCTGCTGAATCGCGGCATGAAGCGCCTGGCGGTCGCCCACGTCGGCGGCCGCGACCTGCGCTCTTCCTCCACGCGTCTCGATCTCGCAGGCCAGGTCTTCGAGCGCCTTTCGCCGCCGGGCCACCAGTCCGACCTGGTAGCCGCGGCAGGCCAATTCGAGGGCCAGAGCGCGGCCAATCCCGCTCGACGCGCCGGTCACCACTGCTACAGGTCCGCGCACGGCAATGCCCGTTCGCCGGGATCGCGACCGCCGCTCGAAGCTTGGGCACGATTCACGCATCTGGCTCTCAGTGCCATGTGACCTGGTTTGACCCTCGGCTCCGATCTTCATGCCCGACCTCCGTCAAACGGCCCGCAGCACCAGGCAGGCGTTGCTGCCGCCGAAGCCGAACGAATTCGAGACGGCGACATCGACGCGATGGGGACGCGGTTCGTTGGCAACGAGGTTGAGGCTGACATCGGAGTCGTCGAGGTTGATCGTGGGGGGAATGGCCCGGTGTTTCATCGCGGTCAGGCAGGCGAGGGCTTCGATGGCGCCCGCGGCGGTCAACAGGTGTCCGGTCATGCTCTTGGTCGAGGTGACCGGAATTTGATCGAGAACCGTGCCGAAGACGAGCCGGAGCACCGCGGCCTCCGTCGCGTCGCCGACCGGAGTGCTCGTGGCATGGGCGTTGATATGATCCACCTGCTCGGGCGTGATCCGGGCATCGGCCAGGGCCTTTTGCACAGCCTGACCGGCCCAGGCCGGGTCGGGACTGGGGATCACGTTGTGGTGGGCGTCGCTGCTGGAGCCGCAGCCGGCGACCTCCGCGTAGCCGTGGGCCGACCGATACCGGGCGTCGGCCGCGCGCTCGAGCACGAACGCGACGCCTCCCTCGCCCAGCACGAAGCCGTCACGATCGCGATCGAAGGGGCGTGACGCCCGCGTCGGGTCGTCGTTCCGTCGGGACAGGGCCCGGAGGTTCCCGAAAGTGGCCAGGCCGATGGGCGTGACGGCCATCTCGCAGCCCCCGGCAACGCACACGTCCACCAATCCGTGCCGCAGCCAGGCCCGACCGATGTCCAGGGCAAAGTTGCTGGACGCACAGGCCGCCGACAGGTTCACAGCCGGTCCGGTGAGTCCGATCGCTCGGTGGACGCGCTGGAGTGTCGATTCGTCGTCTTGCGATGGGTCGAGCAACCGGTTGCCGCCGCGACCGGCGTCGGCTTCCCAGAGCCCCATCCATTCCGCCCCGATTCCCAGTACCAGGCCGATTCGCCGTGTCGCCCGGCAGTTCCACAAGCCGGCGTCCTCGAGTGCGGCCTGAACGCACCAGAGTGCGGCCTGCTCGAGCCGTGGCAGGGCGTGAAACTCAAGCGGTTCCCGGCCCGACGGGCAGGGGACAGCAGGCAGCTCGGCTGCGATCCGGCTGGGATAGTCGGTCGTGCAAAACGAGGTTACGACCGCGACCCCCGATCGCCCGGCGAGCAAGCTCGCCTCGAGCGTGGCGAGATCGCAGCCGAGGGACGTCGCCAGCCCTAAACCCGTGATCCAGACCGGATCCTCTGCCATCATCCGACCTCCTTGACGTGAGGAAACTTCGGCGACAGGAGCTCGACACTCAGCCGGCCCGAGGCATCACTGGCGATCGTCCGGGCGCGGGATCGCCCCTGAGTTCGCGGGGCGAAATGTGGTTGTGGAATCCCCGGGTCGTGATGGCCATCGTGGACGACCAGGTCGCAAGTAATCCTGGACCCTCTGCCAGCATCCCGAGAACTCTGGTCCAGAAGTCCGGCGAGAGC
>Ga0208696_1001801_pt1 | contig 12156 bp, 8 predicted proteins | sample Sb_taG_9_FD_187711 | JGI IMG/M metagenome (GOLD analysis project Ga0208696, IMG submission 187711) | Peat soil microbial communities from Weissenstadt, Germany - Sb_50d_b_LC metaG (SPAdes) (version 2) | ecosystem: Environmental > Terrestrial > Soil > Wetlands > Peat | place: Germany: Weissenstadt...
TGCGTGCAAAATGGCGAGCTGGATCCTGACAGCATCGCGCCGCCAGTCCCGACCGGTCTCACCAAGCTCAGCGCGTCGCTCACAAGCCTCGTCGAATTTCTTCGCATCGATAGGGACCTCGTCCGCGTCTCGGCCAAACCTGCGGCGAAGAGCCGAACGGTCGCCGACCTCATGCGAAATCTTGAAGTAGGCTCACGAAAGCAGAGACGCGGTGGCGAGTTTGCCGCAGGGTGAGGTGTCGCACGGCCGTGGCACTGCTGGCGGATCTGCGCGATCACGGCGCGAGCGCAGCGAAACATAATTCGCCATCGAATACTCCAAAGTGATGCGCCAACTCTGGACGCCTCGGCGATCGCTCAAGGCATGTGCGGGACGCGAGACCTGGTCAAACGTTAGCGCCGATATCGCATCACCCGAATCAACGGACAGAAATCCGACTGCTCGATACCTGTTTCAGAGACATCCTATTGATTTCAGGGCATGCCTATCCCACAAGCGCGGTGATATTCCACAGAATTGTTTGTATTCATAACAATTAACGCATTGATTTAACTGTGGCCAGGGGTGGAATTGAACCACCGACACGCGGATTTTCAGTCCGCTGCTCTACCAACTGAGCTACCTGGCCGCCGCGGAAAAGGGCGCGTATTAGACCGGGCGCGCGGCGTGACCGTCAACCCTCCGGCGGCATCTGCGCCGCATTCCACTCAGCCCCGCTCGGGTTCGACAAACTCGCCCGGCTTGGCAGATCCGGTGCCGAAGAAGAACTTCTCCATCTCGGTCTCGAGAAACTTGCGCGATTTCGGGTCCACTGGCGTGAGCCGGTACTCATTAATCAGCATGATCTGGTGCGCGCGCCAGCGCTCCCAGCCTTCCCTGGACACATTTTCGAAGATGCGCTGGCCGAGCGGACCGGGATACGGCGGCCGGTCGAGGCCTGGTGCCTCACGCTTGAGCAGGACACATTGAACGCTTCGGCTCATATCAACCTTCCCCGGAGCACGATACGGCCGACAACAGGGCGGCGATCGGCGCCGGCAACCCAATGCGCGCCGGCTCGCGCGCGTTATACCAGAGCGCCCCGCCGCCTTCCATCACCTTGAGCGCGCTCTGGCAGCGTGCACGCAGGGGCGTGATCTCGAGTTCAAAGTGAGTGAACGCATGCCGCAGCCGCGGCAGCGGTTCCGGGTCGAGCCAGGCCGCTTGCAGCGCCGTGGCGCAGAACTGCGCCGCCGCCGCCTCGTGCTCGAACTCCGGCGGTGTCCACAGTCCGCCCCAGACACCCTGTGGCGGACGGCGCTGCAGCAGCACCTGGCCGTCGGGGTCCATCACCAGCAGCATGACGACCTGGCGCGTGCGGCGCGTCCGTCGCACGCGCGGCGAGGGCAACTCGTGCACGCGGCCCGAACGCTGTGCCGCGCAATCTTCACGCAGCGGACAATGCATGCACAGCGGATCGCGGCGCGTGCACAACGTTGCACCAAAATCCATGATGGCCTGGGTATACGCCGCGACGCTGGACTGCGGTGTGCATTGCTCGGCGCGGTACCACAACTCCCGTTCGGTGGCGCTCTCCCCCGGCGCCCCGTCGATCGCGAAATAACGCGCGAGCACGCGCTTGACGTTGCCGTCGAGAATGCTCGCGCGCCGATCGAAGGCCAATGCCACGATCGCCGCCGCCGTGGATCGACCGATGCCCGGCAATTGCGCCAGCGCATCGAGTTCGCCCGGCAGCTCGCCGTCATGCTCACCGACCACGCGCTGCGCGGTACGATGCAGGTTTCGCGCCCGCGAGTAATACCCCAGGCCGGACCACAGATGCAGCACCTCATCGAGCGGCGCGGCCGCAAGCTTCGCTACGTCCGGAAAGCGCTGCATGAAGCGCTCGTAATAGCCGATCACGGTAGCGACCTGCGTCTGCTGCAGCATGATCTCCGACACCCAGACACGATAGGGTGTGCGCTCGCGCTGCCAGGGCAGATCGTGGCGCCCATGGCGTGCGTGCCAGGCGATGAGGGCAGCGGCGATCGGCGCAGGAGCGGGCGGCGTGCAATTCAAATGATCTGCCCGGTGAACACAACGGTGGGCGATGCGGCCGCCTCAAGCCAGCAGCACGGCAATGACCTTCTCCAGCATCGGCTTCAGGCTGCTGCGCCGGACCTTGGGGTCACGCACGACCCGCGAGGCCAGACCTTCCATCAGGCATTGCAGCAGGTCGGCGCGGTCGCGCGCTGCCGCGCTCTTCAGGATCACGCCTCGCGCCCGGGCGATGCGCCGCACCACCTGCGCAAGCCTGTCGCTGACCACGCGATCCCTGTCGCGGACCACGCGCGCAATCTGCGGGTCGCGAGTGCACACGGCTGTGAGATCCAGGAGCAGCCCGGCGTTCATCTTCGGATCATCGCCGCGCTGCCAGCACTCGAACAGGTCGAGCATCGCGGTGCAGACATCTTCGGATGAATTGAGCCGGTCCATGGCACAGCTGCCATCGGTCTCGACATGCCGCTCGATGATTGCCTTGACGATCAAGCCCTTGCTGTCGAAGTAGCGATAGATGAGGCCGGCGCTGATGCCCGCCGTCTGCGCGATGCGCGCCATGCTGGCGGCATGAAAGCCGCTCTCGATGAAGCATTGTTCGGCCGCCTCCAGGATGCGCTCGCGCTGGCGTGCGGCGTGGGTAGCTGCCGGCGGCCTCGCAGCCGCAATTGCCCTGGTCCTGAGATTACTCATTGACCGTGGTCCCGCGGCTGTGCTCCTGCCAACCGCCGCCGAGCGCCTTGTACAAGGTCACGCGATTGTTCTGCTGCGCGAGCCGCGTCGCGATCAACGCCTGCTGCGCGCCGTAGAAACTGCGCTGCGCATCGAGCACAGTCAGATAGCTGTCAGTACCGGCCTTATAGCGCTGCTGCGACAGGTCATAGGCGCGACGCGTCGCATCCACCAGCGCTTCTTGCGCCCGGCGCTCGCGCTCGAGGGTCGGCGTCAGCGCCAGTGCGTCCGCCACTTCGCGAAAGCCGGATTGAATCGCCTTGTCGTATTGCGCCAGCGCGATGTCGCGGTCGGTGCGGGCGATCGCGAGATTGCCGATCAGCTGGCCGCCGTGAAATAACGGCAGCGTGGCCTGTGGCGTGAAGCTCCAGGTACCGGTGCCGGACTTGAACAATGAGGACAACGCAGGGCTCGCAGAGCCGATGGCGCCGGTAAGGCTGATCGTCGGAAAGAACGCCGCCCGCGCCGCGCCGATATCCGCGCTGGCCGCACGCAGCACGTATTCCGACTGCAGCACGTCCGGGCGCCGCAGCAGCACCGTGGACGGCAGACCGGCCGGCAGCGCCTTCAGACCGATGGTGTTGGCGTCGACGTCCTGCGGCAGCAGCGCCGCATCGACCGGCGCGCCGACCAGCAAGCCCAGGGCATCCATGTCCTGCGCGACGTTGCCTTCGTAACGCGCCGCATCGGCGCGCGCCGACTCCACCGTGGTCTGGGCCTGGGCCAGATCCAGGCCCGAGACCGCTCCGATCGCATGGCGCTTCTGGGTCAGCCTGAACGAATCCTCCTGACTCTTCAGCGTCTCCTGCGCCAGTCGCTCGAGCTCGCGATCCGAGGCCAGGGTCAGGTAGGCACTCGCGACCTGCGCGATCAGGCTCAGCTGCGCACTGCGCCGCGCCTGCTCCTGCGCCAGATATTGTTCCAGGGCGGCATGAGTGAGGCTACGCACGCGGCCGAACAGGTCGAGCTCGAAGGACGACACGCCCACACCGGCCTGATAATAGGACTCGGTGATCGAATACGGCAGGCCAGTGACGACCGCCGGCAGTTTCTCCTGGGTGTAGCTGCCGCTGGCGTTGATCGCCGGCAGGAGATTGGCCCGCTGCACGCGATATTGCGCGCGTGCGAGCTCGATATTCAGCACCGCCACGCGCAGATCGCGATTATTGGCCAGGGCCTGCGCGATGAGCTGCTGCAGCCGCGAATCGGCAAAGAAGTCGCGCCAGCCGATATCCCACGCCGCCACACTCGCCGCCGTGCCGGCTTCGCTATCGCTCTGCGCCGGCGCGATTGACGCCGCGGTCGTATCGGCCGGGGCGGCGGTCGTGGCCGGAATCGGCCATTGGTCCGGCACCGGCAACGCCGGGGCGCGATAGCGCGGTTCGAGAGTGCAGGCACTCAGCAGCCACAACGCCGAGGCCGCGAGTGTCCCCCAGCGCATTGTCGAGGTCTGCGCGGCCATGGCGTTACTCCCCGTCATCCGCGGTGCGCGCAGCGGCGCCGGCGGCGGTCGGAGCTGCCACAGGTACGCTGTGAAATACCCGCTGTACGACCACGAAAAACAGTGGGATGAAGAAAATTCCAAGGAAAGTGCCGGCCAGCATGCCGCCAAACACACCGGTACCAATCGCGCGCTGCGCGCCGGCGCCGGCCCCGGTGGCAGCAGCCAACGGCAACACGCCGAGTCCGAAGGCCAGCGACGTCATCAGGATCGGCCGCAGGCGGTCGTGCACCGCGTGCAGCGTCGCGTCGACGACGTTCTTGCCGGCCTCGACGTACTCCTTCGCGAACTCAACGATCAGGATCGCGTTCTTGCTGGCCAGACCAATGGTCGTCAGCATCGCCACCTGGAAATAGATGTCGCGTTCCAGACCGCGGAGAGCCGTGGCCACCACCGCTCCGATCACGCCGAGCGGCACCGCGAGCAGAATGGCGGTGGGTATCGACCAGCTCTCGTACAGCGCGGCCAGACAGAGGAACACGACGATCAGCGACAGCGTGTAGAGGATCGGCGTCTGCGCCCCGGCGGCGCGTTCCTGATAGGACTCCGCGGTCCAGTCAAGTGAGTAGCCGCGCGGCAATTGCGTAACGAGCTTCTCGATCTCTTTCATGGCATCTCCGGAGCTCACGCCCGGCGCGGCTTCGCCATTGATATCCACCGCCGCCGCGCCGTTGTAGCGCTCGAGCCGCGGCGAGCCGTAGGTCCAATGGAAGTTCGCAAAGGACGCGACCGAGACCATGCTGCCGGCACTGTTGCGCACATACCAGCGATGGAAATCATCGGGCACCATGCGAAACGGCGCATCGGCCTGCACGATCACGTGCTTGACCCGGCCACGATCGATGAAGTCGTCGATATAGCGTCCGCCCCAGGCGACCGACAGTGTCTCGTCGACGTCGCTCATCGACAGTCCGAGCGAGGCGGCCTTCTGGGCATCGAGATCGAGCCGGAATTGTGGCGCATCCTCCTGGCCGTTCGGCCGCACATTGGCCAGCAGCTTGTCCTTCGAGGCCATGAACAGCAGCTGGTTGCGCGCCGCAATCAGCGCCGCGTGCCCCTGGCCCTTGTCGTCCTTCAGATAGACATCGAAACCGGCCGAGTTGCCCAGCTCGGTGACCGGCGGTGGCGCGAACGCAAAGGCCTGCGCATCCTTGATCTGTGCCAGGGCGCCATAGGAGCGCCCTTGGATCGCCTGAATGCTCAGCTGCGGCGACGTGCGTCTGCTCCAGTCCTTGAGCAGTATGAAGCCGATGCCGTCGTTCTGACCGGAGCCGTTAAAGCTGAAACCACCCACTGTGAAGATCGAATCGACTGCATCCTTCTCCTGCTTGAGAAAATAGTCTTTCAGCTGGTCGAGAGCCTGCATGGTGCGCGACAATGTCGCCCCGACTGGTGTCTGCACCAGCGTAAAGAGATATCCCTGATCTTCATCCGGCAGATAGGCGGTCGGCAAGCGGATGAACAGCAGACCCATGATCGAGGCCAGCGCCAGATAGATCAGCATATAGCGGGCCGGACGCCCGATGATGCGTGCGACAATGCCCTGATAGCGCCGATTACCATTGTCGAACGCGCGATTGAACCAGCGAAAGAAACCGCGGTTGGAATGATGTTCGCCCTTCTGCACCGGCTTGAGCAGTGTCGCGCACAGCGCCGGGGTCACCACGATCGCCACCGTCACCGACAGGATCATCGCCGAGACGATCGTGATCGAGAACTGCCGGTAGATCACCCCGCTGGAACCGGTCAGGAAAGCCATCGGGACGAACACGGCCGACAATACGGTCGCGATACCGATCAACGCGCCGGTGATCTGGTCCATTGAGCGGCGCGTGGCTTCGATCGGCGACAGCCCTTCGTCGGTCATCAGCCGCTCGACATTCTCGACCACGACAATGGCGTCATCGACCAGCAGGCCGATCGCCAGCACCACGGCAAACATGGTGAGCATGTTGATCGAATAGCCGGCGAGCTGGAGCACGGCGAAAGTGCCGAGCAGCACGACCGGCACGGCGACGGTCGGTATCAGCGTCGCGCGAATGTTCTGCAGGAACAGGTACATCACCAGGAATACCAACAGGATCGCTTCGGCCAGCGTCTTGACGACTTCTTCGATCGACTTGCGCACGAACGGCGTCGTGTCATATGGGATGCTGCTCTTCAATCCGCGGGGAAACCCGGGCTCGAGTCGATGGATCAGTGCCTGAATATTGGCGACGGTGCGCAGCGCATTGGCGCCGGTTGCCAGCGTGATGCCCATACCCGAGGCCGGCCTGCCGTTGTACCTCGCCGCGACTGCATAGGCGGCCTGGCCGAGCTCGACCCGGGCGACGTCGCTCAAGCGCAGTGTCGAGCCGTCGGTGTTGCCGCGCAGGACGATGTTGCCGAACTGTTCGGCGGTCTGCATTCGGCCCAACGCGGTAACCGTGGCGTTGATCTGCTGGCCGGGAACCGCCGGCAAATCGCCGAGCTGACCGACCGAGACCTGCGCATTCTGCGCCTGAATGGCCGCGATGATATCCGCGGCCGTGACGCGATAGGTATCGAGTTTGCCCGGATCGAGCCAGATCCGCATGGCGTACTTGCTGCCAAACAGCTGCACGCTGCCGACGCCTTCCACCCGGCTCATCGGATCGACGACGTTGCTGGCCAGATAGTCGCCGATGTCGCCTTCGCTCATCCTGCCGTCTTCGGACACGAAGCCGACCGCTACCAGGAAGTTGCGGTTGCTCTTGCTGACGGAGATACCCTGTTGCTGCACGGTCTGCGGCAACAGCGGCACCGCCTGCTGCAGCCTGTTCTGTGCCTGCACCTGGGCGATGTCGGGATTGGTGCCGCTGGCAAAAGTCAGCACGATCGAGACGTTGCCGCTGTTGTCGCTGGTCGACACCATGTAGATCAGTCCGTCGAGACCGGTCATGTTCTGCTCGATGATCTGCGTCACCGAATCCTCGGCCGTCTGCGCCGACGCACCGGGATACGAGGCAGTGATCGCCACCGAGGGCGGCGCGATATTCGGATAGCGCGAGATCGGCAGCCGCGTGATCGCGACCAAGCCGAACATCATGATGATGATCGCGACTACCCAGGCAAAGATCGGACGGTCGATAAAAAACCGTGACATGCGCCGTCCTCGCTTATTTACCGGCGTCGCCGGCGCTTCCCGCGGGGTCGACGGTCTCGGCTGTGCCGGCCTCGCCCGCCAAGACTTCCGGCGTGGCTTCGACCGCCTTGACCGCCATGCCCGGCCGGACTTTTTGCAGACCTGCCACAATCACGCGATCCCCGGTGGCCAGCCCGTTCTCGACCAGCCATTGATCGCCGATCGTGCGCGAGACCCTGACGTCGCGCGCCTCGACCTTGTCGTCCCGGCCGACCACCAGCGCGGTGGCACCGCCTTTTGCGTCGCGCGTGACGCCGCGCTGCGGCGCCAGCAATCCCTGCGGCAGCACGCCTTCGCCGACGATGGCGCGCACATACATGCCGGGCATCAGCACGTGGTCCGGATTGGCGACGATCGCGCGTAACAAAAAATTGCCGGTGGTCGGATCCACGGTGACGTCGGCAAACTGCAGCTTCGCTTCCGCGGCATAGGTCACGCCGTTTTCAAGCACTATCTTGGTCGGCGCGCCCGCGGCACCGGCTTGCACGCGCCCAGCCTCGATCTCCTGCTTCAGCTGCAGCCACTCACCGCTCGACTGATTGACGTCCACATAGACAGGATCGAGCTGCTGTACGGTCGCCATTGCCGCCGTCTGGTCCGCCGTGACCAGCGCGCCTTGCGTGACGCTGGATTTGCCGATACGGCCGCTGATGGGCGAGACGATGTGCGCAAAGGCGAGATTGACGGCGCTGCTGTCGACCGCCGCCTGCGCCGCCGCTACATCGGCTTCCGCCTGCCCCAGAGCGGCGATCGCGTTATCGTTATCCTGGGCGCTGACGGCATCGATCTTGACCAGTTCGGCCGCGCGGTTTGCCGTCAGCCGCGCCGCCTCCTGCGTCGCCCGCGCTTTCTGCAGCGTGGCGCGTGCGCTGTTGTACTGGGCACGATAGATGGCGTCGTCGAGTTCGTACAGCGGCTCACCAGCCTTGACCGTGCCGCCTTCGGTAAACAGCCGCCGCTTCACAACGCCGCTGACCTGGGGCCGCACCTCGGCCACCAGGTAGGCACTGACACGTCCCGGCAGTTCGCGCGTCAGCGTGACCGACTGCGGTTTCAGCGTGACGACCGAGACCTGCGGTGCCATGCCTCCGGGTGGACGGCCGCCCTGACCGCCGCATCCGGCCACGAGGATCCCCGCGGCCATGCCAACACCAATGCATAGGCCACGAACAGTCTGATAGACAGGCATGTGACACCTTGAAAGCGCAGCGGGAACAGAGGGCGGTCGCTTCACTGCGGCGCCCGACCTCAGCCGCCGAAGTAAATGAACGTTCATCCTAACTGCGGCTGGGCAGCGGCACAATGCGCCGGCGGCCGGCTCGCGGGGTCCACCGTGGTCATTCTTATAGTGGTGGTCGCCGATCCAGCCTGGATCTGGTCACACCGGGGAACAGGGCGATCGGGCGATCGTAGCGATCAGGCGCTCTTGATGAAGAACTCGCCTGCTCAGCTCACGCGGTCGGCCGGCCGCGTGAGCTGATGTGGCTCAGTCAATGCTCAGTCAATGCGAGGCCTTGGCGCAGCTGTCCATTGCCACTGGGGAATTCGCAGCCACGCTCAGCATGGGCGCGGCTGCGAGGCCTGCCGTCATGCCGGCGATCTTGAGCGAACGAGTATTCATGGTGCCAGCTCCATATCGAGAGGCGGGAATCTCGATGGGCAGACCGTAGTGAGACGCTATCGCTTACTCAAACGATGAAAAATTCACGCCAGGTAAAGCTCGGTTCATCAGGCTACAGCAGCGAATTGCTGCAGCATCCAACCGATCAATAGACGCACCGCCGGACGATCGGCATCGTCAGCCCTTGTTACAAGGCAGTAGCTTTCGCCGGTCGAGAGCTCGGTATCGAACAGCTTCGTCAGCGAGCCGGCCGAAAACCTCGACGCCGACAGCGGCGCGGACACCAGCGCAATGCCGACGCCACGCTCGGCCGCATGCACTACCGCGGACATGGTATCGAGCGGATACTTGAATGGCGCAGCAGCTCCGGCGAACAGGCAGGCACAGAAGTCTGCGGCAACAGCCGCGTCGCCGGTACATCGGTCCAGTCACCCGTGCCGACCACGATCGAGACATCCGAGTCGCTCGCGTGCTCCTCATTGGGCGTAATGTCGGTGGCGATCTGAATAACAATATCGCCGTGCACGGCACTGAAGCCTGCCAGTCGCGGCAGCAGCAACTCGCTCGCAAAAAAATGGCGGCAGTCCTGAAGCTACCGCGCTTGGCTGCGATTTGAAAAGTCTTCAAAAACCGTAATGATGGCGTGCGCATATCCTTTAAAGAGCGATCAGCTTCCCTGGATGAGCAAGTGACGTGCCAATCGATTGCGTCCAATTCCAGGCGCCAATTGTGACGTGCCTCGGCACTTAGGCCTTGAAATGCCGGATTCATAGGCTCGCCGGCGGTGCGTTGCACCGTGAACGGGCGCTATCGCCTCGACTTCGCGTGCGGACTGCGGGTTGCCGGGAGGGAACTCGGCTCGACCTCAAAGGTCCTTAGTTACTAATGCCCTGTGGAATCGCGCGCTTGCGGACGCATTGGATCGCAGCATAGCGCCGCCGGTCGCAACACTGGCCTCACATGGTCCAAGAGGCCCTACACTGTCGCCATGATTTCCAAAACTTGTCCCCTGCTGATTGCCGCCATGCTTGCGCTTGCCGCTGCGACTGCGGTGCGAGCCGCCGATCCGGCCCCGTTCGACCTCGCCGGTCCGATCATCGAGGTGACAGTCACCCGTGACGGCAAGACCTTACCGGTTTCCCAGGTTCCTAACCTCGCGGTCGGCGACCGCCTTTGGATCAAAGCGGATCTGCCACCCACGCAATCCGCGCACTACGTGATGGTCGCCGCGTTTCTGAGAGGAGCGACCAATCCGCCGCCAGCCAACTGGTTTTTTCTCTGCGAAACATGGAGCCGCCATTGCGGGCAGGAGGGTCTGCAGGTAACCGTGCCGCAGGATGCCCAGCAGCTGCTGCTGTTCCTTGCGCCGGAGACCGGCGGAGATTTCAAGACGCTGGTTAACGCGGTTCGTGGGCGTCCAGGTGCCTTCGTGCGGGCCTCGCAGGACCTGAACCAGGCCACACTGGACCGCTCGCGCCTGGAAGCATATCTATCGGCAGTTCGCGCCCTGGCTGAGCGCGATCCGGCCATGCTGAAGGACGCCGCTCCGCTGCTGGCGCGGAGCCTGGCAATCAAGGTGGACGAGAAGTGTCTCGACCGGATTGCGCAGCTGCAGGCTCCCTGCCTGATGCAGGGTCAGAATTCGCTGATATTGAACGACGGGCACAGCACCTCGATCGTCGAGGCACTCACGTCCGGGCCCGCCAGCGATCTGGCCATGGAGGCCAGTTTCACGCCGCAGCTCAGCTACGGCTACTACAGCCCTTATATTGCATCGCTGATCGATATCGCGCGCATCCTGGACTCTTTCCATACGGCGCAGTATCAATACATTCCGGCGCTGGCTTCGCAGCACGGCGATCGCCTGGCCTTGGCGCTCAACGCTCCGCCTTCGTTCAACAATCCAAAATCGGTGCTGGTCGTGGCGCTGCCGGCAATCGAGCAGCCGCAGATACCTCCGCTGCATGCGGTGGATCCCAATGAAATCTACTGCGCCAAAAAGACTCCCCTGGTATTGGCTGTGGACGGCGCGCCACTGGCATTCTCCACCGGCTATGTGCACGACATGACGCTGAGTCTCACCGGCAGAGACGGCAATGTCATCGACCTGCCGGCGCGAGCTGATGCGCAGCGGGGCGGCTTTGTAATCGACACATCCGCTCTGGCCACTGCCGCTCTGAGCGACGGCATGCGCGGCTCGCTTCACGGTTACTGGGGCTTTGAAAAGTACGACGGCCCCAGCTTCCAACTGGCGAGTGCGCTGGCACAGAAGTGGGAACTGGCTTCCGCCGACGAGGGCGCGCTGATCGTCGGCCGCGAGGACGCCGTTCACTTTCAGGCCGGTAGCATCAGCTGCATCGCCGCCGTCACACTGAAGGACCCGGCTGGCAGGGAACTGAATGCTGAGTGGAAGGCGGTGGGACCCGATGCGGTAGAGTTGAAATTGCCGCTGCAGCAGTCGAAGCCCGGCACGGTCACGCTGCTGGTCACACAATATGGCGCCGCCCAGCCACAACCGGTCCAGCTACACGCCTTTGCCGAGGCTGGACACCTCAACAGTTTCGCACTTCATGCCGGCGATACGCAGGGCATTCTGAAGGGTACCCGTCTGGATGAGGTCGCCAGCCTTCTCGTGCAGGGCATGCAGTTCATGCCCGGAAAGCTGTCGTCCAGCCAAGGAATCGACGAACTGCCGATGGTGGCAGCGGATACGCCGGCGGCCATCGCTCTGAAGCAGGGAGACACCGCCAGCGCTAAAGTCACACTGAAGGATGGGCGCGTGCTCGAGCTCAATACCGTCGTGGATGCGCCACGCCCCCGCGTGACCCTGATCGGCAAGAATGTGCAGGTGTCGCCCTCCAGCAGCGCCAGCAACATCCAGCTCTCTGATCAGGACGAGCTGCCGCAGGACGCGAAGCTGACATTCTCGGTGCGCACGCAGTCGCCGGCAGCATTTTCCTATGACGAGAAGATCGAAGTCGCGACTGTTAACAATACGTCGTCGGCCATTCTGAGCTTTGACAACGGCGGGATCACGCTCGAAGACGCGGAGGTTGCCGTGGTCAGGCTCGATCCGGCCAGGGCGCTTGGGCCTTCGGCGTT
>Ga0208696_1001806_pt1 | contig 12141 bp, 7 predicted proteins | sample Sb_taG_9_FD_187711 | JGI IMG/M metagenome (GOLD analysis project Ga0208696, IMG submission 187711) | Peat soil microbial communities from Weissenstadt, Germany - Sb_50d_b_LC metaG (SPAdes) (version 2) | ecosystem: Environmental > Terrestrial > Soil > Wetlands > Peat | place: Germany: Weissenstadt...
CACGGCGTACGCGTACGCGCGGACCGGCTACCACCGGGGCCTGGACCAGCTGCGGCGGGCGGGCTGGCGCGGCAACGGCCCGATCCCGTGGGAGCACGAGCCCAACCGGGGCTTCCTGCGCTCGCTGTACATGCTGGGCCGGGCGGCCGGCGCCATCGGCGAGGACGACGAGGCCCGGCGCTGCGCGCAGTTCCTGCGCGACAGCAGCCCCGCCGCGGCATCGGCCCTTTCTTGATCGCGAACGGTTCACTACTCCATGGAGTAGCAAAGTCTCCGTCGTAATCACGGAAAACGCCTAATGGCTTAGCTTCGGGTTTGCGGGGTAATCTCAGAGCGCAAGAGCCCCGGCCGCGCTCGCGCTGAGCAGGGGCTTCGTACGTGCGGGCCCACGCCGGGCGGGACCGAGCCGGGCGCCGCGCCTGCCGAAGGGATCCGCGATGCCCGCCATCGTGCTGGTCGGCGCCCAGTGGGGCGACGAGGGCAAGGGCAAGGCGACCGACCTGCTCGGCGACCGCGTGGACTACGTGGTCCGGTACCAGGGCGGGAACAACGCCGGCCACACGGTCGTCATCGGCGAGGAGAGCTACGCCCTGCACCTGCTGCCGTCCGGGGTGCTCTCGCCTGACGTAACCCCGGTGATCGGCAACGGCGTGGTGATCGACCCGCAGGTGCTGCTGGACGAGATCGACGGCCTCGCCGACCGCGGCGTCGACTGCTCCAAGCTGCTCGTGTCGGCCAACGCGCACCTGATCACGCCCTACCACCGGGCCCTGGACAAGGTGACCGAGCGGTACCTGGGCAGCGCCCGGATCGGCACCACCGGGCGCGGCATCGGCCCGGCCTACGGGGACAAGATCGCCCGGGTCGGGATCCGCGTCCAGGACCTGTTCGACCCCGGCATCCTGCGCCAGAAGCTCGAGCTGGTGCTGCGCGAGAAGAACCAGATGCTGAGCAAGGTCTACAACCGCCGCGGCATCGACCCGGGCGCCGTCGCCGCCGACTTCGAGCGGTACGCCGAACGGCTCCGCCCCTACGTGGCCGACACCGGGCTCGTGCTCGGCCGGGCGCTGGACCGGGGCCAGGTGGTGCTGCTGGAGGGCGCCCAGGCCACCATGCTCGACGTGGACCACGGCACCTACCCGTTCGTGACCTCGTCGTCTCCCACGGCGGGCGGCGCGTGCGCCGGGTCCGGCATCGGCCCGACCCGGATCTCCGATGTCATCGGCATCGTCAAGGCCTACACGACCCGGGTCGGGGAGGGCCCCTTCCCCACCGAACTCCGCGACGAGCAGGGCGAGTGGCTGCGCAAGACCGGCGCGGAGTACGGCGTGACCACGGGCCGGCCGCGCCGCACCGGGTGGTTCGACGCGGTCATCGCCCGGTACGCGACCCGCGTGAACGGCATCACCGGCTACTTCCTGACCAAGCTCGACGTGCTGTCCGGCCTGGATCAGGTGCCGGTCTGCGTGGCCTACGAGGTGGACGGGCAGCGCTACGACGAGATCCCGATGACGCAGACCGAGTTCCACCACGCGGTGCCGGTCTACGAGTACTTCGACGGCTGGTGGGAGGACATCTCCAAGGCCGGCACGCTCGACGAGCTGCCGCCGGCCGCCCGGGCCTACGTCGCGGCCGTGGAGCAGATGATCGGCGCCCCGATCTGCGCGGTCGGCGTCGGCCCGCGGCGCGACCAGACCCTCCAGCTCCGCGACCTGCTGCGCTGAGCGAGTATGCCCTGGACCGAGGTATCAGCGCGACGCAGGCAACTAGGCTGACGGCCTCAAACCGGGTACGCGGCGGCCGGTAGGCTCCTGGCGTGCGCATTCTCGTTGTCGGGTCGGGCGGGCGGGAGCACGCCATCGTCCGCAAGCTGAGCGGGGAGAGCGGCAGCGTGCACGCGGCGCCGGGCAACCCGGGGATCGCGGCCGTCGCGGAGACGTACCCGGAGGTGGCGGCAGTCCCGGAGCAGATCGTCGCGCTGGCCCGCAAGCTCGGCCCGGACCTGGTGGTCATCGGGCCGGAGGCGCCGCTGGTGGCGGGGGCGGCCGACGCGCTGCGGGAGAACGGGGTGGCCTGCTTCGGGCCCGACGCCGCCGCAGCCCGGATCGAGGGCTCCAAGTCCTTCGCCAAGCAGGTCATGTCCGAGGCCGGGATCCCGACCGCCGCGTCGTTCACGTGCGCCACCGGCGCCGAGGCGGACCAGGCGCTGGCGGCGTTCGGGCCGCCGTACGTGGTCAAGGACGACGCCCTGGCGGCGGGCAAGGGCGTGCTGGTCACCGCCGACGTGGCGGCGGCGCGGGCGCACGCGCGGGCCTGCGGCACGGTGGTGATCGAGGAGTTCCTGGACGGCCCGGAGGTGTCGCTGTTCGCGGTGACCGACGGCGTGACGGCGGTGCCGCTGCTGCCGGCCCAGGATTTCAAGCGGGCCCGGGACGGCGACCAGGGGCCGAACACCGGCGGCATGGGCGCCTACGCGCCGCTCCCCTGGGCCCCGGCCGACCTGACCGAGCAGGCCATGGGCGCCGTGATCCAGCCGGCTGTCGACGCAATGCGGCGGCGCGGCACGCCGTACCGCGGGCTGCTGTACGCCGGGCTGGCGCTGACTGCGGCCGGGCCGAAGGTGGTCGAGTTCAACGCCCGGTTCGGGGACCCGGAGACGCAGGTGGTGCTGGACCGGCTCGGCAGCCCGCTGGCGCCGCTGCTGCACGCGGCCGCCACGGGCGGGCTGGCTGCGGTCGCGGCGCCGGAGTGGCGAGCGGGCGCGGCGGTGGTGGTGGTGATCGCTGCGGAGGGCTACCCAGAGGCGCCGGTCAAGGGCGACAAGATCTTTTTTACGGAACGGGGCGTGGTGCCAGCGGATGCGTACCTCCTGCACGCGGGCACGGCCGTCGACTCCGGTGGTGAGCTGATCTCGGCCGGGGGGCGGGTGCTGAACGTGGTCGGGACGGGCCGCGACATGGCCGCGGCGCGGGCCGCGGCGTACGAGCTGGCCAGGGCGGTCCAGCTGCGCGGCGGCTGGTACCGGCGGGATATCGCCGCCGGCCGGTGAGCGAGCCCGAAGGCCCCGGCCCCGGCTCCGCGGGGCTGCCGCTTCGGGTCAGCACGCTGGAGCTGTTCTTCGATCTGGTCTTCGTGTTCGCGATTACGCAGCTCACCGGGATCTTGTCGCACGACGTGAGCGTGACCGACGGAGTGCGGGTGCTGCTGGTGTTCGGCGCGCTGTGGTGGATGTACGACGGGTACGTCTGGCTGTCCAACGCCCGGCCCCCGGCGCGGACCACCGAGCGGGTGCTGATGCTGACCGGCATGGCCGGGTTCCTCATCGTGGGGCTGGCCATCCCGCACGCCTTCGGCCGGGACGGGGTGGCGCTCGGCGTCGGCTACCTGGTCCTGGTCGTCATCCACTCCTGGCTGTATCAGCGGGTCAACCGGAACATCACGCGGGTCACGCCGTTCAACCTGGCCACCGCCCTGCTCATCATCGGCGCGGGCGTGGTCAGGGGCTGGGCCGCCTACGTGCTGTGGGCGGCCGCGCTGGCCATGCTGGCGCTGTCCCCGCTGATCGTCACAGTACGCGGCCGGTTCGCCATCCAGCCGTCTCACTTCGCCGAACGGCACGGGGCGCTGGTCATCGTGGTGTTCGGCGAGTCGGTGGTAGACATCGGGATCGGCGCCGAGGGCCACCCCGTGTCAGTGTCCTTGGCCTTGTCGGCGGTGCTGGGGCTGGCGCTGGTCGCCGCGCTGTGGTGGGCTTACTTCGGCGTCGGCGACGACGAGCGCGCCGAGCAGGCCATGCTGGCCGCGGACCCGGCGCCCGCCCGGCGCTGGCCTTTTCCGCCTACTTCTACCCCTATATCCCCATGCTGCTCGGCGTCGTCGCCTTGGCCTCAGGGGTCAAGCAGGCCATCGTGAACACCGGGAGAACGCTGCCGGCTGGGCCGTGCGTGGCCCTGGGCTGCGGGGTCGCGCTGTTCCTGGCCGGCACCGCAGCGGCCCGGCACGCGCTGCGGATCGGGGCCGAGCGCTACCGGCTGACCGCGGCGGCGGCGTGCCTGGCCGCCTCGGCCGTCGGCGTGGCGGTCAGCGTGGCGGCCGAGATCGCGCTGCTCACGCTCATCGTCTCGGCCGCGCTAGCGGCCGAGGCTCGGGGCCCCGGCACGGGGTCCCCAAGGGGGGTCTGGGGGGAAGGTTCCCCCCAGGATCGGGGGGCTTCGGGGGGTCGTCCCCCCGATACGGTAGAGGCATGATCGAGCGGTACACGCTGCCGGAGATGGGGCGGGTCTGGAGCGAAGCCCACAAGTATGAGCTCTGGGGCCGGGTGGAGCTGCTCGTCCTCGAGGCGCACGCCCGGGCCGGCACGGTGCCGGCCGGGAGCGTGGAGCCGGTCCGTTCGGCCCAGATCCCCACTCCCGAGGCGGTCGCCGCGGTGGAGGCCGTCACCGATCACGACGTGATCGCGTTCCTGACCGCCTGGGCCGACAACACCGCGCCGCGCTCGGCCGCCGCCTGGGTGCACTACGGGATGACCTCCTCCGACCTGCTCGATACCGCGCTGGCCGTCCAGCTGACCGAGGCGACCGACCTGCTGATCGCCAAGGCCAACCGGCTGGTCGCGGTGCTGCGGGACCACGCGCTGGCCCACCGGGACACGCTGCGGCCCGGCCGCACGCACGGCGTGCACGCCGAGCCGGACTCCTGGGGGCACCGGGTGGCCGACTTCGCCTTCGCCATGGCGCGCGCCCGGGACCGGCTGATCCGGGCGCGCGAAGCGGTGGCGGTGGGCACGCTGTCGGGACCGGTGGGCAGCTACTCCAACATCGACCCCGCCATCGAGGCGGAGGTCCTGCCCGCGCTCGGGCTGCGGCCCGCCGACGTGGCCACCCAGGTGGTGATGCGGGACGGCATCGCCGAGTGGGCCGGCGCGCTGGCCATCGCCGCAACCGTGTGCGAGGCGATCGCGCTGGAGGTCCGGCACGGCCAGCGCACCGAGGTGCGGGAGCTGGCCGAGCCGTTCGGCCGGGGCCAGAAGGGCTCCTCGGCCATGCCGCACAAGAAGAACCCGATCCGCTCGGAGCGGATCGCGGGACTGGCCCGGGTGGTACGCGGGTACGTGACCCCGGTGACCGAGGGCATCCCGCTGTGGCACGAGCGTGACATATCCCACTCCAGCGTGGAGCGGATCGTGCTGCCGGACGCGGCCATCGCCACCGACTACGTGCTGCACCTGACGGCGGGCCTGATCGAGGGGCTGACCGTGGATGCGGCCCGGATGCGGGCCAACCTGGATCTGACCGGGGGCCTGATCTACTCCTCGGCGGTCCTGCTGGCCCTGGTCAGCTCGGGGCTGAGCCGCGAGGACGCGTACGCGATCGTGCAGGCCGCGGCCATGGACACCTGGGAGACCGGGACGCCGTTCCGGGACACGCTGCGCAAGCAGGCCGCCGCGCGCGGCCTGTCCCTGCCCGAAACCGACATAGACGACGCGTTCCGGCCAGAACGGTACACAGCGCGCGTGGGTCCCGTCTTCGAGCGGGTGGCCCGGCTAAGCTAGCGCCCATGACTTCCGGACCCGAGACGAGTTACCGCGTGCGCGGCGGCGGATCGCTGCACGGCACCGTCTTCATCCAGGGCGCGAAGAACGCCGCGCTGAAGATGATCGCGGCGTCGCTGCTGGCCGCCAACGGCCGCACCGTGCTGCGCAACGTGCCGGCGATCGAAGACGTCCGCCGCGCCGTCGAACTCGCTCAGGCGGTCGGCGCGCTGGTCGAGTTCCACGAGCCCGAACGCACGCTGGTCGTCGACGCCTCCCGGCTGACCAGCCCGGTTCTCCCGGCCGAGATCGCCCGGCGGTTCCGCAGCTCGGTGCTGTTCGTGCCGGCCCTGCTGCACCGGTTCGGCGAGGCGGTCATCGAGGGTGTCGGGGGCTGCAACCTGGGCAGCCGTAACCTCGACTTCCACTACCGGGGCTTCGCCCGGCTCGGCGCGGTCGTCGACGAGGGCGAGACGTTCATCCACATCAAGGCGGGCAAGCTGGCCGGGGCGCACCTGTACCTGGACACCCCGTCGCACACCGGGACCGAGAACCTGATCATGGCGGCGTCGCTGGCCCCCGGCCGGACGGTCATCGACAACACCGCGCAAGAGCCCGAGGTGCTCGACGTCATCGCGTTCCTGACCAAGATGGGCGCGCGGATCACCGGCGGGGGCACCGGCTTCATCACCGTCGACGGGGTCGATGAGCTGACCGCGGTCGAGCATACGGTCATGGCGGACCGGATCGACGCGGGCGTGTTCGCCATGGCGGCGGCCATCACCGGCGGCGAGCTGCACCTGGTCGGCGCGTCCCTCGACCACTTCGGCGTGGTCCGCTGGAAGCTGGAGCAGATGGGCGTGGAGTTCGCCACCAACGGCGCGGTGCTGTCGGTGCGGATGGACCGGCCGCCGCGGCCGATAAACGTGATCACCGGCCCCTACCCGGGCTTCGCCACCGACCTGCAGTCGCCGATCATGGCGCTGGCCTGCCTGGCCGAGGGCACCTCGTACATCCGCGAGACCATCTTCGACGGGCGGTACACGCTGGTCCGCGAGCTGAGCAAGATGGGCGCGCGCGTCGAGCTGGACGGCCCGAAGGTCACCGTGCACGGGCCGTCGGCGTTCAGGGGCGCCCGGGTGGTGGCGCACGACCTGCGCACCGGCATCGCCCTGGTGCTGGCGGGCTTGGCCGCCGAGGGCGAGACCGTGGTCACGCCCGGCTACCCGATCGACCGCGGGCACGCGGCCATCGCCCACCGCTTCAACGCCCTCGGCGCGGACATCGAGCGTTGTTAGCCGTCGAGCCTGCCGGCGCCTGCATGGTGGGGGGATCTGGTGGCTGGTTATCTGGGTGGGCTGCCGTCCGCTCGGGCGGAGGAGCTGGCGCGGGTGAATGGCCCGGGGCTGGCGGCGTTGCGCGGCTACCTGGACTCGGGTGAGGCGGTGGCGTTCCTGGGGGCCGGGGTGTCGGTGCCGCTGTACCCGCTGTGGGATGGCCTGATCGGAGAGCTGATTGACGCGGCTGCGCCCCGGCTGAGTGAGCGGGAGGCGGCGACGTGCCGGACGCTGGCGTCGGCCAGCCCGGAATCGGTGGTGGAGATCGTGCGCCGGAGCCTGAGCGCCGGGGTGTACCGGGAGGTGCTGCGGGAGGTGCTGCGGGCGCGCACCGACCCGGAGACCGGGCGCTCGTGGACGCCGGTGCAGGAGCTGGTGTGCCGGTGCGCGTTCGAGGCCGTGGTGACGACCAACTATGACCCGGGAATCGTGGACGCCCGGATGCGGGTCCGCCCGGGCGCCTCGGCGACAGGGTTCACGACCTGGGAAGATGAGCTGGGGCTTGATCGGTGGCGGACCGGGGACGTGTTCGGTGAGATCGAGCTGCCGGTGCTGTACGCGCACGGCCAGCACAACCGGCCCGACAGCATCGTGCTGGCCACCACGGAGTACCGGCGGGCCTATGCGGGCAAGCTGCCCCAGGTCCTGGGGCCGCTGGTCGATAGCGGGCACGTGGTGTGGATCGGGTTCAGCTTCGCCGACCAGCGGGTCGCGGCGATCTTGCGGGAAGTGGCAGACAGGACGGGCACCCGGGTTGACCCGGGAGCAGCGCCGCGTCACGTGGCGGTGATGCCGTGGGACCCCGATGCGGAGGGCAATGACCCGCAGATCCTGGCCCAGCGCGCCGAGATCGAGTACGGGGCGCAGGTGGTGCTGTACCCGGTGCGGGACGGTGATCACGGCGCGCTGGCGATGCTGCTGTCGTCGCTGACCGACGACCGGTTCCCGCCGGTCGGCGGTTTGCCTGCCCGGACCGGCCCGGGTCCGGTTGCCGCCACGGCTGGTGTGGCCGTCCCGGTGCGGTGGGTGCCGGGGCCGGAGCGGGTGGAGCACTTCACCGGGCGGGCGGAGGAGCTGGCCCGCCTGGATCGGTGGGCCGCCGACCCGCAGGTCGGGCTGGTCGGTGTGACCGCGTGGGGCGGTGCGGGCAAGACCGCGCTGGTCACCCACTGGGTGCAGGAGGCAGGCGGGGTGGCCCGGCGGCCGGGAGTAAGAGGGGTATTCGGGTGGAGCTTTTACGCCGATCCGGCGCCCGAGCACTGGGCCGAAGGGTTGCTGAAGTGGGCGCGGCAGGACCTCGGGATCAAGGTGGCTGGCACCGGCCGGGTGGCGACGGCGGTGTTGGGGCTGTTGCGCTCGGTGCCGCTGCTGCTGGTGCTGGACGGTCTGGAGCGGGTGCAGGAGGGCCCGGCGGGGGGCGGGTTCGGCCGGCTGCTGGACGGCACGCTGCGGGAGGTGCTGGCCGGCGCCTGCCAGCAGCCCGGCGGTGGGCTGATCCTCTTGACCAGCCGGTTCCCGTTCGCCGACCTGGAGACCTTCGACGGCGGTACGGCGCGGATGCTGGAGGTGCCGCCGTTCACCCCCGCCGAGGGGGCGGCGCTGCTGGCCGCCTCCGGCGGCGGCTGGCTGGCCCAGGAGGAGCGGCGGGCGCTGGTGGCGGCGGTGGACGGGCATGCCCTGGCGACCGGGGTGCTGGCCGGGCTGCTGGCCGCCCGGCCGCCCGCCAGCGACCTGGCCGCCCTGGGCGCCAGCCTGGCCGCGGCCACTCGCACCGATGCGCGGGTCGGTAAGGTGCTGGAGTTCTACGCCGGATGGCTGGGCGAGGCGGACCGGTATCTGGTCGCCGCGGTGGCGCTGTTCGCCCGGCCCGTCGATTCCGGGGCGGTGCTGGCGGTGGCCGGGCATGAGGCGTTCGGGTCCCGGCTGGCCGGATGGACCCCGGCCATGGTGCAGGCCGCGGTGCGCGGCCGGCTGGCCGGGCTGGCGTCCTGGCATCCCGACGGGACGATCTCGGCGCACCCACTGGTCCGGGACACCTTCCGGCCGCTGGTCATGGCCGCCGCCGGGACCGCCGCCGACACGGCCCTGGCCCGGATACCAGCCGGTATAGTGCATGGCCGGGCGGACGCGCTGCTGGTGGTCGAGGTCATCGAGCTGCTGCTCGACGCCGGCCAGTGGCAGGCCGCTGACGACATGTACCGGAATCGCTGCGACAACGGATACGTATGGTTGCATCTGCCCGCGGCCCGGCTCGGGCAGCGGGCCGCCACCGCATTCGTGGCCACCCCTGACCGCCGCGCCGCCTTGGCCGCTCAGCTCGACCCCCGCCGTCTCAGCTGGTACGTGAACGAGGTCGGCTTGTTCGCGATGCACGCGGGTGATCTGGTCACGGCACGCGAATACCTGTCGCTGGGCAACCGTCACCAACGCGATGCCGGGGACACGGGAAGCCTGGGAATCGGCTTGCGGAACCTGGCCGAGTGCCTCGGCCATCTCGGGCAGGTCGGCCCGGCCCGGGACGTCGCAGCCGAATCGCTCATCCGTGCCGGGACTACCGGCGACCGGGAGAAGATCCGGAACTCGCACGCTCGCCTGGGGTGGCTGGCGGGCCTGGCCGGCGACGCGGCGGAAGCCGAGCAGCAGTTCATCGCCGCCGACCAGATCGAGGCCGCCGACCACGATGAGGGTGCTCACCTCTACTCGAATCTGGGGACTTGGTGGGCGGACTGGCTGGCCCGCACCGGGCGGCCGGGCCCGGCCCGGGCGCTGACCGACCTCAACACCGTAATCTGCCGGAGGAACGGCTGGAATCAGCATGTGGCCCGGTGTGACAGGATGCTGGGCCGGCTGGCCCTGGCCGCCGGGGATGCCGCGGCACCCGGCCGGCACCTGGCGGCGGCGGCCGCGGTGTTCCGGGACGGCGACTTCCTGACCGAGCTGGTCGTCACCCTGGCTGACCTGGCCGAGCACGCCCGGGTCAGCGGGGACCTGGACGGTGCGGACCGGCATGCGGCCGAGACGGTCACCATCGCCGGCCCCCGCGGCCTGATCCCGGCCCACTGCGCGGGGCTGGCCGCGCGCGCCCGCATCCGCGCCACCCAGGCCACCTCCGCGGACCCGGACCTGCTGTACCGGGGCCGCGACGCCGCGGACGCCGCGCTGCGGCTCGCAGTCCGCCATCAGCTGGCCTGGCACGAACTGGACGCGTTGCGTGCCCACGCCCTGCTCGACCAGGCCGAGGACATCGACCGCGGGTGGGCCGCCAAGGCCGACGCCCGGCACGCCCAGCTGGTCCCGCCCGGCCTGGATCCCGACCCGCTGGCCAGCGTCGAACGGCTCGTCGCCGCCCAGAAGGCCGAAGAGCAGAAACCTGCCGGCTCCGACCAGGGACGGGAGTGAGGACTGATGGCATCGTCGTGGACCGGCCTGCAGGTCACCACCCCTCGGCCTGGCTGACGGCCAGCAGCGCGAGGTGGGGCTACGCGGGGTACTGGGTGGGTCTGGTGAGGTAGGTGCGGCCGGCGGGGGTATGCCAGATCAGGACGCCCGGCTCTGGCATCTCCAGCCGCCAGCCTTCGGCCTGCTTGCACCGATGGTGACGACGGCACAACGGAGCGAGATCACACTCGCAGGTCATCCCGCCCCGGTCCCAGGGCACGGTGTGGTCCAGGTCGCAGCGGGCAGCGGGCCGGCCGCAGCCGGGGGCGGTGCACCGGGCGTTGCGGGTTCGGACCAGGTGCTGGAGTTTGCGGCTGGGCCGGTAGCCGGGTTCCGCATGGGCGTGGCCGCAGGTGCCGCGGGCGATCGGGGTCATCCGGACGCGCAACCAGTCCTGCGGGCGGGTGCCGGGGGGCGGGTCAGGTCCGGGGGCGGGACCGTGGGTGGCGGTGAGGTTACTGGTGCCCGGCGGGGGATGCCGGCCCGCGGCGCAGCCGTGGGCGGCGGCGGTGCCGTCGGGGTGCAGGCCGGTCACGCACCAGCGGGTGCGCGGGTCGCGGGCCGCGGCGGCGGCCAGGTCGCGGGCGTCGGCGGCGTCGACCAGGCCGAACCCGGCCACGTCGGCCGGGACGCCGGACTGGCCGGTCAGCGCGGACCACGGCACGGTGATGTTCACCAGCGCGGCGAAGCTGGGCCCGGTGTTGGGGCCGGGCTGGCGGGCGCGGCCGTTGCCGCCCAGGCCGCTGGCGGGGCTGCCGGAACCGCTGCCGCCACCTGGGCCGCTGCCGCCGTCGTACCCATCCGGGCCGCGGTCGCTGCTGTCGCCTGGGCCACTGCCATCGTTTCTGGCCGTGCCTTTACCGTTCCCGTCATCCTGTGGGCCGCCGGGCTCGCCGGCGTCGTCCGGGCCGGCCATCGCAGGCGCACCGGTGCCATCTAGGCCGGCCGGGACATGGCGGCTGTCGCGTTCCTGCAAGAGGTCGAGGTAGGCGCGGACGCGGAGCTCTTGCAGGGTGCCGGGGACGCCGGCGGCACGCAGGTCCAGGGCCCGCTGCTCGACGTGCTGCCACGAGGCCAGGACCTCATCGGGCGGGAGCTCGCGGGCGACCATCCCGGCGTTCCCGGAGTCTTCCCGGAACTTGCGCACGTGGGCGTCCTGCTTAGCGGTCTCCTTACGCCGCTCAGCGGATTCCGGGTCCAGCTCCAGGACCAGCCGGTGAGCGGCCGACCGCAGCTTCCCGAACGTCAGCGATCCCGCGACCTCGGCCAGTACGGCATCGGCCTTGGCCGCGTCCTCCGGCGATAGGACCCGGGTCTCGTCCTCGATGATCCGGACGTGGACCGGATGGAGGCGGCCAGCGGCCAGCGCGGCGAAGGTGGCCGGCAGCCGACGGGCGACGGGCGACGGTCTGCGCGTAGTCCATCTGCGCGGCAGCGGAGGTCACGGTCACGTGCAGCTCGTGGGCCAGCTGATCGGCGGCGAACTCCTCCACGCAGCCCTCACCGGTATTGCGGGCGGCGAACTCACCGACCGCGGCCATCACGTACCACGCGGCGCGGGATTCCAGCCGGCGGCCCGCGGCGATGACGCCGACCAGCTGGTCATCCGACAGCCCGGCCAGGCCCTTCCCGGCCTGGCCGGCGACGGTGTCGATGATCGTGGAGAGCAGCGGATCCGGGGGCATGTCCGCAGCCGGGCCGGACTGGGCGAACTGATCGGTGTCCAGGGAACCAGCGGGCAGGCACAGGAACAGGCCCTGCCGCGCAGGTTCGGCGTCCGGCTCGGCTGGCGGCGGGGAGCTGGCAGGCTCCTGGCCGTCATTGCCTGGGTCGGAG
>Ga0208696_1001810_pt1 | contig 12135 bp, 14 predicted proteins | sample Sb_taG_9_FD_187711 | JGI IMG/M metagenome (GOLD analysis project Ga0208696, IMG submission 187711) | Peat soil microbial communities from Weissenstadt, Germany - Sb_50d_b_LC metaG (SPAdes) (version 2) | ecosystem: Environmental > Terrestrial > Soil > Wetlands > Peat | place: Germany...
ACCCTTGGGCGGTGAGCATGATCACCTGGGTCTCGGGGTCGACCTGGCGCAACCGCTCGAGCAACTGGACTCCATCCATCTCGGGGAGGGCGATGTCCAGGATCGCCACGTCGAAGTGCTTCTGCTCGGCCCTGCGGAGCGCCTCGACGGGCGATGCGGCCTGCTCGATGTCATGCCCGCGGCGCAGGAACCGGCGCGCGATCACCCCCCGGAGGTCATCATCGTCGTCAACGGCCAGGATGCTGAAGCGGTCGTGATCTGCCACGGAATGGGCCTTGACTGGTTGCTGATCGTCCCTGACCTTGGTTATGCGTTCGGTCCTGCCCGGATGGGGATGCGGCTGGTCATCGGGAGGTCAATGAACATCGGTCCCCCATGACCTCTCCCGATGGACCCTAACCCATTTTACCGCAAATCTCGTGCCGCGATTTGCCTCGCGTGCCCTCCCCGGTCAGGCCGTGCGCACATCCGGCATATTCGTGGTTCGCCTTGCCTTCACCTGACTGTCTCCTCATAATGTAACTCTTTCGGATCTCCAGTCACAGTTCGGACCTTGTTCCGAAGTGTCGAACGGTCAGTGGGATAGGGACCGAACCATGAAAGCCAAGACGCGACATCGCAAGAGCTACAAGTGGCGGAAGCGGGCGGACAGCTCGCCGGTGGCCAAGGGGCGGCGCCCGAAGCTTCGCGGCACGCGCAACCCCAGGAAGCACAAGCACGTAGGTGGCAAGGGCCTGTAATTCCCGAGGCCGTCCTTGAGCCGGATGGAGGCAACCGCTCCCTCCCCGTCGCTGCTGGTTCAGGTCGATTGCCGGTGCACCAACTCCTGGAACGGACCGGGTTCCTCCAGGAGCTGATGGTAGTCTCCGCACTGGACGATCTGTCCTTTCTTGACCACGTCGATGCGATCGGCGTCGATGACCGTGGTCAAGCGGTGGGCGATGACCACGCGGGTGATGCCCCGGAGCTCGCGGGTGATGCTCTCCGTGACGATGGCCTGAGTCAGGTTGTCAAGCGCGCCAGTGGCCTCGTCGAACATCAGGATGCGCGGGCGGCGGACCTCGCGGAGGTCCAGGGTCGACAGCTCGCGACCATCGTAGGTGACCGTGCCGGCATCAGGGGTTTCGAATCCGAGCGAGAGTCGCATGATTGTGGACTTCCCCGAGCCGGAGGGACCGATGATGGACTTGAAGCCGCAGAATCCTCGCTGAAAACAGGATGGAAATCCTGGTACAAAGCCCCAGGGACGAATTTTCACAATTTTTCTTGCGAAAAAAGCGAAAACTCGGCACTCCACGATGGACGATGTCGAGACTCCTTTCTACAATTACATCGAATGAGGGCTTTTAGGTGTCATGCCAAGGTCCCATCGTGTTTCAGGATGGGGTTGGGTGATACTCCACGGGAAAGGCTTGGGATGTCTGAGTCATCGGATCGCGAACTGCTGGATCTCATCCGTCGGGGCGGCCCGTTGACGGTGGCCGAAATGGCCAGACAGCTTGCAGTGACCGGCACGGCAGTGCGCAATCGGTTGTCGCGACTACTGGCAACCGGACTGGTGGAGCGTAAGTCTGAGCACGGAGCACGGGGTCGTCCCAGACACCGCTATCAGGCCAGCGTCGAGGCCCACAAGCGGTTGGGACAGAATTACGCCGACCTGGCCGTGGCGCTCTGGGAGGAGATGATGGGCAGCGTCGCGGATCGAAAGCTGCGACGCCTGCTCTTTACCCGGATCACCGATCGTCTTGCGGATGTTTACCGTACCAGGGTTACTGGTCAGGAGTGGGAAGGACGTCTGGTTCAGCTTAGCAGTATCCTGCATGATCGCGGAGTCGAAGCGGAAGTCGCCAGGGACGAGACCAGTCTGAATCTCATCCTTCGCCAGCACTCCTGCCCTTACTATGAACTCGCAGAGACCGACCCTGCGATCTGCGCTCTTGAGCGCAAGATGTTCGAGAAGGTCCTCGGCCGCGGTTTACGGCTCAGTCAATGCCGGCTCGATGGAGATCGTTCTTGCGACTTTCAGGCCAAGCCGGCGCCCGTCCTTGGAGCGGAACCGACTTATGCCGGTCAGGTACGATGATCGCGATCGGGACGACGAACCCGACCCTCCTGGCCGGCGGTGAAAGGCTCGGGGCGGTGAATACTGGCCTTCTGTTTACGTGACGTGCTCAGCGAGGAACTCCAGGCATGGCGGAAGCATCCCTTGAAAAGCGACTGGCCGACAACGTCGAGGCACTCGGCGGCCGACTACCAGAGTGTGTGGTTCAACGAAGACGTGGATCTGAACAGGGAAAAGGACTGATGACCAAGGAACTTCGCATCGAAAACCTGCGTGTGGCCATCGGCGGGAAGGAAATCCTGCGGGGCGTGAACTTGACGATCCGCCAGGGAGAAATTCATGCACTCATGGGCCCCAATGGCTCGGGCAAGAGCACGCTGAGCTACGCCATCATGGGTCATCCCAATTATGAGGTGCTCGACGGGTCCGTCACGCTCGACGGCCGGGACATCCTGACCATGGACCCGGACGAACGAGCCAAGCAGGGCCTTTTCCTGGCGTTTCAGTATCCGACCGCCATCCCCGGCGTGACCGTCGCCAACTTTCTTCGCCACGCGGTCACGAACGTGCGCAATCCCGAGCGCAGGGAGGGCGAGGACCTGATTCCGATGCGCGACTTCCGCAAGGAACTCCGCGAGCAGATGGACGAGCTCGGGATGGACCACGATTTCGCCCGCCGATACCTCAACGAGGGCTTCTCCGGGGGCGAGAAGAAGCGTGCCGAGATCCTTCAGCTCGCCATGCTGCGCCCGGCCTTCGCCATCCTCGACGAGACCGACAGCGGCCTGGACATCGACGCCGTGCGGATCGTTTCCGAAGGGGTCAACCGGATCGCGGCCAAGCATTCGACCGGCGTCCTGGTCATCACTCACTACGAGCGGATTCTGACCTACATCAAGCCCCAGTTCGTCCACATCCTCTTCGGTGGCCAGATCGTCGAGAACGGCGGTCCGGAGCTGGTCAAGCAACTCGAGAAGGAGGGCTATGACTGGGTGCGCGAGCGGTACCCGGAGGCCGCACAGACCGAGGAGGCCCTGGAACTGGCGGCCAAGCAGCAACAAGTCCAGGGCAGGGTCCAGCCAGTCTTCTGAACCGCGGGCCACGCCGTCACGACCACCAGCCCGTCCCGAACAATCGCCAGCACGACGCAGACTGAACCAGACAAAAAGGACCAACCACAATGGCAACCGATCTGAACCTTCAAGTGGCAGGCATCAAGGACGACTACAAGTACGGATTTCGTGACTCTGACGACCACTACGCCTTCAAGAGCGGTAAAGGGCTCTCGCGCGCGGTTGTCAACCAGATCTCCGAGATGAAGAACGAGCCCGCCTGGATGCGCGAATTCCGGCTCAAGGCACTGGAGGCCTTCCACCAGAAACCGACACCAACGTGGGGTGGAGAGCTCTCGGAGCTGAACTTCGATGACATTCACTATTACATGAAAGCGGCCGACCGCCAGGGCAAATCCTGGGACGACGTTCCGGCCGAGATCAAGAACACGTTCGACAAGCTGGGCATTCCCGAGGCCGAGCGCAAGTTCCTGGCCGGCGTCGGTGCCCAGTACGAGTCGGAAGTCGTCTATCACAGCCTGCGCGAGGACCTTCAGAAGAAGGGGGTCATCTTCGTCGATACCGACACGGCGCTGCGTGAGCATCCCGACCTGGTCAAGCAGTACATCGGCACCATCATCCCGATCCAGGACAACAAGTTCGCCGCCCTCAACTCGGCGGTCTGGAGCGGCGGATCCTTCGTCTACGTGCCCGCCGGGGTCAAGGTCGACATCCCGCTCCAGGCCTACTTCCGGATCAACGCCGAGAACATGGGCCAGTTCGAGCGGACGTTGATCATCGTCGAGGAGGGAGCCCAGATCCATTACGTGGAAGGGTGCACGGCGCCCATGTACTCGACCGAAAGCCTGCACTCCGCGGTGGTCGAGATCATCGTCAAGAAGGGAGCGCGGTGCCGCTACACGACCATCCAGAACTGGGCCAACAACATCTACAACCTCGTGACCAAGCGAGCGGTCGCCCACGAGGACGCCCTGATGGAGTGGGTCGACGGCAATCTCGGCAGCAAGCTGACCATGAAGTACCCGGCCGTCTACATGATCGGCAAGGGAGCGCGCGGGGAGATCCTGTCGATCGCCTTCGCCGGCAAGGGACAGCACCAGGACGCGGGTGGCAAGGTCGTCCATGGCGCCCCCTACACCAGTTCCCGGATCATCTCCAAGAGCATCAGCAAGAACGGCGGCCGGGCCAGCTACCGCGGCTTGCTCAAGGTTGCCGCCGGTGCCAGGGGCTCGAAGTCGAACGTCGTCTGCGATGCCCTGATCCTCGACGCGGCGAGCCGGTCGGACACGTATCCCTACATCGAGATCGACGAGGACGACGTCAAGGTCGGCCACGAGGCCAGCGTCTCCAAGATTGGCGAGGAACAGCTCTTCTACCTGAAAAGCCGCGGTCTCTCCGAGGCCGAGGCCTCGACCCTGATTGTCAGCGGCTTCATCGAGCCCCTGGTCAAGGAGCTTCCCATGGAGTACGCCGTCGAGATGAACAAGCTGATCCAGCTCCAGATGGAAGGCTCGGTGGGCTAGAAACAAGCCCGAAGAAGGGCCTCGGCCGTCCTTCGATGGCGGCTCTTCAGGCCTCTTTCAGAACCTTCGTTAGCGGTTTTGGGGTGTGGCGTTGCACGGGCGCCTCGCTCCGTTTCAAGCCGTACATGAATAAGGATTCGGAGTGCATGAGCACTACAGTACAACTCTTGTTGGAGTCTTTTGACCGTCTCGAGGCATCTGATAAGCGCGAGGTTCTCGACGAAATCATCCGCCGGTCGCGGGATCTTGATTGGCCACCGCTCGACGATCAGACGATTGACCGCATCGCTGACGAGGCCTTTCTCGAATACGACCTCCGCGAGGCGAATGATGGCAAGAGCTGACCGGGGTGAGGTATGGTTGGTCGATCTAGGGTACGCTGCCAAGACACGTCCCTGCCTCGTGCTCAGCATCCCGACCCTTGACACTGATCGCGCCCTGACAACAGTCATTCCCCATACGACGAGTCCCAGGGGTACACGATTTGAAGTCGCGATCCCAGTGCCGTTTCTGGCCAGAAACGGCGTCTTTGACGCACAAAATCCGACCTCGACGACGCAGGCAAAGCTCAAGAGAAAGCTGGGCGACCTCACTGTGGACCAACTCGAACAGATCGAGGACGCGGTTCGTCTTTGGCTTGGTTTGTAATATACAGCGAGACACGATGATCAGCGCATCCACGACGACACCTTCGACCGGCGGATTCACGGAATCGACGTTTCAATCGTTCCTTCGGGAGCGCGACGAGCCTTCCTGGCTGACCGACCGACGCCGGGAAGCCTTCGCGCGGTTCCAGGCTTTCGCCTGGCCGACCGCCCGCGACGAGGAGTGGCGGCGAACCGACATCCGGGCCTTCAAGCTGGAGAACTTCGCCCCCCCCTGCCCCGACCAGCCCGCCGGCGCGAGCCGTGCCGCACTTGACGGACTCTGGGAGAGCCTGAGCTCTCACTACGCGACCGGCATCGAGCACGTCAACGGGGCGGCCGTTCGCCTGGCTGATGCCGGTCGCCTGGGCGGGGCGCTCTTCCTTGACCTGCACCAGGCCGTTCGAGACTATCCCGACCTGGTTCGCCGGTATCTTCTGACCCAGGCTGTGAAGCCCGCCGACGATATCTTCGCCGCCCTGCACGCGGCGTTCTGGACCGGCGGGACATTGCTTTATGTCCCCCGGGGGCTCAAGGTCGAAGCCCCGCTGTTCAGCCTGATCGGGCTGACTCATGAGGGTCGAGTCGATCTCAGCCACACGCTCGTCGTCCTCGAGCAAGGGGCCGAGGCAACCCTGGTCCGCGAAACGGCCTCGAGCGCCAGGGGCGAGACTCCAGGACTTCATGTCGGGGCGCTCGAGGTCGTGCAGGGCGAAGGCTCTCGGTTCCGGCTGGTCAATATCCAGAACTGGGATTCTTCAACCTGGCACTTCAGCCGCGAGCGGGCACTCGTGGGCCGCGACGCAACGCTCCAGTGGACCGTTGGCGGACTCGGTTCACGACTTTCCAAGGTCAATCAAGAAGTTGCGCTCACCGGCCAGGGAGCTGGGGCCCAGGTCAACGGCGTCATGTTCACCACGGGCCGCGCGCACCTGGCCTACTTCACACGCCAGGACCACCAGGCCCCGCACACAGCCAGCGACCTGCTCTACAAAGCGGGCCTGAAGGATCGCTCCCGGATCGTCTGGAAAGGAATGATCCGGGTCGAGAAGGAGGCCCAGCGCACCGACGCCTACCAGAAGAATGACAACTTGATGCTGTCGGATAATGCACGCGCTGATTCGATCCCGGGACTGGAAATCGAAGCCAACGATGTCCGCTGCACCCACGGCGCGACGGCGGGCCGGGTCGACGAGGAGATGATCTTCGCCGCGCAAGCTCGCGGCATTCCCCGCAAGACCGCCATCCGGCTCATTGTCGAGGGCTTTTTCGCCAACGTCTACGATCGGATCACCCTGGAGCCGGTTCAGGAAACGCTCCGGCAAGCGGTAGCCGCGAAGCTTGAAAACACTCAGTGAAAATCGGTCATGAGACCGAAATGTTTCCGACCGCGACGCCTTCACCAGAAGAGGAATTCGCCATGGGAAAACCCTACGCCCACCCCGAGGTCCTGGTCTCGGCCGACTGGGTCCAGGACCACTTGAAGGACCCCAAGGTCCGCATCGTGGAAAGTGACGAGGACCTGCTCCTTTACGACGTGGGGCACGTCCCCGATGCGGTGCGTATCGACTGGCAGGGAGACCTGCAGGACCAGATCATTCGTGATTATATCAACAGCGAAAAGTTTTCTGAGCTGTGCTCCCGGAACGGAATCGCCGGCGACACCACCGTGGTCTTCTATGGCGACAAGTCGAACTGGTGGGCCTGCTACGCTTTCTGGGCCTTCACCCTGTTCGGCCACAAGCATTGCAAGGTGATGAACGGCGGACGCAAGCTCTGGATCGATCAGGGCCGGCCGCTCTCCACGGAGCCGTCCCGGTATCCCGCGACGAAATACGTGGCCGCCGATGGTGACGAGGCCAGCATCCGCGCGTTTCGCGAGGAGGTGCTGGCCCATGCCAAGGCCGGCAAGCCGCTCATCGACGTGCGCAGCCCCAAGGAGTTCACCGGCGAGCTGCTGCACATGGAAGAGTATCCCCAGGAAGGCTCGTTGCGGGGCGGCCATATCCCCGGCGCCAGAAACGTGCCCTGGGCCCGGGCGGTCAACGAGGATGGGACGTTCAAGTCCACCGAGGAACTGATCGCACTCTACCAGGATGAGCTCGGACTCAAGCCGACCGACGACATCGTGGCCTACTGCCGCATCGGCGAGCGATCGAGCCTGACCTGGTTCGTGCTGACCTACCTGCTGGGCTTTTCGCACGTACGCAACTACGATGGATCGTGGACCGAATGGGGTAACCTGGTACGTGTACCCATCGCCAGAGGGGCCTGAGAACCGACCCCGACCGGGTCGAGCCGAGGATAAGATGCCGGCCGCACTTGACGAGATCATCGCCGACCTGAGCGAATCCGACCGGCAGGAACGCATCGATCTGCTGATCGATTTCGCCAAGAACCTGCCCCCGTTGCCCGAGCACCTTGCAAAACTCAAGGACGCTTCGCACCGGGTCGAGGAATGCCAGTCGCCAGTCTACCTCTTCGTCGAGATGGTGCGCGATCGCGTGGCGCTCTACGCCGATGCCCCGATCGAGGCGCCCACCGTGCGGGGATTCGTCTCGCTCTTGATCGAGGGCCTGAGCGGGGCAACCGTCGAGGAGGTGCTCAAGGTGCCCGGCGACTTGATCGAGCGCTGCGCCCTGCAAGAGGTCCTGGGCATGCTGCGCGTCCGCGGCCTCAGCGGCGTGCTGCGGCGGATCAAGGGCGAAGTGGCTCGAGCCGCCATGGCTCGAGCGGAGAATCTCTCGCTGCCCGAGCAGAAGCGCTTCTGACGAACCAGCTTTCGGCCGAAGTGATCGACCGTCAAAACCACCCGAATCCGCGACTGGCCAGGCCCGCGACCGGCCTGAGAGAAGGGACGACCGATGCCAGAACCAGTCAAGGTGGCGAACTGCCCGGAGGTGGCCCCCGGCGAGAAGAAGCTGGTCGATGTGGACGGCCGGGCCATCGCCCTTTTCAACGTCGGGGGCACCTTCTATGCAATCGACGACGTCTGCACACACGACGGCGGCCCGCTGGCGGAAGGGGACCTCTCCGGCAGCGAGGTCGAGTGCCCCCGCCACGGAGCCCGGTTCGACGTGCGGACCGGCAAGCCCCTCTGCATGCCGGCCATTGAACCGGTCACCACTCACCAGGTGGTCGTGCAAGGCGATGAGGTTTTCCTCCTGATCCAGGACTGACTTCCTCGGTTTCTCATCAATCTGGACATCGAGATCGAGCTCTGCGACGTCCTCCTGCTCTCGCCGCTCTGCCTGCTACTTGCAAGGAGAACCCCTGTCATGATCGACCAGGAAACACTCGTCTCGGCCCTCCGAACGGTCAAGGACCCGGAGCTGAACGTCAACGTGGTTGACCTGGGATTGGTCTACTCGATCCAGACCCACGACGATCAGGTTGAAGTCGAGATGACGCTGACTTCTCCGGCTTGCCCGGCCGGTCCCGAAATCCTCCGCAACGCCATGTCCGCTCTCGAGAAAGTGGAGGGAGTCACCAAGGCCGATGTCCGCCTAGTCATGTCCCCTCCCTGGTCGCCGGAACGGATGTCCGATGCGGCCCGTGACGAGCTCGGCTTCTTCTGAGCATAAGCAACCGAACCTCACTTTCTGCGGCAAAGCCGCTCCACGGGACAGCGGGCTCCGTACCACGTCGCGCCCCAAGATCCCGGCAAGTTTAGTCCATGTGATCGTCCGTCTCGTTAAGCACTTGCTTTGGAAGACGCGTTGCGTATTAACAGCAAGGACTCTCGATCATCTGCTTGCACGCATCAATCTGTTGCGTTAACTCGACGCCTCGCCGGTTTTTCTTGGAACAGCTTCTGCCAGTGGTGACTTAGGCCAGGGTTTATGCTAAGTTGATCCGGCACGAAGCGAGTGATCGCGAGAGGATTGAGCCAAGAAAAGAGCTGGAGACCGTGCTTGCCCGCCCGGAGCGTTGAGCAAGCTCCGCGATCTAAGGCTGACTCCTCCAAAACAACCAAACGTCCTACCGTCGGCCGAATCCAGGAGGTTCCCGCTTGCGGGATCGAGCGCCGTGGCTCGCAAGAAGACCCCAAAAGTTCGTGTCAATGTCAAAGCCTCTTTATCGCGTCGTTTGAGAGAAATCCGCCAGGAACTCTTTGGCGATCATGGCGGACCGGAGCTTGCCCGCCGCCTCAATCTGCCCGCACGAACCTGGTACAACTACGAAACCGGTGTGACGGTTCCGGCGGAAGTCCTCCTCGGCTTCATCGAACAGACCGGCGCGAACCCGATGTACTTGATCTCCGGCGAGGGGCACAAATATCGTCATTCGACTGACGAACGTATACTCACAGAGCTGACTCCGATCGAATTGATACGCCGCGGGCTCGAAAAACTGGAGCGGTCACCCAGTGAGGTCGTGGTCGTGGCGGCGGAGAACCTGCCATCAGAGCTGGCATCGGATTTCGCGGCAGTCAGCCTCTATCCCCTCTCCGAGATCGGCAAGACGGTGCTGGATCCCTCCCAGGTCGAGGGGTACATCATGGCCTACCGGCACTGGCTTCCCAATCCGGCCCAGACCATCGGCGTCCGCATGAGTGACGACGCCATGCACCCGATTCTGCCGATCGGGTCGGTTGCGGCCATCGATCGATCGATGACCAACCCGCTGCTACTCCATGGCCGGATCGTTGCCGCCTGTCCTGATGGAGTGCCGATCATCCGCTGGCTGGAGGTCAGTGGGCGTCATCTGATCCTTCGCCCCAACCAGCAGGGCCGAGAGTATCCTCTTGTGCCAGTGGATCTCGAAGATCCAGGCTCCGCACTGATCCTCGGCCAGGTCGTCTGGTCATGGAGCCGGTTCAGTGAAAATTGACCGATCGCTCTGACTTCCCGGGTCGATCGAAGCCAGCACGACCGCAAGGGCACCCAGAGCCGAAGCGGCCTCCGACAGCTCGTCGTCCAGCGGAGTGACGGGCCCATCGAACAACCCGGCCAGCCACCTTGCATAAAGACTGCGCAACGGTTCCCGGCCGCCCACCCAGACCGGCCGCGATCGTGCCAGGATGGGGTGGCGAGCCAGGTGACCGACGTCGTCGGCCACCACCGCACCAACCCAGAACGATGCGAGTTGCTCGGGACTCATCGTTCCCAGGGGGCCCGAACGATCGCCGGCTCGCTCCGGGTCGTGCGCATGTTTCTTGCTTTTTTCTTGCCTTCGGTTGCGGGGAGAGCGATGTTGAGCGGATCAAGGGTTGTGACGATCAGTCAGGATGGCCTTCACCGTGATCCAAGCCGAGATCGATCCAGCGGCTGATCGCTGTCCGCATTCTCCTTCTATCCCAGGTTAAACCATTTCTCATGGCGCCTCCACGCGTTTCGGCGTTCAAGCCGGACCAGCTCTGGCAACAGGCGCGCGAGCCGATGTTCTGGCTCGATCAAGCGCTCCGCGTGACCTGGGTCAATCGCGCCTGGGAAGGACTGACAGGGCATCGTGCCGGGTCGCTCCTGGGCCAGACCTGTGCCGCGTATGGTCCGACCGAGGCCGGCGAGCCGGCCGACGTGGCTGCCAGCTTCGTCCCGCCGCCGGAGGCGGTCGCCGGCCAGCCGTCCGGAAGCTTGACCGTCATCCTCCACGCCAGTGGCGAGCGTCTCTGGCGAAGGGTTGAGTTCTGGCCATTTCGCGACCACAGCGGCGCGCTGATCGGCATGCTCGGCCAGGTGCGCGAGGCGAGCACACCGCCCAGCGTGCCCGATTCGCAAGCTCACCAGCTTCGCGTCCGGCTCATGGAGTTGCGGGAGCGGCTCCATCAGTCATTCCGATGCGAGTCCTTGATCGGCACGGGCCCGGCGCATCGACGGCTCCTCGAGCAGGTTCGCCTCGCGGCTGCCAGCACCACGGCCGTGCTCATCGTGGGCGAACCAGGAACCGGCAAGCGACTGGTGGCTCGAACCATTCACCACCTGGGGTCCGGGCGTCAGCATCCGCTCGTGCCAATCGATTGCGAGGCCATCCCCGCCGAGGTCATCGAGCGCGAACTCTTCGATTCCCGGCTCCAGGCCGAGACCAGCGACGATTCGAGGAATCCCTCACAGGAATTTGCGCGCGGCCGCCTCTCGCTGGCCGAGGGCTCAAGTCTCCTGATCGGAGACATCCTGGCCTTGCCGCGCGACTTGCAGGCGCGGCTGGCCGAGTCGCTCGACTGCCGGGTGCGGTTGATCGCGACCACTGCCGGCGATCCCGAGGCCGCGCTCAAGCAAGAGCAGCTCCGGCCGGAGCTCTATTACGGATTGAGCGTCCTCGTGATCCGGACTCTTCCCCTGCGCGAGCGCCGGCACGACCTGCTGCTGCTGGCCCAATCTTTCCTAGAACGGGCCAACCAGCGCACCAGCTCGACGTGCGGCGGCTTCACGCCCCAGGCCGTGTCGGCTCTTCAGGCTTACGATTGGCCCGGCAATCTCAGCGAGCTCGCTCGCGTGATCGACGCGGCTCACGACCACCTCCGCTCCCAGACCCGGGCGGAGAAGGCGATGCCGTTGATCGACCTGGACGACCTTCCCGCCTCCATCCGCGGCCACCTCGGCGCTGCCTATCTGCCGCCGACTGCATCTGCAACAATCAAGCCCCTGGACGAGCTCCTGACCGAGATCGAGCGGCGGCTGATCGAGACGGCCCTCAACCGGGCCCGCCAGAACAAGTCGCGCGCCGCCGAGTTCCTGGGCATCTCCCGCCCTCGCCTTTACCGCCGGATCAAGGAACTGAACCTCCCGGACGAAACCGAGCCCGAAAACGGAGCGATCCCCGCATCCGTCTCGCCGGCCACGCCGTGAGGGGCCTCGGATCACTCACGTAGGTCAGGCTTTCCAGCCTGACCT
>Ga0208696_1001812_pt1 | contig 12131 bp, 11 predicted proteins | sample Sb_taG_9_FD_187711 | JGI IMG/M metagenome (GOLD analysis project Ga0208696, IMG submission 187711) | Peat soil microbial communities from Weissenstadt, Germany - Sb_50d_b_LC metaG (SPAdes) (version 2) | ecosystem: Environmental > Terrestrial > Soil > Wetlands > Peat | place: Germany...
CTCGTAAACGGCGGCGTTCCAGGCGAGCCGCCGGCACATTCCGTGGTCGGAATCCACGGCCAACACCTTTGCCGTTTGCGCCAGTGCCACCGAGTCGCCGCCGATCCCCGCACAGAGATCGACGACCACGGGACAGGCGAAGCGGCCGGCCTTGTGGCGGGCCACGGACTCGCCGGTGGCTTGCTCGAGGCCGACGGGGTCGAGCCACATCCGATCGCCACGGGAGAATTTCGCCTTTGCCCTGGCCCGGCAGGCCGCCAGACGCACCGCGGCGGCGACGACGTGCGGGGGCGCAAGCTTCCTCCACCGGGTGATGTCGGCCGGCCGCGGTTCGGAAACACTTGTCACCTCGGCCAGGAGCCGCTGCCCTGGCTCCTCGGTGAGCACCCAGGCTTCCGCGTCGTGATCGCGGCAGGAACGAAGAGGAACTGACATCGTGAATCAAGCCCTGCGCGAATACAATGACTTCGCTGGCCCGCCCCGTGTCCCCGGAGAGCGATCCGTTGCAAGACCCACAAGAATTGTACCCGCCCGTCCCACCGATTGTCCGGCAGCCGCTCTCGGTCGGTGAGGTCGCGGTTCCCTCGCGGTTCTTCCTGGCTCCGCTGGCCGGCTACACGAGCCTTGCCTTCCGGCTTGCTGTGCGGAGTTGCGGGGGTCTGGGGCTGGCGACGACCGACCTGGTCAACGCCCGGTCCCTGATCGAGCAGCGGCGCAGGGCGATCGAGCTGGCCGAAACCTGCGTCGAGGACCGCCCGCTGGCGATCCAGCTTTACGGGCACGTCATCCCGGAGATTGAGGAGGCCGCTCGGTGGGTCGAGGCACACGGGGCAACGGTTGTGGACATCAACATGGGGTGCCCGGTCAGGAAGGTGGTCCGCAACGGTGGTGGCTCTGCGTTGCTCTGCCAGGTCGATCGCGCCGTCGAGCTGGTGGGCGCCGTGGTGCGGGCCATCTCGATCCCGGTCACTGTGAAGATGCGGCTGGGCTGGGACGACGAATCGCTGACGGCGCCGGTCCTGGCACGCGAGTTTGAGCAGGCGGGCGCGGCCGCGGTGATCGTGCACGGCAGAACGCGTGCGCAGGGGTTCTCGGGGACGGTGAACCGGCATGGCATACGTGCCGTGGTCGGGGCCGTGGAACGAATTCCCGTCGTGGCCAACGGCGACGTCCGTACCATTGCCGACGCGGCCTCGATGTTCGAGGAGACAGGCTGCGCGGCGATCTCGATCGGCCGCGGAGCGCTGGCCAATCCGTTCTTCTTCCGACAGCTCGACCGGTGGGCACGAACAGGCGAGCCCGGGCCCGACCCTGGGTTCGAAGAGCGGCTGGACCTTATGAGCCGCCATTTCCACGGTCTCTGCGAGCGCCGCGGGGAGTTCTACGCCTGCCTTCAGTTCCGCAAGATCCTCAAGTGGTATTATCACTTCACGCGCATGCCCAAGCCGCTCTATCTCCAGTTGATCAAACTCTCGAGCGTCGCCCTGTTCGACGAGACCGTCGCGGCCGTGCGCGTCGCCGGGCCCTCCAGCAGCCTTCCCGGCCACTTCGAAGCCCATGTGCCGGTACCGGCGGGACCGGTCGACAAGTGGTGAACGGCGGAAGATGGACGCACGCGACCGCGGCCGGCTCATGAACAAGCTCGCCGACCTGATCGAGGAGCACGTCGACGAGCTGGCCGAGCTGGAGACCCTCGACAACGGCAAGCCGATTAGCGAGAGCCGCAACGGCGACCTCCCGCTGGTGATCGATTGCCTGCGGTACTATGCGGGCTGGGCCGACAAGATCCACGGTCAGACAATCCCGGTTCGCGGCAACTATTTCTGCTACACCATACGGGAGCCGGTCGGTGTGGTCGGCCAGATCATCCCCTGGAACTTCCCGATGCTGATGGTCGCGTGGAAGTGGGGCCCGGCGCTCGCCGCCGGCTGTACCGTCGTGCTCAAGCCGGCCGAGCAGACCCCGCTCACCGCGCTGCGGATGGGCGAGCTTGCGCTGGAGGCCGGGTATCCCGCCGGAGTGATCAATATCGTCCCCGGCTTCGGCGAGACGGCCGGCGCACCGCTGGTGGCGCACAAGGGGGTGGACAAGATCGCCTTCACCGGCGAGACCACGACCGGCAAGCTGATCATGAAGAGCGCAGCCGACACGCTGAAGCGAGTGACGCTCGAGCTGGGCGGCAAGAGTCCCAACATCGTCTTCGCCGACGCCGACCTCGACGCGGCCGTCGATGGGGCCATGCTTGGACTGTTCCTGAACCAGGGCCAGTGCTGCCGTGCGGGAAGCCGGTTGCTCGTTCAGGAGCCGGTTTACGACAAGATGGTCGAGAAGCTTGCCGAACGAAGCCTGAATCGCAATCTTGGCGACCCGTTCGACGCCACGACCGAGCAGGGCCCCCAGATCGACGAGGCTCAGTTCAAGAAGGTTCTCTCGTACATCGACAAGGGCAAGGCTCAAGGTGCGCGGTGCGTGGCTGGCGGCGAGCGGTTCGGGAACAAGGGTTACTTCATCAAGCCGACTGTCTTCGCCGACGTCAAGGACAGTATGGCCATCGCCACCGACGAGATCTTCGGGCCGGTCATGCAGGTCCTCAAGTTCAAGGACATTGAAGACGTGATCGAGCGGGCCAACAGTACCGACTACGGCCTGGCCGCGGCGGTCTGGACGCGAGACATAGGCAAGGCCCACGCCATCGCCAATCGCTTGCGTGCGGGAACCGTCTGGGTCAACTGCTACGACGTCTTCGATGCCGCCGCCCCGTTCGGCGGGTTCAAGAGCAGCGGCCTCGGCCGCGAGCTCGGCGAGAAGGCTCTCGACAATTACACCGAGCACAAGACCGTCACCGTCGCACTGGACTGAGCCGTGAGACGAGTTGCGCTCCGTGGATCAGGCGCGTTCGGCGCGGGTCTCGCGATCCCGCCGAAGAGGCGCCCGCGAACGCGAAGGGGAGGAGATCCCGATGACGATCACGGTCCGAGCGGTCTACGAGAACGGGGTTCTTCGACCGGTTGAGCCGTTGGCTCTTCCCGAAGGCGTGACCGTCGCTGTGACCATCGCAGCCGCGGGGCCTTCCCACTCCGTCATGCGAGCGCCGAGCCAGGAGGAGGAAAGCTACGCGCGGCGGCTGAAGGCGGCCCGCTCCCTGGACGAGATGTTCGCTGTCATGGCAAACGCCCCCAGGATGCCGGAAGGTTACGACCTTGGCGCCGCCCTGAACGCCAACCGGAAAGCGGCCGGCGAGCGACTCGTATTCCCCGGACGCGACGATGAGTGTCCACCTTGAGTGCAGCCGCGTTCGCGCGGTGCGAAGTCTAGGATGTTGCCTACCGCCCCGCGGCTGCGTCGCCTTGAGCTCTGGGCTTCAGCAGGTCGCGGATCTCGGTGAGCAGCTCTTCCTCCTTGGTCGGTCCCGAGGGGGCCTTGGCTTCTTCCTTCTTGAAATGCATGATCCAGCCCAGAAACTTCACGATGAAAAAGAAGAGGGCCGCGGCCACGATCAGGAAGTTGACGATGTCTCCAAGGAACAGACCGTACGGAATGTCCTTACCCTTATCGTTGATCTTGAACACCCAGTGTTCGTAGCCCTTGTCGCCTGGGAGGATAACGCCGATAATCGGCATGATAATGTGATCGACAAGCGATTTGACGATGTTGCCGAAGGCGCCGCCGATGATCACGCCCACGGCCAGGTCGATCACATTCCCCTTGAACGCGAACTCCCTGAACTCGTCGAACAGGGAGAGTGCCTGCTTGGCGGGATTGAAGTCTTTCAGGTCCATGGACGATCCTATCGCTTCGTCTCGCAACAAATCACAGGGCCAGCCACGCAGGCAAGGTTCCCCTGGGCGGCAGCTTGATGACGCTGAGACTCAGGATGTGGGGATGCTTCTGTAAAGCGTCGAGAGCCGTCGGAGTGGGGACGCTGTCGAGGTTGACGACGCCGATTGCCTCTCCCCCCTGGTGCTCGCGGCCGACATTCATCTGGGCAATGTTGACTCCCTCGTCGCCCAGGGTCTTGCCTATGAAGCCGATCAGGCCCGGGCGGTCCAGATGAGTGAAGACAAGAAGGGTGCCGTCAATATGGGCGTCGAGCAGGTAAGAACCCAGTCGCACCAGGCGCAGAAACTGCTTGCCGAAGAGGGTGCCGGCGGCCACGTACGTCTTTCGTTCGGTCGTCACCTCGCTCAGGATCATGGTGCCGAAATCGCCGGGGGCCTCGGCCGTGCGCTCTTCGATTTCCAGGCCCCGCTCGCGCGCCAGCGACAAGGCATTGACCAGGTTCACGGGCTGCTCGAGCGCCTCTTCCATCAGCCCCGCGGCAAAGCTTGCCGTGATCAGCTTGGTATTCTTGTGGGCCACCTCACCGCGGTAAATCAGGCGTGCATTCTTGAGTGTTCCGCGGTCCATCTGGGCATGGATCATGCCCAGCCGCCAGGCCAGGTCAAGGTAGAGCCGGACATCCTCGAGTTCGGCGCGGTCGAGCGTCGGCATGTTGACGGCGAAGCGGACCTGTCCCCTGACCAGGTAATCAGAGATCAGTCGCGCAGCCTCGATGGAAACTGAAACCTGGGCTTCCTCGGTCGATGCGCCGAGATGAGGAGTGACGAGGACCTTGGGATGCTTGATCAGCGGGAGGTCGTCGGGAGGCGGTTCGGGATCGAAGGCATCAACGGCTGCGCCGCCAAGCTTGCCGCTGGAGAGCGCCTCGACCAGGGCGGTCTCGTCGATCAGGCCGCCCCGCGCGCAGTTGATGATTCGCACCGATGGCTTCATCATGCCGATCGCGCGGGCGTCGATGAGGTTGCGCGTCTCGGCATTGAGCGGCGTGTGCAGCGAGATGAAGTCGCAGCGGGGCCAGAGCTCGTCGAGCCGCGACACGCTCTCGATCCCATTCTCGAGCGCCTTCTCGGCTGAGAGCAGCGGGTCGAAACCGACCACGGTCATGCCGAAGCCGAGGGCGCGCCGGGCCACGGCGAGGCCGACCCGGCCCAGGCCGATCACACCCAGGGTTTTGCCCTCGAGCTGGGTGCCGGTGAAGGCGGTACGGTCCCACTTTCCCGACTTGAGGCTGTCATTGGCCCTGGCCACGTTGCGGGCCAGGGCGAGCATCAGTGCCATCGTGTGCTCGGCCGTCGAGACCGTGTTGCCCCCGGGCGTGTTCATGACCACGATGCCCTGACGGGTCGCGGCCGGGACGTCGATGTTGTCCACGCCGACCCCGGCGCGGACGATGACCTTGAGCCGCGCCTGGTTCTGCAGGACATCGGCCGTCAACTGCGTTCCCGACCGGACCGCGATCCCGTCGGCGTCATTCAGGGCCTTCTTGAGCGCCGGGGGGTCCTTGGCCAGCTTGGTATCGACGATGACCTCGATTCCCTTCTCGGCACGCAGCAGGGCCAGTCCTTCCTCGGCTAGCTTGTCGGTCACCAGCACGCGATGCGTCACGATCAGCGATCTCCATTACACGAGGCCATGCCAGAATCGGGAAGCCGGGAGGAGAATCCTCCGCCGAGCCTTGACGTCCCGGGCTCGCCAGAAGGCTCGCATGCCACTGTTTCTCCAGCCGTGCCCGGCGGTGGGTCTTAGCCCACCGCTGCCACGGTCCGCTGACCCATCAACACTTGCTGGGCCGCGGCCACGGCGCAGCCGGGCTCGACGTCGTGGCCCAGTTCGGCCAGGGCCATCTCCAGAGCAGCCAGCGTGGCAACGACGTCAATTTCGTCGGTATAGCCCATGTGGCCGATCCGCACGATCTTCCCCTTGAGCTTATCTTGCCCGCCGACCGTGGTGATTCCAAACCGCTCGGTGAGCTTGTTCCGGATATCGGAATCCTTCAGCCCCTCGGGAACGCGGAAGGCGGTCAGCCCCTCGGCGGGCCGCGAGCTGAAGAGCTCCATGCCCAGGGCCTGCACGCCCGCCTGGCAGGCCTCGCTCATCCGGCGGTGCCGCTCCCAGATGCCCTCGAGCCCCTCCTCCTTGATGCGCCGCAGGGAGGCCCGCAGGGCCAGGATCAGGGTGTGCGCCGGCGTGTACGGGGTGTCGAATTCCTTGGCCTTTTTTCGCGCCACCTTGAGGTTGAAATAAAAGCTGCGCGACTCGAATGCATCGATCTTGGCCCAGGCCTTGGGACTGACCGCCAGGAAAGCCAGCCCGGGCGGGAGCATGAGCGCCTTCTGCGAGCCGACGCAGAGCAGGTCAATGCCCCATTCGTCGGTCCGGCATTCCATGGCGCCGACGCCCGAGATGCCATCGACCGCAAAAACGGCCGGAGTTGCGGCGACGACCCGGCCGATCGCCTCGACCGGATGGCCGGTTCCCGTCGATGTCTCGCTCAGCGTACCCATCACGCAGACCGTGTCGGGATGCTGCCCCAGTGCCAGGGCGACCTGATCGGGGTCCACCGGCTGCCCCCACTCGGTCTCGAGAATCACCGCGTTGATTCCATGGGCCTTGCAGATGTTGCCCCAGCGCGCCGCGAAGTAGCCCGCGCTCAAAACCAGCGCCTTGCCCCCTGGAGGCACCGTGTTGACCGCCGCGGCCTCCATGGCACCCGTTCCCGAGGCCGTCAGGATCAGAACATCGTTCCGCGTCTGGAACACTTCCTTGAGTCCTTCGGTCACCTCAACGATGACCTGCTTGGCCTCGGCCGAACGGTGGTGGATCACCGGCCGGGCCAGTTCCAGGAGCACCTCTTCGGGAACGTTGGAGGGACCGGGCGTCATGAGTCGCGGTTTTCGCATCAGTCAATTCCTCAATTCCTCGGCCATGACTCGAACCACGGAATTCCATCATCGGCCGAGTGCCTCTGTTGCCGAGCCTGGTACCAATGAAGTTTAATGCCCCGGGGCCGAAGCGGGAAAGTCCGTTTGCCCGAAGGGCCGCGCGGCGTCCAGTTTCACGACACGCCAGGCACGGGACCATTGCCCCTGGACGGCTCTCGATCCTGTGCGTATACCGTCCCGGCGTCGAAGATCGGCGTCTCTACGACTTCCAGTGCGCCGGCCTCATTCACGCGCCGGAAAAAGCACGAATGATAGCTCTCGTGGCAGGCGCCGCCCTGCTGGCGGACTTTGACCAGCAGCACGTCCGCATCGCAATCGACGCGGATTGATTCGACAACCTGAACGTGTCCGGACGTCGCTCCCTTGTGCCACAGAGAGCGGCGCGACCGCGAATAGGAATGGGTCTGGCCGACCTCGAGCGTTTTCCGCAAGGCTGATTGGTCCATCCACGCCATCATCAGCACCTCGCCGCTTTCCACCTCCTGCACGATGGCCGGAACCAGTCCCTCCGAATTCCACTTCAGAGCAGTGAGTAGCAGTTGCGGGTCTTCGTTGGATGGCACGTTCTACGCTCGCGAGTGGACAACCGGACAAGAAGCTCTCTCGATTGTAAGGCTCAGTCTAACAAGGCGCCCTGCGCGGCTGCAATGAAGCGCTGAAAACATGCGAATCAAGGCGAGCAGCGGCCGCCGGAAAAGGCAGTCGGAATTCGTGGACTTTTGGTTCGAACAACGCAACGCACGGCGACCCGGCAGGTCCCGGCCCTCAAGTGCGAAGGCCAGGCTCGAACGGCTGCAAGCCCCGGCCGTTCGGCAACACGAGCTGATACTTTGGACCCGGCGCTGCGCTCGCCTTCTCGATGCGGCCCCGCTTCAGCCGGCCCAGCCAGCCGCGTGAGGCCCAGGCCGAGCGGACCAGGCCAAGATTGCCGAGAACCTGCGGTAGTTCCGGGGACGCCATACCTAACTCCGAAAAATTAAGTATGGTCTCCCCGGAACTGGCAGGCCTCCGCCTCGATACCACTGTCAGCGCTCAGTCCTCCCCTCGATCAGAGCCTTGAGCACTTCATCCGCCGCCTCGCGATCGTCGACCTCGCGACGGCTCCAGCGCTCCAGCACAGGGGCCACGGCGATGGACATCTGCCCGAACCGATCCGCCAATTGCTGCTGGACCAGCCTCAGCAAAGCCCGACGATCGTGTCGTTCCTCGGGTCGCCGAGTGGGGAGGGACTCGACGACCCCCCAGAGCTCGTCCAGCCCCCAGCCCCGGCCGCTACTGGCGCGGAGCACGGGGACCGGGCGGCAGCCGGGGAGGTTGAGCAGGTCGCGGACCTCCGACTCAGTCCGCTCCGCCCCGGGCAGGTCGGCCTTGTGGACGACGACCACGTCGGCGACCTCCAGGAGCCCGGCCTTCTGCCACTGGAGTTCGTCTCCGGCCTCCGGCTGAACGAGGAGGACCAGGACGTCGACCAAATCCCGGACGGCCGTATCCCCTTGACCCGCCCCGGCCGTCTCCACCAGCACCACGTCGAAGGGAAACGCCTTGAGCGACCGGATCATCAGGTCGATATCGTCGGCGATGCCCTCATGCCCCTCGGGGGCGGTCACGCTACGGATGAAGACGCCGGGATCCTCGGGGTGCCCGGGCATGCGGGCGCGATCGCCCAGGAGGGCGCCCCCGGTGAGGGGGCTCTCTGGGTCACAGGCCAGGACCGCCACGGTCCGCCCGCGGCCGCGCACCACGCCGATCAACTGACCAACCAGGGTGCTCTTGCCTACGCCCCCGTTGCCGGTGACGGCCACGACCCGGGAGGGACCCGGATCGCGGGGGAGCGCCGCCCGGATCGCCTCCCGCTGCTCGCCGCGGGCGATCAGGGTCAACAGCCGGGCCAGGGCCGTCCTGTCGCGCCGGCGGAATCGCTCCAGGAGCGGCTCAATCGTGGACACGGCGCGGCTGCTCCCGCAAGAAGTCCGAGATCTCGCCCAGAGGGGTCCCAGGGCCGAAGACGCGGACGACGCCCAACTCCAGGAGCTTGGGGACGTCCCCGGGGGGGATGATGCCCCCGACGATCACGCCGACGTGCCCCAGATCCGTCCGAAGGAGCAGCTCCAGCACCCGCGGGACCTGGGTCATGTGCGAGCCGCTCAGGAGGCTCAGGCCCAGCCAGTCGGCGTCCTCATCGGCGACGGCGCGGACGACCGCCTCGGGGGTTTGCCAGAGCCCGGCGTAGATCACGTGGAAGCCGGCGTCGCGCAGCCCCCGCGCCACCACCCTGATCCCCCGGTCATGGCCGTCGAGGCCGACCTTGGCCAGGATGATCCGCACAGGCTGGGGTTGGAGCGTCATGAGTCCTCCGCATATAGGCAGGGTCGGGCTGGAGCGACCCCGGGTTACCAGATTGCGGCGCCCTTGTCCCGGCCGAACACGTCGGCCAGCGCGGTCATGACCTCGCCGACCGTGACTCGGGCCCGGGCGGCGTCCAGGAGCGTCGGCATCAGGTTCGTGCGCCCCAAGGCGGTACGCCGGACCTCATCCAGCACCCGGCGCACGTCGGCCTGGTCGCGCCGCTCCTTCACAAGGCGGAGAGCCGCCACCTGCTCCCGCTCCACCGCGTCGTCGACGACAAGCAGACCGATCGGCATCTCGTCCCGCTCCTGGAACGCGTTGACGCCCACGACGACCTTGCGCCCCGCGTCGACCTCCCGCTGGTAGGCAAAGCTGGCCTCGCCGATCTCGCGGCGGAAAAAGCCGGCTTCAATCGCCGCGATCATGCCCCCGAGCCGGTCGATCCGCTCGAAGTAAGACGTCGCCTCGCGTCGCATCCGCTGCGCCAGGGCCTCGAGGAAGTAGCTGCCGCCGAGCGGGTCGACGGTGTTGGTCACGCCGGTCTCGTAGGCCAAGACCTGCTGGGTGCGCAGCGCCAGGGTGGCCGCGTGCTCTGACGGCAGCGCCAGCGTCTCGTCCAGGCTGTTGGTGTGCAGCGACTGGCAGCCGCCCAGGACGGCGGCCAGGGCCTGGTAGGCCACGCGGACCAGGTTCACCTCCGGCTGCGTGGCCTGCAACGAGCAGCCGGCCGTCTGGGCGTGGAACCGAAGCCTGCAGGACGCCTCGTCCTGTGCCCCGTAACGCCGCCGCAGGGCGTCGGCCCACAGCACTCGGGCCGCCCGGTACTTCGCCACCTCCTCGAACAAGTCGTTGTGCGCGTTGAAGAAGAAGCTCAACCGCGGCGCGAAGTCGTCGACCCGCAGGCCGCGGGCGAGGCACTGGTCGACGTAGTGGAACCCGTCGGCCAGGGTGAACGCCAGCTCCTGCACCGCCGTGGAACCGGCCTCGCGGATGTGGTAGCCGCTTATCGACACCGGGTTCCAGCGGGGCACGTGCTGGGTGCAGAACTCGATCAGGTCGACCACCAGCCGCACGGAGGGCTCGGGCGGGAAGATGAACTCGTTCTGGGCGTGGTACTCTTTGAGGATGTCGTTCTGGGTCGTGCCCCGCAACCGGCGCGGGTCCAGGCCCTGGTCCTGGGCGTGGGCGAAGACGAAGGCCATGACGACTATTGCCGGGGCGTTGATCGTCAGGGACACCGAGACCTGGTCGAGGTCGATGCCGTCGTAGAGCTGCCGGACGTCCTCGATCGTATCGACCGCGACCCCGAGCCGGCCGACCTCGCCCTCGGCGTGGGGGTCGTCGCTGTCCAGCCCCATGAGGGTGGGCAGGTCGAAGGCCGTGCTCAAACCGGTCTGGCCCTTCTCGAGCAGGAAGCGGAACCGGGCGTTGGTCTGGCGGGGCGTGCCGAACCCGGCGAACTGCCGCATGGTCCATAACTGACTGCGGTACATGGCCGCGTGGACCCCGCGCGCGAAAGGGAACTGGCCCGGGTAGCCGAGGTCGGATTCGTAGTCGAAGCCCGGGAGGAGGTCCGGGGTATAGAGCGGCTGGACGGGCTGACCGCTGATTGTGGTCGGCGGCTGCTCGCGCGCCGGCCCCCGGCGCAACTCCTCCTGCCAGCGATCGCGGGCGCCGCTATCCGGGACAGGTGCCATGGCCGTGGTCCTCAACCGGGATTCCCATATCCATGATACCCGGAACCGCCCGAGTTTCCAACGGGCACGAGATCGCCCTCGGCCGCGGGGCCCCTCACGTCACGAGTTCCGGGGACGCCAGACGCAACTGCGATGGGTTCGGTACGGTGTCCCCGGAACCAACGCCCCGGAGACCAAACGTCTTCTGTATCGGAAATTTCTGAAAGATTTTTCTTGACACCTTCTTCTGGGATTGCTCTTAACTATGTCCGTCTGCTCATGGCGGGCAGATCGAGCGAGGTTATGGCTGCCTCTGCTGTGCGACGCGAGCGTCACGACACGCCGCAGCGCACGATGTGGGCTTTTTTCATGCCCCGTCGAATCCGCGACCGGGGCCTTTCTCCTCGGCCGGGAAGGAATGGGCCGAATCGGTTCCTGACTCCTTCACTGGATCGAATGTCAAGAAACGGTTTCTGACCCGTTCCTGATCCCTTTCCTCCTGATTCTGAGGCGAGCGGTCGTCCCCCTGATTGGGTCGTGCTGAGACGGCTCCTCCGGGGTCTGTGACACCACAGATGCTGGCGTGGTGCCGTGGATGCTCCCAGGCCCGCTCAAGGCGTGCGCGTATTGGAAACCCCGATGAATCCGGTGTCCCTCCCCAGGTGTTCTCAGCAATAGAGCTGAGGGCGGGAGCGGCGCCGGTGGTAATGGTTCGTCTTGCACCAGGAGAGAACACCCATGTTGCGTTTCGAATGGTCGAAGGCAGTCAAGCGGCCGTCCCGGGTCGTTTTGCGGGCTCAGCGTCGGGGGCCTCGGTCCCCGTGGACGCGGTTCGTGCCCCGGCTCGACCTGATGGAAGACCGCACCTTGCTCAGCACCACCTTCACGGTCTCGAACCTCGACGACCAAGGGCCGGGGTCGCTGCGTCAGGCGATCAGCAACGCCAACGACACCACCGGCGCCGACGTGATTAGCTTCGCCCGCAAGCTACACGGCACCATCAAGCTGACCAGCGCCCAAGAGTTGAAGATCACGGACAGCCTGACCATCACCGGTCCGGGCGCTAACAACCTGATCATCAGCGGCAACAACACCGGCAACAACACCAGCCGGGTCTTTGAGATCGGTAGCGGGGCGACAGTGACCTTCACCAATCTAACGATCGCCAATGGCCAGACGACCTCGACCGGCACGTCTGGCGACGCACTCGGCGGCGGCGGGATTCTCAACGACGCTGGTGCCACCCTGAACCTCACCCGCTGTTCGGTGGTCAACAACAAGGCGATCGCCGGCGCCGGCTTCGATGTCTTCGGCGGCGGCCTGCTGA
>Ga0208696_1001826_pt1 | contig 12085 bp, 9 predicted proteins | sample Sb_taG_9_FD_187711 | JGI IMG/M metagenome (GOLD analysis project Ga0208696, IMG submission 187711) | Peat soil microbial communities from Weissenstadt, Germany - Sb_50d_b_LC metaG (SPAdes) (version 2) | ecosystem: Environmental > Terrestrial > Soil > Wetlands > Peat | place: Germany: Weissenstadt...
GGAGATACAGAACCGGCACGCCCGGCGCCTCTGCGGTGCGGTAGAAGACGGGCGACTCGTCGAGGTTGATCGTGTGCTCGTCGACGCTCACCCCGTGGCGAGGATAACGTCCGCGCGCGTGAGCCCGACGAGCCGCACGAGCCGCACGAGCCCCACGAGCCCCACGAGCCCGACGAGCCCCACGCGCCCGACGAGCCCCACGAGCCGCACGAGCCCCACGAGCCCGGATCCGCCGCCTCCCGGGGCGCCGACGTTGTGCCTCGGCGATGCGATCGTCGATCTCATCTGCGAGTCCGCGGTCGGCGCGGTCTCGGACGGCGATGCGTTCGTGCCCCACCTCGGCGGTTCGGCCGCGACGATCGCGGTGACCGCGGCGCGCCACGGAGCGCACGTCGCAGTGGGCGCCGGCGCCGGCGACGATGCCTGGGGCCGCTGGCTCCGAGATCGGCTCCGACGCGAGGGCGTCGAGACGGCGTGGTTTGAACTGGTGCCGGGCGCGCGGACGCCGGTGTCGATCGTCGCGGTGGATCGGGAAGGGGAGCCGAGCAGTAGGTCGTATGGCGAGTGGATCGTCACTTCTCTCGGGGACCGCCTGGAGGGCGCGGTCCGCGCCTCGGCGGCGCTGTTCATCACGTTGGGTGGAGCGGACGAGAGTGAGATCACGATGCGTGCGCGCGAGCTCGCGCTGTCGCTGGAGCGGCCGGTGGTGTTCGCCCCGAACCTCTGTGTGGAGCGGTGGCGGTCGCGGGCCGAGGCGGCAGCGGTGGCGAACGCCTGCGTGCCGGGCGCGTTGCTCGTGTGCGCCGGCGCAGGCGATGCGGAGCTGATGACCGGCGAGGAGGATCCCGAGCGCGCGGCGCTGGCGCTGCTGAAGGCCGGCGCGCGGATGGTCGTGATCTCGCTCGGTCTCGGTCTCGGTCTCGCCGAGGGAGCGATTCTTCGGGGCGAACTGCGCGTCGACGTGGACGGTGTGCCGGCTTCCGTGGTCAGCAAGATCGGAGCCGGGGATGCGTTGAACGGGATCCTGCTGGCGCGGCTCGCGACGTCGGCGTTCTACCCGGCGGCGGTCGCGGCGTCGCTCGCCGAGGCGGTGGCGGAGGCAGCGCGGGCGTGCGAGCGGTGGGGCGCGCTTGACTAGCTGGAAGCGCCCGACCCGCCGGCGCGTGCGCGCGATCCGCGATCGGCTCCGGCTCGTGTACGGAATCCCGCTGGCCAAGCCTCACGGCCACCCCATCGCCGAGCTGATCCTGACGGTTCTCTCGCAATCGACCAACGACCGCAATCGGGATGTCGCCTATCTGGCGCTTCGCGAGCGCTTTCCGACCTGGGTCGAGGTCCGGGATGCGCCGGTCGACGAGATCGAGGAGGCGATCCGGCCGGGCGGGATCTCCAAGGTGAAGTCAGCGCGGATCAAGTCGATCCTGCGGGCGATCACCGACACCGCGCCCGAGCACGCGACCTCGCCGGCGCTGGATGACGCCCTCTCACTCGATTGGCTGCCCGAGTTGTGCGTGCCGGACGCGCAGAAGTACCTGACGTCGTTGCCCGGGGTCGGACGGAAGACCGCCGCCTGCGTGCTGCTGTTCGCGCTCGGCATGCGCGACGTGCCGGTCGACACCCACGTCTCGCGCGTGGGGACGCGGCTCGGCCTGTTCCGGCCCGGGGCGCCGTTCGAGGAGATGCACGACGAGATGCTCGAGGTCACGCCGCCGGGCGAGGAGCTCGAGTTCCATCTCAATCTCCTGCGCCACGGCAGGCGGACGTGTCACGCGCGCCGGCCGGATTGCGCGGGGTGCGCGCTCCAGAGGATGTGCCCGAGCGCGTTCGAGGTGGGGTGAGGCGGGGGCGCCGAGCGCGTCCGAGGTGGGGTGAGGCGGGGGACCGAGCGCGTTCGAGGTGGGTGAGGCGCGGGCGCCTGCCTCCGTGGGGTGGGTCATATCCGCTCACTCGCCGGCCCGCCGGCGGTGAATGGGGATTCGGACACGAATGCGGGCCACATCCGCCCGCTGGGCGGATAGCGACCGCCGAGTGTGGAGCTATGACCCCGTGGGGCGATGCGCGCGGGTGGGGGCGATCCGGCTGGGTGGGGCGATCCGGCCTGGCAGGGCGATCCGGCTGGGTGGGGCGATCCGGCCTGGTGGGCGCTCGAATGCCGAGGAACTCGCGGCCGTAGTGGCGCCCGAGCGCGCTCCAGTTGGGCTGAGGAGCCCCGATAAGTCGGCACTCGGCGCCCGACTCCAGCCGAGTGTCGGTGGATCGGTGCCATAGCGGCATGAATCCGCGTTCAGCTCCTCGGGGGTGGTCGAGTGCTGAGTTATCGTGGTTTGGGGAGCTCATGCCCGCCTGCTCCTGCGCTGAGCTCTGTGGAGGCGATGCGTGTCCTGGTCGCGCTCAAGGGGCCACCCGGCGGTCGCCCGGGACAACCAGGCCCGGACCGGGTGGCCGGGCGCGCTCGACGCGCACCCCAAATCTGCTACTCTCACACTTAGATTTTGACGACGAAACAGGAGCAGAACTCGATGGGAAAGACGATCGGAATCGACCTCGGAACGACCAACTCGTGCATGGCGGTGCTCGAGGGTGGCGAGCCGACGGTCGTCGAGAACGCGGAGGGCGGCCGGACCACGCCGTCTGTCGTCGCGTTCACAAGTTCCGGTGAGCGACTGGTCGGCACCGTAGCCAAGCGCCAGGCGGTCACCAACCCGCAGAACACGGTCTTCTCGATCAAGCGCTTCATGGGCCGCAAGGAGGCCGAGGTGCGCGAGGAAGAGTCGATCGTGCCTTACAAGGTGGTCTCCGGGCCGAATGGAGACGCGCGCGTCGAGGCCGGTGGCAAGCAGTACAGCCCGCCGGAGATCAGCGCGATGATCCTCGGCAAGCTGAAGGCCGACGCCGAGGCGTATCTCGGCGAGGCCGTCGACAGCGCGGTGATCACCGTGCCGGCGTACTTCAACGACGATCAGCGCCAGGCGACAAAGGACGCCGGCCGGATTGCGGGCCTCGACGTCAAGCGGATCATCAACGAGCCGACCGCGGCTTCGCTGGCGTACGGCCTGGACAAGGAATCTGACCAGACCATCCTGGTGTTCGACCTCGGTGGCGGCACGTTCGACGTGTCCGTGCTCGAGATCGGCGACGGCGTGTTCGAGGTCAAGGCGACCGCCGGCGACAACCACCTCGGTGGCGACAACTTCGATAAGGCGATCGTGGACTGGCTCGTGGCCGAGTTCAAGAAGTCTCAGGGCATCGACCTGAGCGCCGACCCGATGGCGCTGCAGCGGCTCTACGAGGCGGCCGAGAAGGCCAAGATCGAGCTCTCGACCACGCAGGAGACGCAGATCAACTTGCCGTTCATCACCGCCGACTCCAGTGGCCCGAAGCACCTGGACACCCGCCTGACCCGCGCGAAGCTCAACGAGCTGACCTCGACGCTGCTCGACCGCACGGTGGCGCCGGTTCGCCAGGCGCTCGACGACGCCAAGGACAAGGGCGTCGACAAGGTCGACCACGTCGTCCTCGTCGGCGGCATGACCCGCATGCCGTCGGTGCAGGATAAGGTCAAGGAGCTGACCGGCAAGGAGCCGCACCGCGGCGTCAACCCCGATGAGGTGGTTGCGGTCGGCGCGGCGATCCAGGCGGGCGTGCTCGCCGGCGACGTCAAGGACGTGCTGCTGCTCGACGTGACCCCGCTGACGCTGGGGATCGAGACCAAGGGCGGCGTGATGACCAAGCTGATCGAGCGCAACACGACGATCCCGACCCGCAAGGGCGAGGTATTCTCGACCGCCGAGGACAACCAGCCGTCGGTGGAGATCCACGTGCTCCAGGGCGAGCGCGAGATGGCGATGTACAACAAGTCGCTGGGCAAGTTCCAGCTGACCGGCATCCCGCCGGCGCCGCGGGGCATCCCGCAGATCGAGGTCGCATTCGACATCGACGCCAACGGGATCCTGAACGTGTCCGCCAAGGACCTCGGCACCGGCAAGGAGCAGAAGATCGAGATCCGGTCCGGCTCCGGTCTGTCCGACGACGAGATCAAGCGGATGGTGCAGGACGCCGAGTCCCACGCCGAGGACGACCGCCGGCAGCGTGAGCTTGCCGAGGCCCGCAACAACGGCGAGAACGCCGCGTACCAGGCTGAGCGCCAGCTCAAGGACCTCGGCGACGCGGTCGACTCGAGCTCCAAGGACGAGATCGAGGCGGCGATCAAGGCGGTACGCGAGTCGCTCACCAGCGAGGACGCGGCCGAGATCAACGCCAAGACCGAGACGCTGCACAGCGCGTTCCACAAGGTCTCCGAGGCGATGTACCAGCGCGCCCAGGAGCAGGCCGCGGCCGGCTCGACGGACGGCGACGCCGCCGACGGCGCGGCGTCCGCCAACGGCGCCGGGACCGAAGAGGATGTCGTCGACGCCGAAGTCGTGGATGAGAAGTAATGACGACGCGTAGAGGAGACATCGCGGAGGCTCTCCACAGAGTCCGCGTGGCAGCTGATCAGGAGCCCGCCCGCCCGCCGCAGGGCGGGCCGGCTCCCGAGCCGTCGGCGCCCGCCGGTGAGCCCGATGCACCCGCCACCCCCGCCGCCCCCGTCACCGACGCGGCAGAGACCGATCACGAGCGCCAGCTCGAGCACGACCTCGAGGAGCTCGCCGCCAAGGCCGGAAAGGCCGACGAGTACCTGGAGCTCGCCCAGCGGACCCGGGCCGATTTCGAGAACTACCGCAAGCGCGCCACGCGCGAGGCAGCGGTCGCGCAGGAGCGCGGCATCGCGAAGCTCGCGAAGGGGCTCCTGCCGGCGGTCGACAACCTCGACCGGGCCCTCGAGGCAGCGGCCGGGGCCAGCGCGGACGGCGCACCCCAGGACAACGGCACCGCCAACCTCGTGTCGGGCATCAAGCTCGTCCACGAGGACGTGATCGCCGCGCTCGCGCGTGCGGGCATCGAGCGCTTTTCGCCCGAGGGCGAGCGGTTCGACCCGCAGATGCACGAGGCGGTCGCGCAGATGCCCGTCGAGGGCGCCGAGTCGGGAACGGTGGTCGAGGTGTACCAGCGCGGGTACCGTCTGGGCGAGGTCGTGATCCGGCCCGCTCGAGTGGTCGTCGCGGCATAACCGAGGCTGAACAGCCATGGCTGGCAGAACCGACTACTACAAGACGCTCGGAGTAGGCAAGGGCGCCTCCGACGAGGAGATCAAGAAGGCGTACCGTAAGCTGGCGCGCCAGTATCACCCTGACCGAAACGCCGGCGACAAGAAGGCCGAGGAGAAGTTCAAGGAGATCTCGCAGGCGCACGACGTCCTGTCCGACCCCGAGAAGCGGAAGGCGTACGACCGGGGTCAGGGTCCGCTCGGCGGATTCACTAGCGGAGGCTTCGACCCGAGCTCGTTCAGCGGCGGGTTCAGCGACATCCTGTCGAACCTGTTCGGCGGCGGCGGACCCGGGACGGCCGGGCGGGCGGGCGGCGGCACCCGGGGCCGCACAGGCGCCGGCGCCAGGACCGGACGTGCGCAGCCCCAGGGCCGCGACCTGGAGACCGAGGTCTCGCTGACGTTCGATCAGGCCGTCCACGGCGCCCAGGTGCCGCTGTCGGTGCCGACCTCCCAGCCGTGCCCGACCTGTCGCGGCACCGGCGCGAAGCCCGGTACCACGCCGAAGGTGTGCCCGGTGTGCGAAGGACGCGGGATCGAGTCCCAGAGCCAGGGGATCTTCTCGATCTCCCAGCCGTGCTCGAACTGCGCCGGCGCCGGCACCGTGATCGAAGACCCGTGCCCGACCTGCAATGGCACCGGTGCCCAACGCAACATTCGCAAGCTCCGGGTCAACATCCCGGCCGGCGTGCACGACGGTAGCCGGATCCGGCTAGCCGGCAAGGGCGAGGCCGGGCTGCGCGGTGGCGAGCCCGGCGACCTGTACGTGATCACGCGCGTGCAGGAGTCGCCGGTGTTCAAGACCGCCGGCGACAACCTCGAGGTGGAGGTGCCGCTGACGATCCCCGAGGCGGTTCGCGGCGCGATCGTCGAGGTGCCGACGCTGAACGGGTCCAAGCGGCTCCGGGTTCCCGCCGGGACCAAGCACGGCACGGTCCAGCGACTGCGCGGCGAGGGTCCTCCCCGGCCCGGCGGCAAGGCTCGCGGCGACATCCGCTACCGGTTCGTGATCGACGTTCCCGAGTCGCTCTCGCCCGAGCAGGACGAGGCGATCGACCGGCTCTCGCGGGTGATGAACGGCAACCCGCGGGCCGACCTGTTCAAGCAGGCGCAAGGAGGGAAGAGCTGATGGCGGCGCGGCGCGTGCGCACCTCCGCGCGGGTCGAGGTGTCCTCGGAGCGCGGCGTGTTCATGATCTCGGTCGCCGCGGAGCTCGCCGAGATGCACCCTCAGACGCTCCGGATGTACGAGGCCCGCGGCCTGATCGAACCCAAGCGCTCGCCGAAAGGGACGCGGCTCTATTCCCACAAGGACGTCGAGCGGCTGCGCCGGATCCAGGAGATGACGGCCGAGCTCGGCATGAACCTCGCGGGGGTCGAGCGCGTGCTCGAGCTCGAGCAGCAGCTCGAGATCATGGAGCGCAAGGTCAAGGCGCTCGAGAAGCGCGCCGGCGAGCTGAAGACCGAGGTGGAGCGGCTCGAGCAGCTGCGCCGCGAGCTGCGGGCCGAGATCGTGCCCTACGCCAAGGGCGGCGCGATCGTCCGCAACTCGGACGTGAAGCGGTTCTCACTCCAGGTGCAGCGCCCGTCCGCGTGACTTCCGCCGGCGAACCGCGCACGCTTGCGGGGCGCTACCGGCTCGACGAGGTGATCGGGCGCGGCGGCATGAGCACCGTCTACCGCGGCACCGATCTCGCGCTGGATCGCGTCGTCGCGGTCAAGGTCGCGCTCGACCCGCTGGTCGAGCAGAGCCCCGTCTACCTCGCCCGGTTCACCCGCGAGGCGCAGGCCGCCGCGGCGGTCGGCCATCCCGGGGTGGTGACCGTGTACGACGCCGGGGCAGACGGGCCGACTCGGTTCATCGTGATGGAGTACGTCCCCGGACGGAGCCTCGCGGAGATCCTCAGCGAGCGCGAGCACAAGCCGCTCGAGCCGGACGAGGCTGCGGACATCGCCGCGCAGGTCGCCGACGCACTGAGCTCGGCGCACGCCGCCGGGATCATCCACCGCGACATCAAGCCCGGCAACATCATGGTCGAGCCCGATGGGTCGGTGAAGGTGCTCGACTTCGGGATCGCGCGAGCGCTCGACGGACACACGCTCACGCAGACCGCGACCGTGCTCGGCACCTCGGCGTACATGTCTCCCGAGCAAGCGCTGGGGCAGCCGGTGGATGCCCGCTCGGACGTCTACTCGCTGGGGTGCGTGCTGTACGAGATGCTGACCGGCGAGCCGCCGTTCATCGCCGATGTGGCGGCCGCGGTGCTGCACCAGCATGTGCGGGTCGAGCCCAAGCCGGCGCGCGAGCGCAACCCAGCGATCCCGCCGGCGCTGAACGAGCTGGTCATGCAGATGCTGGCCAAGTCGCCCAAGGACCGGCCGCAGGCCGCCGCCGATGTCCGTGACCGCCTCGCGCAGGCCGCCGCCGGGGCCGATCCGCAGGACCGAAGCGACGATCTCACGACGATCGCGATGGCCGCGGCGATGGCCCCAACGCCGGCCACCGTCCCGATCGAGGCCACCGAGCCCACCCCCGAAGAACCCGCCGAGCCGACCGAGGCGACCGTGCCGTTGGCACCGCACCCGGCGCGCCCGGCGGACCCGGCGCGCCCGGCGGAGCGGGCGAGGACGACCGCTCCCTCGCCCCCACCGAACAAGCGCCGGAGCGCCACCGGCTTCTGGATCACGGTGTTCGTCCTCGCCGCGGTGCTGCTGGGCGGCGCCGCGGCGCTCGCCTTGAAAGGCGGCGGCTCCTCGGGAACCACGAGCTCGGGGCATTCGACAGCTTCGGACACCGGCCCACACACGAGCTCGCAGACGATCACCAGCCAGTCGCCGCCGGCCCATCAGAGCACGACTTCGACGAGCGCCCCGCCCGCCTCTACGTCGAGCTCCAGCTCGACATCCTCGTCGACATCGAGCACGACGCCGACGACCTCGACGACACCGACTCAGCCCACCACGACCACCGGCACGGGCACCGCCCCGCCGGGGACGCCGCCCGGTCAGGGCGGAACCCCGCCCGGCCAGGCGAAAAAGGGCTAGAACCTGGCACCGGGATCTGTCATAATCTAAGTCACGTAGACTTAGATTTTTCCCGAGAGCGAACCCGAAACCGAGACACGCCTATGCAACCAGACCGCTTCACGATCAAGTCCCAGGAGGCGCTCCAGGCTGCCCAGCGTCTTGCCGATGAGCGCCGCAACCCGCAGACGATGCCCGAGCACCTTTTGGCCGTCATGCTCGAGCAGGACGGCGGCATCGTCGCGCCCGTGCTCCAGAAGCTCGGCGTCGCGCCCGCGAGCGTCCGCCAGGCCGTCGGCCAGGCGCTCGACGCGCTGCCCAAGCTGAGCGGCTCCGCCTCACCCGAGCCCGCCGGAGGCTCGAGCGAGCTCGTCCAGATCCTGCGCGCCGCCGAGACCGAGATGCGCGAGCTGAACGACGAGTACGTCTCCACCGAGCATCTGATGCTCGCGATTGCCCAGCATCCGGGCAAGGCCGGCGACGCGCTCCGCAGCAATGGCGCTACCCACGACCAGCTGCTCAAGGCGCTGGCCGAGGTTCGCGGCAGCCATCGCGTTACCGATGAGAACCCCGAGGAGAAGTACCGGGCGCTCGAGCGCTACGGGCGCGACCTGACCGAGGCCGCCGCCCAGGGCAAGCTCGACCCGGTCATCGGCCGTGACGACGAGATCCGCCGCGTCGTCCAGGTGCTGTCGAGGCGCACCAAGAACAACCCGGTGCTGATCGGCGAGCCGGGCGTCGGCAAGACCGCGATCGTCGAGGGTCTGGCGCAGCGGATCGTGTCCGGCGACGTGCCCGAGAGCCTCAAGGACCGCCGGCTGGTCGCGCTCGACCTGAGCGCGATGGTCGCCGGCTCCAAGTACCGCGGCGAGTTCGAGGACCGGCTGAAGGCCGTGCTCAAGGAGATCGCCGACGCCAAGGGCCAGATCATCGTGTTCATCGACGAGCTCCACACGATCGTCGGCGCCGGCGCCGCCGAGGGCGCGATGGACGCCGGCAACATGCTCAAGCCGATGCTCGCCCGCGGCGAGCTGCGGGCGGTCGGCGCGACCACGCTCGACGAGTACCGCAAGCACATCGAGAAGGACCCGGCGCTCGAGCGGCGCTTCCAGCCCGTCTACGTCGGCGAGCCGAGCGTCGAGGACACGATCGCGATTCTCCGCGGCCTGAAGGAGCGCTATCAGGTCCACCACAAGATCCGCATCCAGGACTCCGCGCTTGTGGCGGCGGCGACGCTGAGCCAGCGCTACATCGCCGACCGGTTCCTGCCCGACAAGGCGATCGACCTCGTCGACGAGGCCGCATCGCGGATCCGGATGGAGATCGACTCCAAGCCGACCGAGATCGACGAGGTCGACCGGCACATCATGCAGCTCGAGATCGAGCTCCAGTCGCTGGGCGACGACGACGATCCAGGCACGGCGGCTCGCCGCGAGCAGCTCGAGCGCGCCCTGGCCGAGGAGCGCGAGCGCTCCGACGCGATGCATGCCGAGTGGCAGCGCGAGAAGGAATCCGTCGGCGCCGTGGCCGAGCTTCAGGAGCGGCTCGAGCAGGCGAAGACCGAGCTCGAACGCGCCCAGCGCGAGGCCGACCTGGGCCGGGCGGCCGAGCTTCAGTACGGGACGATCCCGGAGCTCGAGAAGCAGCTAGCCGCCGCTGAGTCGGCCGAGCACGAGATCGCCGGAGGCGCACCGAAGTTTCTCAAGGATGTCGTCGACGCCGACGACGTGGCCGAGGTCGTGGCCAAGTGGACGGGGATCCCGGTCTCGCGCCTTATGGAGGGCGAGATCGAGAAGCTCGTGCACATGGAGCAGCGCCTCCACCAGCGGGTGATCGGCCAGGACGAGCCGGTCGAGGTGGTGTCAAACGCGCTCCGGCGCTCGCGCGCCGGCCTCCAGGACCCCGACCGGCCGATCGGCACGTTCCTGTTCATCGGGCCCACCGGCGTCGGCAAGACCGAGCTGGCGCGAGCGCTGGCCGAGTTCATGTTCGACAGCCAGGACGCGATGGTCCGGATCGACATGTCCGAGTACATGGAGAAGCACGCGGTCTCGCGGCTGGTCGGCGCGCCTCCCGGATACGTCGGCTACGACGAGGGCGGTCAGCTGACCGAGGCGGTCCGCCGGCGTCCGTATAGCGTCGTGCTGCTCGACGAGATCGAGAAGGCCCACCCCGACGTGTTCAACACGCTGCTCCAGGTGATGGACGACGGGCGCCTGACCGACGGCCAGGGGCGGACCGTGTCGTTCAAGAACACGGTGCTGATCATGACGTCGAATATTCCGGGGGGCCGGGCCGGCGTCGAGGCCCACTTCCGGCCCGAGTTCGTCAACCGTCTCGATGACATCGTCGAGTTCCACTCGCTCACGCGGGAGCAGATCTCGGAGATCGTCGACCTCCAGGTCGCACGGCTGATCAGCCGGGTCCGCGAGCGGGGGATCGAGGTCGAGCTGACCGACGACGCCCGGACGCTGCTGGGCAACCTCGGCTACGACCCGACGTACGGCGCCCGCCCGCTCAAGCGCGTGATCCAGAAGCGCCTGGTCGACCCGCTGGCGCTGGCGATCCTCGAGGGTCGCTTCACGTCCGGCGACACCATCAGAGTCGATGCCGCGGAGGGCGACCTGGTGCTCGAGCGGGCCGAGGAGCCGGCGCGCGTGTAAGCGTGGAATGCTTCGGCACCATCGCCCCCCGGCGAGGATCTGGACTCCCACCCACCCACCCCCCACCGCCCAAGGAGGGAGCAGTGCCGACGTACATCATGCTTTCGACGCTCAGCCCTGAAGGCGTTCAGACGATCAAGAACAACCCGTCGCGGATCAAAGAGGTCAATCGCGAAGTCGAGCAGCTCGGCGCCACCGTGAAGGCGCAGTGGGCAACGCTCGGGCAGTTCGACTTCGTGAACGTCGTCGAGGCCCCCGACGAGAAGACGATGGCGCGGATCTCGCTCGAGCTCGGCTCGCGTGGGACCGCGAAGTACGAAACGCTCGTCGCGATTCCGATCGACGACTTCATTGGCGCGATCTGAATTGATTGGGGGTTCGCCCACCCGCCCGCCCACCCGCCCGCCCACGCGAGTATTGGTCGTCGGCGGCGGCGGCCGCGAGCACGCGCTCGTCCACGCGCTGGCCCGCTCGTCCCGGCGGCCGGAGATCCTGTGCGCCCCCGGCAACGCGGGGATCGCACTCGGCGCGCGAGTGATCCCCGTCAGCTCCGAAGACATCGAGGGGATCGTGGCCGCCGCGACGCGGGAGAGCGTCGACCTCGTCGTTATCGGACCCGAGGCGCCGCTCGTGGCGGGCCTCGCCGACGCGCTCACCGACGCCGGGATCCGGTGCTTCGGCCCGACCAAGGCGGCGGCGCAGCTCGAGGGCTCGAAGGCGTTCTGCAAGGAGATCATGGGTGCCGCCGGCGTGCCGACGGCTGCTTATGAGGTTGTTCGGGATCCGCAGGCCGGCCTGGACGCCATCGAGCGATATCCGGCCGTGATCAAGGCGGATGGATTGGCCGCCGGCAAGGGCGTGATCATCGCCGCCGACGAGGGCGAAGCGCGCGCGGCCCTACACGAGCTGCTGGTCGAGCGCAGGTTCGGCACGACCCGGGTCGTGGTCGAGGAGCACCTCGAGGGCGAGGAGCTGTCGCTGCTCGCGCTGTGCGACGCCCAGACCGCGCTGCCGCTCGCCTCGGCCCAGGACTACAAGCGGATCTTCGACGGCGACCGGGGACCCAACACCGGTGGGATGGGGTCCTACTCGCCGGTTCCGGCGGTCGACGACGCACGGGCCCGGGAGATCTGCGCCGCGGTCCATCAGCCGGTGCTCGACGAGCTGGCGCGCCGGGGGATCCCGTTCCAGGGGATGCTCTACGCGGGCCTGATGATGACCGCCGACGGGCCGCGGGTGCTCGAGTTCAACGT